>Ga0070739_10006049_pt1 | contig 13488 bp, 12 predicted proteins | sample Coa_R1_7_FD_66445 | JGI IMG/M metagenome (GOLD analysis project Ga0070739, IMG submission 66445) | Surface soil microbial communities from Centralia Pennsylvania, which are recovering from an underground coalmine fire - Coalmine... | ecosystem: Environmental > Terrestrial > Soil > Unclassified ... | reverse complement strand
TTACACGCGATGTTCGGACCGCAACCCGCGCCTCCGCGGCGGCCGATCGGTTTCCTGGCACAAGCGGCTGCCGGAGCGTAAGCTACGGCTGAAGCCCCGAATCGTTGAACCTGAAGTTCGCCGAAACCCGGGCGTAGTATTCCAACTCGCCGATCGCGGCAGGCGCGCCGGACCCGAATAGCCCGGGCATGGCGGCGCGCAGCGCGCCATACGCGCCGTTCGAGACGACCACATCTTCGGTGACCACGACGGCATCGCCGATGGCCTTGCCCATCGAACGCGCCAGAGTCTCGGCTTTGGTCCTGGCGTCCGCCCCGGCAGCCTCGAGGGCCGCTCTGCGGGCGACGGCCTCGTCCGAGGCGCGGAACGTCAGCGGCCCGACGGGGATCGCGCCGGCCCGTATCGCAGTCTGAACGACTTCGCCGACCCGGCTTGGATCGCGCACGACCAGGCGAATCAGCCCGCGGACCTGATAGGAGCCGAACTGGACCTCGGGCTGCCCGCCGTAACCGCCGGCCTGCGCGCCGTAACCGCCGGCGTGGGCGCCCGGCGGCACGGCAGAGGCAAACGGATTTATCGCCCCCGGCCCGATCTGCGGGATCGCGCCATAAGCGCCGGCCGCCGTCAAGCCAGGCATAGCCGGAGAAAACAGATTGTAAACATTCATCGAGACGGTTTGCAGGTCGTTGGCCTGAATTCCGATCGAAGCCGCGGCGACCGCCAATTGCTGCAATTTCGCCGTGTGATCCCGAATCGCCTGCGCGACCGAACCGGAGGTCACCGTAAGCTCGACCAGAAACTCAGCGCTCTCGGGCGGCACCCGGCGCACCGCTTCTCCTACAACCGCCACACCTTCCATCTGTCTCGCTTGCGCCTGAAAAGCTTGTGTTGGTGTCACGATGGTTTCCTTTTCTTCTCTTTGTCTTTGTCTTTGCTCTGCCGATTCGAAACCGTCCGCCGCCGGTCCGGGCGGCGCGATCCGTCCGGATTCCGCCGCTGCCGCGGCCGGCGCAGCGCCCGCCGCGGCTTCCTCCGGCGCGGTCTCCTCAGGAGGAGTTGCGGGCGCTTCGATGCGGGGACGCGACGTCCCGCGGCCTGCACGCCCGCGCTTCCTGCTCATGCTCTGCCGATCATCCGCGTCCGCTCACCAGGGCCGAGCCCCGAAGGCGGTCTGAGGAGCGATCAGCGTTTGCGGAGCGAGCGGATATCCGATCTGGCTGAACGGCGAAATGCCGATCTGCCCGAACGGCGAAGCGCCGAAGGGCGAGATCTGGCCGTATGGAGCGAAGGCCTGCTGCTGGCCGTACGGCACGCCGGGATGGCCCTGCAGCGCGGCGGCCGCAAACAGCGGATGCTGTACGGCGGCTGCCAACAGCGGATTCTGTGCCGCGAGCAGCGGATTCTGGATCGCCGTCAGGATGGGGTGCTGCACGCCGCCCGTCAACTGCGCGTGTAACGCCGCTGCGAGCAGCGGGTTCTGTGCACTGAGGAGCGCCAACTGTTGCTGCGGATGGATCGTACCGTAGGGGGAGATGCCGCCCGCATAGCCTTGTAAACCTCCCGTCTGGTGCTGAACGAACGCCAGCGGATGGATTCCCGGGGGCTGCATGCCCGCGTACGGGGAGGTCTGAATTGCTCCCAAGGCATAGGTTTGCGGATCGTACGTCATCATAATTTGGGTTCTCCTTATTGCTTATTGCCACGTTCCGTTTCGGCCGAAGCGTCCGGCCGGTCGTGCAGGCAATCACGAAGGGGTTGCCGAATCGATGTTCCCACAGCGGCGGCGCTCCCCGATGCGCCGATTGCCGCATCTTCCGCAATTGCGGCAAATGGCCGTAAGTGGCTCAAATTCGAGCGGAAGAAGCCTTGCTGTTCGGGTGATTCTTTACCTTGGAAGCGAGCGAACTCTCGAGCCAGTCGCGCAGTTCGCTCTCACGGAATCTCCACTGTCTGCCGATCTTGAGCGCGGGAATCTCTCCACACTCCGCCCAAAGGCAAAGGGTACGGGTCGACACGCCAAGCCATCTCGAGACCGCGGCCGTGGTGAGTAGTGGTTCTGGTCTGGACGATAGCACCTTACCCCCTTACTCGACCGACAACTTCAGGTGAGTCGCATTGCAGACTGCGGAGTGCAGCGTGTGCGTGAATGTGCTATTAGTCTGCTCGCGTTCAGTCTCCCAATTTCCGGATCGGCGTGTCAAGCAAACGCGGCGGCCTTGGGCAGGCCAATGAGAGTAAAGGTCCCGTCCGCGGCGCGGGCGCTCCCGACTGCTTTTGTTGTCAATGGGATTCCTTGAGGTACTCCGCCAACCGATGGTCCGCTAACGCCCGAATGCCCTCCGCCACGCAAAGCGCGTTGAGCTCCGCGCCGGCGCGGCTGGTGTGGGTGTGGGGGTCGGCAAAGAGCGGCTCGACCGCCTCCGGCCCCATGGCGTCGTAGCGGCGGGCGATGATCTCGTTGAGATCGATATATCCGGTATTCTCCCCTCGAGCCACTTCGGCCGCCGACTTCTGGTACGTGCTGGAGCTCCGCTCGATCTTGCCGTCCTTCCAGATCTTGCGCGGCACCGGCGAGCAGACGATCGGCGTGGCGCCCTTCGCCCGCGCATCCGCGATGAAGCGCCGCAGGTACCAGCCATATGTGTGTACGACCTCGTGCCGCCTGGTAATGGGATTGTCGATCTCGCGCGTTTCCTCGCCCGTGCCGGGGAGCGAACCGCGGGCTCGCTCAGTGTCGTCCAGCGGGCCACCGTCGTTGTGGCCGAATTGCATGAGCACGAAATCGCCTGGCCGCAGCTCGGCGGCCACCTGGTCCCAGAGCCCTTCCGTCAGGTACGTACGGCTGCTACGGCCGCCGCGCGCGCGGTTAACCACGCGGATGCGCGACGTGTCGAAGAGGCCGGCCAGCGGCTCGCCCCAGCCCCATTGTCCATTGGCGCCGTTGCCACTGCCGTTATGTACGGTGGAATCGCCAATCAGGTACAGCGTGGGCACGCCGGCCGCGGCCTGCGCGAAGGCGCCGGCCGCGGAGATCATCAGGATTGCGAGGGACCGAATCATGCTTCTATTGTCCATAAGGCCTGGGCGCGCCGGCCGGCGGCTCGGCCGGGACCGTGAAGCTCGAAAGGATCGGGGTGCGCGGGGTCGAAGGCCGGCGAATCCTCGAGCAGCCGGGCCAGCGGCAGATGGGCGCGGCGGATGCCCTCCACGACGCACCGGGCCAGTTGCGGCTTCAGCCGCACCTCGCCCCCGCCGCGAATCTGCGGCCGGCGCACATTCACCAGAAAGGTGCGGGTCACCGGACGGCCAGCCTTGGTGCGCACGTTCTCCAACATCAAACGCCGCAGTTCGGACTTCACCGTGGTTACCGCTGGCGCATCGGGATCGCCCAGCGTAACCGTGACGCGGGAGTTGTGTACGCCGGCCGGGCAAGCTGCGGGCGCGCCGCGAACGAGCGTTTCACATTCCGAAACGGGTAGCGGCCCGCCGCCCTACAGCGGCTTGCCGATTTCCCAGTGGTGGCCGAATGGGTCGGCGACGCGGCCGACGCGCCAGCCGTAGGGCTGGTCGGTGACGGGCGAAATCGGAGAGGCGCCCGCCGCGACCGCGCGGGCGAAGGCAGCATCCGGATCGGGGACGACGAGCACCATCCGCGCGGTGCTTCCGCCGAGTGTTTCCGGGCTGAAGTTGGCGTGCGCGGGAGATTCATCCGAGACCCAGAACTCGGAGCCCGCGGCTTCCAGGCGCGCGACCACGGCGCCATCCGGCGCCTCGATCTTGAAAGCCTCGGCGGCGGCGAACGCGGCTTTATAGAATTTCACGGCTTGGGCCCCGCGCCGTACGGAGAGCATGGGGGCGATCGGCATTCCCCCAGCTTACTTCAGCAGGCTGGCCGAGCGGCCGGCGAAATCGAGAACCCAGTTCGGGAAGATTCCGAGGAACAGCGTGCCGGCCGCAGGCAGAATCAGGGCCGCGCGCATTCCGGCCGAGAGCGGCTCGACCTTGGCGGCAGATTCCGACGGTTCGTGCATGTACATCACCACCAGGATCCGGAGATAGTAGTATGCCGCGACGGCGCTGGTGAGCAGACCGAGCACCGTGAGCCAGACCAGGTGCGATTCGAGAGCCGCTTTGAAGATGTAGAACTTGCCGAAGAAGCCGCCGGTGAGCGGCACGCCGATCAGCGAGAGCAGGAAGATCGAGAGCATGGCGGCCATCAGCGGCTGCCGCTGGCCAAGGCCGGCGAGGTCGTCGATGGCATCGAAGCGCTCGCCGCGGCCGGAAATGTGACTCACCACGGCAAACGCGCCGACATTCATCAGCGCATACGCGGCGAGATAAAACATCGCGGCAGCGGCGCCGATTTCCGACCGCGCGGTGAGCGCCACCATCACGTAGCCGGCGTGAGCGATCGAGCTATAGGCCAGCATGCGCTTGACGTTCGACTGCAGCAGCGCGGCGAAATTGCCGATGACCATCGAGAGCAGCGCCACACCCCACACCAGCGGCTCCCAGCCGCGACCGATGGGCTCGAGCGCCGTCATGAAGATGCGGAAGAAGACAGCGAACGCGGCGGCCTTCGGTCCGGCGGAGAGAAAGGCGGATACGGGAGTGGGCGCGCCCTGATAGACGTCCGGCGCCCAGATCTGGAACGGGGCCACCGAAACCTTGAAGGCGAGGCCTACGAACATCAGCGCAGCGGCCAGCCCGACAAATAGCCCCGAGGGCGCTTCCTGTCCGTTGAGGATCTGGCGCACCCCGCTCAGGTTGATGGTGCCGGTAGAGCCGTAGATCACGGCGACGCCGTAGAGGAAGAATGCCGTCGCGAAGGACCCGAGCAGGAAATACTTCAAAGCGGCTTCGTTGGCGCGCCGGTCGTCGCGCAGATAGCCGGCGAGCACGTAGCTCGCGATGGAAGAGATCTCGATCGCAATGAAGATCACGATCAGATCGTTGGCGGCGGCCATCAGGCACTGGCCGGCGATGGAGAACAGGAGCAGCGCGTGGAATTCGCCGGTCTCGGCGTCCTGGCGCGTCAGAAAACTGTAGGAGGCGAGCACCGTGAGGACGCCGACGGCCAGGACGATCTCGCGGAAGAACGTGGCGAATCCGTCCACCATCAGCATGCCGCCGAACGCCGGGCCGGCGGCCTGCAGATAGGCGAACGCGGCGGCCACGCCGGCGGCCACCAGAGCCACCAGGCTGAGATTCCCGAATACCTTCGACGACTTCCGGTTGATGACGGGATCGAGCACCATCAGCAGCGTGCCCACAACGGTGAGGATGATCTCCGGCAAAATGCGGAGCAGGTCGCCGGGATTGTACAGGGCGCTACCGGGCATCGGCGGCCTCCATGACGCGCGGTGGCGAATCGGGGGTTGGGGATTGCGGAGGCTTCACCATGCGAACTTTAAACGGGACGTTAATCTGCGCTTCGTCGAGCACCTTGGCGGTGACCTTGCTGACGGGCGGCAGGAAGCTCTGGGAGTAGACGCCCATCCACACCATCATGATGATGAAGGGGACGACGGCCGCCCACTCGCGAAGATTGAAATCGAAAACATGGGAACGGACTTCCGGGTTGACTTCGCCGTAGAACACGCGCTGGTAGAGCCACAGCATGTAGCAGGCCGAAAGGATCACCCCGATCGAAGCGAAGATGGTCCAGGTGTAATTGGCTAGCGCGGTGCCCTGCAGGACCAGGAATTCGCCGACGAAGTTGTTCAGCGTCGGAAGGCCGATGCTGGCCAGCGTCGTGATCAGGAAGGCCGTGGCGAGCCACGGGGCGGCCGTGGCGACGCCGCCGTAATCCTTGATCTCGAGCGAGTGGCGGCGCTCATAGAGCAGGCCGACGATGGCGAACAGGGCGCCGGTCGAAATGCCATGGTTGAGCATCTGGTAGACCGCGCCGTCGAGGCCCATCTGGGTGAACGAGAAGATGCCGAGGACGACGAAGCCAAGGTGGCTGACCGAGGAGTACGCCACGAGCTTCTTCATATTGGGCTGCACCATGGCGACCAGCGCACCGTAGATAATGCCCACAATGGCGAGAATGACGATCCACGGCGCGCACTCGCGCGCGGCGCTCGGAAACAGCGGCAGGCAGAAGTGCAGGATACCGTAGGTGCCCATCTTCAGCATGACGGAGGCCAGCATGATCGAGCCGGCCGACGGGGCTTCGACGTGGGCGTCGGGCAGCCAGGTGTGCAGCGGAAACAGCGGGACCTTGATCGCAAACGCGATGAAGAAGGCGAGGAACAGCCAGAGCTGCTCTTCGGGCGCAAAAACGAGCCGCCCGGCCGAGAGCATGTCTACGATCGCCGGATAGCTGAAGGTCTGGGCGCGATTGTAGATGTAGATGATGGCCGCCAGCATGAGCACCGAGCCGGCCATCGTGTAGAGGAAGAATTTGACCGCCGCGTAAATGCGGCGCTCGTGGCCCCAGATACCGATCAGGAAGTACATCGGGACGAGGCTGACTTCCCAGAACACATAGAACAGGAACAGATCCTGCGCGAGAAAGACGCCGATGAGGCCGAATTCGAGCAGCAGGAGGAACGCGTAGAATTCCTTGACGCGATTCTGCACGTAGCGCCAGGAGACCAGGATGCAGAGCGGCGTCAGGAACGTCGAAAGCAGCATCAGCCAGAAGCTGACGCCATTCGCGGAGATGGCGAAGTGGATCTCGGGCGAAGCGATCCACGGCAGATCGATGGCGAACTGCTCGCCCGAGGCGCCGCGATCGAACCAGCCGAGCAGGGCCAGGGAAGAGGCGAACGTCACCAGCGATACGACGAGCGCCCAGACGCGGCTGCCTTGCGGGGACGGGCGCGGGATCGCGAGCGCCAGCAGGAATCCGAAGAGCGGGAGAAACAGGACGGTGGCCAGCAGGTTCATCGCACCCCTCCGGCGGTTCCGAGGAGAACCCCCAGGGCGACGATCACGGCGACGCCGCCGGCCAGCACCCAGGTGGCATAACTGCGGATATTCCCGGACTGCATCTGGCGCAGCCCGGAGCCTACGGTCCGCGCGGCCTTCCCGACGCCGTTCACGATGCCATCGATCAGGCCCGCATCGGCGCCCTTCCAGAGCACAGCGCGCGAGCCGCCGACGACCGGCTTGACGACCGTGGCGTCGTAAATCTCATCGACGAAGTATTTGTTGTAAACCAGAGTGTAGAGTCCTTTGACGCTGCCGGCGAAGGAGTCGGCCAGCTTGGGCCGGTAGACGTACATCAGCCAGGCAAGGAAGATGCCGAGGATGCCGGCGGAGCTGGCAAACAGCATCAGGCCCATATTCTCGGGGACTTCCGGCGGATTGCCTCCGTAGAAATACGGGAGGAAGAATTTGGGGATATCGATGAAGCCGCCGCCGAGCGAGAGCACGGCCAGAATCGCCAGGGGGATCGTCATCACGGGCGGCGACTCGTGCGGATGGGCCTCGCCGCGGTACGGACCATAGAACGTCATGAAGAAGGCGCGGAAGACGTAAAACGCAGTCATACCGGCCGTGAACACGCCCACCCAGTAGATCCACATGTGCAGGTGCGCCGCGCCGAGCAGAATCGCGTCCTTGCTGAAGAAACCGGAGGTCAACGGAACGCCCGCAATGGCCAGCGAGGCGCACAGCATGGTCCAGTGGGTCCACGGAATTTTCTTGCGCAGGCCGCCCATGCGGCGCATATCCTGCTCCCCGGCCATCGCGTGAATCACGCTGCCGGCGCCGAGGAACAGCAGGGCCTTGAAGAAGGCATGGGTCATCAGGTGATAGATGCCGGCGGAAAATGCTCCACAGCCGACGCCCACGAACATATAGCCCAACTGCGACACGGTCGAGTAGGCGAAAACTTTCTTGATATCGTTCTGCGCAAGACCGATGGTGGCGGCGAAAAACGCGGTCGCGATCCCGATGATGGCGATGACTTCGAGCGCTCCTGGAGCGTGGATATAGATGGGCCAGGAGCGGGCGGTCATGTAGACGCCGGCCGTGACCATCGTGGCGGCGTGGATCAGCGCGGAAACGGGCGTGGGACCGGCCATGGCGTCCGGCAGCCACACGTAGAGCGGAATCTGCGCCGATTTACCGCAGGCGCCGACCATGAGGAGCAGGCCGATGGTGGTGAGAACCGCTTCCGAAGCGCCGGGCGCCTGGCGGAACACGGTGCCGAAATCGAGCGACCCGAAGTGTTTGACGATGTAAAAGACCGCCAGCGAAAAGCCGAAGTCGCCAATGCGGTTCACGATGAACGCCTTGTTGCCGGCATTGGTGGCGAACTGTTTATCGAAATAGAAGCCGATCAGCAGATAACTGCAAAGCCCGACGCCTTCCCAGCCGACGAACAGCACCAGGTAATTGGCGGCCAGGACCAGCGTCAGCATGAAGAACATGAACAGGTTGAGATACGCGAAGAAGCGGTAGTATCCGCCTTCGTGCGCCATGTAGCCGATCGAATAAATGTGGATCAGCGAGCCGATACCGGTGACCACCAGCAACATGACCGCGGTCAGGCGATCGAGCGCGAAATCGCAATCGACGCGGAACGCGCCGCTCTGAATCCACGTGAAGTAATGCTCGGAGTGGACGGCAGACAAGTCGGCCGTGAGGATCGCCTTCAACGCCCACGCGAAGGAGAGGATGACGCTGGCGATGGCGACGGTATTGATCAGCGCCTTGGAAAAGCGCCGCCCGAACAGGCCGTTGATCGCGAAGCCCGCCAGCGGAAAGATCGGTATGAGCCAGAGTTGCATCGGTTGTCTTTTTCACCGCCGGGACGCAGAGACGCAGAAGAAATCTTTCCCTCGGCGTCTCTGCGTCCCGGCGGTGAGTATCTAATCCTTCATCGAATTCATCTCGTCGATGTTCAGCGTCGCGCGGTTCTTGAATACGGTCAGAATGATGGCCAGGCCGACCGCGGCTTCGGCGGCAGCGACCACCATGACGAAAAACGTGAACAGGTGCCCGCTTACCTGCTTGAGCTGGTAGGAAAACGTGACGAACGTCAGATTCACGGCGTTCAGCATCAGCTCGATGGACATGAACACCGTGATGATGTTGCGGCGGAACAGGAAGCCGGCGACACCGAGCGCGAAGAGCACCGCGCTCAGCGTCAGGAACCAGGAAACAGGAACTTCGGACATCAGTCCATCTCCTTCCGGCCGAGCACGACGGCGCCCACGATCGCGATCAGCACGAGGATCGAAGTGATTTCGAAAGGCAGCAGATAGGTAGTGAAGAGCGCGCGGCCGATAGCGATCGGCGAGCCGCCGGTGAAGCCGCCGAAATGAACGCCGGTGCCCGGCTTGTAGAACTGGCCGGCGATCCATGCCAGCAGACCGAGGAAGGCGATCAGCAGCGGTACGCCGAGCAGTTGCACCATGAAGGAGCGGCCGCGGACCGTCTCGCGGCCGGCATTCAGCAGCATGATGACGAAGACGAACAGCACCATCACGGCGCCGGCGTAGACGATCACCTGCGCGGCGGCAACGAATTCGGCGCCAAGCAGCAGGTAAAGGACCGCGAGCGACCCCATCACCCCGATCAGCGAGATGGCGCTCGAAATGGGATGCGTCTGCACCACCACGTTGATGGCGCAGACAACCGCGATAATCGCGAAGATCAGAAACAGAACGACATCCATGGTTATGCCAGCCAGGCGACCCCGAGTGCGGTCGCCACCAAGTTCAGCATCGCTACGGGAAGCAGGAATTTCCAGGCGAAGCCCATCAACTGGTCGTAGCGGAAGCGCGGCAGCGTGCCGCGGACCCAAATGAATGCAAACAGAATCGCGCCGGTCTTGGCCGCGAACCAGAACAACGGGAGAATCCACTCCTGCAGCATCGGAATCTGGAACAGCGCCGCGATTCCCAGAAAGACCACGCCGAAGGCCGGGAAGGTCAGGCGGTCGCGCTTCCGCGGCGGATTGATCCCGTGATACAGCGCAACGAAACCGGCCAGCGCGAAGATCGCCGTGGGCACCCAGCCCGAGCCGTATTTCGCATCCCAGGGCGCCTCCCAGCCGCCCAGGAACAGCAGCGTCGCCATCGCGCTCACCGTGATCATATTGGCGTACTCGGCCATGAAGAACGCCGCGAACTTCATGCTGGAGTATTCGGTATGGAAGCCGGCCACCAGCTCGTTTTCAGCTTCCGGGAGGTCGAAGGGGACGCGGTTGGTTTCCGCGAACGCGGCGATGAGAAAGACAATGAAGCTGACGATCTGGCCGCCGCGGATCAGATTCCAGTGCCAGATGCCCCCGGCCTGCGTGCCCACCAGCGTGCGCAGGTCGAGCGTGTTCGAAATCAGCAGCGGCGCCGCAATCGCGATGGTCAGCGGCAGCTCGTAGCTGATCATCTGCGCAGAGCTCCGCAGGCCGCCGAGCAGCGCGTACTTATTGTTCGAAGCCCACCCGGCGAAGGCGATACCGTAGACGCCGATCGAGGAGACCGCCAGCACGAACAGGACGCCGATATTGAGGTCGGTGAGCTGCATCCAGGTCTTGTAGCCCGCAACTTCGATCGTGGGGCCAAACGGAATCACCGAGATCGAGAGCAGCGCCATCGTGATCGCGAGAAACGGCGCGGCCAGATAGAGCGGCTTGTTCACGTAGGAAGGGATCAGGTCTTCCTTGGTCACCAGCTTGATGACGTCCGCCAGCGGCTGCAGCAGGCCGTGCGGCCCCACGCGATACGGCCCGGGGCGCACCTGGATGTGCGCGATCACCTTGCGCTCCACCCATTGCAGGTAGGCGAGCGTGGTCATCAGGACCGCAAAGACGATCGCTACCTTAATTAGCGAGATGACGATAAACGCGTTCATGACCGGCTTTCCACCAACGAATGCAGAACGTTGCAGTAGCGCCCGAGCGTGCCCGAGGAGAACAGGCCGTTGCGGTCCGATTGGATGAGCTCGGGGCGATTCTCGACGGGGATGCGGCCGTTGACCGCTGCGGTCTGGGCGGCGCCGCCGGTGGCAATGACGGGCGCCGGGATATTGTAGCCGCGGACGGTGCGGCGGATCTCCTCAAACACGGCATCGGGCAGCCAGGGGCCGAGGGCCGCCGCGGCGCCCATTTCGCGCGCGATGAAGCCCATGATTTCGAGATCGGGCTTGGCTCCCATGGTCTCGATCGCGCGCTTCACCCGCTGCACTTCGCCGGTCGTATTCGTGAAGGTGCCGTTCTTCTCGTAAGCGCTGGCAGCAGGAAGGACGACGTCGGCCTGCTGCGCCGTCTCAGTGAGGAACATATCCTGCACCACCAGGAAGCCGGCGCGCCGTTGCGCGCCGTTCTTCAGCGGATTCGCGCCCACCACCCAAAGCACATCGAGGTTCGCCGCGAGCATCTCCGGAATGTGCATGCCGCCTTCGCCCGGAATGAGCCCCATGTCGAGCGCGCCGCGCGAGTTGGCGTAATCGACGAGCGCCACGTATTTCACCGGAATGCCGAGCGATTCGCCGAATTCGACGAGCCGCCGGACGGCTTCGCCCTTGATCGCGTCGTTGAACAGGATGACCAGTTCCGGTTCCGCCTTGAGCGCATCGCGGAGCTGCTCGAGAGCGGCGAAATAATCTTCAGGCGCGGCCGCGACGTTATTTGGATGGACAGCGCCAACCGGCGAGCCCTTGGCTTCTCCGGGGCCGCCCCATGGCGCCCAGCGCGGACCGGTGCCGGCGGCGCCGAGATTCGGCACCACGCCCTCGCCGCCGACCGGCGCGTTGCCGGGGCCGGTCGTGGTCGCGCCCACATCGCGGCCGGGGATTTCGCCGAGATCGCCCACGTTCTTCGTTGCCGTGCCGCCGACCCGCAGCGCCTTGACCGAGTACTTGTCCTCGCGCACCGGACCGTGGGCCACCGTATACACGTGGGCTTGATGATGGCGGTAGTTGGCCCGGATCTGATAGGAGAGCAGCGGATGTTCGAGCGCGAGATCCGAGCCGACGACCAGAACGGCTTTGCTGCGATAGAGATCGTCCACCGTGGCGAGCGTGCCGGTGCGGCCGCTCAGCGCATCGAGCAGCGTCGTGACATCGCCCGTTCGGTGGTGATCGATGTGGGGCGTGCCCAGAATCTCCGTGGCGAACTTCTTGAGATAGAAGTTCTCTTCATTGGTGGTGTGGTTCGAGCCGATGACGCCGAAGGTGCCGCTGGCGGCCTTGGTTTCCTGAAATTTGCTGGCGACCGCGGCCAGCGCCTCCGACCAGCCCACCTCTTCGAGCTTGCCGTTCTTGCGCACGAGAGGCGCCTGCAGGCGCTCGGGATTGTTGTAGAAGTCGAACGCGTACCGTCCCTTGATGCAGAGGAAATCGCCGTTCACTCCCGAGCGGTCGCGGTTGTTGCCCCGCACGATCTGGTTATTGCGCGTGCCGAGCGTGGTCTTGCAGCCATCGCCGCAATGCGTGCAGATCGTGCCGACGTGGGTCATCTCCCACGGGCGGGTCTTATAACGATACGCGCCGCTGGTCAGCGCGCCGACCGGGCAAATATCGATGCACATGCCGCACTCGTCGCACTCCAGGTGGTCGCCCTTGTTGGGAGCGATTTCCGAGACCACACCGCGGTTGATCACGCCGAGCGCGCCCACACCCATTCCCTCGTTGCAGATGCGCACGCACCGGAAGCAGAGGATGCAGCGGGGAGCATCGAAGAAGACCACCGGCGAGAACTGCTTCTCCGGAGTGTGAACCTTCTCTTCGGTGAAGCGGCTTTCGCCCGCGCCGTAGCGGAAAACCATATCCTGGAGCTCGCACTCGCCGCCCTTATCGCAGACCGGGCAATCCAGGGGATGGTTCGTCAGCAGGAACTCGAGCGTGTACTTGCGCGCCTGTGCGACGGCGGGGGTTTCGGTGCGCACCACCATGCCTTCCGCTACGGGAAGCGTGCATGCCGTCATCATCTTCGGCATTTTCTCGACTTCCACGAGGCACATGCGGCACGCCGCCTGCAGCGCGAGGCCTTCGTAATAGCAGAACGCCGGGATCTCGATGCCGGCGGTCTTCGCGGCGTCGATGACCAGCGTGCCCGGCGCGGCCTGCACCGCGCGGCCGTCAATCGTCAGATTTACGAGGTCAGCCATTGAAATTCGAATACAGGAGACCGGAGTCAGGAGTCAGAATGCTGGCCCTCCTGACTCCTGTCTCCTGACTCCTGTCTCCTTGCCTTCAAACTCCCACCAGCGCGCCATGCTTCTCGTACGGGCACGGCTTTCCGTTCAAATGATCTTCAAATTCGTGCCGGAACTTCTCCACGATCGAGATCGTCGGCATGGCCGCGGCATCGCCCAGGGGGCAGAAGGTGCGGCCGAGCATGTTCTTCGAGATGTCGCCGATCAGGTTGATGTCGTTCTTCGTGCCGCCGCCTTCGTGGAAGCGCGTCAGGATCTTGCGCAGCCACGTCGTGCCCTCGCGGCACGGGATGCACCAGCCGCAGCTTTCGTGCGCGTAGAACCGCATGATGCGCAGCGCGGCCTTCACCATGCAGGTGTCTTCGTCCAT
>Ga0070739_10006048_pt1 | contig 13489 bp, 6 predicted proteins | sample Coa_R1_7_FD_66445 | JGI IMG/M metagenome (GOLD analysis project Ga0070739, IMG submission 66445) | Surface soil microbial communities from Centralia Pennsylvania, which are recovering from an underground coalmine fire - Coalmine... | ecosystem: Environmental > Terrestrial > Soil > Unclassified ... | reverse complement strand
TTGCCCATGGCGCGGTTCCAGTCTTCGGTCATCCGCTGCATGTGGGTTCCTTCGATGGCCGCTTGCAAATCAAGGATTTTCTTGAACAGCTCCGGGGAGAACAAGACGGCCAACTCGCCCTTCTCAGGGACTTTATCTTCGGCATTGACCTTGAACTCCAGAACTTGCCCGGCGGTGGGAGCGTAGACGACACGCCGCACAGCCGGCAACAATTTGCCGGTGGAGTCCATCTCCAGCTCGTAGGGCACCAGGAAAAGGGCGGCGACGAGGAAACTCAACAGGCCGATGACGAGAGCGGTGATGGCCTTGGCCTTGCCGCCGATGCCGTCTTGCAGTTTGGCCAACGGCTGCCAGACCCAACGGCCGGGAATGCGCTTATGCTCGACCGCGTTGTACAGGGCAGGCGTGGCATGGCGAGCCACGACATCTAGCCGAGCGATCAACTGCTGCGGCTCGGCAGGCGGCTCGAAGCACTCCATCACCAGCGCCGACCGCGGCGGACGCTTGCCCGACTCGCGCTCGTCGCGCAGCGGCTGAACGACCAGCAATTTACTGTTGCTCTCGGCCAAGTAGTGATCGAGCGCCGACAACACTTCGGGCGGCAAGCTGTCATCACGCGCACCGTTGAAAATCAGCTTCTCGCCCCATTTGATGACCGCTTCGCTCAGCTTCTGCATGAGGCGAATCAGATTGGAACGCCGTTCCACCACGTCAGCGCCGCTGACCGCCTCAATGCGGGCCTTGGAGCCGTACTGGCGAACGGCCACACTGACGCGATCGCATTCGATGAGACGCCGGCCTTCGTTGGCGACCTGATACGCAACTTCGGTGGGATGCAAACTGGCGTGAACGAGGCGGGTGAACGCTTCCAGTTGCGTCCAGACCTGCTGTTGGCCGCTGAGCTGACCCATGACCTGGTTGCGCTGATAGCGCGAGGACAGCTCGGCCATGTAGGTCATGAATTGCAGATAGCCGGTGATGGCCTGGGCCGGGCGGTTGGCGGTTTGCCAAACTTCGATTAGTCCGGCGCACTGCTGATTGACGATGACGGGTGCGATGAGCAGCAGATGATTGGTGAGGTTGCCGGCCACGGGCTTGCCGTCGGGACTGACGCCGACGCCGCTGCGCGGCGGCACATGAAACGGCCGCGGCTGCATCACGGCTTGCCGCAACAACTCTTCGTGGCTGACGCGGGCTTCCTCGCTTTGATCCAAACCAACCTCTTTGAGGTTGATCTGATACTGCATCTGCAAATTGCCCTGCGGAGTGCGCGCCCAGACGGCACCAGCCGGTGCGGCCAGCGTTTCCAACAGGCGTTTCAGCATCTCGCTGTAGAAAACCCCAGGCGGAACATTCGATTCGCTGAGTCGGGCGACCTCTTCCAGCCGAGTGGCGATCCGTCGGCGCTCCTGTTCCAGCTCGGGTCCGTTGACCTGCGTATTGGGGGCGGCGCTCACGAGCTTACCTCACTTCTAGAAAACGTGTTGTTCTTTCAAGGCGAGTATCACAAAAGTTCGCTTGAGAAGATAATTCACCATATTGGTTTTACCGACAACTTGCAAGCTCCCTATTTAAGCGAATCCGCTTTTTCTCAAGCCAACCGTCCGTCACGCCGCCGTCTTGGCTCGGCGTCGCTGCCAGAACTGATCGCCCTCCCACGAGACGATGGTTTGCATCAATTCACACGGGTCGGCCCCGCCTTGCGGCAGCGGCCAGGCAAAGCGTTCCGCGGCGGCCAATTGCCCGGCGGCACCACGCGCCCGTTCCAGACACCACAATCGCACGAACTGCGCCAGCGCTCGACCTCGGCGGCATAGCCAGTTCACCTCCGTCGCCGCTTCCTGTTCGTTGACCTGCCTCATCAAGTCCTCGGTTTGCTCGACCAGCCATTCCACCAGAACGCGCGCTTCCGCATCCCCCAAGCCGCGCGTCAGACGCTCGTCACTGAGGATGTGGTGGAGCAACGGATTGGCCACCATAGGATTTGTCCCCCTTGCCGCAGCCAACTCGCCAGTTCTGAGTTCTGAGTTCTGAGTTCTGAGTGCATTAGCTCAGAACTCAGAACTCAGAACTTGCAAACTGCGCAAAGCGGCTCCCCCGCGGCACATCTCCCGTTATCATCCCACAAGAAGGAGCGTCCTATAGCGATGTCGTCGCTTCCAGGCAACATCAAAATAATCAACCCAGCGTAACACTTCCCCGTAGGGCCGCGACTAATCTGTATACTGCATAATACGCTCTCTACTGCATTTTGTGACAGCTTCTCGGAAAAAAATATGTCGCCTCCTCGTGAACTTCTCCGGCGATTCGGGTTGAACAACAGCGAACCGCCCGGAAATCTCGTATCAGGGAGCAATCTCCATGCCATCGTTGCACCTTACAACTTTTCAATCCGGTGCGACGCCTCCCTTGGGACATCCCTTGTGCGGTGGGTGGATCGAGCCGGCGCGCGGCGTCGATGATCCGCTGCGCGCGCTGGGAATCGTCCTGCTCGGCGTTGGAGCGCCGGTCGTGCTGTGCGCAGTCGATTGGTGCGGCCTGCGCAACGACGCGAACCGAGCTTGGCGTCGAGCCTTGGCTCAGGCAGCGAACACCACGCTGGAGCGCGTCGCGGTCCACTGCGTGCATCCGCACAACGCACCCTTTGCCGATATTGAAGCGGAACGTCTGCTGCAAAGCGTTCACGGCGCACCTTCGCTGGATCTGACCTTTTTTGAGCGCGCCGTACAGCAATCAGCAGATGCGCTGCGCGCGGCGATGAAGAAAGCATTGCCTTTCTCCCACCTGGGCATCGGTCAGGCTCGAGTTGAGCAAGTCGCCTCCAACCGCCGCATTCTCGGCGCAGACGGCAAAGTCCGCTTTATCCGCTACAGCGCTACCAAAGATCCCCAAATCCGCGCCGAGCCGGAAGGGTTGATCGATCCGTGGCTGAAAACCTTAAGCTTTTGGAAGGATGATCAGCCATTGGCGGCCCTAAGTTACTACGCCGTGCATCCAATGAGCTACTACGGCGATGGCCGAGTCAGCGCCGACTTCTGCGGCTTGGCCCGACAAAAGCGACAGGACGAAGAACCCAACGTCTTCCAAATGTATTTCAATGGCTGCGCTGGCAACGTCACGGCGGGCAAATACAACGATGGCTCCAAAGCCAATCGCCCGATTCTGCGTGATCGCATATACAACGCCATGAAAACCGCCTGGGAGGCGACCAAACGCTACCCGCTGACGACATGGCAATGGCGCGTTGAGCCGATTCGATTCACTCCGCGCCGCGAGAAAATCTTCGGCGAAGAAGAAAGTCGCAAGGTACTAGGAAATCCTAAGGCCGACAAGGCGCGGCGCGGCAACGCCGCCTTCCAATTGGCTTGGCTCAAACGCCTGGATCGACCGATTGAGTTGACCTGTCTCGATCTGGGCAAAGCGCTGGTGTTGCATCTGCCGGGCGAGCCGTTCATCGAGTATCAATTGAAAGCACAAGAGCTGCGCAAGGATGCGTTTGTGTGCGTAGCGGGTTACGGCGATGGCGGCCCCGGATACATTCCGACCGGTAGGGCGTACCTGGAGGGCGGTTATGAGCCGACAGTGGCCCTCGCTGCGCCAAGCGAGAAACAACTGACGGAAGTGATCCTCAAAGCGATAAAAGCAACTAAAAGTTAACGAGCCGGAAGCGTAAGCGACGGCTGCTTTGCCGTCGCTTACGCTTCCGGCTCGTTAAGTTCGTTACAAGGCTGTTACCCCTTCGCTTCGCTGCCGGCGCCGACCAACTCGGGCGTTGCAGTCGTCGTGGCATCGAAGAACAGCTTTTTCTCGCCGCCTTCTTCGCGGGCGCGGACCGTGACGGTATCCTTGCCGGCGAAGCGGCCGTGCAGCAGATCCTCGGCCAACGGGTCTTCGAGGTAATGCTCGATGGCCCGACGCAGCGGACGCGCACCGTATTCGAGGCTGGTGCCCTTCTCGATCAAGAACTCCTTGGCTTCCTCGGTCAAGACCAAAGTCAAGCCCTTCTCGGACAGGCGCTTCGAGACTTTGCCCAGCTCGATATCGATGATGCGCTTGAGGTTGTCCTTGGTCAAGCTGCGGAAGACAATGATGTCGTCCACGCGGTTGAGGAACTCCGGCCGGAAGTTGCGTTCCATCTCGGCCTTGAGCTTCTGCTTCATGCCCTCGTAGGTGGCCTCCTCATTGCGACGTGCCGACGAGTGGATGCCGAACTCCTGACGGCCGGCGATCTGCTCGGCGCCGATGTTGGTCGTCATGATGAGGATGGTGTTCTTGAAATCGATGGTTCGGCCAACATTGTCGGTCAGTCGGCCTTCTTCCATGATCTGCAAGAGCATGTTCCACACTTCGGGATGAGCCTTCTCGATCTCGTCGAGCAAGACCACGCTGTAGGGCCGGCGGCGAATCTTCTCGGTCAACTGGCCGCCTTCTTCGTAGCCGATGTAACCCGGAGGCGCACCAATCAGTCGGCTGACGTTGTGCTTCTCCGAGTATTCGGACATATCGATCTGCACCAGGGCGTTCTCGTCGCCGAACATGAAGTGAGCGAGTCGCTTGGCCAGCAGCGTCTTGCCGACGCCGGTGGGTCCGGCGAAGATGAAGCTGCCGATGGGCCGTTTCGGATCTTTCAATCCAGCTCGGCTCTTGCGCACGGCCTTGGCGATGGCGTTGATGGCCTCGTGCTGGCTGACGACCTGCTTGTGCAGCTCGTCCTCCATGTTGAGCAGCCGTTGCGTCTCGTTGTCTTCCAGCCGCTTGAGCGGCACGCCGGTCATCTTGCTGACAACCTCGGCGATCACCTCTTCATCGACGACGCCATCGATCTCCTTCGATTTCTCGCGCCATTCGCGGGTGATGGTTTCCTTCTTCTTCTTGAGCTTGTCCGCCTGATCGCGCAGGTGAGCGGCCTTCTCGAAGTCCTGCTCGGCGACGGCCGCTTCCTTCTCCTGATTGAGCTGCTCAATCTGGGCGTCGATTTCCTTCAGATCCGGCGGCCGGGTCATGGCCTTGAGTCGAACGCGCGCCCCAGCCTCATCGATCACATCGATGGCCTTGTCGGGCAAGCAACGGCCGCTGATGTAGCGATCCGACAGCTCGACGGCGCTCTCCAACGCCTCATCCTTGATCTGGACGCGGTGATGCGCTTCATAGCGATCCCGCAGACCGCGGAGGATCTCAATTGTCTCCTCTTTGGAGGGCGGATTGACGATGATCTGCTGGAAACGGCGTTCCAAAGCGCCGTCCTTCTCGATGTACTTGCGATACTCATCGAGAGTGGTCGCGCCAATGCACTGAATCTCGCCGCGTGCCAGGGCGGGCTTGAGCACGTTGGAAGCGTCGATTGCACCCTCAGCGCCGCCGGCGCCGACCAGCGTGTGCAACTCGTCAATAAATAGAATCGTGTTGCGCGCCCGCCGCACTTCGTTCATGACGGCCTTGATGCGTTCCTCAAACTGGCCGCGATACTTCGTGCCTGCGACCATCATGGCCAGGTCCAGCACGACGATGCGCCGATCGCGCAGCAGTTCCGGCACGTTGGCATCGACGACCAGCTGGGCCAATCCCTCGACGATGGCCGTCTTGCCGACGCCGGCCTCGCCCAACAGCACCGGATTGTTCTTAGTCCGGCGGCTGAGCACCTGAATCACGCGCTCGATCTCGTTGTGCCGGCCAATGACCGGATCGAGTTTGCCCTGGCGGGCCAATTCGGTCAAATCGCGGCCAAAGCTATCCAAGGCGGGCGTTTTCGATTTGCCCTTATTGGTCTGACGTTCCCCCGTGCCTCCACCGGCTTGTTCTTCCGCTGCCATGTTGTGCCCCAGTAAATTCAGGACTTCCTCACGTACATCTTCCAACTTTAGCCCCAAATTCATGAGAACTTGGGCGGCCACCCCTTCCTGCTCGCGGAGCAAGCCCAGGAGCAGGTGTTCGGTGCCGACATAGTTGTGATTGAGGTTCCTGGCCTCTTCAATGGAGTATTCGATAACCTTTTTGGCCCGTGGTGTTTGCGGCAATTTGCCCATCGTCACCATGTCCGGGCCGGATTGTACGATCTTCTCGACCTCCAGGCGAATTTTACGCAGGTCGATGTCGAGGTTTTTCAGGACGTTGGCGGCAACGCCTGAGCCTTCCTTGACCAGTCCCAGGAGGATGTGTTCGGTGCCAATGTACTCGTGGTTGAAGCGCTGGGCCTCCTGGTTGGCCAGCTGCATCACTTTACGAGCACGATCAGTAAAACGTTCATACATTTTCCAGCGTCTCCGAAGCTGCTTAACGCCAGACGGCGTTACCGCACGAATCGCGATCCGTGAAGCGGTCCTATATGTCAAACTTTCGCTTAACGCCTCTCGCGTTACAGACGTTCCAGGGGACAAGGGTAGCAGATAGGTGTGACTTTGTAATGTGGCAACCCATGACCCTATCGAATTGTAGTAGGAACAGCGAAACAAATCAATCCAGGGCGGCGGGGCGATTCGCCTCCATTACCCAGTCTCCGCACCACAATCGCCACACATGGCCCTCAACCGCCACCGTTGCTACATATCCTTCGCCCGGAGATAGGTTTCGCAGCGACCAGCGTTGCGCTTCCGGGGGATCGTGCTGCGTTGCCAACAAGGCCGCCGGCTCATCGGGATGCAGCGATACGTCGAACTGATCCAAGGGCAGCGACAAGCCCATGCCGTGAGCCTTGATGTAGGCTTCCTTGCTCGTCCAGCAGCGAAAAAACGCCTCGCGCCGCAGCCGCGCCGGCAAGGAACGCAAGGCAGCTGCCTCGCGTGGCGAGAAAAAGCGTTCGGCCAAGAGTTCGCCGTCGCGCTCCATCTCGCGAAGACGTTCCACATCAACACCGATCTCCCGCCCGCGTGTCACTGCAAGGAGGGCCAGGCCGTGCGAATGCGTGAGATTGAATCGAAGATTGCTCTCATGGGCGAGCCGTGGCTTGCCGTAGTTACTGTAGGCGAAGCGCACCTCTTCCGGGCGAAGTGCCAGGTATTCGGCCAACAAAATACGCATGACCCCGCGCGCGGCCGTGAAATGGCGGCGATCTTTCTCGAAATGGAAACGGTCTGCCCGCCGCCGTTCGTCGTCGGCCAAGATCTCGCGCAGGCGCAACAGGAACGGATTGCTGACTTCCAGCGCGATGCGCCAGACGTGTACTTCGTCGGTCGTCAACGACGGCGGATGCGAGGCTGGCTGCCATTGCGGATCCACAGCAATCCTCCGGTGGAATCTATAACTTTCGAATGAACCGCCTTGGCGCCTGGGCGGTTCAATTGTGCCTGCTATTTCCAGACTGCATACAACGTCATGGCCTGATAATCGCGGACGAAACCGGCTGCTTCCAGCAGTTCGCGGCCTTCCGACGCTGTGACGGGTTGGCCATTCCATTCTTCCACTGTTATCTTGTGCCGCGCCGCCGGACCCCGGCGGTTGTCGAGAATGCCGGGCAAACACGCGACGGCGGCCGATTCATCCTCGCGGCTGGCGCTGGCCAACGCGGTCAAGCGCTTGCCGTGTTGCTCGATCAATAGCACCGGCCGGCCGGCGCGGAGGATGAGCCAATTGGCCGGACGGCGCAGCAATGGACGTGTGCCGCCATCGAGCAGCGGAATGTCGAAGGGAGCGCCGGAGCCGTAGAGATTGGCTGGGTCCATGCTGTGCAGCAGGAGGGCGGGCGCGGTCGCCGTTGAGGGGACGTGCAGCTCTTGGAGCTGCTGCGCCGCTTCGGGCAGGGCAAACTGCGCTCCGGACAATCCCTCGACGAAATAGCCGCGCCGCACCTGTCCGGCCAACTCCATTCGGCTGAGGACTTCGTAGAGTACGCGCCACGGCAGCAGCCAGGGGGAGAGCAAGGCCAATTCACGGGCCACGATACCATAGCGTTCCAGCAGCAGCGATGCCTGCGTGACAGCTTGCGCCTCCGGTTCTGGTCGCCCCCACGGAACGACGGACCAACGCCCCTCCGGCCGCTGTGGTGCTCGCCTTGGCGAGCGGGGTCGCGTTAGCGCCCCGAGGTTCTCCACTCGGGGCGCTAACGCGACCCCGCTCGCCAGATTTTCTCTTCGGCGAATCACATCGAAATGATCGTTTGTAACCAGCCCGCGCCGCATCAGAGTCGCGAGAGCGCCGCGAGCCACGCTGGGAGACATGCCGAGATCCGCAGCCACCTCCGTCAGAAATGATGCTCCGCGATTCCGCAGATGATCGAAGACCCGATTCGACTCCTCGTCCAACGCAGGCATCTCGTTGCTCGCCAGCAGGGGGAGTTGGCGCAGCAGCGTGCGGCTGAAGAAAGCGACACGGTTGTTATCTCCGTCTTCGCCCGGCGTTCCCTGGCACACCCACAATCCTTCACCGCCGGCGATCCATTCATCGAGCCAACGCGGTTGATACTCCGGTACTCGCACCGGCAGCACGGTTTGTTCCCAGATTTCGGCATCGAGCGGCAATCCTTGTAACCGCTCCAAAATATCCGCCAGTCCCGCGCTGCCGCCGTGCCGCGTGTCCGGATGCACGCCCTGCCAGCGCAACAGGAAATCGGCGAATTGCGGCGGCGAACAGGTGACAACCTCGCGGCGCAGGATACCCAGACTGCCACGCTGTACTTGCTCAAAGTTCGTAGGATCGGAGAACACGATGCTCTCGCCCTGCGGAGCAGACACGGCCACAATGCGGCCGGCGCGCGTCCATTCGTCCAGTTGCCGGCGTGCCCATCCCGGCTCGAACGGATAACGCGCCAGCACGTCGGCCAGTCCAACCAGCGCGTGCGTGGTCAGAAAGCGATGCAAAATCGCCGCCCCGGCCGCTTGGCGTTGTTCCGCATTCGATGTGCCGCCGTCCAGCGCGAACGCTTGCCGATATTGCTCCGCATCTTCGGCAGAAACCCAACGCAACGGTGAAATCTGTTGAGCAGATGCCGTGGGCAATTCGAGTTGGCATACACGGCCTTGCTGTTGTAGTTGCTCCAGGAAGACGGCCATCGGTCCTTCCAACTCTTCGGCCGTCAGATCGCCAAGACGGCGCAGCCATTCGGCCATCTCCGTCGCCGAGCGCGGCGGCTGACCGACTCCCCGCAGCCGACGCTCCACCTGATGTACTGCTCGCGGATCGAGCAAATGACTCTGACTCTGAGGTGAAACGAGTTGTTCCAGCAATTGCCGATCAAGAGCACGGGAACGATCGCTGTCGGTTTCCACACCGTCGTACTGATACATGAACGCAGCCGTGAACGAGAACAGCAATCCCGCCGCAAACGGCGACGGCGTCTCGGCTCGGCGCGTCACGACTTCGACGCGGGCTGCCTGGAGGTCGCCAAGCAATTGCTGCAAGCGTGGCACATCGAGATGATCGTGCAGACATTCGCGGAACGTCTCGGCGACGATGGGAAAATCAGGGTGGCGGCGGGCGACTTGCAGCAAGTCACGGCCACGCAATCGTTGCAGCCACAATGGCGCACGCCGCCCCGGCTGCATGCGCGGCAACAGTAGCGAGCGCGCCGCATTCTGCCGAAAGCGCAGAGCGAATAAGGCACTATCAGCTAACTCGTCGAGGATTAGCCCTTCTACATTTTCCGGTGTCAGTCCGGTGAATAAATCCAGGATCGGTTCGTCGGTATCGGTCAGGCGAATGAGAATGCCGTCGTTATGATGCAGGCATTGCGGTTGATAGCCCAGACGTTCGCGCAAGCGTGCTTCCAGCGCCAGACGCAGCGATAGGTGCATCCGTTGACCGAACGGACTGAGGAGAATGATCTGCCAATCGCCGAGCTGATCGCGTGACGCTTCGATGAGGAGCGTACGATCTGTGGGTAGACAGCCGGCTGAGCGCAGCTGTCGTTCAACGTGATAACGGACATTGCGGGCCGCGTTGCTGTCTAAAAAGAAGTCACGCTCCAACCAATCAAGACATCCGGGCTGATCGAGACGTTCGCTCAGTTCCCGGAGAAATCCTCCGATGGCACGGCCGAGGTCGTAACTGCGGCCAGTGTTTTCGCCACGCCAGAACGGCACGATGGCCGGCGCTCCCTCTGCCGGCGTGACAAGCACACGATCCGCCTCGATGTTCTCCACGCGCCAGGCGTTGGTACCGAGCAAGAACGTATCGCCGATGCGGCGTTCGTAGATGAATTCTTCATCCAACTCACCAATCCGCGCTCCGTTACTGGTGTACGCAGCGTACTGCCCCGTGTCCGGGATGGTGCCGCCGTTGACTAGCGCCATCTGTCGGCTGCCCGGTAGCGCCAACAAGCGATTGTGAACGCGGTCCCAGCTCACCCGCGGATGAAGAGCTGCCAGGGATGTCCTCCTCCCACCCCGACCCTCCCCCACCAGGGGGGAGGGAGAACGGTGCTCCCTCCCCCCTGGTGGGGGAGGGTCGGGGTGGGGGGTGAACTGGTATCGGCCGGAGATCATCTCCAGCGTCGTCTCGAAGGCGTGCGGCGACAGATCGCGATAGGGATAAGCACGGCGAACAAGCGCGTAAAGTTCCGGTACGCTCCAATCGTCCATCGCGGTGCAAGCGACGAGTTGCTGAGCCAGCACGTCGAGACAGTTGATCGGGACGCGGATCTCTTCAACGCGCCCGGCGGCCATCTCGCGCGCCAGCACAGCTTGTTCAAGCAGATCGCTCGGCATTTTCGGGATCAGCCGGCCCTTGCTCTTTTGGCCGACGAGATGCCCCGCTCGTCCGACGCGCTGCAGGGCACGCGCCACATTGCCCGGCGATTCGACCTGGCATACCAGATCAACCGCCCCCATGTCGATGCCCAATTCCAGCGATGCCGTCGCCACCACGGCGGGCAAGCGCCCCTCTTTAAGCGCCGTCTCAATTTGCTGCCGTACTTCCAGGGCGACGCTGCCATGATGGGCGCGGGCAATCTCTTCCTCCTCGTCGTTTAGGTTCGCCGTGATACGCTCGACGGCCCGGCGATTGTTGGCAAAAACGATGGTCGAACGATGCTGACGGATCTCGTCGCCAAGCAAGCGATATATCGAGGGCCAAATGCTTTTTTCCGGCAACGGCCCGAACTGTTCGACCGGATTGACGACGCGCAAATCGAGATCCTTGCGCAGGCCGGCATCCACAATGGTCACCGGCCGCGGCCGAAAGTTGCCTTCCACATCCGCTTCACTGCCGCCAAGATAACGCGCCACTTCCTCCAAGGGCCGCTGCGTCGCCGACAGCCCGATGCGCACGAACCCCGGCGAGCGGGGGGCGTAAGCCCCCTGTTGGTGCGCAACAGGGGGCTTACGCCCCCCGCTCGCCTGAAGCGCCTGCAAGCGCTCCAGTAACAGAGCGAGAAACACGCCGCGTTTGTTGGCGCACAGCGCATGAATCTCATCGACAATGCAATGGGTGATGCCGCGCAGCGTCTCCCGGGCGCGCGAGGTCAACAGCAGATGCAGCGATTCCGGCGTGGTGATGAGAATGTGCGGCGGCCTACGAATGAGGCGCTGCCGCTCCGCAGCCGGCGTATCGCCGGTGCGAACCGCCGCCTCCAGCGCCGGTAGTGACATGCCCATGTCACTCGCCGTTTGCGCTACGCCCTCAAGAGGCAGCTGCAAGTTGCGGTGAATATCGTTGTTGAGCGCTTTGAGCGGCGAGATGTACAGCACGCGCACGCCGCGCGGCAATTCTGGTTGCCGCCACAGTGCATCCAGACACGCCAGAAACGCCGCCAAGGTCTTGCCGGAGCCTGTCGGCGCGAGAATCAGCGTATTCTGCCCCGCCGCAATCGCCGGCCAACCCAGCCGCTGCGCCACCGTCGGCTCACCAAGCGCGGTGCGAAACCAGTGCTGCACGGGGGAAAGGAACAGGGCAAGGGGGTCTGAGGAATCCATACGGCTATTGTACATATATTCCCTATGCCAACTCTAGCCCGACGATGGTTTGCGATGGGTAGAGCGATGCTCCGAAGCGGATGAGACCACAAAAGAGGTCTACAAGCAGATATTTGAATTGTGGCCACGCTGACTGCAGCCGGCTTGCTGAGGGGAGAAACACACCCCCGGCTTGCCGGGGACTATATACCAGATCGCCGGAAACATCCGTAGTGTATTGGCATGTCGGAGCAAGCACAGCATTGGAGCCGGGTCGCCGAGGGATACGAGGAGACCTTCATCGATCCGTATCTGCCGCAAGTCCGCAACCCGCTGCGCCAGACAGTCGAGGCGTTGGCTGACAAGGCCAAGACAGTTGCCGATCTCGGCTGCGGCATCGGCCCGCTCTTGCCGTTCCTCGCCGAGCACTTTGGCAGAGTAATCGCCGTCGATTTTGCCGAGGGCATGTTGATCCGCGCCCGCCAGCGCTGTAAAGGATTGTCCAACGTCGAATTCCACAAGTGCGAATTGATCGACCTGGGCCTATTTGCCGGCCAGCTGGACGTGGCCGTGGCCGTCAACAGTCTGGTGCTGCCCGATACGGCGGCGCTGGATGCGGCCCTGCACGCCATCCATGCGTCGCTGCGACCAGGCGGGCATTTTCTCGGCATCGTGCCGGCGATCGATGCGGTACATTATTTCACGATGCTGCTCTTGGATCGCGCCCGGTTGACCGGAATGCCGGCGGACAAGGCCCGACAGAACGCGGCCCATCACGCCGAGCATGAATACTACGACTTCGCTTTCGGCACGTTTCGCTACCAGGGACTGGAACAACATTTCTGGCAGCCGTTCGAGGTGCGTTATCGGCTGCGCCGAGCCGGTTTTCGGCGCATTCGGGTCGCCAAAGTGCATCTGGCCTGGGAACAGTTCGGTTGCAGAGACGACTTCAGCGATCAGCCGCCGCCGTGGGACTGGTTTTTCCAAGCTCAGCGCTAAATTCCATCTCAAAACGAGCCTTTCAAGCGGTTCACGAGTGTTGGAGCCGGATTAAATCGTCCTGATTATTTCATATTCATCGCACGGTTCCTTCATAATATCCACTCTTTTGCCGATTACATTCTCCTCATTGCTGTATGTTCTCAGTGCCTTTTTAGGAGAGATACCGTTGATGCTGCTCCCCAGACCACGCCGAACCAACGGCTTCACGTTGATCGAATTGTTGGTGGTGATCGCGATCATCGCCATCCTCATCGGTCTGCTGCTTCCCGCCGTACAGAAAGTGCGCGAGGCAGCCAATCGCATGCAGTGCCAGAACAACCTCAAGCAAATGGGCTTGGCCATCCACAACTTCGCCAGCACCTACAGTACTCTTCTGCCCAGCGGCGGCGAGGGCACGGATTTCGCCAACTTTCCGCAAGGCCCCAGCCAGTTCGATAACTTCTCGTTCTTCACGGTCATCCTGCCGTTCATCGAGCAGCAGAACATCTACAACATGATGGACCCGTTTGCCTACTACGAATCGACGCCCAACAACATCGCGGCCGCCCAGTCGGTCATCAAGATCTTCCTCTGCCCCAGCAACGCCCTGCGACCGAGCACAGGAAAGGACAACGAAGGTTTCGGCTACACCGATTACGGCCCGACGGTCTATACAGACGTCGATCCGG
>Ga0070739_10006046_pt1 | contig 13489 bp, 17 predicted proteins | sample Coa_R1_7_FD_66445 | JGI IMG/M metagenome (GOLD analysis project Ga0070739, IMG submission 66445) | Surface soil microbial communities from Centralia Pennsylvania, which are recovering from an underground coalmine fire - Coalmine... | ecosystem: Environmental > Terrestrial > Soil > Unclassified ... | reverse complement strand
CCGACCTGCTGCCGATCTCGAGCGGCGGCTGGTTCGTGATCGTCGAGGGGCTGATCCGGGTCACGATCTTCGTCCTCTACCTGTCGCTGATCTCGCTGCTGCCCGACCTCCGCCGCGTCTTCCAGTACCACGGCGCCGAGCACAAGGCGATCAACGCCTACGAGGCGGGCGAGCCGCTGGAGCCGGAGGTCGTACAGCGCTTCTCGCTCATCCACCCGCGCTGCGGCACGGCGTTCCTGCTCTGGGTGATGGTGATCGCGGTCTTCGTGTTCGCGTTCTTCGGGCGGCCGGCCTGGTACTGGCTGATCGCGACGCGGATCCTCCTGCTGCCGGTGATCGCCGGCCTCGCCTACGAGCTGATCCGCTTCGCCGGCAAGCACTCCGGCAACCGCGTGCTGATGACCGTGCTCGCGCCGGGCCTCTGGCTGCAGCGCCTGACCACGCGCGAGCCTTCGCTCGACCAGCTGGAGGTCTCGATCCGCGCGCTGCGCGAGGTGCTCGCGCGCGAGGGCAAGACCGAGGAATCTCTCGTGGAGGTGATGGCGTAATGGCGACGGACCGCCGTGCGGAGGTCGTGTGGCAGGGAAGCCTGATGGAGGGCTCCGGGACGGTCGTCTCGACGACGAGCGGCAAGCTCGGCGAGCAGGCGGTGACCTGGGCGAACCGGGCCGAGGACGGCCCCGATGCGACGAGCCCGGAGGAGCTGATCGCGGCCGCGCACGCGGCGTGCTTCTCGATGGCGCTCTCGCACGCGCTCGCGCAGGCGGGAAGCCCGCCCGACGAGCTGCGGACGTCGGCAACGGTCACCTTCCAGCCGGGCGAGGGCATCACGAGGATCGCGCTCACGGTCGACGGCCGCGTTCCCGGCCTCGACGCCGGCGCGTTCGAGGAGGCGGCGCGCACGGCCAAGGAGAGCTGCCCGGTGTCGAAGGCGCTCGCGGGCGTCCCGGAGATCAGCCTGGAGGCGAAGCTAGGCTGACCGTCGCCATGGCGACGGACTTCGACAACCTGGTCGACGAGCTCGAGCGCTCCTACGGGGAGGCTCAGTCGCGCATGGCCGATCCGGCCGTCTACAACGACCATCGCGAAGCGGCCGAGGTGGGACGCCGCCTGAAGGAGCTCGAGCCCGCCTACAAGCTCGCCCAGGAATGGCGCGGCGCGAGCGACGACCTCGCCGCCGCGCGCGAGGACAGCGACCTGCGCGAGCTCGTCCCCGAGCTCGAGGAGCGGACGACCCGGCTCGAGGAGGAGCTGCGCCTCGCGCTCGTCCCGTCCGATCCCGCCGACCGCAAGGACGTGATCCTCGAGGTCCGCCAGGGCGTCGGCGGCGACGAGGCGGCGCTCTGGGCCGGCGACGTCTACCGCATGCTCAGCCGCTACGCCGAACGGCGCGGCTTCAAGGTCGAGGAGCTCGAGGCGAGCCCGAACGACGGCGGCGGCTTCAAGGAGGTCACGTTCGCGGTCAAGGGCGACGGCGCCTACTCCGTCTTCAAGTGGGAGGGCGGGACGCACCGCGTGCAGCGCGTCCCCGAGACCGAGAGCGCCGGGCGCATCCACACGTCCACCGCGACCGTCGCGGTCATGCCCGAGGCGGAGGAGGTCGAGGTCGAGATCGACCCGAACGACCTCAAGGTCGACGTCTACCGCTCGACCGGTCCTGGGGGCCAGTCCGTGAACACCACCGACAGCGCCGTGCGGATCACGCACGTCCCGACCGGCGTGGTCGTGGCGATGCAGGACGAGAAGTCGCAGCTCCAGAACAAGGAGAAGGCGATGCGCGTCCTCCGGGCGCGCCTCTACGAGCGGGAGCTCGAGCGGCAGCGCGCGGAGCTCGACGCGGCCCGGCGCTCGCAGATCGGCGGCGGCGAGCGGGCGGAGAAGATCCGCACGTACAACTTCCCGGAGAACCGGATCACCGACCACCGGGTCAAGCTGACCGTGCACCAGCTCGACCGCGCGCTCCAGGGCGAGCTGGACGGCTTCACCGAGGCGCTGACGACGGACGATCGCCGCCGCGCCCTCGGCGAATGACCTTGCTCACGTCGCTGGGGCGGCGCTGGCGAAGGAGCCAAGCGGGGGCCGCGAAGGTCGGTACATGACGTACGAGCGAGCGGCGAGCGCGCAGGCTCCTGCAGCCAGCGGCGTCGGCCTTTCGCGGAGCGCCGCTCCGCGGCGCGGCGGCGAGAGGCGGCCAGCGGCGTGAGGGCGCGCGAGGCGCTGGCGGAGGCCGAGCGGCGGCTGGCCGCCGCCGGCGTGGACAGCCCTCGCGTCGACGCCGAGTGGCTCGTCGCGCACGCGCTCGGCACGAGCCGGTCCGGCGTGCACGCGCGGCTCGAAGAGGACGTGGACGGGCTGGAGCCGCTGCTCGCGCGCCGCGAACGGCGCGAGCCGCTCGCCTACGTCCTCGGCGAGTGGGGCTTCCGCAGGCTGACGCTGAAGACGGATTCGCGCGCGCTCGTTCCCCGGCCCGAGACGGAGACGCTCGTCGAGCGGGCGCTCGCGCTCGCCGCCGGCATCGCCGAGCCGCGGATCCTCGACGTCGGCGTCGGGTCGGGCGCGATCGCGCTCGCGCTCAAGGACGAGCGCCCGGACGCGCGCGTCACGGGCGTCGACGTCTCGGAGGACGCGCTCGCGCTCGCGCGCGAGAACGCCGAGCGGCTCGGCCTCGAGGTGGAGCTGCGCCGGGGCGACGGCCCGGCGGCCGCTGCCGAGGGCTGGGACGTCGTCGTCGCCAATCCTCCGTACGTCGACTCGCTCGACGGCCTCCAGCCCGAGCTGCGCTGGGAGCCGGGGCTCGCGCTCGTCGGCAGCGGCGTCCACGAGGAGATCGCCCGGGCGGCGCAGGCGCGCTTCCTCGTCCTCGAGGTCGGCGACGGCCAGGCCCCTTCGGTGGCGGAGCTGCTCGTGCGCTTCGGCTGGCACGGCGTCCGCGTGACCGAGGACCTGACGGGGAAGGAGCGCGTCGTGGAGGGCGCGCGGTGAACGAGGCGGTCGAGGCGCTGCGCGCCGGCCGGGCGGTGATCCTCCCGACCGACACGGTCTACGGCCTCTGCGCGCTCGAGGAGCACGCGGACGTCCTCTTCGAGCTGAAGGGCCGCGACTGCTCGAAGCCCGTCGCGCTCCTTGCGGCGGACGTCGACTCCCTCCTCGCCGCGGTCCCCGGCCTCGACCGCGCCGTGCTCGAGCGCTACCTGCCCGGCGCGTTCACGCTCGTCTTCCACGCGGCCGGGGTCCGCGTCCCCGACCTCCCGCCGGCGTCCGCCGAGGTCGTCCGCGCCGTCGGGGTCGTCGCGGCGACGAGCGCGAACCTCTCCGGCGGCCCCGACCCGCGGCGCGTCGAGGACGTTCCCGAGCAGATCCGCGCCGCCTGCGGCGCGGTCGTCGACGTCGGCGAGCTGCCGGGCACGCCGTCCACCGTCCTCGACCTGCGCGGGCCGGAACCGCGCGTGCTGCGGCAGGGCGCCGGCCGCCTGCCGCCGGAGTAGCATCCCCCTGTGGCCACGACGCAGGCGAGCTTCCGGGAGCTGACGCACGCAGGGCTCGACGACGTCGATCCGGAGATCGCCCGCCTGCTCGGCAAGGAGCTCGAGCGGCAGCGGGGCCAGATCGAGCTGATCGCCTCCGAGAACTTCACCTGGCCCGCGGTCTTCGAGGCGATCGGCTCCGTGCCGACGAACAAGTACGCGGAGGGCTATCCGGGACGGCGCTACTACGGCGGCTGCGAGGTCGTGGACGAGATCGAGCAGCTCGCGATCGACCGCGCGAAGGAGCTGTTCGGCGCCGAGCACGCGAACGTCCAGCCGCACGCGGGCGCGCAGACGAACATGGGCGTCTACTTCGCGATGCTCGACCCGGGGGACACGATCCTCGCGCTGCGGCTCGACCAGGGCGGCCACCTGACCCACGGCCACAGGGTCAACTTCTCCGGCCGCCTCTACGACGTCGTCCACTACGGCGTCGACGCCGAGACCCAGCGCGTCGACTACGAGGACGTGCTCCGGCTCGCGAAGGAGCACCGGCCGAAGATCATCGTCTGCGGCGGCTCGGCCTACCCGCGCACGGTGGAGACCGACCGCTTCCGCGCGATCGCGGACGAGGTGGACGCGCTGCTGCTCTGCGACATGGCCCACTTCGCCGGACTGGTCGCGGCGGGGCTGCACCCAAACCCGGTCGAGCATTGCGACTTCGTCACGTCGACCACGCACAAGACGCTCGCCGGCCCCCGCGCCGGCTTCACCCTCTGCCGCGAGGAGCACGCGAAGGCGGTCGACAGCGCCGTCATGCCGGGAATGCAGGGCGGCCCGCTCGAGCACACGATCGCGGCCAAGGCGACGTGCTTCCGGATCGCGACGACCGACGCCTTCCGCGACTACCAGGCGCAGATCCGCCGCAACGCCGACGTGCTCGGCGAGACGCTGCAGGAGGGCGGGCTCGCGCTCGTCACCGGCGGCACCGACACGCACCTCCTGCTCGTCGACCTCCGCTCGACCGACTGGACGGGCAAGGCGGCGGAGGAACGGCTGCACGAGGTCTCGATCACGGCCAACCGGAACACGATCCCGTTCGACGAGCGCTCGCCGTTCGTCACCTCCGGCATCCGGCTCGGCTCGCCCGCGATGACGATGCGCGGCCTCGACGAGGACGACTTCCGCGAGGTCGGCCGGATCATCTGCGACGCGCTCGACGAGTCGCCGGATCTCGAGGCGCTGCGCGGCCGCGTTGCCGAGCTCTGCGCCAGGCGGCCACTGTACGAGGGCTTCCGCGGCTACGCGACCTACGTCGCTTGACCGAGCCGCGGCTCACCGTCGTCGAGCACCCGCTCGTCCAGCACAAGCTCTCGTACCTGCGCGACAAGGACACGCCGACCGTCCACTTCCGCAAGCTCGCGAACGAGATCACGCTGCTTCTCACCTACGAGGCGACGAAAGACCTGCCGACGGAGGAGGCCGAGATCGAGACGCCGCTCGAGCGGATGAGCGCCCGGCGGATCTCCGGCAAGAAGGTCGCGGTGTGCCCGGTGCTGCGCGCCGGGATGGGGATGCTCGACGGCGTGCTCTCCCTCGTCTCGAGCGCACGGGTCGGCTTCATCGGCCTCTACCGCGACGAGGAGACGCTCGAGGCGGTGCAGTACTTCGTCAAGCTGCCGGTCGACCTCGCCGAGCGGGACGCGATCGTGCTCGACCCGATGCTGGCGACGGGCCACTCGAGCTGCGCGGCGATCGACGCGGTCAAGGAGCAGGGCGCACAGTCGGTGACGCTCGTCTGCATCGTCGCGGCGCCGCCGGGCGTCGAGGAGGTGCACCGGCTCCATCCGGACGTCCACATCGTCTGCGCCGCCCTCGACCGCGGCCTGAACGAGCGCGGCTTCATCGTCCCGGGGCTCGGCGACGCGGGCGACCGGCTGTACGGGACGAAGTAGCCGCCGCTCGCGCCTAGACTCCGCCGATGGTTCCGTCGCTCGGCGGACTGGCGCCGTTCCAGCTCGCGTTCGTCGCCCGCGACCTCGACCGCTTCGTGGGTGAGCTCGAGCGGCTCGTGGCCGCGGGGCCGTGGCGGGGGTGGCTGTTCGGCCCGCAAGGACAGGGACGCGAGTATCGAGGCGCTCCGGCGGACTGGACGCTCCGTCTCGTGCTGAACGGCGCGACCCCGCAGCTCGAGGTCATCCAGCCGGTGGACGGCCCCAGCGTCCACGCCGACTGGCTCGAGGAGCGGGGCGAGGGCTTTCACCACCTCGGCTACGTCGTCCCTTCGCTCGAGCGGACGATCGCCGAGATGGAAGCCGCCGGTCATCCGGTGATCGCGCGCATCCACTCCTTCGGGGCGGACCGGGACGGCGCGGCCGCGTACTTCGACACGGCCGACGCGTTGGGGTTCCTGGTCGAGGCGGTGGAGCCGCCGCGCCGGATGCCGGCGCCGGAGTTCACGCTGTAGGCGGCCGCCGCCTCCGACGGCGTATCGTCTCGCGTCCGATGCCCGGCGCCCCGCTCGAGGTCACCCGCGCGCAGATCCTCGCGTTCCGGCGGCGCGTCGGCGCGCTCGAGGAGCGGCTCCCGCGGGGTGCGCGCTCGCTGCGGCGGGCGGCCTGGGCCGGGCTGCAGGACAGCATGCCGCGCGCGGCGCTCCTCTCCATCCACGCGCGCGTCGAGGGCGCGCATCCGCTGATCTGGGACGACGAGGCGCTCGTCCAGGTCTGGGGCCCGCGCTTCGCCGTCTACGTCGTGCCGGCCGGCGACCACGCGCTCTTCACGCTCGGGCGGCTGCCCGACGACGAGCGCGGCCGCCGCCGAGCCGAGGACGCGGCCACGCGCCTGCACGAGATCCTCGCGGGCCGCCGGATCCCCGACCGGGAGGTCGGCGCGGGGGTCCGCCTCCGCTATGCGACCGCCACCGGCAGAGTTCTGATCCGCTGGGAGGGTGCGCGGGCGCCGCACGTCTGGACGGTGCCGCCGCCGAAGGTCGACCCGCTCGTGGCTCGGAAAGAGCTGGCGCGCCGCTACCTGCACGTGTACGGCCCGGGGACGGTCTCCTCGTTCGCAGCGTGGGCAGGCATCGGCCTGAAGGAGGCGCGGCCGGCCTTCGAGGGGATCGAGCTGACCGCCGTGCGCACGCCGATCGGCGACGCCTCGATCCTGAGCGGCGACGAGGAGCTCGTCCGCGCGCCGGTCGAGCCCTCCACCGCCGTCCGGCTGCTGCCGAGCGGCGATGCGTACTGGCTGCTCCAGGAGGCTGCCCAGCGCGAGCTTCTCGTGCCCGACCGGAAGCAGCGGGCGTCGCTGTGGACGCCGCGGGTCTGGCCGGGCGCGCTGCTCCTCGCCGGCGAGCTCGCCGGGACGTGGCGCCGGGCGCAGGCAAACCTGACGATCGAGCCGTGGCGCAGGCTCACGAAGACCGAACGCGCGCTGGTCGAAAGGGAGGCGCAAGCGCTGCCGCTCGGCCTCGAGCGGGAGATCGCAGTCCGCTGGGAGCGCTGAGGGAACCGCGTCGCCGCGGCGAAGTACCCTGCAGCCATGCTCGCGGCGAGCAGCCCGCACCTCAGCGTCCTCGACGAGCTGACCGACCACCTGGGCGTCCTCTGGGGCCTGCTTCTCGCCTTCGGGCTCGTCGTCGGGCTGACGCCGGCGGTCGGCGGGATGGCGCGCCGCCTCGGCGCCGTCGACCTGCCGGGCGGCCGGCGCGTCAACCAGCTTCCCGTGCCGCGCCTCGGCGGCGTCGCCCTGTTCATGGGCCTGCTCGTGCCGGCGCTCGCCTTCCTTCACGTGGGACGCGAGAACCGCGGCCTCCTGCTCGGCGCCGCCGTCGCCGTCAGCGTCGGGATCGTCGACGACTTCCGCGGCCTCGCCTGGTTCCCGAAGCTCGTCGGCCAGCTCGCCGCAGCCGCCGTGCCGACGGCGTTCGGCGTCTGGGTCGACCGCTTCACGTTCCCCTTCATCGGGATCCACTCCCTGTCCGCGTGGGTCGGGATCCCGCTCACCGTGCTCTGGATCGTGGCGATCATGAACATGGTCAACTTCCTCGACGGGATGGACGGCCTCGCCGCCGGGGTCACCGGCATCGCCGGGCTCACGTTCAGCGTGATCGCGCTCTCGCTGGGGAAGGTCGACGCGGCCATCCTGTCGGCGATCATCCTCGGCGCGTGCCTCGGCTTCCTGCGCCACAACTTCTATCCCGCACGGATCTTCATGGGGGACTCCGGCGCGCTGCTGCTCGGCTACGTGCTCGCGACGATCGCCGTCCAGGGCCTGTTGAAGACGGCCGCGACCGTGGCCCTGCTCTTCCCGCTGCTCGTGCTCGCCGTGCCGATCGTGGACACGACCTTCGTCGTCGTCCGTCGGCTCAAGCACGGCGAGCGCGTGTTCACGGGCGACCAGGCCCACCTGCACCACCGCTTCCTGCGCCGCGGCTTCTCGCAGCGGCGGGCCGCGCTGACGATCTGGGCCTGGTGCCTCTCGCTCGCCGCGGCGGCGCTCGCGACACGCTTCGTCCCCTTCCGCGCGCACGGCATCTGGCATCCGTGGTGGACGCTGCTCGCGGCCGGCTTCGGGGTCGCCGCGCTGCTCTTCTCCGTCTACGTCGTCTACGTGCTCGAGATCGTCAAGCTCGGCAACCGGATCCAGCGGCGGCGCAAGCCGGACGACCCGCTGCGCAAGGCCTCCTAGCCCTCCGCGCGCTCCACGAAGCCGGCCAGCAGCGCGTTGAACGGCGCGCCGAGTCGCTGCACGGAGTGGCCGGCGCCGGCGAGCATCGCCCGCTCCGCTCCGGCGCGCTCGGCGAGCACGTCGCACACCGCCTCGAACGCCGGCTCGTGCCCGCCCGAGACCGCGAGCAGGGGGAACGGCGCCGCCCGCAGCTCCGCCAGCGGGATCTCCGCCTCCTGGGGAGGTCGCTCGACGCGCAGCGTCCGGGCTCCCTGCAGCAGCGGGGGCGTGAAACGGCCGGCGGGGACGTGTGCGCCGATCGTCGCCATGAAGGCGCGGAGGAACGGCTCGGGCTCGAGCGAGCTCTCCCACAGCTCCTCCAGCCGCGCGACGTAGGCGTCGACGCCGTCGCCCCCGCGGGCGATCCCGAACGCCGGCGGCTCGACCACCGTCACGGAGCGGACGAGCTCCGGCCGGCGCGCCGCGGCGAGCAGCGCGATCACCCCGCCGTAGGAGTGCCCGGCGAGATGCGTTCCCGGCTCGAGGAAGCGCTCGAGCCAGTGCGCCTCGTCCTCGAAGTCGACGCGCTCGACGTCCCCGCCGGGCGGGAAGCCGCGGCGATTCGGTGCGACGAGCTCGAACCGCTCGGCGAGCGGTTTCTGCGCGCTCCAGGTCAGCTCGGCGTTGACGACGGAGCCATGCACGAGCAGAAGGCGAGGCCGTGGAGCCGTGCGGGATTCTGCTGTCACAAAGTCGCCACCTCCACGCTGCTATTCTCGCGCCGGATGCAGGGGAGCCCTAGGTCGTCCTTCCAGCCCGTGGAAGCGGGCGCTGTTCTCGCGGGCACGATCGGCGCCTGCGGGGGAACCGGCGCACTCGTCGGCTGGGCCGCGGGCAACACGGGCTACGGCGCCCTCGCAGGCGTGGCGATCGGCATTCCGGCCGGCGTCTTCGCCGTCTATCGCAGGTTCAAGGGCTACTTCTCGTGATGCACGGAGTCTTCTCCACCCCGCGGCCGGTTCCCGGCCGCCGCGTTCCCGCGCTCGCGGGAGCAGGAGTCGTCGTGCTCGCGCTGCCCGTCTTCCTCGTCGCCGGCTTCCCGCTCGGGGGCTGGGCGCTCGCGGCCGTGCTCTGGGCCGCGGGCGAGGCGCTCGCGCTCTGGCTCTCGCGCCTCCCGATCGGCGCCGACCATCTCGGCTCCTCGGGGCTCGTCGCGCTCGCGCACTCGTTCCGCGGGATCGGCGTGATCGTCGTCCTGCTGGCCGTGACGCTGGCGAGCCGCGATGTCGGCATCGCGGCGCTCGCCGTGTACGCGCTCGCCTACACGCTCTCCCTCGGCGTCTCGCTGGTCGAGTACTTCGGCGGTGAGAAGCTCTGATGGGCGCCGTGCTCGCCGCCACGTTCAACCCCGCGAACGAGTTCGAGCTCAAGCAGTGGGTGTCTATCCACCTCGGCCCGATCGACATGTCGATCAACAAGGCGGTCGTCTACCTCGCGATCTCGGCGCTCGCCACGATCCTGCTCGGGATCTTCACGATGCGCAGCCGGCTCGCGCTGCTGCCGGGCAAGCGCCAGACGGTCGGCGAGGCCGTCTACGAGATCGCGCAGACGCAGATCGCGGAGCAGGGGCTGCCGTCGAAGGCGATCGGCCGCTGGTTCCCGTACGTCGCGACGCTCTTCCTCTTCATCTTCACGATGAACATGATCGGCTTCATCCCGCTGCCGCTGACCGGCGACACGTGGCACGGCGTGCCCACGTGGGGGATCTACGCCGTCACGTCGCAGCTCTCGGTGACGCTCGTGCTCGCCGTCCTCAGCGTCCTGTTCACGCACATCGAGGGCGTCCGCTACAACGGCCTCGGCTACTTCAAGAGCTTCGTGCCCGCGGGCGTGCCGAAGGGGATGGTGCCCGTGATGGCCGTGCTGGAGACGATCTCGCACGTCTTCCGCGTGATCAGCCTCAGCGTCCGGCTCTACGCGAACATGCTCGCCGGCCACATGCTGATCCTCGTCTCGATCGGCCTCCTCTTCATCCTGAGCGGGATCACCTTCTGGATCGTCGCCGTCGTCTCGCTCCCGATCGGGATCGCCTTCTACATCTTCGAAGTCGTGATCGTCGTCACGATCCAGGCGTTCATCTTCGCCGCTCTGACCGCCATCTACATCGGCTCGGCGATCGAGCCGGCCCACTAAGGAGGAAACGTGCACCTGCTCGTCGCAACCTCAGACACCATCAAGGCCGCGCAGGCGCTCGGCTTCGGCCTGGGCATGGGCCTCGGCTCGCTCGGCGCGGGCATCGGCATCGGCACGGTCTTCGCCTCGATGATCCAGTCGGTCGCCCGCCAGCCCGAGCTGCGCGGCGAGCTGCAGGGGATCATGTGGCTCGGGTTCGCCCTCACCGAGGCGGTCGTCTTCTACGGCCTCGTCGGCGGCTTCCTCGGCTTCGTGCTCGTCAAGTAGATGCTCGTCGTCGCCGCCTCCAGCCCGCTCACCCGGATCATCCCGGGGCTGATGATCTGGACGATCATCTTCTTCGTGATCGTCTTCTTCGTCCTGCGCAGGTTCGCTTTCGGCCCGATCCAGAACATGCTCGACCAGCGGCGGGAGTCGATCCGGCAGGCGATCGAGTCGGCGGACGAGGCGCGCGACGAGGCGCACCGGCTGCTCGAGGAGCACCGCAAGCTGATCGCGGACGCGCGGAGCGACGCGGAGGGCATCCTCGCCGAGGCGCGCAAGACGCGCGAGTCGATGGAGCAGCGGATGCGCGAGGAGACCGAGGCCGAGCGGCAGCGGCGGCTCGAGGAGACCCGCAAGGAGATCGCCGCCGAGACGGCCCGCGCGCTCGAGCAGATCCGCGCGGAGGTCGCCGACCTGACGCTCGAGGCCGCGTCCCGCGTGGTCGGCCGCACGCTCGACGCGAAGAGCGACCAGAAGCTGATCGAAGAGGCGATCGCCGGCCTCGACTTCTCCCGCCTGGAGGAGTCGGCATAGCCGTCGCCCAACGCATCTACGCCGAGGCGCTGTTCTCGGCGGCCAAGGAGGGTGGGCGCCTGCAGCAGGTGCACGAGGCGCTCTCGGACTTCGCGGCCGCGGTCGAGGAGTCGCCGGAGCTGCGCACCGTCCTGCGCAACCCGCAGCTGGAGCCGGGCGCGAAGGCGGCGATCCTGTCCGACCTCGCCGGCGACGAGGAGCCGCTGTTCGCGAACTTCCTCCAGCTCGCGGCGGAGAAGGGCCGGGCGGGAGAGCTCGAGGAGATCGCGCGGGAGTTCGAGCGGCTGATGGCGCGCGAGGAGCGCCGCCTCACCGTCGAGCTGACGACCGCGCGCGAGCTGAGCGACGGCGAGGCGGACGCGATCCTGAAGCAGATCGAGCAGGCGGCCGGGCGCAGGGTGGAGGCCACCCGGAACGTCGACCCCGACCTCGTCGGCGGCATCGTCCTGCAGGCGGGCTCGCTGCGCGTCGACGCGAGCGTCCGCGGACGGCTGGAACGGCTGAGACACGAACTCGTGAAGAGATAGGAGCTGAGGGACCTTGAAGCTGCGCCCCGAAGAGATCACGTCGATCCTGCGCCAGCGGATCGAGCAGTACGACGTCGAGACCGACCTCGCCGAGGTCGGCAACGTCCTCGCCGTCGGCGACGGGATCGCCCAGGTCTACGGGCTCGAGAACGCCGTCGCGATGGAGATGCTCGAGTTCGACCACGGCGTCGTCGGCCTCGCCTTCAACCTCGAGGAGGACGTCGTCGGCGCCGCGCTCTTCGGCGAGTGGGAGGCGGTCAGCGAGGGCGAGTCGGTGCGGCGCACCGGCCGCGTCGCGAGCATCCCCGTCGGCGAGGCGCTGCTCGGGCGCGTCGTCGATCCGCTCGGCAACCCGCTCGACGGCCGCGGCCCGATCGAGACGGACGACCGCCGGCCGCTCGAGTTCAAGGCGCCGGGCGTCGTCGCACGCGAGCCGGTGAAGCAGCCGCTGCAGACCGGCATCAAGGCGATCGACTCGATGACGAACGTCGGCCGCGGCCAGCGCGAGCTGATCATCGGCGACCGCTCGACGGGCAAGACGGCGATCCTGATCGACACGATCCTCAACCAGAAGGACACCGACGTCCACTGCATCTACGTCGCGGTCGGCCAGAAGGCGTCCACGGTCGCGGGCATCTACGAGCGGCTGCGCGAGGCCGGCGCGATGGAGTACACGACGATCGTCTCCGCCGCCGCGCACGAGGCGGCGCCGATCAAGTGGATGGCGCCGTTCGCCGGCTGCGCGATGGGCGAGCACTACCTCTTCCAGGGCAAGCACGCGCTCGTCATGTACGACGACCTCTCCAAGCATGCGGACGCGTACCGCCAGCTCTCGCTGCTGCTGCGCCGCCCGCCGGGCCGCGAGGCGTTCCCGGGCGACGTCTTCTACCTCCACTCGCGGCTGCTCGAGCGCGCGTGCAAGCTGAACGAGGAGAACGGAGCGGGCTCGCTGACCGCGCTGCCGGTGATCGAGACGCAGGCCGGCGACGTGTCGGCGTACATCCCGACCAACGTCATCTCGATCACCGACGGCCAGATCTTCCTGCAGTCCGACCTGTTCTTCTCCGGCGTGCGCCCGGCGGTGAACGTGGGCATCTCGGTCTCGCGCGTGGGCGCCTCGGCGCAGACGAAGGCGATGAAGAAGGTCGCCGGGCGGCTGCGCCTCGACCTCGCGCAGTACCGTGAGCTGGAGGCGTTCGCGCAGTTCGGCTCCGACCTCGACCGTGCGACGCAGCAGGCCCTGACGCGCGGCGAGAAGATGGTCGCCTCGCTCAACCAGCCGCAGTACCAGCCGTGGCCGACCGAGGAGCAGGTCGTCGCGATCTACGCCGGCATCCACGGCTACCTCGACGACATCCCGACGCCGCAGGTGCCGCGCTTCCAGGACGAGCTGCGCGAGCATCTCCGCGCCGAGGAGAACGTCTACAAGGAGATCCGCGAGTCCGGCGACCTGCCGGACGAGCTCGCCGAGAAGCTGAACGGCGAGATCGAGAAGTTCAAGCACTCGTTCAACGTCCAGGAAGAGTCCGCGCTCGTCTAGGTGGCCTCGCTCCAGGACATCCGGCGGCGGATCAACTCCGTCAAGAACACGCGCAAGATCACGAAGGCGATGGAGCTCGTCGCCGGCGCCCGCCTGCGCCGCGCGCAGACGCGGATCGAGGAGATGCGCCCGTACGCCGACCGGATGCGGGAGCTGATGGTCGGCACGGCGAAGGCCGCGTCGTCCTTCCGCAACCTCGCGCTCATGCAGGAGCGCGAGGAGGTGCGGCGCGTCGCGATCGTGGTCGTCTCGGGCGACCGCGGCCTCGCCGGGCCGTTCAACGGCCAGGTGCTGCG
>Ga0070739_10006045_pt1 | contig 13490 bp, 14 predicted proteins | sample Coa_R1_7_FD_66445 | JGI IMG/M metagenome (GOLD analysis project Ga0070739, IMG submission 66445) | Surface soil microbial communities from Centralia Pennsylvania, which are recovering from an underground coalmine fire - Coalmine... | ecosystem: Environmental > Terrestrial > Soil > Unclassified ... | reverse complement strand
AAGCTTTTAAAGGCACCATCATGCGCATTCCTTCGCGCGATGAGATCCAGCCCATTGCCAGCGAGCAGGCTGTCGTCGAATTTTATTCCCGCTAATGAACCCGTTCTCCCCTGGGAGAACACAAAGGCAAATATACGGACCGTTCCGGAGCGGGAAAAGAAACCGGGATGGTCAGATTACATTTGCCAGAAAGTAAGAAAATGCCAGTACGTTTAGGACGTTTCGAAATGCCAAAACGGTTGACCAAGGAAGAGTCAACCGCAACTGAAACCTACGCCAAATTCGTGGCCGAACCTTTTGAAACCGGTTATGGACATACCATCGGAAATTCCCTGCGCCGCGTGCTGCTTTCCTCGCTGGAAGGCGCGGCCATCACCTCGATCAAGATTGATGGCGCGATGCATGAATTCACCACGGTGGACGGCGTGGTGGAAGATGTCACCGACATCATCCTGAATTTGAAGAAGGTGTTGTTCAAGGCGCATAGCCGCGAACCGCAAACGCTTTTGCTTTCCGTCAACAAGGACGGTGAGGTGCTTGCCAGCGACATTGAACTCAATCAGAACGTTGAGTTGGTGAATCCCAAGCAGCACATCTGCACGCTCGACAAGAAGAAGAAGTTCGAGATGGAACTCGAAGTGAAGGTCGGGCGCGGTTTTTGTCCTGGTGACGAGAACAAGAAGCCCAATCAAGCCATCGGCGTGATTGCGATTGACTCGTTGTTCTCGCCGGTGACGCGTGTTCGTTACGCCGTGGAAAGCCCGCGTGTCGGCCAACGCACCGATTACGACCGCTTGATCATCGAGCTTTGGACCGATGGCCGCATTTCGCCGGACGACGCGCTGACGCAAGCTTCGGCGATCCTGCAGCATCATCTCGACGTGTTCGTCGGCTACGACAAGAACGCCGTTGAATTCGAGGAAGTGGTGGACAAGCAGGACGAGGAGAAGACCAAGCTCAAGAAGCTGCTCGGCATGAGCGTGAACGAAATCGAGCTGAGTGTCCGCGCGGCCAACTGCCTCAACAATGCGAACATCACCACGGTCGGCCAGTTGGCCATGAAGAGCGAAGCCGAGATGCTCAAGTACCGCAATTTCGGCAAGAAATCGCTCAACGAAATCAAAGAGAAGCTGGCCACGCTCGGTTTGACTTTGGGCATGAGCTTCGACGCGGAGACGCTCGAAACGCCCAAGGAAGAAAACGCGCCAGTGACCACCACTGTGGAATAAGCGAACGATATGCGACATCTCAAACGAACCGCCAAACTCGGCCGCACCGGCGAACACCGGAATGCGATGCTGGCCAATCTGGTCTGCAGCCTTATCAAACACAAGCGCGTGACGACCACGCTGGCCAAGGCCAAGGCGGCCCGTTCTGTCGCCGAAAAAATGGTTACGCTCGGCAAGGGCGGCACCATCCATGACCGGCGTCTGGCTGCGGCGCGGTTGCACCAGGAAGACGCCGTGCGCATCCTGTTCAACGAGATCGCCCCGGTGCAGAAGGAACGTCATGGCGGTTACACGCGCATCGTGAAACTCGGTCAACGGCAGGGCGACGCTTCCCAAAAGGCCATCCTTGAGTGGGTGGATGTTCCCGTCGAAGCAGCGCCTGCCGAAACGGAAACCAAGCCGGAAAAGGAAGCAAAAGCCGAAAAAGCTTCCAAGGCTGAGAAGGAAGCTGCCGCTGCCGAAGCCAAGGCTTGAAGCGAAGTCAAATTCAACAGAGGCCCGTTCGCAAGGACGGGCTTTTTTGTTGCTCCTGAAAGCGTGAGTTTTCATCCTTCGGGCAGGGGTTTCCCTTTCGTTTCAGGCGCCCAGATGAGGGCGACGAGGCCCAGTACAAAAATGAAAGAAAGGACAGTTGCGGACATGCGAAAAGGCTCTTTAACACCGGCGTGATCGAAGAGGATGTTCAGCCCGCCGAGCATCACCGGGAATGGGGCAGCCAGATAACGTACGGTATTATAGCAAAAGCTAATTCCCGTTCCTCGCAGCCGCGTAGGAAATAATTCAGGAAAATAGATCGAATAACCACCGAATACAGACAAGGACGCAAATCCCATTATTGGCAGCATCCAATAGGCATCCGAGGCGGTGCGAAGATTGTTGAACACGTAAATGATGGCCGCGAGGCAAATTATGAATGCGCCCGCGAAAGCTTTGCGCCGTCCGAGATAAATTGCGGCGAACGTGAAAGTCATCATTCCCAAAAAAGCTCCCACATCCTGCAACATCGTGCCATTCGAGATTGCCGCGTTGACTGCCTCTGGCGGTTGGCCTTTCAAAGCTGTTCTGATCAATTCGGGAGAGAAAAATGCAATTCCCCAAAGACCCGCCATGCCCGCCAATCCGAGGCACACACCGGTTAACAGGTGCTTGCGCCAGACAGGATGGCCGATCAGGTCTCTTATCGAGCCAACTTTGTGCATGGGGTCGCCAGATGCGGCACGACGTTTGGCTTCCTTCCACGTCTCCGGCTCATGCAGGACCCAGGGGACCAATATCGCCAATACCGCCGGGGCCGCGCCCGCAAAAAAGATGAACCGCCAGCCGGCGTAACCGTGATAAAAATCAGGGGCTGCGGGCGGGATAAATCCACTAAGCCAGGAACCAAGAATATTGCCTAACGCGGAGAGCGTTTGCATCGCGCCCAAGGCAAGTGGTCGCACGCGCGTTGGTACGCTTTCGGCAAGTAATGTTGTCGCCGCGCCGAACATCCCTCCAATCCCTAGTCCACCGAGAAAGCGGTAAACCAAAAAGTCATAGGGATTATATGCAAGCCCGCTCAGGCCCGAAAAGGCTGTATATGCAAGCAGGGTTGCGACTATCGTTTTGACGCGACCAGCCTTGTCGCTCATCAAACCGAACAAGATTCCACCGGTGGCCCATCCGATTATCATCGTCGTTGTCGCCCAACCTGCCCAATATTTTACAATTGGATCGGGAACGCCGGGGCCGAGCAATTCATGCATTGCCGGAGTGCGCGCCAATGCGAAAATCCGCTGGCCCATGCAATCGAACAACCAGCCAGCGGCGGCGATGATGAACACCAGCCAGTGATAGCCGGTCACTCCCGCGAAAAGGGAGGCTTGGGATGCTGCCGCGGTGTGGGATGCGCCGCCGGGGCGATTTTCTGTGGGTGTGGACACGTTGAATTTTTCGGTGAGTTTTAGATCAGAGTCAAGGCGACCTTTTGTAGCGCAGGTTTCCCAACCTGCTGTATCGCCGATTTCCAAATCGGCACGGCTCGAAAATTTCCGAAGCACGGATGCACGCCGGCTCTCGCGGGTTGGGAAACCCGCGATACAGCGGACTTGGAAGTCCGCGCTACGATTAGATTGAATGGCGCGACAATCATTTTGCAAGGTTCAAACAAACCAACTGCCCTTCGCTGCGCAAATAGAGACGCCCGCGCGAAAGCACCGGCGCGGCCCAGCAGGGATGGTGCAGTTGCGGCACCTGCCATCTGCAGATTTCATCGCATTTTTTTGGCGTCGGATGCAATATCCCAAGAATGCCACCCTCGCCGATGGCGATCAATTTTCCGTCCGCCAAAATGAATGAACCGCGTCCATAAACTGACGGCGTGGGCGTGCTGTGCGGCGGCCAGCTTTCGTCCACGTCCCACATCACCTTGCCGGTCTTGAATTCGACGCAGCGCATGCGCGCATCAGGTTCATTGCGCCCGCTGAAGGCATAAAGATAACCGTCCAGATAAATGGGAGTTGACCAATGTTGCTCCAGCGAAGTGCCGCGCCAAATTTCTTCAACGCCTTTGCAATCCGGTTTTACGCGCAACAATACGGAACCGATTTTGTAGTAAGCGGCGGAGATGAAAATCCTATCGTCCACAACGACGGGACACATCGCGTTCACGGAATCGTTCACGCGCGAACGAAACCAGAAACTGAAATTCACCGCGCCGGTTTTGGGGTCGAGCGAAACCAGGCCTTGCCGCATCAGGCAAAGCACCTGGCGTTTGCCGTGGATGGTCACTGCAACGGGTGTCGAATAACTCGCCTGTTTTTGCCACGATTGCCAGCGGACAGTTTGTTCGCCCGGCCATCCTGTCATCGGAACGCCTTCCCAATTCGATTTGCCGACGCTTTCCCAAACGGTTTTGCCGGTGTTCGCATCGAACGCGACCATGCCGGAATTGGGCTGGCCTCCAACCATGACAAGAAGCAGGCCGTCTTCCAAAATGGGCGAACTGCCAACGCCGAAGAATGCCTCCGGCACGTTGAAATCAAAACCAGTGTCGCGCTGCCAGACGCGCTCGCCGTTCTCCAATTTGAGGCAGGTCAATTTGCCTTCCGCGCCGAAGGTGTAACAAAAATTTGAAGTGAGCATGGGAGTGGAACGCGGGCCGTTGTTGTAGCCATAAGGATCCTGGAAATGGCTTGGATAATTGAAATGCCAAAGCGTTTTGCCGTTGGATGCGTCAAGGCATTCGACGATTTCTTCATCGCCAATCCGATGATGAAACACCAGACGGTTGCCGAGAATTGATGGCGCGCCGTAACCGGTGCCGATGGTTTTCTCCCAAAGCAGCGGCGGACCGTTGGTGGACCAGGAATCGAGCAGATGCGTTTCGTCAGAGATGCCGTTGGCGTGCGGGCCGAGGAATTGCGGCCAGTCGGACGCGTAAAGTGCGTTCGTTACGAAGAGAAATAGGACAAATGCGACGAATGGGACGGCAAGCCGTTGATGCTCGTTGCAAAAGAGCATGGCGGCCGCGTCAGCCCCCGTTGATTTGCGAGCGCTGGCAGCCGCCGCCACACTGCTTCCTCCGCGCACACGGCGCGTGTTTACTTCGGTTCCTCCCTGGCATTTTCCCGCGGCGCAATGCGAGCGCAGCGCGGGCAAAGCCGATTGTCTCTGGTTAGTTAATGCGCTCGACCCATGGTTGATCTGCCCGCCCGAGCGCAAATCCTTTCTTTCGTTCGTTGTTGCTATATGTGCGAACAAGGGTGAGACAGGAAAGTTGCGAAAATGTTTGGAAATATTTTGCAATTTTTTACAACCGCAAGAATATCTTCCTCCGATAAAGGAAGTGCAACAACCAGAAGGTAAGCGTTACCGACACCAGGGCCAGCAGCAAATCGCCCAAACCATCCCAACGGGCGTTGAGAAAATTTTGGATATCACCGCCGACCAGCCGCGACGAGATCCTCGGGAAGCTGATGATGAAACCATGGAGAAAGTAGATGGTGATGGAGTTCATGCCCATCCAGACGAATGGCTGGCACCACCATTGAAATTTCATGATGTCCACAACCCAATAAAAGATGCCCAAAGCAATCGCACTGTATCCGCCGGCAACAAGCACGTACGACGATGTCCAAATCTTTTTGATGATGGGAAATTCCAGGCCCCATAAATATCCGAGCAACACGCCGGCGATGCCAAAGGAAAGCAGGTAAGCCACCTTGCGCGTCGGGCAGACGTTTGTGCTTTTGAGCAGGAGACCGGCGAAAATGCCCAGCAGACAGGTGACGATGGCTGGAATGGTGCTGAGGAAACCTTCGGGATCGTAAGTGCCGTCCCATTTCATGCCCGGCAAATATTTTTGGTCAAGATAATCGGTGAGGTTCACGCCCTGGACGTAGCTGCCGTGGATCATGTTTGTGCTTGCCATGTTGAGTTGCCCAACATTTTGATAATTGTCCTTTGTAATCACACCGACGCCGGGTGTTGGACGCACATCCGGAAAAGGCACCCAGGCCAGCAACGCCCAATAACCTAAAAGCAAACCGGCGGCTATTCCGACAATCGCCTTTGGCTTGAACAACATGAATATCAAGCTTCCGAACAAGTAACAGAGCGCGATTCGGTTCAACACACCCATCAGGCGCAAACCCGGCCAGGGCTTCGACATCCCGCCGGAATAAATCAGCGCCAGTGCGAACATCAGCAGAAAGCGGCGGATAATGCGCTTCACCGCGGCGCCACGGCCCGCTTGCTGGATGTGTTTGGTCAGGGAAAAAACGATGGACGCGCCCATCACGAACACAAACAGCGGAAAGATAAAATCTTCAAAATGAAAACCCTCCCATTCGCAGTGTTCCAGTTGATTCATGACCGCCGGGATCGGTTTCATTTTGTTCAACGCCACGAAGATTGCGTCCGCGCCGACGATCCAGAACATGTCGAACCCGCGCAAGGCATCGACGGACATGAGCCGTTGCGACACGGTCGGGGTCGCGGTCATTTGATGGGCCGGAGCGGAAACTGCAGGAGCGATGGTTGATTCAGCCATGGGAACGGTGGGTGTTGAGTGTTAATGATGTGTAGAACATTTTGCGCATGGGTTCAAGGGCAAACGATTCCCGGCCACGAAGTGGCCAAAGATGAATAGCCGTGGGTGCAAACCCACGGTCGGTTGATTGTAAAGCGCCCGGCCCTGAAAGGACCGGACAATCCATTGTGCGACCCTTTCAGGGTCGAGAATTTTGCCGCACTTTTCCGTGGGTTGCACCCGCGGCTATTCACGTTCAGCCCCGTTGGGGCTGGGAGGATCGGGGCGCGGGCAGCTTGCCCGCGAACCGGAGGTATGGACGATTTGATCGCGGACAGGGCTGTCCGCGCTCCCATGGCCCTCGCGGGTAATCGCACATTTTTTAGCTTTTGTTTCATCAATTGGACTCCGTATGTTTCCCCAAATTCACGCAGACCAGTTTGTCCTTGCTGCGGGCGAACAGACAACCATCGGCTAGCGCGGGAAAGGCGCGCACCTGGAACGGAAGAATCTGCGCGCGGGCATTGGGTTTGAAAGCATCGGGATCCGCCGCGGCGCGGATCAATTCGCCTTTCTCGGTCAGGATCAACAATTGATCTCCCGCCAGGGTGACCGTGGCCGCGCCAACCTCATCCGTTTTCCAGCGGATTTTGCCCGTCTTCAATTCCACGCAGCGCAAGCTCGGCGCCGGGCTGAAACCCGGGTCACAACGGCCATCAATGCCGAACAAAAATCCGTTATGTTCCACGCTCGTCGCGTAATGGTTCGAGAGCACGTCATCGGCAGACCAGACTTTTTCGACGGAATTATTTTTCACGCGCAACAAGGCCGCGCCGGTTCCGTAACAACCCGAAATAAAAACCAAATCATCCGTCACCAGCGGCGTAGCCGAACTGACCGATGCCTGCATGCGCGGTCCCCAAGGAAAATCGAATTGAATGCGGCCATCGGCGGGATTCACCGCGACCAATCCCTTCCGCGTGAAGAAGAACGCGTAACGTTGCCCGTCCACCGTAGAGGCGACCGGCGACGAATAGCTTGCGCGATCATTCGAGGTTTTCCAAAGCACCTTGCCCGTGACGGCATCGAAAGCGACGATTCCCGCGCCATTGTCTCCGCCGATGTTGAGCAGGACCTTGTCGCCTTCCACCAAGGGCGAGCAGGCGATGCCGAAAAAGCCTTTCGGCGCGCTAAACTCGCCCATGGCATCCACGTTCCAGATTTTTTTGCCGGTGGCGAAATCAAGGCAATGCAACTTGCCTTCCGCGCCGTAGGTGTAAACGCGGCCATTGGCGATGCTGGGAGTCGCGCGTGGGCCCTCGTCAAAACCGAAATCGTCCACGTAAGCGGTGGGATAATCGAATTTCCACAACGGCTTGCCGGTTTTGGCGTCGAGGCATTCGACGATTTCCTTGTCCGCGATGCGATGGAACAGCACCAGTTTATGGCTGGCAACCGCCGGGCCGCTGAAACCCTGCCCGATGCTCCGCTGCCATAGGGTGGGCGGACCATCTTTGGGCCAGGTTTCGGCAAGGTCATTGCCCGGATAGACGCCGTTGCGGGTCGGGCCGAGGAACTGCGGCCAGTCGCTTGCCCACACCGAAAGGGTGCAAAGAAGGATCAGAAATAAATTTCCCCATTTGCGTATTGAATTACTGAACCGGGGTAGGGACATCGCGCTGTCCCGCATGCGGGATCCGCGGACGGCGCAGCGCGCCGTCCCTACCAACGCCGGAAGGCATAAGAGGATGGAGGATAGAAGATAGAGGATAGCGAGCCGCGAAAAATGCCTTGATGGTGAAGAGGTTGCGTTACGTTTGGCGCAATTTCTGGAGAAAGACGCGGACAAGGCTGTCCGCGCTCCAACGTGATCCCAAATTATCCGACACAAGGCGACACAGCCCGACACAAGAGGCGTTTCGAGAATCTCACGTTGCGAACTCGAGATTCCGCGTTCCAGCAAATTTTTGGAAAAAGACGCGGACAAGGTTGTCCGCGCTCCAACGCGATCCCAAATTATCCGACGCAAAGCGACACAGCCGCCGACCAATGGCGTGCGATGTGGGGCTTTGTTCGTAGCGCAGACATTCTTGTCTGCCGTATCGCAGGCTTTCCAGCCTGCTTGGCGAAGTTTCCGCCTGGCCGACAGGAATGTCGGCGATACAGCAGGCAGGAATGCCTGCGCTACCCCGACCAAAGGCTTTCCGGTGTCGTGAATCTCACGTGGAGAAGTCGAGATTCCGCGTTTCACCAGTCGAGCGCGTAATTTTTTTCGCCGTAAGTGAAACAAGGTGAAACAAGGTGAAACGAGGTGAAACAAAGTGTAACAGATGCGTGAAAATCGCGCTTCCAAGGTGACCGGAGAAACAGGATTGGCAGAGGGCCGCGGTTCGTTTTGGTTGAAGAAGTCAGGATGCGAACCGCCAGCGTTCATGGCGCAGCCGGGTAAAAGGGGTGCATCCCAGCGCGGCGACGGCTGGTTTCCGCAGGCGCCTGACGGCACCGACTGTTGCGTCCCTCCCCGCAAGCGGTTGCATTATCTCACGCAAGTTCCAGTTGTCGAGGATTATCTGCAACAAGCGGGTGAGGGGCGCATCCGCGCACTGCCCCCGCGTCGAAGGCTGGCGTGTGAATGGCTGTATTTTGTAGCGCAGAATTATATTCTGCTGTATCGCAGAGTTGCACTCTGCGGAATGCAGGAATTTTCCACGCGCGTCGAACCTGCGAACGCCCTGCCGACTACAAGTCGGCGATACAGGCGATACAGCAGATTGAAAATCTGCGCTACGTCTGCGACAGGCCTTCATTGCTTCAAGGGCAGTCCAACAAGATGCGCCCGCAGGAGCGAGCGACTCAATTAGAAGCCGTGATCTTGGCCAGTTCGTCAGCGGCGTCCTTGTTGCCTTGGGCAGCGGATTTGCCGAGCAGATCCTTGGCTTTGGCGAGGTCTTTCTCGACGCCATCACCGGTTTCGTAGCGCAAACCCATCTTGTATTCGCCGTAAGCGTCGCCTTTTTCAGCCAGTTCCTTGTGCCATGCCAGCACTTTGGCGTCGGTCTTCGATTTGCTTTGGGCAATGGCGGCTTTTTGGTCGTCGGTAAGTTGCGGGACATAAACCGTTTCGTAATCGAGTTGCGGCATGTTGTCCTTGGTGCCGCCTTTGAAGGCAACCAGGCGGTCATTGCGGGAAAAAATCTGGCCGGCAGCCACGCTGCGGGGATAATTGCTCAAAACGAAGGAGCCAGTGGTCGCGCCGCCATTGTTTGGAAGCATATAAAAAAGCGGCGGACCGAACGTGCCTTGAACCACGATGGAATCGCCCGAAACACTCGCGACGCGGCCCTCGAACTGCACCCAATCTTCGCCGCGGGCGAAGTTGGTCTTGTCATTCATGATGCGCCATGGATCGGTGGGCACAAAAGTCTTTTGATATTGGGCGACTTGTTTGGCCTGGTCCGCGGCGGGGTCAGGCGCGGGTGCTGGAGCCGCAGAGGCGTCTGGCGGGGCGGGTTGATTTTTTTTATGATGTTTGTGCGGAGTTGTGGTCTGCGCAAAAGTTGGGGCTGCGAGACCGCAAAGCAACAGGAGGACAAGGAACGTTTTCATGGCAGCCTTTTTCCGACAGGAGGGCCAAAGCTTCTGGTTTGAGCTAAAAACGCCCATACAAAGGACGATACGCCTGTGCAATGGCGTCGTCCAGAATGGAATGACGGGGTTGGAGGCGGAATGGTTACGGGGAATTCGCTGCACAGAATTTTTAGAACGCTCGCCCTCACCCCGGCCCTCTCCCCCAGGAGAGGGAGAGCGTTTTCACACGGCGGAAGAATTTGGAATCGTGGTTTCAATCACCGCCTTTTTCAAATTCATCCAGAGCGCCGAAAATAAACCAATGTAGTGGAGATTTGCCGCTGAGATGCCCAAATTTGTCTCTGAAATCTCCTTCAGCGAAAACGCAGGAAAAAAATTGCCAGCACGACAATCAGCAAGAGGGCCACCACCCACCAAAACCAACTGATGCCGCGCGGTTTGGGAGATGGGCCGCCAAATTCCTTTTTGACGAATTCGTCGTAATTGAATTCGTCATCAGGCAAATCGAGGTCGCCGGTTTCAGCCGCTTCGGACCAGCCGGTTTCTTCGCAGGAGCCGCATTCGGGACAGGCTTTGGCTTGGGGCGGAACGTCCGCGCCGCAGTTGGGACAAATCATTTAAATTCAAAATAAAAAATGAAAACCATCGTCGCCGGCTGGCTTCGAACGTTAATTCACTTGTACCCCCAACTATAAATCCATTCCAGCGCATCAATGGTGTTTGGATCCAGTTCAGGATGATTCTGTTTCAACTCAGCGGCAGCGCGTTTGGAACTCAAAATCAGAGTGTCCGTATCAGGTTTAATGTGATCGAGTTCATCCAACAAAGTGTTTATTTTAGCGTACAAAAGGGTACCCAGTTCAGGGCCGAATTTAGCGATCAGACGCGCCTGGTCTTGGTCCGGGAAAGAGGTGATGCCGTAACCAATATAAATGCGCACGGCCCGATTAAAGGTTGCATTATCAATGTCCATGACTTCCGCGTACTCAAGCTCCTAATTTTACATTTTTAATTTTTAATTCCATCAGCCGACGCCCGTATATTCCTCGTCAGTCTTCAGATCGAGACCCATCAGGAGGTAATCGTGCGGGATGGCTTGCATGTCTTTGACGTAGCTTTCGAGGCGCAAAAGATTGCTGAACCCGAGCAGGGCGAAGACTTTGATGGCCGCTTCCTGTTCGCCGATGAATTCCGCCTCGGCTTTTTCCAAACCGCATTGGCGGGCCAGGTCGAGGATTTCCGAGACCAGCGTGCGCGCGAGGCCGCGTCCGCGAAAGTGCGGATGGATGAGCACGCTGACGCGCCCGATGTGGCGTTTCCAGCCGCCAAGCTGCTGGTGAAGCGTGGCGCACCCGAGGATTTTGCCATCCGCGATGCCGAGCAAGGGAAGGTTGCGGCCAAGGTCAATGTTCCGGCACCAATCATGGATGACGGCCAGCTCGGTGACGCGATGTTTGATGAACATCCGCTCTTCGCCGGGCACGCTGAGAAAGAATTCGTGGAAACTTTTTTCGTCGTCTTTGCGCAGAGGGCGCATCTTGCATTTGACGCCGTCTTTGAGGCGGATTTCCCGGGGAAACCTTTGGAGCGCGAGTTCAAGCGACATAGGGACTCCTGATGTTGGAACCCAAATCCCGGCAGGCGCGGGTGTGACCGGACTGGGGCCTGTCCCGTGCCGAGTGGTCAACCCGCCGGGGGTGCGGTTCGTGCAAATCGACGCTAAACCCGGCGCAACTGCGAAGCAAGCGGAAAAGGGGGCAAGATTTTAACCGCAGATGAACGCAGATAAACGCAGATGAAGAAACTTGTAGAAACTGTTTTGCAAAAAAGCGAAGAACGGATTGAGTTTTACGCTCGCCCTCACCCCAACCCTCTCCCCCGGGGAGAGGGAGCGCGTTTCCACATCGCGGAAGAATTTGGAATCGTGGTTTCAATCATCGCCTCGTTCAATTTCATCCAGAGCGAACGAAAACCGGTGAGGAAGTTAGTTAGGCTTCGAGCGGAGCAGAATGGTTCACCCTCTCCTTGGGGAGAGGGAAAGGGTGAGGGGGACCGCGACGTGAAAAAGTCTGATGTGAGGGTTGCAAATACGGAAACCACGAAACGACTCTGCGCCATAAATCGACAGCCCGTTTTTGAGGACGGCCCTGCGGTCCGTCCCTACCATGAGAGGACGGCGCCCTATTCTTTTAGAACAACCTTGGCGGTTCGCCGACAATTCCCCATTCGTGTTCGATGAAGCGTTCGTCGAGGTCTTCGGGGTCCACGCTCCAGCGCGCGGCGAGCAGATGCACCTTGTCCGAATTGGTGCAACTGGGCTCCGGCATGCTGAATTGCGGGACATCCGCCGGATCGGAGTAATCAAAACAGCGCATTCCCAAATCGCTTTCGGCGGGCGTCATTGTGCCTTGCGTCCATAGCGTTTTCCCGGCCCATGCATAACCGCGGACGATGTGGCCGCCTTCGGCTTGCGCCCATGCGTGATAGTTGAGCATGGAATTCGCAAGGAAATATTGCACGTGACCCAGTTTGCGGCTCATTTCCAAAAGGAAACGAAAACACGCGTCCACGTCCTCGACCGGGTCGGGCAAGGCCGAACCGATGACGAGTATCCAGCCGGAAATCGGCGGCGAAATGAACAATTTGCGCTCGGCTTCGCCTGCCAAACCTTCCAGGCAGGGGCAAGGTTTGGGATTGTGCAAGGCCAGAGCGGATTGGACGGCAAGCAGGTTGCGGTTTTTGATGGCCAGCCAGCAATTGGGCCGTTTCAAAGCCATGTGGTGAAAACCGGGAGGGCCGTCGAGTGGCAACGGCGGAGCGCCCGCAGTTCTGTTCTGCGTTTGATGCCGCTTTTCATGACGCCACCGGAGTATCAGGTAAACGAAGAACACTCCCATAACGAGCACGAAGGAAAAGACCGACAACAACAGTGTCGCAATCAGTCTGTGATCCATTGCACCCATACGATGAAACTTACCCCTCATTTCTTCCAATTCAATTGAAAAGACACCGAAGCGAAAAGGTTTTTCACCCCATGTCAGCGCGCTTGAAACTTTGCCGTCAATTCACCTGCTCGTGATACGGCTTGTGGGCTTGATAAACTTTTAACAGCTCCTCGTTTCGCGCGGCGAGGGCGTTGTCACCCAAGGCAAGGGCTGTTTCACGCGCTTTGCGGGCCATGTTTTCGGCTTCGTCAAACTGTCCAGCCTCGGCGCAAGCGGCTGCGAACGTGCCGATGACGATGGGCACGTGCCAGTGAGAAATTTCGCAGGCTTTGCGCGCGTATTTCACCGCTTCCGGGCCGTTGCGGAGCTGGTCGTTGGGATTGGTCGCGAGGAACCAGGCGAAGTTGTTGAGCATGTTCGTGGAATCGGGCCAGCGGTGGATCGCTTCGCGATAGAGCCGCGCCGCTTCGCGATAATGTTCAAGGGCTTCGGCGGACTTGTGCTCTTTCGCGAACACGACGGCGATTTGGTTTTGCGTGTCGGGGTCGGTTGGGTCAGCTTTCGCGCCGGCGGTCAATTGCTCGATGGCGCCGGAAAGATTGCCGCTTTCGGCCAGCGCTGCGCCCCAATTGACGTAGGGATCGGCCCAATTGGTGCGGTAGAGCAAGGCGGCTTGAAACTGGTTGATGGCATCGTCGGTTTTGCCTTGTTTCGCATACA
>Ga0070739_10006043_pt1 | contig 13492 bp, 7 predicted proteins | sample Coa_R1_7_FD_66445 | JGI IMG/M metagenome (GOLD analysis project Ga0070739, IMG submission 66445) | Surface soil microbial communities from Centralia Pennsylvania, which are recovering from an underground coalmine fire - Coalmine... | ecosystem: Environmental > Terrestrial > Soil > Unclassified ... | reverse complement strand
CGCAGCGCCGACAGTGATCGCTGTGCGTGCATCCGCGGGCATACCGAGGCTGCCCGCTGCGGTAGCGTAATCGGAGAAGATCGCTCGGCCGGAAGCGTCCAGGGGCGTCACGAACAGCCGGACGTGCATTTCGCTGCGTTTACGCATAAACGGCAAAGTCGGATCGCCAGGGGGATAGATCGAGTCCGGCGCGACGCCGCCGATGCGCACAGCATAACGGCCCGCTTGTTTGATCTGCACGTCTAGCGTGATCTCATAGATCGCCGAGTTCGGCGTCGCGCTGAGACGCATCCCGGCATCCACGGATTGAGCGACGACCTCCATATCGTCGGCGGGCTGGCGCTTGCCGGTCGGATCAAGCTGACGCAGCAGGAAAATACGCATATTGCGGGCAAGGGGCTGGCGATAGGGGTCTTCGCCGGTTTGGGCGTAGAGTGGATCGTGGGCTTCCCGCCATTGGAGCGAGAAACGGAGCCGAGCGCCGGCGGGGAGACCGGCAACCGTCTGGCCCTTTGAGGTTTGCCAAGACAGGAAATTCAGCTCCGGCGTCCACAAGTCCGGCGGCAACGGCTGACGCGGATCGGCGAACTCCATGACGCCGTTGCCGTCGGCGTCGCGGAACAGACCGCTCCAGCTCTGGCCGCGCGTGTCGCCGGCTGCCTGGAACCACAGCGCCGCCCGGAAGGGACGATCATCGAAATATCGGCTCAGTGCGCTGGAGCCGTCCACCGGGAAACCATCGTGCCAGGACAGGGCCGAGGCCACGAGGCGAATGCCACGCAGCGACAGGATGGCCTGCCTCTGTTGGAAATAGCGGGCTAGCCGTTGCTGGAACGCCAGTGCATCACGGTCGTAGATCCTCTGGCGGACGCGGTAGAGGACGAACGCTCGCTCTCGTTCGGGCAGTCTCTGGAATGCGTCGAGTTTTTCGACCTGTTCCGGCGTCAGGTTTTTCTCCTCCGCTTGCTTGAGCAGACGCTGCTGCTCTTCGTCGGGGGCCGGGAAAGTGCCGATGATCTCGCGGCGTTCCTCGGCCAACTGATCGCGGCGCTTGTCCAGAGCGTCGCGGTCGGTTTGGATCTCCGCCAGGCGATTGTCCAGGCTGATCGAAGAGACTGCATCGCCGTTGATCGCTCGCGCCACTTCTTCGAGCATGTAGGGCGAAGCTGGGTCGATGCGGATCAGGGTAAGGTTTATTGCGGGTGCCAGATGAGCAATGGTGAGAGCGCGGCGGGTGCCGGTGCCCGGACCTTCACCCGGTGGAAACGGATCGGGGAGCAAGTCGGCGTTGTGTTCGGCGGTCCAGTCCACGAGGCGCGTATCCGCCGGGAGTCCTTTGCCGACAAGCGTCTGCCATCCGCGAAAATCACTATCGACCACAGCCAGGCGCGTGCCGCGTCCGTTGCAGCCCAGAGCCAACAGTCGCGCTGCGCCGCTGGAATCGAGTAGAGGCTGCCAGCGTGTGTTTTCGGTGGGACCGGCGTCTCGCTGGTCCGATTCTTCCGACCGGCGCGACGCCGGTCCCACCGCGTACTGCGGCAGGCGCGGCAGGCGCACTCCGACGACAGCCGGCAGAGCGGCCAGCGCGGGAGCCTGAGCAGGATTGGCGACGACCGTGAGCAGCGGTCCCAGCCGTCCTTCCACGATCAGTCCCGGAGCGGCGCCGCGAAGCAGACTGAGAAGACTCTTGTCCTCGGCATCCGGTTCGCCGGCCAGGATGACTTCTAGCCGCCTCGGCTTCGCCGCGGCGGCCGCATCGGCCAATACTTCACGTAAATCAGGCGAGAGCTTTTGCTGTCCCGGCGGTATCTGCGGCAAACGCGGCCGGGGAACGGGCGGCGGCAAGTCCGGCGAGACAATCGAAACGCGCACCGCCCAGACGTTGCGGAACGGCCCCGGCAGCTTTTGACCGGCCGGTTGTTGACGCAGATCGGTCAAGAGGGTTTCGACGTTACTGAAGGGCATCGAGCCGACCAGCCGCGTGTAGCCGCGCGTATCGTAGCCGACCGCTTCAAAAAACGACAATCCGGCCAACACTTCAAACGTCTGCCGGCTAAGCCGATATTGCTCCACCGGAGGCAACCCGTCGTTCAACTCGATCTCGACACGGACGCGAGCGCCTTTGTCCTCCGGCAATTTCGATCCGTGCGGAATGAGTTGGATGGAGCGGATGTGCCGTTCGTTCAGCAAATCGCGAGCACGCCGGCCCGGAATGGTGCCGCGTAGGCGTGTATGGACGACTTCCTCGGCTTCCGTTTCGGATACATCTTGTGGATCGCGTTGAAATCCGAGTTTCTTGAGGTAGCCCATCATCTCCCCATACTGCAACAAGCGTTCATTGCGAAACGCATTGATGCGATAGGAGATCTGCACGTTGTAGGTTTCCGGCGGAGGAGGGGCCGGCGGAGCTGCGGCGGGGACAAGTAGACAAGTTGCCCAGATAATCAGTAGGGCAAAGCATCCAATGGTGTAGAAAGGGAGTCGCGGTGATCTCATGTTGTTCCTCCTCACTTTGTCCCGTTGTCATTGTAACACGCCGGCGCGGCACATCGGGCTTGCGATAAAACAACCGAAAGACGAAAGTGAGCAACGCGCTCTCGCCGCGCCGGCTGCGCCCGGAGCGCCGGTTTGGAAAATGGCGGAAGTGGTAACGGAATTGCGGAGGTTCCCATGTCGTTCGCGGGTCAGGTCGCCGTCATCACGGGAGCATCCAGTGGAATCGGCTGGGCGTTGGCACGGGCCTTGGCCGACGAGGGGTGCAAGGTCGGTCTGCTGGCCCGGCGGCGTGAACAGCTCTCCGACCTCGCCGGGCAAATCGACAAATCCGGCGGGACCACGGCCATCGCCGTCGCCGACGTGGCAGAGCGCTCGCAGACCGTCGCCGCCATCCACGACATCGCCGCCCGTCTGGGGCCGGTCGATTTACTGATTGCCAATGCCGGCATCGGGGCACCCACTACGGTCGAGCCGTTCAACGTCGGCGACATCGATAAGATGTTCCGCGTCAATGTGCTGGGTGTCGTCTACTCGATGGAAGCAGTGTTGCCGCAAATGATCCAGCGGCGATGTGGCCACATCGCCGCTGTCTCCAGCCTGGCTGCTTATAAGGGATTACCCGGCGAGTCTGGTTATACGTCCAGCAAGGCGGCGCTGAACGTGTTCATGGACGGTCTTCGCATCCAACTGCGGAGCAGGGGCATCACCGTAACGACGATCTGTCCAGGCTTCGTCAAAACGCCGATGACGGAGGTGAACGAGTTCAAAATGCCGTGGCTGTTGACGGCTGAGGAGGCGGCGCGGCGCATCGTCCGCGCTCTGAAGCGAAAAGCAAAAGTCTACAATTTTCCCTGGCAAATGGCGCTCTTGATGAAACTCCTGCGCTGGGCACCGGACCGGCTCCTGGAACGCATGATGCACACGTACAACGAAGACCCACCGTTCCCGAAAACGCCGTTGTGAAAAGTATCACCACGAATCACACGAATAACACGAATAAAAACCAAGAATAATAAATAATGATTCATCTTCCTTATTTGTCTTTTATTCGAGTTATTCGTGTGATTCGTGGTGATATTCTTCTATTTCCCCAAATTGGCGAACAAGTGGGCCAATGACCGCATCAAGTTTTTCCAATCGCCTTCGTGCAGGCTCTCGTTGGGAGCATGCGCGTTGCTCTTGGGATCTTCGATGCCCAGCAGCAAGGCCGGAGCGCCGCCGAATAGCTCCGCCAACGGGCCGACAAAACCGATGGTGCCGCCGCAGCCGATTGAGATGGGCTCGCGTCCAAACCCCTTACGCATCGCTTCGACCGCCGATTCGAACGCCGGGCCTGTAGGATCGGTCATCCACCATTTTACTGGCTGGCCGAGTTCCTTGACCGTGACGCGCACGCCCCAAGGTGGATCGTCAGTCAACACCGCTTTCAACTGTTCGTAAACGTCGTTCGGTTCTTGATCCGGCACGATTCGGCAACTGACGATGGCCTTGGCAGAGGGAAGCACCTGGTTGGACGCGCCTTTGATGGAGCTGGCTTCCTGGGCGATGACGGTGACGGCCGGTTTGCGCCAGGTCTGTTCGTAAATGGAGTTATTGCCTTCCATAGCGAATCGAACACCAGGTAGAATGCCGAGATCTTCGCGGAACTTCGACTCCTCGCAGGGAAGCGAGGCCATCGCTTCGTGCTCACGCTGAGTTAATGGACGCACTTTGTCGTAAAAATGCGGAATGGGCAGCGGACCATTGCCCCAGTACAGGCGCGCGAGAACAACATTGAGGGCCAGCGCCGCGTCGGCCAAGGCGCCGCCGGCCATGCCGCTGTGGACCGGCAAGCTAGCGCTCTGGACTTCCACCAGCAAGGCGACCACGCCGCGCAAGGCGTAAGTGATGCTCGGCAATCCGGTATCAAGGTTCTCGGTGTCGCACACGACGATGACATCCGATTGCAGCCGTTGCTTTTGTTCCTTGAAGAAGCTGAGCAGATTTTGCGAACCGATTTCTTCTTCGCCTTCGACGAGCATCTTGACATTGACGGGCAGCGTACCCTTGGTTTTCAGCCAGGAGGCGATGGCGGCGAGCTGCGCGGTGATGGCTCCCTTGTCGTCAGCGGCGCCACGAGCGTAGAGTCGGCCCGCGCGGGGCGTCAAGGTCCAAGGCGGCGATTGCCATTGTTCCAGGTAATTGGTCGGCTGCACGTCATGATGCGCATACAGGAAGACCGTCGGCTTGCCGGCCGCGCCGAGCCATTCGCCGTAGGCATACGGGTTGGAGCCGCTGCTCCGCAGGGTAGTCACGTTATGCAGACCGGCGCGGCGCATTTGTTCGCACGTCAATTCCGCCGTCTGCTCAATCTCTTTCTGGTGCTCGCCGTCCGTGCTGATGCTCGGAATGGCGACCAGTGCGGCCAGGTCGCGTACCAGGTCGGCATGATGGCTCTCCAACCAGTTCAAGACGGATGCGTCAGCGCCCATGATAGCTCCGCTCTCCAATACACGGTGTTCAGATCGGTTAGCGACGCTTCGCAGAAGCGTCAGTTCCGCACGACGCTTCGCAGAAGCGTCGCTAACCGATTTGTATTGTGCCACGACTCGCCGTCTACTTGGAAAGAGCGGGATCGAACATTTCGATCAGGCGCGACAGGAAGATAAGGCTCCCGATCAGGCTCGCAGTGATACTCGCCATCAACACCGCGCCGGCGGCAATATCGAGGCAGGGGGCCGCCCGCGACATGCTCTCTTCGTCGAGTCCGCGGAAGAGCGCTTCGATGGCATTGTTAAGCAACTCGGTGATGTGTACCAGGCCGATGCAGCCCAGCAGCAAACACCATTGGACAAGATCACAGCGCAGCACAATGGCGGCGGCCAGCACCAGGGCGGTGCAGAAAAAGTGGATGAAAAACCGCGAATGTCCGCGCACCCCGAGCTTGATTCCGCGACAGGCGGGCCGAAGCCGATCACGCCACCGATGCCGCGGGCGGGTTTGCCGCGGGAATTCTTCTCGTATCGATTGTCGGGATGATGGAAAGGTCATCATGATCGCCGTTTCCTTCTCCTCGGAAAACTTGTTGTCACACTTTTGCACTTCCATGTAACTTTTCATCGAGCTCATCGCCGTGTCCCGTCATACCGCGCTTAGAAATTCGAGTTGAGCACTCCACCCGCCGCACCAGCGCCGCCGGCCCCCATTGGACCCATCTTGTTGGCTGGAAGCAGATTGGGAACGATGTTGAAAAGAACATTGAAGTTGTTCTGCAAGGCGTTGTAAGAGACACCGAGACTGACTTGCAAATCGGATCCCATACGCGTGAACATCAGCGAGTTTGCGAAGGCTTCTTTGGTACCGAAGTCGTAAGTGGTGCTAAGTGTTCCGGCGTACTTGGGGCTGAAAATGTACGTCACCGCAGCAGTTGCGGCCCGCACCATCAACGGATCGATATAGCGGAAACCTAAATAGAAATTAGTTCTGTCCGGGCGATTGAAATAGCCGCCGAGCGTCCAGACACGAACGCCGCCGGGGAATGGATCGGTCCAACCGGTGCTCGTAAGGGCGGTTCGGTCGCCAACATTCCACAAATAGTTATATTGCACAAACGCCCAGTGATGCCCGTAGTTATCGCGGCTAGGCTGAGGAAAGTAGGAAGCATACAAATCAAGAACCATCCAGTCCACAATGTGCTGATTGCCTGGAAAGCCGCGTCGCGTTTGCAAACGCTGGTTGATCTGAAACTGCACTTCATTAACCGAATTAAGTGTATCGATATTGCGATAAAACAGCAAACGGCGAATCGCCATCGTTTGCGGGGTGTTAAAATACGTAGAATTGACCAAGCTCAAACCGTGATTGTTATATACGGCTTGGGGATTGAATCCGCCGATGAATCCTCCTGGCATAAAGAAAAACGGCGTAATGCCCTGATAATTCCGGATGTCTCGAAGAGCTTGGTTCGTGGCGTCGTTGTTGAGCCGATCCAGTTGGGGGAGGTTCGTATATTGGAAATTCGTGAAAGCGTCCGTGTAGTTAACATTGAAGGTGACCTTATGATTGAGTCCGTTGACGTTCATCAGCTCGCTGGTCACGTTGCGATATAGGTGCGTGAAGGGGAGGCTGGCACGGGCACCGACGGCCTCCCAAGAGCGGCCAACCGGATTACCGGCCAAATCTTGCGAATAGGCGGCCAAGTCCCACATCCCGTACGGTACGAATCGCAACGGTCCCAAGGAAACAGGTATCTCCGCTACTTGCAGCCAGGAACCGCGGAAGGTGTAAACATTCTGGTCGGTCACGCTCACTTGCGGCAGATTATCGCTGGACAGAATTAAGCCGGCATATTCGCCGTTAACTTGCGTTGAGTAGGTGATGAAATGAAAAAAATCTTGGCCGATCAGCCAGCCATCCGCGCGCGGCAAATCCTGGGTCATCGTCACCCAGTTGCGCAGCCTCGGTCTGGCCATCACATACCACTGCCAATTGTTCTGCTGCTCTCTGACATAGAGAAACGTGTCGAAGTTGGGATCGAGATCCCAGGCACGCTTATAATATTGCTCGATGAAGTTGCGATCGCTAACCGGAGAAAGCTGGCCCAAGACGCTGAAGCCATAGGGCATTTCTTCGGAATCGATGCGCTGGAGCCACCAACCGCGGGTGTGGGGTGGCCGGAAATTGTTCATCGGTCGCAGGCCGCCCAGAATGTCATAATTGCGGTCATACATGCCGAAAGCGCGGATCGTATCGGTGTACTTAGCTGGGATGCCGAAAAAATCATTGGCGGCAGTGCTGTAAAGCATACCGGCGCCGGGGCCACGATACGACAAGTCATCCAGGTTCAATAGCCAGCTTGTGTTCGGCCGGGGCTGCAATCCAAGCAATTGATAAAGGTTCAGCGTCACGCCAAGCTGGACACCATAAAGGCGGTTCCAACCCCAGGAAAAATTCTGCAGCGGACCGAGCGGCTGTTGAGCGGTGGTCGATACGTAGGGCAGCCAAAAAAACGGAATCTTCTCTAGCTGGAAGAACGAGTTATTACCATCCAGCAGTGTTTCTCGAAGCATCACCGGCTGCCCTGTATTGCGATCAAACACCGGACTGCCGAATATGTTGCGAAGTGGAACGACGTTATCCTCGATCACGCCGTCTTGCAGATAAATCTTCAGGCCCGGATCAGAGGGCAATCGGCTGGAGAACGTTTCGCTATTGACGATCTCGAAAGTATTGATAGAAGTTTGGCGGATCTCCTTCGCTGTAGCGACCAGAGGGTCGTTCATGAGCGGCTGTTTGAGCTGCAGCCGACCGTTGGTCGCAATGGCCACATTACGACTGACATCATAATAAACCTCATCGGCGGAAATGGTGCGCTCGCTCCCCTTGGGATCGACAAGGGGCGCCTGGCGAAGGACGACGTGGCCGGACAGATAGACTTCTAAATCATTGCTGGAATGGCCCCCCGGACGCTGTATGTTGTCCGCGAGCAATGAGCCGTTATCATGGGTCCAGATAACGATGCGGTCGGCTTCCATGTCGATGGTGCCTACCTTGTCGGCATTTCGTACTTGCAGGATGGCCCCGCCGGTGATGATGTAACCGGTTTCACCATTGGCCCCCTTGAATGTTCTTGCCGGAAAGAATCGTCCTTGCCGCGGGAGGACCTGGAAATTGGGCGTGGCGCGAGCCGGTTTTCCCGGAGGAGGCGGTGTGGGCTTCGACGGTGGCGGAATGGGCGGCGTCCCCGGCGGTATCTGCATTGGCCCCGAAGGCGGCACCGATCCATCCGGCGCTCGCGGCGCTCCGGTAGCGGGCGTTTCGGGCAAGGGCGGCTGCGGCCCTTCGCCCGGCAACGAGGCGGGACGGCCCGGTGCGGGACTGGCTTGCTCCGGCGGTAAAATCGTAATCGTCCCCGTGGCACTTTGTCCTGTGGGAGCGCTTTCGCTGCTCGATGGCTCACTGGGCGGACCGTAGTTCGAGATACGTTCCAGCGTGGCCGGCGGCGGGGCGGCGCTGCGAGGCTGCTGGGGCATCGCCGCAGGCGGTCGAGGCAAGGGCGGCGTCGGTTGCAAATTCGGCGAGCTTGGGCGAACCGGCTGCGGTGCCGCAGGCTGCACCGTCGGCGGCAAGATTAACTGACTTTCCTTCTGAAACGAAGTCTGCTGGATCGGAGCAGGGGCCGGGGTGCGCGTCTGGAGGAAGCGCGGACCCAATCCCTCCGCTCGGGCGCGCTGGACCAGCGGATCTTGGGCGAACGACTGCCGCTTCAGACGCGAGCGGTGTGCATTGACCTTGAACTCACCACGCGTCGTCAAATCGAGGATCGCGCGCGGATAGTCGTGAATCGCCGAGCCATCGTCGATGCGCACTTTGCCTTCGCCATAGAACTCCGTCCGCATTCTGCCAGTGATCCTGGCCTGATTCAAATCGATCCAAGCGACACCTTGCTCGAACCGCGCTTGGACGATCCCCAACTGCACGAACACCAATCCGCGAAAGAGAAATACGCAATACTCCGACCCGTTAACTTTCTCCGTCCAGGTCGCAATTTCGTCCGCATCAAGCAGGAGCGGTTTCGCTTCGCCGCGCTGATCGCGTTTGAGTCGATAGATACTCGCTCCTGCTGCGGCGGGCGGCACCGCACTCGATGCGGGGTTAGGATGCGCGTTGCTTGGGGGAGGAGACGCAGAAGCGGAGGCGTCCCACCAGGGCCGAGGGGCTGTTCCGGGAGCGGTGCGATCCTGAGCGCGGAGTGCGGACGCGGCACCGATGCCGAGCGCAAACACCAGCGCGAGCAGGCTTGCCAGCCGGCGGAACGAGGGATACCTCACTACGGCGCCTCCATTCCCATGGTCGCTGCCTGTTCGTCGCACCTGCTGGCCCGCCGGGCGAGGCGGACCCGAACCCCGTCCATGCACGATCCTTGACACGATTTCCCGTGCGAGCGGCGGAGTATAGAAAAGTGGAAAGAGGTGTCAAGTCCAAGGCAAGTTTTGCCGACGCCTAACCCGGCCTGCCCCAACCGGTGCAACCTTCCCAGCCTCTATAATGTTGTTAGAAACGGTTTCCAACCCCGGCGAGCGGGGTCGCGTTAGCGCCCCGAGTGTTCCCTCGGGGCGCTAACGCGACCCCGCTCGCGTGTTCTTTTCAGCACCGAAGGAGGGTCCATCATGTCCGTTGGATTACACGAGGAAGCGGGCGGCAAAATCCTGCATGTGCAACTGAGCGGCAAGCTGGCGACGGAGGACTATCAGCAATTCGTGCCCGAATTTGAGCGACTCATCCAGCGGGAGGGAAAGATCCGCGTTCTGGTGCGGATGCATAATTTCCACGGTTGGACGATGGGAGCGCTGTGGGAGGACATCAAGTTCGATCTGAAGCACTTCGGCGACATCGAACGACTGGCACTGGTAGGCGAACGCAAGTGGGAAGCCGGCATGGCCGCCTTCTGTAAACCGTTCACCCGCGCCACCATTCGCTACTTCGACGAAGCCCAAGCTGAGGAGGCCAATCGCTGGATCAAGGAAGGCCTACCACAGACGGTATGAACCACGAAAAAAACGAACCACAGAGGCACAGAGACACAGAGAGGAAAAGAGAAGAATAATAGGTTCCTATTTTCTCTTTTTTGTTTGTCTTCTCTGTGTTCTCTGTGAACTCTGTGGTTAGTTCTTTTGTCAATAGGATAAGCCTTGTGCCGGCCCGCCGGATCGGGACGGTTTATCTGGAATCCTGGAAGCAAAGTGGATTGGCGCGCATGCCGACTTACAACCCCAAGATCATCGAACGGCGCTGGCAAGAATATTGGCTGAAGAACAAAACCTTCCGCACGCCTGATCGCTCCGACAAGCCGAAATACTACATTCTCGACATGTTCCCCTATCCCAGTGGAGCCGGGTTGCACGTCGGTCATCCCGAAGGCTATACCGCCACGGATATCCTGGCTCGGTACAAACGCATGCGCGGCTACAACGTGCTGCATCCGATGGGCTGGGACGCTTTCGGGCTGCCGGCCGAGCAGTACGCCATCAACACCGGCACCCATCCGCGCGTCACCACCGAAATGAATATCGCCAACTTCCGCCGGCAAATCCAGATGCTCGGCTTCAGCTACGACTGGGACCGCGAGATTGATACCACCGATCCGAACTATTTCCGCTGGACGCAGTGGATTTTTCTGCAACTGTTCGACACATGGTACGACGCCGAACAGAAGCGCGGCCGGCCCATCGCCGAGTTGCCGATTCCTCCGGACGTGAAACAGCAAGGCGACGCCGCCGTGCGTGCCTACCGTGATAGCAAACGGTTGGCCTATCAGGCCGAGGTGCCGGTCAACTGGTGCGAGGCGCTGGGCACGGTGCTGGCCAATGAGGAAGTCATCGACGGCAAATCGGAGCGCGGCGGTCATCCGGTAGTGCGAATGCCGCTGCGGCAATGGCTGCTGCGCATTACCTCTTATGCCGAGCGCTTGCTTGAAGATTTGGAAGGTCTGGATTGGCCGGAATCGATCAAGAAAATGCAGCGCGACTGGATCGGCAAGAGCGAAGGGGCGGAAGTCGATTTCGCCGTACAAGCCCCGAGCGCCAGCGAGGGGAAAGCCATTCGCGTCTTCACGACGCGGCCGGATACGTTGTTCGGGGCGACCTACATGGTGCTGGCGCCGGAGCATTCGCTGGTTGAGACGATCACAACGCCCCAACAGCGGGCCGCCGTGCAAGCCTATCGAGCCGAGGCCGCCCGCAAGAGTGATCTGGAACGCACAGAGCTGGCCAAGAAGAAGACCGGCGTATTCACCGGCGCCTATGCCATCAATCCGGTGAACCAGGAAAAGATTCCAATCTGGATCGCTGATTATGTGCTGGCCAGCTATGGAACCGGAGCAATCATGGCAGTGCCCGGCCAGGATGAACGTGACTGGGAGTTTGCTGAGGTCTTCGGCCTGCCGATCATTCGCACCGTGCAACCGCCGGAGGGATGGGAGGGCAAGGCATACCTCGGCGAAGGTCCAGCCATTAACAGCGGTTTCCTCAACGGCCTCGGCATTGCGGAGGCAAAGCGAAAAATCATCGATTGGTTGGAGGAGCGCGGTCAGGGCCAACGCAAGATCAATTACAAGCTGCGCGATTGGCTGTTCAGCCGGCAACGCTACTGGGGCGAGCCGTTTCCAATCCTGCACGAGATCGACGACAAGGGCAATCCCACCGGCGTCGTTGAGTCGTTGTCACTGGATGAATTGCCGCTGCGTCTGCCGGAATTGGAGGATTACAAACCCTCTGGCAAAGCTGAACCGCCCTTAAGTAAAGCGAAGGATTGGCTCTATGTGATGCGCAACGGCAAGCGCTACAAGCGTGAAACCAACACCATGCCGCAGTGGGCCGGCTCATGCTGGTACTATCTGCGCTACATCGATCCGGCCAACCAGAAGTTATTGTGCGATCCGCAAAAGGAACAATACTGGATGCCAGTCGATCTGTACGTCGGTGGGGCAGAACATGCCGTACTGCATCTCTTGTATTCGCGTTTCTGGCACAAGGTTCTGTACGATCGCGGCTACGTCCACACGTCGGAGCCGTTCCAGCGGCTGGTCAATCAGGGCATGATCTTGGGCGAGATGGAGTTCCTCAGCTTCCGACGAGGCAATCTCTGGGTCTCTGCGGCCAAGGTAGACTTTGACGGCGATGTGGCGAAAGACCAGAAGACCGGCGAGAAATTAGAGTCCGTCAAGTTGCCGGAAGATAAGGTCGAGAAAAAGGGCGATCATTTTGTGCTCAAGGAAGCGCCGGACATTCGCGTGGACGCGCGGGCCTACAAGATGTCGAAGGCGCGTGGCAACGTCATCAACCCCGATGAGGTCGTTGCGGACTACGGGGCCGACAGTCTGCGGCTGTACGAGATGTTCATGGGACCGTTGGAGGCGGTCAAGCCGTGGAGCATGCGCGGTGTCGAGGGCGTGTATCGCTTTTTGGGACGCGTCTGGCGTCTGTTCATCGATGACCGGGCCGAGGAGATGCGGCTAACCGACGCAGTGAAGGACGTGCCGCCGGAAAAGGAGACGCTGCGACTATTACACCGCACCATTCAGCGCGTCACGGAAGACCTGGACGGTATGCGCTTCAACACCGCCATCGCCGCCATGATGGAGTTCACGAATCACTTGACTCCGCTGAGTGTGCGACCGGTCTCGGTGTTGAAACCGTTCGTGCTGATTCTCAGCCCGTTCGCGCCGCACTTGGCCGAGGAATTGTGGCACCTGCTGGGCGGCGGCGAGACACTGGCTTATGCGTCGTGGCCGAAGTTCGATCCGGCATTGACCAAGGCCGACGAAATCGAAGTGCCGGTGCAGATCAACGGCAAGGTTCGCCTGCGCCTGATAGTTCCCGCCGAGATTAGCAAGGAGGAACTGGAAAAAACGGCACTGGCCGACGAGCGCGTTCGCCAGTTGATCGAAGGCAAGCAGGTTCGCAAGGTCATCGTCGTGCCGGGGAAACTGGTGAACATCGTTGTAGGATGAAAGCGGGATGTGGAACGACAGGGGGAAACATGAGCCGCGAAGAGATCATTGTCGAAGGGACGCTCAAGCCGGACGGTACGCTGGAGTTGGATCGAAAGCCAAACTTGTCGCCGGGCCGGGTCCGGGTCATTCTGCGACCAGCAGCAGCCCAAACGTCCCCACCGCTGAAAGAAGACTGGTTCCAGTTCTTGCAGAACGCCCGCAAGAAAATGGAGGAAGCGGGCTGTTACTTCATGGATGAGAGGGAGATGCAAGCCCACATCGAGTGGCTGCGAGAAGAGGACCGGATCGATGAACTGCTTCGGGAAGCAGACGCGCAACGCCAGAAGCCGGAGCAGCCGTGATGCTGGTTTACAGCGATAGCGTAATCCTCATGTACTTTTTCGACCACACGGGGACGTTTAACATCCGGGCCACGGCTCACCTGGCCTCGCTTGCCGTCGCCAAGGATCGTCTCGCCATCAGCGACCTTGTACGGCTCGAATACCGGGTCAAGCCGCTCAAGAC
>Ga0070739_10006041_pt1 | contig 13495 bp, 13 predicted proteins | sample Coa_R1_7_FD_66445 | JGI IMG/M metagenome (GOLD analysis project Ga0070739, IMG submission 66445) | Surface soil microbial communities from Centralia Pennsylvania, which are recovering from an underground coalmine fire - Coalmine... | ecosystem: Environmental > Terrestrial > Soil > Unclassified ... | reverse complement strand
AGCTCGGCTGCTACGTCTGCTCCGACGGCGGCCCGAAGCCGTGGCGCGTCAAGTTCCGGGCGCCGTCGTTCGTCGCGCTGGAGGCGACGGCGACCGCGATGAAGGACGCGCTGATCGCCGACATGATCGCGATCGTCGGCTCCCTCGACACGGTCATGGGCGAGGTCGACCGGTGACCGGCGTAGGCTCGACGGAGCCGGCCAAGAGCGCAGGCGCCGAACTCGGCGGCGCCGGAGCGGGATACAGCTCGTCGACGCTCCACGAGCGCATCCAGGAGGAGCGCGCGAAGTACCCGCCCGACTCGCGGAGCGCAGTCATGCCCGCCCTCCGGCTCGCCCAAGAGGAGTACGGCTGGCTCTCGCCGGACGCGCTGCGCGAGGTCGCGGACGCCCTCGAGGTGACGCCCGCATTCTGCAAGTCGATCGCGTCGTTCTACGACCAGTTCCACCTGGCGCCGGTCGGAGAGCACCTGGTGGAGGTGTGCACGAACGTCTCCTGCGCGGTCGTCGGCGCGCAGCAGGTGGTGGAGGCGTTCGAGCGGGAGCTCGGCTGCAACGCCGGCGAGACGAGCGCCGACGGCACGGCGACGCTGCGCACGATCGAGTGCCTCGGCGGCTGCGGCTGGGGGACGATCGTCTCGATCGACCACCACTACCGCACACACGTGAGGCCGGAGGACGTACCGGGGATCGTCGAGGAGCTCCGTGGCGAGTAGGGGCATCGACGAGATCGTCCTGGCGGGCGCCGACGACCACGACCTGACGAAGCTCGCGCACTACGAGTCGGTCGGCGGCTACCGGGCGCTCGCGAAGGCGCGCACGATGACGCCGGCCGAGGTGACCGAGGAGCTGATGACCTCGGAGCTCCGCGGCCGCGGCGGCGCGTTCTTCCCCACCGGCCGCAAGTGGTCGTTCGTGCCGTCCAAGGAGCAGCTGCCGAAGCCGCACTACCTCGTCGTGAACGCCGACGAATCGGAGCCCGGCAGCTTCAAGGACAACGAGATCCTCTCCCGGGTCCCTCACCGCTTCATCGAGGGCTGCCTGATCACGGCGCGGGCGGTCGACTGCTCCCACGTCTTCGTCTACATCCGCGGCGAGTACTCGGGGCCGTACGAGATCCTGGTCGCGGCGCTCGAGGAGCTGCGCGACCGGCCGGAGATCCGCGGCGACGTGACGATCGTCGTCCACCGGGGCGCCGGCGCCTACATCTGCGGCGAGGAGACCGCGCTGCTCGAGTCGCTCGAGGGGAAGCGCGGCCAGCCGCGCTCGAAGCCGCCGTTCCCGGCCATCTCGGGCCTCTACGCGGCGCCGACGGTCGTCAACAACGTGGAGACGATCGCGACGGTCGCGCCGGTGATCGCCATGGGGGGCGCCGAGTACGCGAAGCTCGGCGTCCCGGACACGCGCGGCACACGCGTCGTCTCGATCTCGGGCAACGTCGTCAACGGAGGCAACTACGAGATCGAGGCCGGCATGTCGCTGCGCGACATCATCTTCGGCCTCGGCGGCGGCATCGCCGACGGCCACGAGCTGAAGGCGGTCGTGCCGGGCGGCTCCTCGACGGTGATCCTGACGAAGGACGAGATCGACGTCGGCTACGACTTCGACTCGCTCGGCCGGCTGCGCACCGCGATGGGCTCGGCGGGGATCATCGTGCTCGACGACCGGTGCTGCATCGTGCAGCTCGGCGTCCGCTTCTCGGAGTTCTACGAGCACGAGTCGTGCGGCAAGTGCACGCCGTGCCGCGAGGGGACGCGCTGGCTGACGGCGATCCTGCGCAAGCTCGAGGACGGTCACGCGTCGCAGGCCGACCTCGACCTGCTGCTCGACGTCTGCGACCGGATCAACGGCAAGTGCCTCTGCCCGCTCGGCGACTCCGACGCGATCATCGTCGCGAGCTACGTCGCGAAGTTCCGCGAGGAGTTCCAGGCGCACATCGACCAGGGCGGCTGCCCCTACGGCGGCGCCTCCTCACTCGATCACGTGCTCGCCCCCGTCCAGATGCACACGCATGCCCCCGTCGCCGAGGTGCCGGCGTGACCCTCCCTCATCGCCATAGCCGCGCGGGCGCTGTCCGGTGGCAGCCACCGTGCGGTGGACGCCTCACGGAGGGCACGTCCGGATGAGCGCACCCGAGCTGGTCACCGTCACGATCGACGAGCGGCCGATCCAGGTCGCGAAGGGCACCGGCATGGTCGAGACGGCCGCCGCGGCGGGCGTCGAGATCCCCGTCTTCTGCTACGAGCCGCGGCTCGGGCCGCCGGTCGGCGCCTGCCGCATGTGCCTCGTCGAGGTCGAGGGGATGCCGAAGCTGCAGGCGGGCTGCACGCTCACCGCCCAGGACGGCATGGTGGTGCGCACCGCGCGCACGTCGACGCTCGCCGCGCAGGGGCAGAACTCGACGCTCGAGTTCCTGCTGCTGAACCACCCGCTCGACTGCCCGGTCTGCGACAAGGGCGGCGAGTGCCCGCTGCAGGACCTGACGTTCCGCTACGGCCCCGGGAACACGCGGATGACGTTCCCGAAGCGGACGTTCGAGAAGCCGATCCCGATCTCGCCGCTGATCGCGCTCGACCGCGAGCGCTGCATCCTCTGCTACCGCTGCACCAGGTTCAGCGAGAACGTCGCCGAGGACGGCCAGCTCGTCGCGATCAACCGCGGCGCCCAGTCGATCATCGCCACGTTCGAGGACGAGCCGTACCGCGCGCACTTCTCCGGCAACGTCACCGAGGTCTGCCCCGTGGGCGCGCTCACCTCGACCCAGTACCGCTTCGAGGCGCGGCCGTGGGAGATCCAGAACGTCCCCACCGTCTGCGGCCTCTGCCCCGTCGGCTGCAACATCTCGGCGACGACGCGCGAGGGGAAGGTGAAGCGCATCATGTCGCGCAACCACCCCGAGGTCGACGAGGGCTGGCTCTGCGACAAGGGCCGCTTCGCGTACGGCCACCTGCACGCCCGCGACCGCATCACCGCGCCGCTCGTCAAGGCCGGCCCACGGCGGTTCGAGCGCATCTCGTGGGACGACGCCCTGGACGCGGCGGAGCGCCTGCTGCGCACCGGCGGCGCCTCGACGGTCGCCGCGCTCTCGGGCGGGGAGTCGGTCGAGGAGGCGTACGCGCTCGCACGGTTGCTGCGCGAGGGTCTCGGCGCGAACACGGCCGTGCTCCCGGAGGACGTGCCCGACGGCCTCGACGCCTACCGGGCGCCGCTCCAGGCGCTGCGCGAGGCGAAGACGATCGCCGTCCTCTGCGACGAGCCCGTCGTCGAGCGCGCGCCGGTCGTCGACCTCTGGCTGCGGGCCGCCCGCCGCGCGGGAGCGGCCATCGTCTACGGCGAGCCCGAGGGCGAGGTGGACGCGGTCGTCACGGACCGGCCGGGCTCGACCTTCGGCGCGCAGAACGTCTACTTCCTGCCGCGCACGCCGAACGGCCGCGGCGTCGCCGACGCCTGGAGCGCAGCGGGCGACGGCGAGCCGAGCGACGAGAAGCCACGCCTGCTCGTGATCTCCGGCGACGAGGCCGCGACCGACCCGTCCGTGCGTGCGCTCGCGGCCGACGCCGAGTTCGTGCTCGGCATCGGCATGTTCGAGGACAGCTTCCGGGGCCTCGCCGACCTCGTCCTCCCGAGCCAGAGCTACCTCGAGCGCGACGGGACGACCGTCAACCTCGAGGGCCGCCTGCAGCGCCAGCGGCGCGCGGTCATGGCGCCGGTGCCGGATCTCGTCGCCTGGGTGGCGAAGCTCGCCGAGCGCTTCGGCGTGCAGCTCTCGCCGCACGTGTCCGTGGTCTTCGACGAGGTGGCCGCCAGGTGCTTCGGGGGGATCACGTTCTCGCAGGTCGACGAGCGCGCCTCGTTGCCGCCGCGCGCGGAGCGGCAGCCCGGAAGGGTGTCAGACACCTTGAAGGTGTCTGACACCGGTGAGGCAGGTCTGCGGCTGGTGGCCTATAGACCACTTTTCTCCGGCGCGGCCGTCGACCGCACGCCCGAGCTTCAGTTCCAGCGGCCGGATGCCGAGGTGCAGCTCTCGCCGGACGACGCCAAGACGCGCGGGATCCGGAACGGCGCCACGGTGACCGTGTCCTCGAATGGCACGAGCCTCGAGCTGCGCGCCCGCATCGCACGCGACCTCGCAGCCGGAGTCGTGCGCATCCCGCGCGACCATGCGGGCGACCTCCACGCGACCGTGGAGGTTCGCCCATGACGCACGAAGCGTGGTGGATCACGATCCCGAAGGCGTTCGTCGTCATCAACGTCGTGATGGTCTTCTTCGCCTTCACGACCTGGCTCGAGCGCAAGGTGCTCGGCCGCATGCAGCTGCGCTTCGGCCCGAACCGCGCCGGCCCCAAGGGGCTGCTCGTGCCGATCGCCGACCTCGTGAAGCTGATCCGCAAGGAGGCGTTCGCGCCGATGGCGGCCAAGGAGCCGCTCTACATCATCGCGCCCGTCCTCTCGATGTTCACGGCACTCGCCGCGTTCAGCGTCATGCCGTGGGGCAGCGGCTGGACGGTCGCCGGCCACCACATCGAGGGCCAGGTCGTCAACGTGCCGATCTCGCTCATCCTGATCTTCGCGCTCGGCTCAATCGGCATCTACGGCTTCATCGTCGGCGGCTGGGCGTCCGAGTCGAAGTACTCGCTGCTCGGCTCGATGCGCACATGCGCACAGCTCGTCTCCTACGAGGTCTCGCTCGCCCTCTCCGTCCTCGGCGTCGTGCTGATGGCGCAGTCGATCAACCTCGTCGACGTCGTCCACAAGCAGCAGACGACCCTCTGGTTCTTCATCCCGCAGTTCGTCGGGCTCGCCGTCTTCATGGTCGGCGGCGTCGCCGAGACCTCGCGTCCGCCGTTCGACCTGCCCGAGGCGGACACCGAGCTCGTCGCGGGCTACCACACCGAGTACTCGGGCATGAGGTGGGGCCTCTTCCAAGCAGCCGAGTACATCAACATGATCACGCTCTCGGGGCTCGCCGTCACGCTCTTCTTCGACGGCTACCACTTTCCATGGGTGCACTGGCTCGACCGGTTCGGCCCGATCTGGTTCGTGCTGAAGCTCTTCACCCTCGTGGCCGCCTTCATCTGGCTGCGCGCCACGCAGCCGCGCCTCCGCTACGACCAGCTGATGCGGTTCGGGTGGAAGGTGCTGCTCCCCATCGCTACCGTCAACGCGCTCGTCACCGCCTTCCTGGTCGTCCTGGTCAAGTAGAAGCAGAGATGGCAGTCGTCCCGAACACGCTCAAGGGCTTCGGCGTCACCTTGAAGCAGGTCTTCAAGAAGCCGATCACGCAGCAGTACCCGGAGTACAAGCGCCCGGTCTACCCGCGCTACCGGGGCCGGCACCGCCTGCACCGCCACGAGAACGGCCTCGAGAAGTGCGTCGGCTGCTCGCTCTGCGCCGCCGCCTGCCCGGCCGACTGCATCCGCGTCGTGCCGGCCGAGAACACCCCCGACAACCGCGTCTCCGCCGGCGAGCGCTACGCGCGCATCTACGAGATCAACATGTCGCGCTGCATCTTCTGCGGCTACTGCGAGCTCGCCTGCCCGTTCGACGCGATCACGCTCGGGAACGAGTTCGAGATCTCCGAGTACAACCGCGACGACCTGATCTACACGAAGGACATGCTGCTCGCCCCGCCCGTGAAGCGCGTCCCGGTCGCCGACCCCGACCTCTACGACACCCCGATCCCCTTCTACAAGAGCAACTCGTAGTGGCCAACTTCATCGTCTGGCTGGTGTGGATCGTGGCCGCGTTCGCGTGCCTGGCGAGCGCGCTCGCGGTGGTGAGCTTCTCGAACCCGTTCTACTCGGCGCTCGCGCTGATCGGGAACCTCGCCTCGCTCGCGGTGCTCTACCTGCTCCTCGCGGGTGAGTTCGTCGCAGCCGGCCAGGTGCTGGTCTACGGCGGCGCCGTCATGGTGATGTTCCTGTTCGTGATCGCGTACCTCGGCGACCGCACCGACGAGTCGCCGTGGTCGGGCGGCCCGTCGTGGCAGGTCGTCGGCGCGGTGCTCGCGGGCGGGGCGATCCTCGCGGAGGTGTGCGTGGTCGTCGGCCTCAAGGCGGGCGGCTTCCTCTCCAAGCCGCAGCACATCGGCCGCGAGTTCGGAACGCCCGCGGCGCTCGGCCGCGCGTTCCTGACCGACCACCTGCTCGCGTTCGAGATCACGTCGATCGTGCTGCTCGTCGCGGCCGTCGGCGGCGTCGTCCTCGGCTCGCACGCCCGCGTGGAGGGCAACGATGCACGGGCCTGACATCCAGTGGTACGTCGTCCTCAGCGCGCTCCTCTTCACGGTCGGCGCGCTCGGCGTGATGATCCGGCGGAACCCGTTGATCATCCTGCTCTCGGTCGAGATCATGCTCAACGCGGCCAACCTGCTCCTGATCGCGATGTCGAGGCTGCACGGCGGCGAGGGCGGCCAGGTGTTCGCGATCTCGGTGATGGCCGTCGCCGCGTCCGAGGTCGTCGTCGGCCTCGGTCTGATCGTCGCGATGGGCAGGCGCAACGTCGAGCTCGACGTCGACAAGCTCAGGACGCTCAGAGGCTGATGTCGTGAACGCCGCCGCGTGGGTCACCCTGCTGCTGCCGCTTGCCTCGGCGCTCGCGATCACCTTCGCCGGCACGGCGATCTCCCGGCGGGTCGCCGGCTACGTCTCGACGCTGACCGCGCTGGGCGCGTTCGTGGCGGCGATCGTCGCGTTCGTCGACATGTGGAGCCGGAGCCCCGCGCAGCGCGGCGCGGCGACCACCTCGTGGACGTGGCTGTCGGCCGGCCACTACAGCTTCGGCCTGACGCTCCTGACCGACCAGCTCTCGATCGTGATGATGCTGATCGTCACCGGCGTGGGCTCGCTGATCGTCGCCTACTCGGTCGGCTACATGGACGGCGAGGACGAGGAGCGCCGCTTCTTCGCGTACATGTCGCTCTTCCTGTTCTCGATGCTCCTGCTCGTGCAGGGCGGCAACCTGCTGCTCCTGCTCGCCGGCTGGGGCATGGTCGGCCTCTCGAGCTACCTCCTGATCGGCTACTACCAGGAGCGCGAGTCGGCGGTCCGCGCCGCCAAGAAGGCGTTCATCATGAACGCGTTCGGCGACGCGACGATGGCGCTCGCGCTCTTCCTGCTCGTCCAGCACACGGGCCGCCTCGACTACGGGGGCGTCTTCGCAGCCTCGCCGCACGGGGGCACGGTGGCCAACCTGATCGCGCTCGGCCTGCTCGGCGGCGCGGTCGCGAAGAGCGCGCAGATCCCGCTGCACACCTGGCTGCCGGACGCGATGGAGGGCCCCACGCCGGTCAGCGCGCTCATCCACGCCGCGACGATGGTGACGGCGGGCGTCTACCTGATCGTCCGCTGCCACCCGCTCTTCGAGAACGCCTACGTGATCCAGGACCTCGCCGCGGGCCTCGGTGCCGCGACCCTCCTGATGGCCGGGCTGATCGCGCTCGTCCAGACCGACATCAAGCGCGTGATCGCCTACTCGACGATGTCGCAGATCGGCTACATGTTCGTCGGCGCGGGGCTGGGGGCGTATCCGAACGCGATGTTCCACCTGATGACGCACGCGTTCTTCAAGGCGCTCCTCTTCCTCGCTGCCGGCATCGCGATCCATGCGGTCGTCGGCGAGCAGGACATCCGCAAGCTCGCGGGAGTCGGGAAGCTGATGCCGTTCACGAAGTGGGTGTTCCTGATCGGCTCGCTCGCCCTCGTCGGCATCTTCCCGTTCGCCGGCTTCTTCTCGAAGGACTCGATCATCACCGCTGCGCTCGACCACGGCTGGTACGGCGACGTCATCTACGCCTGCTGCCTCGCCGGCGCGTTCCTGACAGGCGTCTACGCGTTCCGGCTCTACTTCGTCGTCTTCGGCGGCGAGCCGTCGGCGTTCGCGCGCGAGCACTTCCACCGCCACCACGGCCAGGAGGGGCCCGTCTCGATGCTGTGGACGGTCGGCACCCTCGCCGTCCTCTCGGTGATCGGCGGCTTCCTCCAGTTCGCGCCGATCTGGCACCCGCTCTCGACATGGCTCGGCCCGGTTGCGCGCCCGTTCGCAGAGCCGTCGTCGACGCAGGAGTGGGCCACGTCGGGCGCAGCGATCGTCGTCGGCCTCGCCGGGATCGGGCTCGCGTGGCTGATCTACGGCGCACGCCGCGAGCAGGCACCCCGTGCGCTGCCGGTGCTCGAGCACAAGTTCTACTGGGACGAGGTGTACGACCTGATCTGGTACCGGAGCGGCGACCTCGTCGCCCGTGGCCTGCAGGCGCTCGTCGAGGCGCCCCTGATCGGCGGCTCGATCACCGCCGTCACGGGCGCGGTCGGCCTCGGCTCGCGCGAGCTTTCCGTCGCGCAGAACGGCCTCGTCCGCTCGTACGCGCTCGCCCTCGCCGGCGGGCTCGCCGTCCTCGCCGTCGTCTTCCTGGCGGTCAGGTAACCGGTGCACTGGCTGACGACGATCCTGATCGTGCTCCCGGTGGCGGGGGCGCTCCTCGTCGCGATCTCGCCGCTCACGACCTACTGGCTGGGCTCGGTCGCAGCGCTCGTGTCGCTGATCGAGGTCGGCGTCTGGATCACCTGCGCGTCGAAGCTCGACTTCGGCTCCTCGGCGCTCCAGCTCGACCAGCGGGCGTCGTGGTTCTCCGACCTGCAGGTGAGCTGGCACGTCGGGCAGTACCGCTTCTCCCTCTGGTTCGTCGGCATGACCGTGATCTGCATGGCGGCCTGCACGATCTACGGCTGGTGGGTGGGGCGCGCCCGCGGCCGCGCCTACTTCGCGCTGATGCTGCTCCTGACCGGCGCGATCGTCGGCGTCTTCACGGCGCAGGACCTGCTCCTCTTCTACGCCTTCTTCGAGGCGATGCTGATCCCGCTCTACATCCTGATCGGAGTCTGGGGCGGCGCCGAGCGGCTGCGGGCGACGATCACGTTCGTGGTCTACACCGTCGTCGGCTCGCTGCTGATGCTGGCCGCGATCATCGTCTTCGGCCTCCAGCAGGGCACGTTCGACATGACGCGGATGGGCACGTCGAGCTCGACGTGGCTCTTCCTCGGCTTCGTCGTCGCCTTCGCGATCAAGTCGCCGCTCTTCCCGCTGCACGGGTGGCTGCCGATCACCTACCGCGAGTCGCCCGCCGAGGTGTCGGCGGTCCTCTCCGGCATCGTCGGCAAGGCCGGCCTGTACGGGCTCCTGCGGATCGCGATCCCATTCTTCCCGGAGCCGGTGCACGACTGGCGCATCGTGCTCCTGATCCTCGGCTCGATCTCGCTCGTCTACGGCTCGCTGCTCGCGTTCCGCGCGCCGGACTTCCGCGGCGTCGTCATGTACTCGTCGCTCGCCCAGGCGGGGCTGATCGTGCTCGGGCTGTTTGCCAACAACTCGCTCGGCTTCGACGGCGCGGTGCTGCAGATCGTGAACCACTGCTTCGTCTCGACCGCGCTCTTCCTGCTCGCGGGCATGGTCGAGCGGCGCACCGGCACCCGCGGGGAGTTCGCGCTCGTCGGCGGCATGGCGCGGGGGCGTCCGGCGCTCGCGACGCTGATCATGGCGGTCGGCATCATCTCGCTCGCCGTGCCGCTCTCCACCACCTTCGCCGGCGAGTTCCTGATCCTGGCGGGCGTGTTTCAGCAGGGATGGATCTGGGCCGTCATCGGCGCCGGCGCGATCGTGCTCGCGGCGATGTACATGCTGCGCGCGATCTCGGCCGTCCTGCACCAGGACGTCGGCCCGATGGTCGACGATCGCGCGACCGACCTGCGGCTCGGGGAGCTCGCGATCGTCGTTCCGCTCGCGCTCTGCCTCGTCGGCCTGTCGGCGTGGCCGAACCTGGTCTCGGGGCGTGCGCATGCGAGCACCCCGACGGAGCTCGTCGCCCGATGATCGCGACGCCGCACGTCGACTGGTTCGCCCTCGCGCCGACGCTGTCGCTGCTGGCGGCATCCGGGCTCGCCCTGATGGCGGCGGTGCTCGTGCCGAGGCCGGTTCGCCGGGGCGCCGGCGCGTTCCTCGCCTGCGCCGGCTTCGTCGCGGCGGGGATCTTCGCCGGCTTCCTCGACGCACGCTCGCCGCACGCCGCCGCGATCGTCCGCGACGGCATGTGGCGCGACCGCTGGGGCGCCCTCGCCCAGGTGATCCTCGCGGGCTCCGGAGCGATCGCGGTGCTCGTCTCCTACCGCGAGCGGATGCGCGACGAGCACATCGCCGAGTACTACGCGCTGCTCGCGGCGGCGGGCGCCGGGATGGTCTTCTTCGTGCAGGCATCGAACCTGATGACGCTCTTCCTCGGCCTCGAATGGTTCTCGATCGCGCTCTACGTCCTGACGGCGATCGACATCGACCTGATCGGGTCGCTCGAGGCCGGCCTGAAGTACCTCGTCGTCGGCGCCGTCGGCTCCGCGACGCTCCTCTTCGGCTCGGCGCTCGTCTACGGGATCACGGGGCAGCTCGCGTTCGACCGGATCGCGGCCGCCGGGCACGCGCACGACGCGATGCTCGTCGTCGGCCTCGCGATGGTCATCGTCGGGCTGATGTTCAAGTCGTCGGCGGCGCCGTTCCACATGTGGACCCCGGACGCGTACCAGGGCGCGCCGACGCCGGTGACGGCGTTCATGTCCTCGGCGACGAAGATCGCCGCGCTCGTGGCCACCTACCGCGTGCTCGCGACGGCGTTCCCGCACGACGAGCACCTGTGGCGGTACGCGATCGCGGCGATCGCCTGCGTCTCGCTCGCCTGGGGGAACATCGCCGCGCTCGTCCAGCGCAACGTGAAGCGGATCCTCGCCTACTCCTCCGTCTCGCACGCCGGCTTCATGCTGATCGCGGTCGCCGCCGCGAACCAGCTCGGCGCGCGGGCGCTCCTCTACTACCTGATCCCGTATTCGGCGATGTCGCTCGGGGCCTTCGCCGTCGTCGCGGCGCGCGAGCGCGAGCTGGCGGCGCCGGTGACGCTGCAGAACCTCGCGGGCTTCGGCTGGGAGCGGCCCTTCCTCGGAGTCTCGATGTGGGTGTTCATGCTCGGGATGCTGGGCTTCCCGCTGACCGGCGGCTTCATCGGCAAGTTCTACGTGTTCGCCGCGGCGTACGACCACGGCTTCTGGTGGTTGATCGTGGCGGGCGTGATCGCGACGATGATCTCCGCCTACTACTACCTCGGCATCGTCCGCGCCATGTACTTCCGCGACTCGGCGGAGCTCCGCCTCGCCCCCGCGGGCGGCTCGCCGCCGCGCGACGCGCTCCTGACGCTGGGGGTCTTCCTCTCGCTCGTCGTGACGGTCGGCTCGTTCTTCGCCGTCCAGCCGCTGATCGACGTCGCCCGGTCGGCCGGGCACGCGCTTCCCTTCTGAGCCTGCGTATCCCATCCCCGGAACCTGGTCCGCTGTTCTGATCACCGCGACCGCCGGCGCACGCGACGGTGCGCAGCCGAGCCACACCCTCTTCCAGCTGCGGGCGAGCTACGGCTTCGCCGGCCGCGCGAGCGGCGCGCGGCGGACGTACGGGACGACCGCGAGGCACGCCTTCAGCGCGAGCACGCCGACAGCGGCGGCGAGAGCCGACGCGCCGAGGGCCGGCGCCGGGTGCGTCTCGCCGACCGACGAGCGGGCCGCCGACGAGAGGACGAGCAGCGCGACGGCGAGCCCCCAGAGCGCCGACTGCAGGCCCGGCAGGAGCTCGCGGTGGTCGTCGAGGAACGACCCGAACGCATCCAGGCCTGCGACCGCCGCGAGCGGGATCGCCCCGAGGATCGCGTAGAAGGCGGCGCCGTGGGACCCGTGGCCGTCCGCGTAGAGGGCGGCGACGGCGAGCAGGCCCGGAAGCACTCGGCGCATCCACCTGAAGCTTCTCTCCCGATCCGGACGGTCCTTCTATCCTCCCCCTCATGGCGACACTCACCTGGCTCGGACACGCGTCGTTCCGGCTCGACACGGACGACGGCAAGCGCATCTACGTCGACCCGTTCCTGAGCGGGCCGACGTTCCCGGAGGCGGAGAAGGAGATCGAGCGCGCGGACGCGATCTACGTCACCCACGGTCACGGCGACCACTCGAGCGACGCGATCTCGATCGCGCAGAAGCACGGCTGCAAGGTCCTCGGCATGGTGGAGCTCGTGGAGGCGTTCACCCAACACGGCCTGCCGGAGGAGCAGGCGATCCCGTTCAACAAGGGCGGGACCGTCGACCTCGACGGCGTCCGGTTCACGATGACGAACGCCTTCCACTCGAGCTCGAACGACGCCGCGGGCGGCAGCTACGGCGGCGAGCCCACCGGCGTCGTGATCCGGTTCGGCGAGACGTCCGTGTACTTCGCGGGCGACACCTGCGTCTTCGGCGACATGCAGCTGATCGCCAGGCTGTACGCGCCGCAGGTGGCGGTGCTGCCGATCGGCGACCACTACACGATGGGCCCCGAGGAGGCGGCGCTCGCGCTCGAGCTGCTCGGCAACCCGCGCTGCGTCCCGTGCCACTGGGGGACGTTCCCGGTCCTCACCGGCACCCCGGACCGGCTGGCGGAGCTCACGAGCGCCACCGTCGAGCGGCTGCAGCCGGGGGACACCGTCACGCTGTGAGGGAGCGGTGGTTCGGGGCGACGGGCAGGCGCGTGCCCGAGATCGCGCTCGAGGGCGACCTCGAGCTCGACGACGCCCTCGTCCTCGACTCCGTCGACGACGGCGCGCTCCGGACGGCGCACGACGCGGGCCGGCCCGTCGTCGTCCGGGCGCGCACCGCGGCCGAGGTGAAGGCGGCGCTCGCGCGACCTGAGGTCGCGTCGGCCCTCGTCGACGACCCGGCGCTCCTCGACCTCGACCTGACGGAGCTCACCTATGGATGAGCCGCTCGTCGCCACCTACTCCATCGCCGCCTGCGACCTCGAGGCGGGGCAGTGGGGTGTCGCGACGCAGTCGAAGTTCCTCGCCGTCGGCTCGGTGGTGCCGTGGGCGGAGCCGCAGGTGGGCGCGATCGCCACCCAGGCGTACGCGAACCCGCGCTACGGGCCCGACGGCCTCGCGCTGCTCCGCGACGGCCTGTCGGCCGAGGAGGTCGTCGAGCGGCTCACCGCAGCCGACGACGATCGTGCCCAGCGGCAGCTCGGCGTCGTCGACGCACGCGGCCGCGGCGCGACGTTCACCGGCTCGGGATGCATGGAGTGGGCCGGCGGCGTCGCGGGCGACGGCTTCGCGGCTCAGGGGAACATCCTCGTCTCGGAGCGGACGGTGGCGGCGCTCGCGCGGGCCTTCGAGGCGACGGCGGGACGGTCGCTCGCCGAGCGCCTCCTCGAATGCCTCGCGGCGGCGCAGGCAGCGGGCGGCGACCGGCGCGGGCAGCAGTCGGCGGCGCTCCTCGTCGTCGAGCGCGACGGCGGCTACGCCGGCCTCAGCGACACGCTCGTCGACCTGCGCGTCGACGACCACGCCGCGCCCGTGTCCGAGCTCGCGCGACTCCTCGACCTGCACGCGCTCCTGTTCGGGAAGACCGAGCAGTGGATCGAGGTCGACGACGGGCTGCGGGCGGAGCTCC
>Ga0070739_10006040_pt1 | contig 13496 bp, 13 predicted proteins | sample Coa_R1_7_FD_66445 | JGI IMG/M metagenome (GOLD analysis project Ga0070739, IMG submission 66445) | Surface soil microbial communities from Centralia Pennsylvania, which are recovering from an underground coalmine fire - Coalmine... | ecosystem: Environmental > Terrestrial > Soil > Unclassified ... | reverse complement strand
GGGGGCGTCCGGCCCCTATTCCACCGTCCTGGCGATCCATGGCGGCCCGGCGAGTGCCTTCTCCGACCGGTTCATGGGCAACTGGCATGACTGGGCTCAGCTTCTGGCCGCGGCCGGTTTCGCCGTGCTGATGCCCAATCCACGTGGATCGACAGGCCGCGGCGCAGCCTTCACCGAAGCCAACTTTCGCGACCTTGGCGGCGCCGAGCTGGAGGACAACCTGGCAGGACTTGACTACCTCATTAAGCGTGGGACCGTCGACCCAGATCGCCTGGCCGTCGCCGGCTGGAGTCACGGCGGCTACATGACCGCGTGGACCGTCACCCAGACGAACCGCTTCAAAGCGGCGGTGATGGGCGCCGGCCTCTCGAACCTCGTCAGCGACCAGGGCACCAACGATATTCCCGTCTTCAATCTCGACTACTTCTACGACAGCTACGGCGCCCTTTATCGGGATCCGGCGCTGCTGTGGGAGCGGTCACCGCTGAAGCATGTCGCCAGGGTCACCACGCCAACGCTGATCCTACACGGAGAGAAGGACGAACGCGTCTCGGTATCGCAGGGTCGGGAGTTCTATCAGGCTCTCAGATCGCTCGGCGTGCCGTGCGAGATGGTGGTGTACCCACGCGAGCCCCACGGATTGCGGGAGCGAGAGCATCAGCTCGACCTTCAGCGAAGAATCGTGGCCTGGCTCAAGAGGTACACCGCGCGCACGCAGTAGCCGGCGCGCGCCAGAACCGGCTCTGAAACCGCGACAACGTCCGCATCAGGGGCTCGCCCGAACAACCTCTTCCCTCTCCTCAGTTTTCCTCCCGACGTACGAGCCGAGGGCTGGACTAGGGTGTCAGCTGATCCGGAGCGTCGGCGTCGTCGAGGACCTTCTGCACCTCCGAGAGCGGAGCCCAGATCTGGCTTTGCGAGGCGTGGGTCTCGTCAACGTAGGGCTGCGCCAGCTCCACCAGGACTCGGTCGCCCTGGACCTCAAGCACCACGCCCGGCACCAAGTTTCCTCCCTGTGGCGCCAGGACGCTGTCGCCGATCGTAACCGATTGCTCTGTCATCATCACTCCAATCAGAACTTGTCGAGCGCCGGATCATCTCCCGTTGCCCGAAAGCCTCGAACGGCCAAGGCTCGTGGTTCGAGCTCCGGTATCGAGTAATCCGGCTTCCCACATTCGACCATGAACCCTGCACATATGGGGCCTCAGTTGACGATGTCGACGGCCGTGCCCATCGGCGCCCAGTAGAAGAGCCACTTCGCCGGCTTGAAGGGAACATTCACGCAGCCGTGGCTGCCGCCGTAGTTTGTCCCCGGCGACCCGTGATCGTTGCTGCCCGGTCCATAAACCGACCGCCATGGGGCGTCATGGATGAAGTAGCCGGCGCTCTGGAACTCCATGGCGTAGTTCGTCCAGGAAGGAGGGTAGTAGTAGGGCGAGCCCTGAGGCCACGGTGATATGAACTCGAAAGGATGGAACTTGGCGAAAATGCTGAAGTGGCCCGTCGGCGTGGGCAGGGCCGGATTGCCGGTCGTGACCAGAGTCTGCATGACGAGATGATGCCCGTTGTAGGCATAGAGCGCCTGCTTCGAGAGGGAGACCACGATGTGCTTACCCGGCTCGTTGACGAACGGCGTCTTGGGCAGCCAGGGATGAACGTGGATGCCCCCGAAGGCATAGGTGGCGTGGTTTCCGAGCCGGTCCCTGGTCGAGATCCTGATCCAGTACCAGCCCTTTCCGGCAACCTGATGGTGATTCCCACGCCCGTTCCAGACGAACACGTGATGACCGGGCTTGAGCGTGCCAAGTGTCTTCCGCACGACGGGATGCTTGAGTCCCGTTCGGGCAACGGCCACCGAAACATGCGCCCAGCGGTTGAGCTTGAAGTGCCACACCTCCTTGCCGTCGAAGGGGTTGTAGTAGGGTCGTGAAATGCCCTCCAGCTTTGCCACCGGCGCCTGGCGGTTGATGTTGAACGGATAGTATGCGAGCGGGCTCCAGTTGCCGGCCTTGTCCCGTGCCCACACGTGGAGCACCCACCTGCCGTTACCCAGATGCCTGAGGGTGGCTGAAGCCGATGAACCGAGGGTCGTGCGGGGAGCGTCCGTCCCGTGACCGACGGTGTAGCTGAAGCCGGCAATCCCTGACTCCGAATCCGACGCAGTCCAGAAGAACTTTTCGACCTTGGTCCGGTACCAGCCACCCCAACGAGAATTGGTGTGTGACCAGATGTGCGGCATCGAAGGTCTGACCGTGTCGATGCGGAAGGCGGTGCTTCCTGACTGGCCGAAGGGCGTCCAACTGCCTGCATTCCCCTGACCGTCGACGACTCGTGCCTGCCACGTGTAGCCGGTGCCGTTCTTCAGGCTCGATACCCGAACCGAGAGGGTGGCCGTGTCTCCGGATGCGACCGTGACCGGCGATCCCTGGTAATTGGGTGTATTGGAGAAGGCAACCCCGGCCGGTCTGACTTCCACCTGAGGCGTGAGTCCGGCCCCGGTGCCCGAGATCTGAAACGACAGCAAGACGGTGGCATGCTTGGTCCAGCTGCCGGCCGGTATCATCTTTCCCTTGGCCTGCTGGCTCAATCCGGAGGGTGCAGGCGGTGGAGGGGCGGAGCTGGCCGCCACGAGGCTGGAGCCCGCCAGAGCGAGCATCGCGGACAGGATCGCAAGGGGGACGCGTGTCATCAGGGCAGGGCCTCCGGGTGGGTGATTTGGGTGTTCATGGGGTCAGCCTCGGCGCTGCCGAAGCCCAATGTTTGGCCTGGAGCCGCTTCGGCCGCCTCCAACCCATCATGCTATACTCGTGCCAACGACAGAGGCAGGACCAGTAGGGCAAAGACCGGTCCGACGAGAGAGCCGGGATGGTGTGATCCGGTCGGACCGAGTGCCCGAACCGACCTGATCAGTTGCTCCCGACGAGGGGTGCCGGACGGCCACCGTTACTGAGGCCTCCAGCTTGAGTGAGCTGGACAGAGTGAGCTGAGAACAGCTCTGAAGCATGGTGGTACCGCGGGTTGAATCAGCCCCGTCCCTGCAGGGACGGGGCTTTTTTCATTTGGAGTTTGATCGCGAGACCGCCAACCCGAAACCCGAAACCCGAAACCCGAAACTCGAAACCCGAAACCCGAAACTTCTTGAAAGGAGCCTGAGATGACGGCTGAGGAAGAGGAGCAGACCGAGGATCGCGAGGAGCGGTCCGACTGGTACGTGCGTACCGTGCTGGACGCGGAGCTGGCCGATTACACACCGGTCCGGGGATGCATCGCGATCCGCCCGTACGGCTACGCCATCTGGGAGAACATCCAGGGTCAGGTCGACCGCGAGCTGAAGGCGACCGGCCACAAGAACGCCTACTTCCCGGTGTTCATCCCCATGTCGTTTCTGGCCAAGGAGGCCCAGCACGTGGAGGGATTCGCTCCCGAGCTGGCCGTGGTGACCCACGGAGGAGGCCAAAAGCTGACCGAGGAGCTGGCTGTCAGGCCTACCTCGGAGACGATCATCTACGACATGTACCGCAAATGGATCAAATCCTACCGCGACCTCCCCATGCTGATCAATCAGTGGGGCGACGCCGTCAGGTGGGAGATGCGAACGCGGCCGTTTCTCCGCGGCATGGAGTTCCTCTGGCAAGAGGGCCACACCGCGCACGCCACCTTCGAGGAGGCCGACGCCGAGGCCAGGCTCATCCTGGATATCTACATCAAATTCATCGAGCAGCAGCTCGCCATCCCCGTCCGTGTGGGCAGGAAATCGGAGCGTGAGAAGTTTGCCGGCGCCGCCATCACCTACACCGTTGAGAGCCTGATGCGCGACGGCCGCGCCCTGCAGATGGGCACCTCCCACAACCTGGGGCAGAACTTCGGGAAGGCCTTCGACGTGCGTTTCCTGGACAAGGACGGCGAGCAGAAGTGGCCCTGGTCGACGAGCTGGGCCGTGAGCTTCCGCCTGATCGGCGCTCTGGTGCTGGTGCACGGCGACGAGAAGGGCCTCATTCTTCCACCTCGCGTGGCTCCTGTTCAGATCATCATCGTGCCCATCTGGCGCAAGGAGGAGGAGCGGGTAAGGGTGGAGGCCTTCGTCGGAGAGATCCTGGCCGAGCTGTTACGGGCCGGCCTGAGGGTTGAGGTCGACCGGCGCGACACGGTAACGCCGGGGTTCAAGTTCAATGACTGGGAGCTGAAGGGGGTGCCTCTGCGGCTCGAGATCGGCCCTCGCGACATGGCCGCCAACCAGGTGACCGTCGCCCGGCGGGACACCCGCGAGAAGTCGGCCGTGCCCGCAGACGGGCTGGCGCCACACCTGGTCGAGCGGTTGGAGGCGGTACAAACCAATCTGTTTCAGCGCGCCTCGGACTTCACCGAGCGCAACACCCACGAGGTGAGCTCGATGGACGAGCTGGCGGCGGAGCTGGAGCAGCATCCCGGCTTTTTCTGGGTCAACTGGTGCGGAGCGGACGAATGCGAGGATGCCTTTGCGGCCCTCAAGGCCTCCATCCGTGCCATCCCCCTGGATGACGAACGGCGTCAGCCGTCGGGGCCGTGCGTGAGCTGCGGCCGCACGGCCGAGTCCCGAGTGCTGGTGGCGAAGTCATACTGACAGGTCCGCCTCCGTCGCCCGCTATTCCGCCTCTCTCCCGCCCCGGCGAGCCCCGCGGTTCCGCTTGGCTCGTCTGAGGGCGATAAGCTCCGGTCGTAGCTCTTCGGCCCGTTGAAAGTCCGGACAGGGCAGCGGGACCGCCTCAGGGATGCGCTGACGGAGCAAAGCGGCGACGCTGATCGGGCGGTCGAAGTGCGCCTCGGCACACGTGACCAGCCCTTCGGCGGTGTCGGTGGCCAGGGCACACACGTGGCACTGGGCGCCGCGACGTTCGACGGTAGGTAGCGGAACACTCGCCGCTTGGACGGCAGACGGCACCAGTCTTCCGGCCCAGCAACGGGGAGCATCACAGGCCGCTCCCACGCAGCCCGAGTAGACGTTGCCCGGGCCGAGACATGGATATCTGGAGCCGTCGCCCCGCCTCGGGTTGTCCCAAAAAAGTGAAACCTGACCAAACATTTCGATGTGGAAGCCGGTCTTGTTGTCGACGCCCAGCACCTCAGACAACACATCCTGCTCGTACTCACGGCCGTCGTTATCCATCGCTACGGCCCTTCCCCGGTGCTGATTTTCTAAACGGAAATAGAACGTATGTTCTATCTCTCACGCAAACATATCAGGATGTGGGGAGTTGTCAAGGGGAACTTGAGGCGCGAGCCGAGGGCGACTCCGACCAGGCGGATCCCGCTACCCGCGACGGCTCGGGGTCAGTGCCTTGTGTCGGACTGCCCCATTGCCCCGCGGTAGCGGCGCGCCAGGTCGACGTAGTGTTCGGCGCTGTGCTTGATCCACCAGCTGGAGCCGCCGGAGATCGCCTTCTTGACCTCGGCCGGGCTGCCGGCTACCAGCATGCCCGGAGGCACCTTCGTTCCCGCCGTCACCACGCTCCCGGCTGCGACGAGTGATCCCTCGCCGATCTCGGCGTCTTCCAGCACGACGGCATTCATTCCGATCACCGCTCCGTTTCCTATGGTGCAGCCCTCGAGGACGGCCCCGTGACCCACCGTCACGTCATCTCCGATTTGTGTGCCCCTGCGGGTGGAGACGTGCACGACACATCCGTCCTGAACGCTCGTTCGTGCTCCGACGATGATGGCGTTATCCGCGTGGTCGGCCCGGAGGGTAGCCGAGAACCAGATGCTCGAGTCCTCCCCAACGCGCACGTTGCCGGCAAGCGTCGCATTCGGCGCCACGAAGACGCGCTCCGCAAGCTGAGGCGTGTGGCCCTCGAATTCCAGGATCATGTCCGTCCTTGGGTGCACGGCACCGTCCAAAACGTTCGGGGCCAGTGGCTCGCCCTTTGATTGTGGCAGGCGAATCGACAGCAGTAGCGCGTTCGGATTCTCCGCTCGACCGCTTCAGGGTCGATGCATGAAGGCGTGGATGCCGTTTAGGACGAACTGTGCCGCCAGCGCGGCCAGGATGAGCCCCATGACCCGCCCGATCACGGCGATGCCGGTGGTGCGGAGAAGCAGCATGATGCGGCCGCTCATCCGCATAACGAGGAGTGATGCCACGAGGGCTATGAGCAGAGCGACCAGAACAGAGCCGATCTTGAAGAGGTTGGTGCCCGCCTGGGACATGAACAACACGATGGTGGCGATGGCGCCGGGCCCACTGATGATGGGGATGGCCAGCGGGAACACGCTGATGTCGGCGGCTGTCCGTCCTTCGGCCTCCTCCTCGGGTGTTTCCCTGGTCCTCGAGGGCCTGGCGAACAGTAGATCGATGGCAATGAGGAACAGCAGTGCGCCGCCGGCGATGTAGAAGGCGTCGAGGCTGATGCCCAACGCCGCCAGCAGGGGTCGGCCGACGATGACGAACACCAGCATGATGGCTCCCGCGACCGTCACCGAACGGTAGGCGAGATGGCGCCGCTGATCCTCAGTCATGTGCCCCGTCAAGCCGATGAAGAGCGGGGTCAGGGCAATGGGATCGACCACGATGAAGATGGTGACGACTGCGCTGAGCAGGAATGCCATGGCACTCAAGTGTCGCCTGCCTCGTTTGCTGCGGTCGTGTGCCGTGGCGAAGCCAAGTTGCTTGGTACAGTGGATATGTACCTCGCCCCAGCTGGTGTCGCTTTCAGGAGCACCGGAGGAGACATGCCCCTGTCCGTGGGCGCAACCGCGCCCGAGTGGTCTCTGCTCGCCGCCCACAACAACGCGATTTCCCAGGTATCGCTCCGTTCACTCCTCGACCCTCACAAGGCTTTGGTTCTGACCACCTTTCCGCTGGACTTCACGGGAGGGTGACGGAACCAGCTGTCCCAATTCCGGGACAGTTACGGCGAGTTTCGCCGTACGGAGATCGAGGTCGCGGCGGTCAGCGTCGACAGCCCGTACTGCCACCTGGCCTTCGCACGGGAGCTGAACATCCGTTTCCCGCTGGTCAGCGACTTCAACCGGGAGCTGCTACGGGCCTACGACGTACTCTCTGCCGGCACCCCGCTACTCTGGGAAATTGCCAGGCGGAGTGCCTTCGTCATTGATCGTACCGGCCTCATCCGCTATGTGTGGGCGGAGAAGGAGGGCCTGCCTCCGGTCCAGCAGGTACTGCAGGCGGCAAGAGCAGTTAGCGTAGAGTGACAGATTCTCGGGAGCTCCGGCAGTCCCAAGGAAGGGCAAGGATGGACGAGGCCGAGGTCAACGCCGTCATCGACCGCATCAGTCAGCTCTGCGAGAGCATCGTCTCCGGCGCTCAGGAGTGCGCCAACCCCGACCACCTCATACGTATCGTAGGCACCCTCGAGTGCGTCTTCATGGCCGGGCATGATGACATCGACTATGAGGAGGAAGCAGGCGACCGCCGGCCGGATGCGTGAGAGCCGGTGAAGATAGGAAGCCGAGCGCGCGGGGGCATCTGAGCTGAGCGGCCGCTTCATCCCGTCCAATGACGGCCGGCCTCGGGTTGACAGAATTGCGACCGCCCCTCCGCGATGTTGCAGCGCCCCTTCCCCTGTCGGACGAGCGAGGTGAAGAGTTCGCCCCCATACCACGCCGATTCATTCAGCTCGCGTACCCGTGCCGTGCCCGCTACCCAGATTTCCAGGCGGGACCTAGCCATTTGAGTGGTGTGCCGGATATCCTCCTCCTGCCACGCTCGAAGTAGAGCCGGGTGAATCCCGGCATCGAGCACGAATCTGGAGGAACTCAAAAATGACACGGGAAGTCAACGCCGAACACTCGCTCCTGGCCCTTTCGGAATCGCTGGTGTCCGCCGTAGAGACGGCGGGGCACTCTGTCGTCGGGGTGGCGGCGCGACGTCGAGGAGCAGCCAGCGGAGTCCACTGGCAACCGGGCGTCGTGGTCACCGCCGACCACGCAGTCGAGCAGGACGAGGATATCAAGCTCATCCTCGAAGACGGGACCCGACACGCGGCGAAACTCGCCGGCCGCGACTCAACCACCGACCTCGCGGTGCTCCGCCTCGAGGGGGAGCGCCTTCGCCCGACGGCGGCAATCAACGCCGAAGCCGTCAAGGCCGGCCGTCTGGTGGTCGCCGTCGGACGTCCGGGAGACGGCGGCGTTTCCGTCAGCTTCGGGGCCGTCAGCGCGGTGTCGGGCGCCTGGCGAACGTGGGCCGGAGGCAAGATCGACCAGCTCGTCCGACCCGACGTGACCTTCTATCCCGGCTTTTCCGGTGGCCCGCTGGTCGACATGGCGGGCCGAGTGCTGGGGATCAATACGTCAGGGCTGTCACGGCACATGTCTCTCACCATCCCCGCGGCCACCGTGAATCGAGTGGTCGAGCAGCTCCTGCGGACGGGACGCATCGCCCGCGGATACCTCGGCCTGCGGATGCAGTCGGTGGTGTTGCCCGAGGCGTCGAGGGCGCAGCTGGGGCTCGAGTCCGGGACTGGGCTGGTGGTCATGGGTGTCGAACCCGATGGTCCGGCGTCCGGGGCCGGCATCCTGCTGGGGGATATTCTGGTGGCCATAGACGGAAACGCCCTTGCCCATTCCGACGCCGTTCAGGCTGCGCTTGACCCTGAGACCGTTGGGAAACCGGTCACGCTGAGCGTCATCCGCGGCGGAAGCCCAATGCAGGTGACGGTCACCGTGGGCGAGCGGCCACGACGCGAGAGGCATCATCGGGGCGGAAGGCATCATCATGGCTGACGCACCAAGTACCTACGTTGTGCCCGGCGACTCCGGGGTGGAGGCCATCGCCCAACGCCTGTTTCAGTCAACCGTTCGCATCCGGGCCGGCAGACACGGGATGGGGTCCGGTATCGTCTGGCAGAACGGGACCATCGTTACCAACGCTCACGTCGCCGTGCGCGACCGGCTCGAGGTGGAGGGATTCGACGGTGGCCGCTTCGGAGCCGAGGTCCGAGAGCGCCGTCCCCAACACGACCTGGCCTGCCTATCCATTCCACCGGGCCGGCTACCGGTAGCCGCGATTGGAGACTCTACTGCCCTGCGTCCGGGCGAGCTGGTGCTGGCGCTGGGAAACCCCCTCGGGCTCTCGAATGCCGTGGCCATGGGCGTGATCCACCGCTCGGATTCGAAGCCCACGACGGACGGGGCAGCGAGGGCCGTTCAGGCTGACATCAGGCTGGCTCCTGGCTACTCCGGAGGCCCCCTCCTCAATGCTCGAGGAGAGGTTGTGGGAGTCAACAGCATGGTGGCAGGAGGCCTCGGCATCGCGGTCGCCGCGACGGAGGTGAACGCGTTTCTGCAAGAGGCAGGCCGGCCGAAGCTGGGCGTCAGGCTGCAGCAGGTAACCCTCGAGCCCGGCTCCAACACCTCGGCCGGCCTGCTGGTGCTGGAGGTGCGAGGCAGTAGCCCCGCCTCCGAAGCCGGACTGATCGTCGGGGACATCCTCCTCAGGGCAAATGGGCGACCGCTGGCGCAGGCCTCGAACCTGCAGCCCCTCCTCGGAGACGCGGACGTGGTTCTCTCGATCCTTCGTGGGGGCCGGATCATCGAACGCACGGTCAGACTCGCCTCAGGCGATGCGGAGACCGGCCGGGCAGCGTGAAATCTGCTCTCGTCTTCGCGACCTCCGCGGTGGTCAGGGCGGGCCTCATCTCCATCGTCGAGCAGTTCGGGGTGTTTGCGGTTCAGGGGTCCGCCGCGACGAGGACGGAGCTGCTCGAAGAGGTGGATGAGAGCCCGCCCGACGTGATTCTGGCCGACCTCGGAGCAGGCGATTCCGATCTGTCGACGGAGCTTCTGAGCGAGCTGCGACCGGTGGTAATGCTGACTGATGACCTACTCCCGGCTTCTGTCGGACGCGAGACTGGGGTCAGCCTGGCGGTGCTTCCTCGAGATGCGGGGGACGAGCAGATCATCGCCGCGATGATGGCGGTATCCGCGGGGCTCGTCGTCATGCATCCGAGCCAGGAGGTCCCGGCCCCGGTCCGCAGCACGGGCAGGGAGGACGCTCCCCAGACGGAAGCACTCACCGCCCGGGAGACCGAGGTGCTGGGCATGATCGCAGAGGGACTGGCCAACAAGGCCATAGCCCGCCGCCTCGGCATCTCAGACCATACGGTCAAGTTCCACGTGGGCTCGATCCTCGGCAAGCTGGACGCCGAGAGCCGCACCGAGGCCGTGACCCTCGGCGTCCGTCAGGGCCTAATCACGGTTTAACCCGGCAGCGCGGTTGTACCGACTGCAGGGCCGCCGAGGCACGAGGCCGCCCGCCCACCGGCACAGACCTCCATGGCTCCGACATGACACGGCTCGCCTGGAACCGCCTGTAGGGGCTGCCGAGGCACGAGGCCGCCCGCTCACCAGCACGCACCTCCATGGCTCCGATATGACACGGCTCGCCTGGAATCGCACGTAGGGGCTGCCGAGGCACGAGGCCGCCCGCTCACCGGCACACACCTCCATGGCTCCGATATGACACGGCTCGCCTGGAATCGCATGTAGGGGCTGCCGAGGCACGAGGCCGCCCGCTCAGCGGCACGCTGTTCGACAGGGCCTGGAACGCAGCTTGCAGACCCGAGATACATCACGCATGGAGGTAAGGCATCATGTCCGCCGTCGACACAAAACAGACCATCTCATCCGGTTTCCGGAAGCTGCTCAAGGAGCCGGCATATTGCGAGATCGCCACGCTCATGCCCGATGGCTCACCGCAGATCACCCAGGTGTGGGTCGACACCGATGGCGAGCACATCCTCATCAACACCTCCGCCAATCGACAGAAGACCAAGAACGTGAGACGCGACCCGCGAGTCGCCGTCAACGTCGTCGATCCCAACAACGCCTGGCGGATCGCCATGGTTCGTGGGCGTGTTGTCGATATCACAACCGAGGGCGCGGACGAGAGCATCGACCGGCTGGCACAGAAGTACATCGGCAAGGAGAAGTATCCCTTCCGTCAGCCCGGCGAGCAGCGCGTCCTGCTCAAGATCCTGCCCGAGCACATCTCCGCGACCGGCCTGGACGACTAACCGGACGGATACCCGGCCCGCCACCAACTGTCTCAACCGCAGCTGTACCCCTGATCTATGCCGGCCGGCAGACCGCCGTCCTGTCGTCTGTTCAAGATGTAGCCGGGCCCCCGCCGCATGTTGGTCGCGTGTCGCGACGATACGATCCGCCGCATCACGGTCCGCGAACTGGGTTGTCTGTGCGTGGCCCGGTCGCATACCACCGTCGGGCATTCGAAGCGCCGGCCCCCAACCCTAGTGCCAAAGTCGGGAGTTCGCGCATTGACAGGTCGTGGCAGCGAGTGGGAAGATGAGGTAGCAGTCGCACCTCGTTAGGTGAGGCTCCTACACGGACACAGGCCACTGACCCTCAGCGTCCAAAGACGTCGCCGGTCAGGACAGGTCTCGCCGGTCTAAGGCGTGATCCCAAGTGGCTGGTCCCGGACCTAAGCCGTGTAGAGCCAAAGCTCAACGAGAAGGGGTGCAGCAGGTCGTCGGTCCTCGCCTCGGGCGAGGAGCCTCCCATGCACCCCGAAAAAATTCAGAAATCGGGTGCCGGAGGTGGTTATGGAACCTGCTAGTGAACCTCCCAGTTCGGATGCAGCTCTGCATCCGTGTGTCTTCCTGCTCGGCATATCTTCGCGCACCTGGGAGCCGGCTCTGATCTGAGCTGATCGGGTCCCCTCCGGTGCGCATATCGCAGCACTCAAGGAAAGGAGGTGAACCCACAATGGCCGACTCCAAGCTGATGACGCCCAGCCCCTCGGCCGTCCTCGACGAGGCCCATCTCGGGGACATCCAGGGCGCGTTCGGCACCATCAAGCGCCAGGACACCGGCGCCCGAACGAGCTGGAAGGCCCGGCTGCTCACGCTGTTGGCGGTCATGGGACCGGGTCTGATCGTCATGGTCGGCGATAACGACGCCGGCGGCGTGGCGACCTACGCCCAGGCGGGCCAGAACTTCGGTACCAGCGTGTTGTGGGTGCTGCTGCTCCTCATCCCGGTGCTGATCGTAAACCAGGAGATGGTGGTCCGCTTGGGCCTGGTGACGGGCGTCGGTCACGCCCGCCTGATCATCGAGCGCTTCGGCAAGTTCTGGGGCGCCTTCTCGGTCGGGGATCTGTTCATCCTCAACTTCCTGACCATCGTCACCGAGTTCATCGGCATCAGCCTGGCCATGGCGCACTTCGGCGTCAGCCCGTACATCTCCGTTCCCGTGGCGGCCGGCGGCCTGCTCGCCATCACCATGACCGGCAGCTTCCGCCGCTGGGAGCAATTCATGTACATCTTCGTGGTGACCAATTTCCTCGCCATCCCCCTGGCGATCATGAGCCATCCCGCGATCGGACCGGTGGTCCATGGATTCCTGGTCCCGGGAATCCGCGGCGGCCTCACCTCGACCGCCATGCTGCTGATCATCGGCATCGTCGGTACGACGGTCGCCCCGTGGCAGCTCTTCTTTCAGCAGTCCAACGTCATCGACAAACGGCTCACTCCCCGGTGGATGGATTACGAGCGGCTGGACACCATCATAGGCGCCTTCATCGTCGTGATTGGCGCCGCGGCACTGATGATCGTGACCGCCTTCGGCCTGGGGACCGGACGCTTCGCGGGCCACTTCGTCAACGCCGGCACCGTGGCCGGCGAGCTTGCGCAGACCATCAATCCCGTGGCCGGTGGTCTCTTCGCCATCCTTCTGCTCAACGCCTCGATCATCGGCGCGGCTGCCGTCACGCTCTCGACGTCCTACGCCTTCGGCGACGTGTTCGGCATCCGGCATTCGCTCCACCGGACGTTCAGAGATGCGCTGGGTTTCTACACCATTTACGCCGGCATCGTCCTGCTGGCAGCCGCCATAGTGCTGATTCCGCGCGCGCCGCTGGGCCTCATAACCCTGGCAGTGCAAGCGCTGGCCGGGCTGTTGCTCCCGAGCGCCTCAGTATTTCTGCTGCTGCTGTGCAACGATCCGAGCGTGCTCGGGCCATGGGTCAACCGTGCCTGGCTGAACGCGGTGGCGACCGTGATCATCACCGTGCTCGTAATGCTGTCTTTGATCCTCGGGGCGACGACAATGTTTCCGCGCATCGACGTCACGATGCTGACCATCGTCGTGGGCTGTCTTGGAGCTGCGTTGCTCCTCGTGGGGGGTGCGGTCTCGATGATGAGGCGTGGTCGTCGGCCGGTTCTGGTTCCCGAGACCGTCGATAAGCAGTCCTGGCGGATGCCCTCACTGGCTTTGCTCTCAAAGCCGGTCTGGTCTCCGGCCAGGAAGGCCGCCATGCTGGGTCTCCAGGCCTATCTCGCGCTGGCGGTGGTCATGATGATCGTGAAGGTGGTCCAGCTGGCCGGAGGGTGAGGCGTCTTTAGAGCTTCACAGCTCGAGCCGCTCTTTGGGCCGATGACGCTGGAGACGGCCCCACCTCAGAGGCAGTCGACCCGGCCGGTGGAGAGCTCGTATCTCCAGGGAACGACACGCAGCATCTCCGCTTTCGAAGCTTTCCTGAG
>Ga0070739_10006039_pt1 | contig 13497 bp, 2 predicted proteins | sample Coa_R1_7_FD_66445 | JGI IMG/M metagenome (GOLD analysis project Ga0070739, IMG submission 66445) | Surface soil microbial communities from Centralia Pennsylvania, which are recovering from an underground coalmine fire - Coalmine... | ecosystem: Environmental > Terrestrial > Soil > Unclassified ... | reverse complement strand
GGCCGGGGATTGGGTTCTGGATATTGCTGACTGCCAGGGTCACGACACCCGTGCCCCCGCTGGCTCGGATCGTCTGTTTGAAAATCGACTGCGCCGTGCCCGTTGCGAGTGTAATCGGACTGAGCGTGATAGCGGGATTGACGGTGATGCTGTAATTGGCGGAGGCCGTGTGGCCAGTCTGATCGGTGGCCGTGACGGTGAATGTCTCCGTCCCGGTGGCCGTTGGCGTACCGCTGATTGCCAGTGTGTTGGTGCCGCTGCTGGGCAGGTTCAGTCCGGGAATAGCGTTCTGGATATTGCTGACCGCCAGGTTGACCGTTCCGGTACCATTGCTGGTGGAGATCGTTTGATTGTACGGCACGTTGATTGTGTCTGCCGGCAACCCGGAAGGATTCAACGTCAGTGCCGGATTGACGACGAGAGTGTAACTCACCGGACCCGCGCTGGCCCCGACCGCATCGGTGGCGCTGACATTGAAGGTGATTGTTCCGCTGCCGGTGGGAGTGCCCTGGATCGTAAGTGAGTTCGTTCCGCTGGTGGGAATCGTCAGGCCGGGAACGCTCCCCACGACATTGCTGATCGCCAGGCTGATGTTCCCGGTTCCTTTGCTCGCAGTGATCGTCTGACTGTAGGCGGCGTTCTCCACCGCCGCCGGCAGCGTTGGCGGCGTGATGGTGATCGGTGGATTGATCGTGATCGAGTAAGTGACCGGAGCTCCCTGGCTTCCGAGACTGTCAGTTGGTGTGACGGTGAAGGTCATCGTCCCAGACGCCGTTGGAGTCCCACTGATGGCCAGCGAGTTGGTACCACTGGTCGGAATGGTCAGACCGGGGATGGAGTTCTGGATGTTCGTCACTACTAGGGTGACGTTGCCGGTGCCATTGATCGCACTGATCGTTTGGTTGTAGCTCACTCCCTGGGTGCTGGCGGGGAGCGCGGCCGGAGCGAGGCTCGGCAGGGGGTTGACTATGATACTGTAGTTGGCCGTAGCAGTGCCGCCGACCTGGTCGGTGGCTGTGACCGTGAAAGTTTCTGTTCCACTGGCCGTTGGAGTACCGCTGATCGTCAGCGAGTTAGTGCCGCTGCTGGGCAAGGTCAGACCGGCGATTGGGTTCTTGACATTGCTGACAACCAGGTTGATCGGCCCCGTACCGTTGCTTGCCGCGATCGTCTGATTGTACGCTACTTGCACCGTGTCTGCGGGAAGGGTACTCGGCCCGAAGGAGATAGCGGGATTGACGGTGATGCTATAGTTCGCCGTGGCGCTGCCGCCGGCCTGGTCTGTGGCGGTCACGGTAAAAGTTTCTGTTCCCGCCGCCGTCGGCGTGCCGCTGATCGTCAGTGTATTGGTGCCGCTGCTCGGCACGGTCAAACCGGGGATCGCGTTTTGAATGTTACTGACCATAAGGCTCTTGTTGCCCGTGCCGTTGCTCGCTGTGATGGTCTGGTTATAAGCTACCTGCACCGTGTCTGCGCGAAGGATACTCGGTGCGAGGGAAATTGCGGGGTTGACGGTGATGCTGTAATTGGCTGTGGCGCTGCCGCCAGCTTGGTCAGTGGCGGTGACGGTGAAGGTTTCTGTCCCAGTGGTGGTTGGCGTTCCGCTGATCGTCAGCGTGTTGGTGCCGCTGCTCGGCAGGGTCAATCCGGGAATAGCGTTCTGCACATTGCTAACTGTCAGGTTGACTGTCCCTGTACCGTTGCTGGTTGTAATCGTTTGATTGTACGGGGCGCTGATCGTGTCCGCAGCCAGCGTCGTCGGGCTGAGCGTAAGGGACGAGATCGCCGTGCTCATGTCGGTTTGGATCTGCGACTGAGTCAGAGCGGTGTTGTAGATACGAACGTTGTCGATGACGCCCGTGAACATCTCGCTATCCCAGTCGCCGCCAATGTGCAACGGATCTGTGGTTGTTGTGATGGTGCCAGTCTTAGACTTGCTGGCGACCTGAATACCGTTGACGTACAGCCTCATGGTCGAGCCATCGTAGGTACCAGTCAGGAAAGTCCAGGTGTTCAGTGGCAGTACGCTGGTGCCCTGGACTCCGACATCGCTGCTGCCAATTAGTAGGTGCAGGGCCGGGGGTGTATTCGTGCCGTTGGCAGCGTAGAGGGCGTAGGAGATGTCGTTGGCTGAGGAGGCCTTGTTGTCCTTGGCCACCGCTGCCACCCAGCCGTTGCTGGCGGAGTTTGCCAGCGTTGATGGGTTGACCCACGCCTCCACAGTCAACCCTTTCGTCAGGTCGATGCTGGAAGCGTCCTTGATAGTGACGGAAGAGTTGCTGGCCCCGGTGAATTTCAGGGCGTTGCCGTAGTAGCCAGTCGTCCATGTAGCGTTGCTGATCGTGCCAGCATTGCCATTACCCGAGGTATCGGCTGTCGTCGTTCCGATTCCCTCGTTGAGCGCATAGGATCCTACGAGGCTTGGTACTGTCCGATCTTCCAGTCGCTCCAACGAGAGACGTGCCGAGTTCTTTACCCTTTGCCGACTCGATCGCTTCATCATAGTTCCTTCGCCATTGATGGCATCTTCACACTGATCCGGGGACACGCCCTTGTATGACGGGTGACAGCATATTGGAGATCGAAATAACGACCAAACGGTGCGTTTTTCCGATGCATCGGGGGCCGCATAAATCAGACACGAACGAAACAGTCATACACAAGCGCATGACATACGATTGACACCTCGCTGTCAGCAACAAAAAGGTAGGCGCATGCCGAGGTGCGGATACGTCGTTTGCCACCGCCGACTACTTGATGGGGAGTGGTTGGCGGTCATCGCCTTGTTGAATTGACGCTAGGAAGGGAGCCTCTACGAAATTCTTGGTACCGAAGAAGAGAAAAGGCGGTCGGTTGACTTCGAGGTCATTGAAGACTGAGGGGAGGGAGCCTCGGGTGGGAGTTCGCTCAGAAAACGTTCTGCCCAGCGTGCAAGAACGAGCAAGGCCCAGAGCGTGCCGCCGTGCCGGCCAATCCCGCGTAAGTGAGATCGATACAGCCGCCGAGTCATCCCGATGTCGATAAGATCGGCCGCTCGTGCTCCCGGCTGGAGGACGCTCGCCTCAAAACGCTCGCGCAGCGGGCCGCGCAGCCAGGCATCGACGGGCATTTCAAAGCCGTGTTTGGGTCGATCGACCGCCGCTACTGGCAAACGGTCGCGGAATGCCTGCTTGAAAACCCATTTGGTCTGACCGTTGTGTACCTTCCAGTGGGAGGGTACGCGCGCGGCCAATTCCAATAGCTCGTGATCGAGCAGAGGCGGTCGGACCTCCAAGCCATGAGCCATGCTGGCCCGATCCACCTTTACGAGAAAGTCATCGGGAAGGAGTGTGGCAACATCTGCCGCGATCATGCCGCTCAGTGGATCGCCGGAGGGTGCCGCGGCGTGGCCGGCTCGAATCACATCTTCAGGTTGGTGGCCGTTCAAGGATGCAGCCAGATCCCGAGCCAGCAACCGGCGTCGCTGGGGCGGCCGACAGATGGCCAATGTGTTGGCATACGCCGAGCCATCGTCGAGGGACAAGTTGGTCAGGAGGGTCTTCGCACGCAACGGACGGGGAAGCCAATCCGCCTTAGGCCAGACACGGGCGAGCGGCCCGAGAGCCAAGCGACGGAACCAAGCAGGCAAACGGCGACGGAGGGCCGCCTCCTTCAAATCGTGCGCGTAACGAGCGTAGCCGCCGAACGCCTCATCGCCGCCGTCTCCCGACAAAACCACCTTGACCCGACGACTGGCCAACCGAGCTACAAGGAAGGTTGGGATGGCGGAGGAATCGGCGAAAGGCTCATCGTAGTAATAAGTCAGTTCGTCAAGAAGCGAGACGGCGTCGGGCGTGACTACTTCATCGGTGTGCTGTGTGCCGAACCAACGGGCCACCTCGCGGGCGTAGGGCAACTCACTGAACGCCTCCTCGGCGAAGCCGATTGAAAAGGTTTGAAGCGGTCCTGCCGAGGCTCCGGCGCTACAGGCTACGACCGCGCTCGAATCCAATCCGCCGCTCAGGAAGGCGCCCAGGGGTACATCCGATATCAAGTGCGAGCGAACGGCTTCTTCAACCTTGGCTCGGACGGCTTCTTGCCATTCTTCGGCCGAGATAGTGTTGTCCGGCTCCAGATTCAGCTGCCAATAGCGGCGCGGGCTCGAATCCAGGCTGTCGGACTGCACCATCAGAACATGAGCGGCTTCCAATTTCCGGACGTTCTGAAAAATTGAACGCTCGCCAGGGACCATTCCGTAAGCGAGGTAACTTTCCAATGCTCCCACGTCGATGGCTCGTCTAACGTCGGGATGTTGGAGAATTGATTTAATTTCCGATCCGAAAACGAACTTTTCGCTATCGCGGTAATAGTAGAGAGGCTTAATACCCAGGCGGTCGCGCGCCAGGACGAGCCGGTGCCTCGTCCTGTCCCAAAGTGCAAAGACGAACATTCCGCGCAGCCGTTCAACCAGCCGTTCGCCCTCTTCTTCGTACAGATGTACCAGAACTTCGGTGTCGCTGCGAGTTCGGAAGCGATGCCCGCGCGCCTCCAGGCCGGTGCGCAGTTCCTGGAAGTTGTAGATCTCTCCATTGAAGACGACTTGGACCGAGCCATCCTCGTTGCCAAGCGGCTGATCGCCGGAGGTTAGGTCGATGATCGACAGCCGCCGGTGAACGAGTCCCAGTCCCGGATCTGTCCAAAAACCCTCCGCGTCGGGACCGCGGTGAGCGATGCTCCGGCCCATGGCCTGAAGATGATTCAGATCCACGGGCCGGGCAGTGTCTGCATACAAGACACCGGCGATTCCACACATAGCTGCTTGCCGCCAGGCGGCACTCCTTATTTAAGCAATCTACCCTGTCATCAATCATACCGCGCAAAGGGCGATGCACGGGACGCTTGAGTCGCTTTGACTCAGTTAACTCCAGTTGACCACGACGTCGAGGAAGGTCGCGGTCTGTGTGGAGTCCGCCGTGGTGAGGATGACCCGGTAGCGGATGTAGCGTGCGCTGGGGCTGGCGATGGTTCCTGTGAAATTCGTGCTTCCATCGCCGTTGGCGCTGCTGGTCACGCCACTAACGTTGGCCCAGTCGGACCAGGTACTCTGGTCATTGCTTGTCTGGGTCTGCACGGTGACACTCGTGCCTACAGGCAGGATAGCGTCCCAGCTGATGGTCCCCCAGGTAGCGGAACGCGTCGCATCAAAGACCGACGAGGTAAACGTCCCGCTGTTTGGATACGAATTGACACGAACCCAGTCGGCTTGCAGCGGAGCCTGGGCAGAGCCGTTGTAATCCGAGAGAACGATGTTCATGAGAGTACCACTGGGAAGCGTGGCATTGATGGTTGTTTGTAGATTCCCATCCACGTAGAAAGCGTAGCCGCCAGAAACCGGCTGTATCCGGTAGTCGTGGAATCCCGTCGGCAGCGCTCCCAAGCTGACGTCGGTGGTTGTACCGTTAGCGTTCACCCGTGCGAACAACGTATTGTTGGTGCCGCCGGTACTGAAGAGCGCCCAGGAATTCCCGGCCACGGAGTTCAGACTTGTTGCCAGGCCGAAATGCTGATACGGCTCGGCGCCGAAGGCGAGACTCGCTTCGATGCCCACGTTGGAGTAGCTCTGAACCGATTCGACTTCTGTGGCGCCTATGGAAAGGATACTGTTGGCAACGGTTACGCTCGACGTGCCGCCGCCGCTCGGCGAGGTTGTCCAGTTTGCACTCAGCGAAGAGCCGGGGAAATCATCGGAAAAGGCCGGTGCAAGCTGGACAGCACCTCCAGATGTGTTCGTCACCGTGGTGCCGCTCTGAGTTCCCGAGTTGAAGTCGGCAGTAGTTGTCTGCGTCATCTGCCCGGTTCCCGTGGTGAAGGACCAAGTGACATTGTTGCCCAATGCGTTTCCACTGGCATCCGTTATGCCGCCGGAAACGGTTACCGTGTAGACCGTGTTGCCTGCCAAGGCCGAGCTGGGAGTCACAGTGATGGTCGATCCCGAGTAGCTAACGGCGACCGGCACGTTTGTCGAGGAACCTTGAGCTTGCAAATAAAGGGTCGAGGTGTTGATCGTCGCTGCATTCATCAACTCGTTCACTTTGATGACGATCGGGGCGAAGAGGTTCACGCCCGTAGCGCTTGGGGCAGGACTCTTGCTCAGGACCGTGGGCGGGGTGGTGTCGGCAGCCTGAGTGTAATCCAGAGTTACGGCCTGGAGATCGGGCGTTTGACTTAGGTTGGTCGTCGCCAAGTTGGCCTCATACTGGATGTAGCGAGAGGAACCGCCGATCGTCGCGCCGGAAGTGCTGACAGGAATCCAATCCGTCCAGGTAGCGTCCGGAGTCGCCGTATTGCCCATCCGCACGCTCAGCCCCAGGCTGCTCCCGCTCGGGACGTTGGCCGCCCACTTGGCGTCGAGCCATGTGACGGCCGAGCCGGCATCGAAGACTCGCGACACATACGTGCCGGAGGCAGCGTAGGGCGTCAAGTGCATCCATCGCACCGTCACTACGCCGCCACCAACGTTGTTATCGTCGGCGAGCGGCCTCATGTTCGCGGTGATCACTGTGCTGTCGGAAGCCACTTGATTTCCATCGATCCAGAAGGTTTCACCCGTAGCAGTCCAGTCGATGCGGAAGTCGTGCATCTGACCTAGCCAGTTGCCGGAGAGCAGTATGTTGTTCGAAGACGAACCGGAGGATGTTCGTGCATACAGCGCTCCACCGGAACCGGTACTGAAAATGGCCCAGGGACCCGACTGGAGATTAGTGCCGAAGCCGATGTGCTGGTAGGCATCACCGCTGAAGTTAGCCATGAACTCAAGAGAGCGGCCGGTGCCGAGCGAATACAGAGCGGATGTGCCTGCCAGATCTCCGTCAAGCGACAATAGTCCGCCCGAGACAGTGGCCGTACCTCCACTTCCTTGAGGAGTGCTCGTCCAGTCGCTCGGAAGCGACGTGCCGATGAACTCGGCATCCTCGGTCGGCTTGAGGATCACGTCCCCGTCGCCGACCTGCACAACCGCCGTGTTGGCGTCAGGTGTCCCGGCATTGAAGTCGGCGGCCGTTGTGTCTGTAAGGTTCTGGTTTTGTTGCGTCGTAAACGACCAGGTCGTATTCGAGCCGAGGGTGTTGCCGTTGGGATCGGCGATACTGCTCGCGAGTGTCACCGTATAGGTTGTATTCAGCGCCAGCGGTGCGCTGGGAGTCAGAGTAGCAGTTGTCCCCGAGTAACTTACAGTCGCGGTCACGTTCGTGGAAGAACCTTGGACTTGCAGGTAAAACGTCGAGGTATTAATCGTCGTGGCGTTCATCTGCTCGTTGAACGTGGCTGTGATAATGGGGTTGACGCTAACCCCTTGTGCATTCGCGGCAGGCGTCGTGTTTGTAACCACAGGTGTCAGCACGTTGCTGAAGACGACATCGACCCAGTAGTTGGTCGAATTGTAGGAATTGTTCGGGAAAACTCCTGAAGCACCGTCTGCGTAGACGCCGTTGCCGTTGCTGGCGGTGTTTGACAGGGCGTGGAGGGGTGCGTTGTCAGCGCCAGTCGAGGCGAAGTATGCGCTACTGTAGGCATAGTGCCCCACAGGAGCGTAGTAGGAGGCGATATAAGTGGTGTTGGCCTGGATAGCCACCGGTTGCGAGAAATTGACCTGCTGCCAGCCGGTAGCACTCTCATTGGTAAAGGTTGCTGAGGCCAGTAGCGTTCCATTGGCGCTCCACAAATGGCCGATGTGCGTCCCCGAGTTGCCGACTCCCTTATAAAAGCGAATGCCCGTGATGTAGCCAGCCATGTCAGAGGTAAATTTGACGCCCACCTCCTGTGGGGTTGAATCGTTCGCTGCAGCCACTGCCGGCGTCGTACTACTTGACCAGATCGTGGCATTGGTTATGGCAGTAAACGGAGCCGCAGTTGTAAATGACCAGGAGAAAGGACCCGACATCGAATTCCCGGCCGTGTCCACCGCACCGCTAACAGTCGCCGTATAAGTCGTCGATGCCGCCAGTGTACTGTGGGGCGTGAGGATGACCTCGTTGGTTTCCGTATCATCCCCTGCTGCCGGCTGCCAGGTAACTGTCGCAGCCACCGGGTTGCCCGATTGGTCCTGAAGCGTGAACGAGACACTGCTTGCCTGGACTACTTCGTTGAAGGTGGCTGTGATGTTCGGGGCCGTTGTCGAGACTCCCGTAGCATTCGCCATAGGAGTGGTCTGGGTGACTACCGGAATCAGGACATTGCTGAAGACGACATCGACCCAGTAGTTGGTCGAGTTATAGGAATTGTTCGGGAAGACGCCCAGTGAGCCGGCGGCAAAGACGCCGTTGCCGCCTGCCGCGCTATTGGACAGAGCGTGTAGCACGCTATTGTTCGTCCCAGCGGAGGCGAAATAGGCACTACTATAGGCATAGCCGCCGTTGGGGGCATAGTAGGAGGCGATGTAGGTAGTGTTGGCCTGGATGGCGACCGGCTGAGAGAAGTTGACCTGCTGCCAGCCCGAAGCGCTTTCGCCGGTGAACGTCGCGCTGGCCAGCAACTGTCCCGAAGCGGTCCACAGATGCCCCACGTGCGTGCCTGTATTGCCCGCGCCTTTGTAGAAGCGAATTCCCGTAATGTAACCCGCCGTATCCGACGTGAACTTGACACCCAGTTCCTGGGCGGTGGTGTCGGCGGCGGAAGCTACTGTTGGGGTCGCCGTACTGGCCCAGATAGTCAGGTTGCTGATCTTCGGAGCAGTCGTGAAGGACCAAGAGACAGGGCCAGTCATCGGGATACCGGCCAAACTCTGCGCTCCACTGACCGTTGCCGTATAGATAGTCGAGGGGTTGAGTCCGGCAGAGGGCGTGAATGTGGCCGTGTTGGTGGAAGAGTTGTAACTGACGGTTCCCGCCACCGCGCTTCCCGCCGAATCCTTGACTGTGAAGGAGATCGTGTTCGGCTCCACCGGCTTGCTGAAGGTAGCCGTCACACTGGAGCCGAAGGACACCATGGTAGCACCGGATGCAGGCGAGGTGGAGATGACTGTTGGGGGAGTAGTATCAGGAACCGCGGTAGTAAAGGACCATGTGACCGGGGTCATGGTCTGGCCGCTTGAGTCTTTCGCCCCACTGATTGCTGCGGTATAGGTCGTGGAACCTGCAAGGGCCGTTGACGGAGTAAAGGTGACGGTGTAATTCGAGGAGTTGTAGGCAACGCTCCCAGCAACCGAATTACCAGACGAATCCTTGAGCGTGAAGGAGATCGTGCTCGCCTGCACATCTTTACTGAAGGTTGCAGTGATATTAGGGGCAGACGTGGACACCCCCGTGGCGTTTGCCGCTGGCGTCATGCTTGTAACCGTTGGCACCAGGACATTGCTGAAGACGACATCGACCCAGTAATTGGTGGAGTTGAAGCTGTTATTGGGGAAGACGCCCAGAGAACCACCGGCGAAGACGCCGTTGCCGCCTGCTGCCGCGTTCGACAAGGCATGCAACACGCCGGAGTTGACGCCAGCGGAGGCAAAGTAGGCGCTGTCGTAGGCATAGCCGCCATTGGGGGCGTAGTAAGAGGCGATGTAGGTAGTGTTGGCCTGGATGGCGACCGGCTGAGAGAAGTTGACTTGCTGCCAACCGGAAGCGCTCTCGCCCGTGAACGTAGCGCTGGCCAGTAACTGTCCCGAAGCGGTCCACAGATGCCCAACGTGCGTGCCTGTGTTGCCCGCGCCTTTGTAGAAGCGGATTCCTGTAATGTAACCCGCCGTATCCGAGGTAAACTTGACTCCCAGTTCCTGGGAAGCGCTGTCGGCGGCTGAAGCCACCGCCGGGGTCGCCGAACTCGTCCAAATCGTGGCGTTCATCACCGTAGAAGTGGTGGTGAAAGACCAAGAGACGGGCGACATTGCGTTGCCGGCGAGATCTTGCGCTCCGCTGACTGTCACGGTGTAGGTCGTGGAAGGGTCCAAAGTTCCGGAGGGCGTGAACGTAGCGGCGTTGGTGGACGAGTTATAAGAGACCGAACCCGCAATAGTGTTCCCGGAGGAGTTCTTGAGCAGGACGTTGATTGTCCCTGGCTGCACAGCTTCGCTGAATGTCACGGTGATGCCGGGGGCGGATGTGCCCGCCCCGGCGCTCCCCGGCGCCGGTGTCTCACTCGTCACTGTCGGCGAGGTATTATCGATGGTGAGAGTGACGGAGTTGGACGTGGCCACGTTCCCTGCGGGGTCCTTAGCCACTGCCGTGAGGGTGTAGGTGCCGTCCGCAACGGTCGTCGTATTGAAAGCAAACCGGTAGGGAGCGTTCGAGAGAAGCGGTCCGATATTGGCACCGTTGAGCTGGAACTGGACACTCGTAACTCCGATGTTGTCTGAAGCGACCGCCCAGGGGACAATCGTACCACGGACGGAATTATTTCCAGGATTTAGGATGGTGACTGTCGGCGGAGTCGTGTCCGGCGGGTTGTTAACAATGATTGTTTCGCTGGGAAGCGTCGTGGTGTTTCCAGCACTATCGGTTACAATCGCCGAAAGGGTGTAGGTGCCGTTGGCGACATTCCTCGTGTCCCAGGCAAAGGAGTAGGGTGCGGCTGTGACTGCCTGACCCAGAGCATGGCCATTAAGCAGGAACTGCACACTGGCGACCATGACATTGTCCGAGGCGTTTGCCGTTAGCGTGGTAACTCCGGAAACCGTTGCATTGTTGGCCGGGCCGGTGATCGAGCCGGTGGGCGGGATGGTTTCCAGTGTACCCCCTACGGGCGTGTTCATGTCACTGCGGATCTCGCCCGCATTCAGCGCGCGATTGTAAATGCGAACATTGTCGATCAGACCTTGGAAGTATTCGCCCCAAATCGAATCGCCTCCGATTCGGAGAGCGCCACTGGAAGTCGTGATAGCACCGCTGACATTTTGCACGTCTACTAATGTTCCGTTGACGTATAGATCCAAGCTGGAGCCATCGTACGTGGCAGTGAGGAAGCTCCAGCTGCTTAGGGGCAGAAGGGAAAGTCCTCTGGACTCATAATCCGTGTTGGAACTATCGATGTAACCGGCAGGTGGCTGGTTGGCACCATCGGTCGCGTACAGTGCGTAATCTAGCCCACCCGACCTCTCCTTCAGCATTACCGCAGTCCAACCGGAGGAAGCAGCCGCGGGATCGACCCAGGCCTCAAGGGTCATAGCGTTCGTCAAGTTTAGCGAAGTGGAGCTGTTGACCGTTACCCAGCTGTTCGTCCCGTTGAAAGATAGCGCGTTGCCGAATAGGCCAGGTGTCCAAGTCGCACCGGAGATGGTGCCCGTATTGCCATGGCCCGAGAGATCGGTAAGGGTCGTGCCGCTGCCCGCATCGAAGGAATAGGCAGCAACCAACCCCGTCGTACTCGTGGGTTGGTAGGAGACATTTACCTTGACTCCCGCCGAAGGGATTTCGATGTTGGCGCTGTCATCTGTGGCCCGGCTCTCCAGGATGATCGGCCCAGGCGTGCTCGGTGTCCACGTATAGCTCCAGTTGACGGTGGTAGCGTCAGCGCCAGCGATGACGGCTGGGTGCCAGGTGATTCCACCATCCACGGATACTTCCACGCCTGCCACAACCCCGCCGCCAGCATCCGTGGCGGTGCCGGTAATCGTGACCGAAGAGCCGACCGTGAGGCTGGTATTGGCACTAGGAGAAGTGATCACCGAAGTAGGTGGGGTCACGTCCGTCGAAGCCGTCGCCGGCACTAGACCAGCCTGGAGGGTCTGTGGCTGCGCGTACATGTCCGCCAGTAGGTTCACCGTCGCTTGTTGAATATTCGGGTCCGAAGCGGAAGCTGCATCGTTGTGAGCCGAACTTAACCCCCAAGACCATTGGACCGTCCCGGCTCCGAAGACCAAGGCACCACTGGCGGCCCGATAAAGGGTGAGCTGTTGCGAGGAAGTGCCGGACCCGACTTGCGTGCCGGACTGGTTCACCACTACGCTCTGACTGCTGAAAGTGGTGTTGGACATGTCGATCAGGCCCGCGGGTCGGAAGCCGTTGTCCACGTCCTGGTTAGTTTCGTACCCCACGATGTACTGACCGAGGGTGGCAGTCTGGCCGGGTTGCAAGCTCGCCACGCTCGTATTGCGCCAGAAGCGAAGCTGGGCGTCCGTCGAGGGCACATTCAAAGCAATGCCCAGATCGACGTTCGTTCGGTCCGCCATGTACAGGTTGCCTGTCAAGGCGTTTTCGGGTTGATAGCCGTCCGCGGGCGCACCGCCATTGATGTCGCGCCAGGTTCCGGTCCATGTCCAGGTTGGCGAACTATCCAATGGGTCGGGGGGAGCGTTAGGTGCGGACTGTTTATAACAGACCAGTGTGCGATAAGGTGTGGCTGAACTATCGATACTCGACTGCCAGCGTGTCTTCCAGTAGACCTCGTTGCCGCTAAAGAAGGCGAGATTAACACCTTTCGTAAGGGCGGTCTGGACATTGCTGCGCTGCTGCGCCGACCAATACTCATCGTGCCCGACCGAGAGGAAAATCTTGTGATTGGCGATTAGGCTGCCGTTGCGATCGCTGTCCACGTCGGTAAAGTAGCTGACGTCGTAGCCGTTCTGCTCCAGCCAGGACACCATCGGAAACTCGCTGTGCAGCGGCGAGTTGTAGTCACCCAGGCCGCCGCCGCTCGCATCGACGATGAGCGGCCTATTGTAGCTTACAGCGTCGGCCTCGCCGTGGGCCACCAGCGTCGAGTTATTGCCCCCGTAGACGTATAGACTCGAACCGCTTCCGGCAACGAAGGTGGTCGCCGTGCCGCTGCCGTCCCAGTTGTTGTAGGCTTGCCAGGTGCTATCGGAAGTCTGAAACAGAATGTCTGAATGGCTCTCGTCGGCGCGAACGATGAAATAGATCATGCTCGCCCCACCGGTATCATCTCGAGTCACACGCGCCATGTAGATGCCCGAAGTCGCAGTCGCAGGCACGGCCCACGACGCCGACGCCGACCAGTTTCCGGCATCGACCAAGCCGGTAGTGCTGTTCGTCAGAGGCTTCGGCTGGACCTGCTTGAGAACTTGCGATTGCGAAAGCGTCGCTTCCAGACGCGCGCCGTTGCCCTGGTAGTAGCCCATGCGGTAGATGTCAATGTGGTACGGCGCACTCTGCAGGTCATTGATCTTGAAGCTGATCGTCTGGCCGTGATTGACGCTGATGTCCGTAGCGAATCCCTGAATGCTCGGATCGCCAGCACCGTTGATCCCCCAAACGCTCTGCGGCGTCCCGGGTAGCTGGTTCTCGGCGACAATCGGATTGACCGACGGCGCGAGTCGATCCTCGAGAACCTCGAGTCCGAGCCGTGCGCGGTTGGGTTGTCTGCGGCCGTGGGGGCGGGAGAAGAGCCAGGTGCCCAGGCGACGAAAAGCGTTCATGACCGTTCCTCTTTCAATGACTCGATCCGGAACGCATTGGCCCGGATCAAGAAGGGCCGAGGGAGGATCACCCACTCGATTAGCGAGTTGTAACCGGCAGGCGACGGGAAGATTACCGTGTGGGTGCCGCTGTTTACGTCCGGGCACCGATTACCGGA
>Ga0070739_10006034_pt1 | contig 13504 bp, 10 predicted proteins | sample Coa_R1_7_FD_66445 | JGI IMG/M metagenome (GOLD analysis project Ga0070739, IMG submission 66445) | Surface soil microbial communities from Centralia Pennsylvania, which are recovering from an underground coalmine fire - Coalmine... | ecosystem: Environmental > Terrestrial > Soil > Unclassified ... | reverse complement strand
TAGCTGAGATGGCTGTGGGCGATCCGAGGTCGACGGTCAGGGTCGGGGTGGTGGTCGAGCCGACCGGCTGCCACCAGGTTGAGGCGTTCCCGTCGATCGCGTTGGCCGGCACATCGGAACCGAATGTTGTGTTATACGAATACGCACACGGATACGAGGAACAGCTAGCCAGGGTTGATGCGCCGAGTACATTGGAATAGCCACCGGTACCTGTGGGGTTGATTCCTCGGACGCGGTAATAATAGGTGGTGTTGACGGCGAGGCCGGAGTCTGTGTAGGTCGTATTAGTCGGACTAGCGATTTGGCTCCATGCGGACCCATCCGTGGAGCGCTCAACGACGTAGCTGTCAGCGCCGGACGAGGGGCCCCAGCTCAGGCTTATCTGGCTACTGGTGGTTGAAGATACCGTGAGTGTCCCCGGGACTGTAGGTAGCCCTGGACCCGGATTGGCGCTCCAGTTGTAGGTACGCCAGGCCGCATGGAATCTCGGGGAACTGTTGGCAACGTCATACTCGTTTGAGAGCCATACCGTCCCAGTGGCAGCCGCGAAGTTGGCGGAGGGATCGGGCGTCGCGCCTGAGTAGTCGCCCCAACGACACGTACTGCTCGATCCAGTACAGGAGAAGTCGGCGTCATAGGCGGTCGACTGGAACACGCTCGTAAAGGCTGATTGAGCGTTTGAGTAGCTCTTCGAAACCATCTCTATGGCGGGGAACGTGCTGGAGGACGAGGTATTGAATCCCATGACCATGTCGGCTCCGAAAGCCGACGTGGTGCCATTATTGGCACGGTCTGGAGAGATAGCACCATTCCAGACGTACAACGATGGATCTGTAGCCTTGCCGGACTGCAACAATGCGCTCCCCACCGGGTCGATCTCGTACCAGCGCTCCTCGGAGCCGGCGCCGCCTGCGACCGCATGCGCTGTCCAGATGGCCATTCGGTTGTAGGTAGGGTCGATGGCGGCTACGGCGTGCTCGAGTCGACCATCTAAGGTGTCAAGGACTCGACTCGTGCCGCTCTCAGGGGCGTTAGGGGGCATCGAGAACGTGGCCACCGCGATGGCGGTCGGCGCGCTCAGTGTGGCGCTGCCGCTCGTATTCTTGGTGACTTGAAAGACGGATATGAAGTTGCCGGACCCGCCGGTACTGACATCAGGCGTACCTACAATCCATCCGCTGCCGTTGGGGTCGGCTTCTTGAGCGGGCTCCGGAGTGGAAGTCAGGCTGGAGTCCGCGTTCTTCAGACTCGAGAAGGTTCCTGCATTGAAGCCGCCTGCCGGGCAAGTTGTAATCGTGCTCGTGCCTACCGCAGGCTTAGCTAGCCAATCGACGTCGGAGCCGACGTACGTGTTCCCAGAGAAAATGTTGGCGCCGATCAGCATGAAGTCTTGACTATCTCCGAGCTTCGGATAATCAGGAAGCTCGCTGCCGTAGTTGTAGTTCAGATCGTACTTGCAGAAGTCACTCGAACCCTGCGGGGCTGACCCTTTGCTGAACCCATAGAGGAAGTGGTTGTCGGTTGTATCAAGAACGACGTAGTAAAAGCGATGAGTGCCTGGATCCCACATCACCTGGGGGTCGCTCAAGTTGTCACTGGAGCCAGTCAGGGCGGCGAGGGTGCCGGCCGCGCCGTTCGTGTTGGCGTTGAGGAGGGTACCTGAGCGGTCGTATAGGCCGTAGCGAAGGTTGACCATCTCCATGTAGCTGTTCGGCCCTATGGCGCCAGTTGAGTCCGGCGGAGTCACATCAGTCTCGTACTGGCCCGACCACGTCGGCCCTGCAGCAGGTGAGACGGCATTGGAACCTGCTAATCCGCCGCTTGAGGTGGTCTGCGTCTGCCTGACTTGAGCATCGAGACGCTGCTTGACGAGGCTGTATTGGTCCAGGTGCAGCGGGCGGTAAGGGCTGGCGTACGGGTTGGGCGATGACGGGGGAGTGCCAACTCCAGTGAGAGGAGTACCGACCTGCACAGTGCCCGTGCTAGAAGGGACCGCCGCGCGTGCTGCAGTAGCGCCGACCAGTGGCGTAGCCAGGGCGACCGGCAACGCTACACAGGCCAGGCGGCGAGTTAGCCGTGCCAGGATGATGTGCCACTGGACAGCTTTGCGGCCCCGGCTCGTTCGCGCTCCCACCTTGTTTCCCCTCCGGCGAGCTCGGATGGTCCGGCCCGCGAGTCATAGTTAGAGTCCTCAGAGGGTAGCGAGCGCATATCAATAGGGGACCAACACAAGCCGTCCGAATCGGACGAATCGTCCCGGTTTGTAACGCTACGCGGTGGGGGCGGCATCGAGACGCGACCGTTTACCCCTCAGGGCTGCTGCGTCAGAACGACCTTCATCACAACTCGATGAGGAAGAGGGCCTGCCGCGGTGGCACTGATGACGTGGCCGGGTTGAATGGTCCCGAAGCCGGTGGCGATCTTGGCCCGGGACGTCGTGATGGCGCCCCCCGAAATGCTGAGCACGAGTTGCCCCAGATGGATCGAGTCGCCGGCTTTCGTCTTACCGGCCAGGATTACCGGCGTATGGATGCGCACGACGCTCGTGTGGAGGCTCGTCGGCCCGGAGCTAGCGACCTCATCGTGAATCTCGATGGTGCCAGGCGAGAGGAGCCAGGACCTCCGATGCCGGGGTGACCCGGCGAGCCGCTGGTACCCATCATGGCTGGCCGTCACGGTCAGCGCCCGGTCGTCTGCCTCGGCGCGCTCCAAGGTGGGCCGGGCGAGACGGGCCGCCCGGAAGGTCCCCCAGACTTCTGACTGGTCCTGCCCATCGACCGTGACCGTATTGTGAGCTGCGGTAGAGCGCTCGAAGCTCCGTCGAGGGGAGGGCTCGTACGTCGAGGTTCCGGAATTGACCAGAACACGTTGTCCGTCGACCGTCAGCTCGAAACTGAGGCAGCCCGCGTGGGCGTGGGCTGGCAGCTCGGGCGGGCAGGGCGGACCTAGGTCAGCCACTACATGGATCCGCTCATCTGGCTTCATCACTACATAGCCAGATGGCGCGAGGATCGTAAGTGGCGAGGTTGGGGAGCGGATGGCACCAAGGAACCCGATCCTCCGTAACCCAACCAGGACGCAGTCGTTGAACAATGGAACGTCGCCGTCCGGCATGAGCATCGCTCCCAGCCATGACTGCATGCGATCGAGGTTCTCACTGAGGCTCGTTGGCACATACCGCTCGTGGCCGGCCTCCTGCAGAAGCTGCTGGACATCCAGCAAGTCGCCCAGGACCTGACAGTGGTAGGACGGAGACCGCTCGTAGTGACCGCCATCAGCGAGTACCTGGACTGGGAGCTGACGCCCCAATAGGCGGCATCCCGCCCGGATCAGCTGATCGGAGCCCAGGAAGACGCCTGCTCCGATAAGCGCCTTAAGGTTCTTGATCAGATGGTTCCCGCCGACGTCATGCTCGACGTGGGCGCGCAGGTAGCGAGTGTGGAAGTCCACCTGGCTGCGCCACTCGGAGGCTGTCTCCGGCTTCGCCAGAGCCCTGTAGGCACCGCACAGAACCCACAGCCGTAACGACACGACGTACGGAGACCAGGCATCGCCCCGTCCGGGGGGTGAAGCGGCCACCCACGAGGACCAGAGTCGCGCGAAGCTGTCCTGGGCCCACGCTCGGTCATGGTGAGCAGCGAACGCCCACGCCCACTCGAGGTAGTGGAGGTGGTAGCGCCAGAGTTGTGGTGCGCTGAGCTGAGCCCAATCGGGGAGCTCGCCCAGGTGGCGCTCCTCGTTGAGGAACTTGAACCAGCCTCTGGCATTGTCCTCTGCGCTCGGGTAACCGTCGGCCAGTTGCGCGTCGATCGGCCGGTACTCGGCTGGCCAGCCCGGTCCCTCCGGAACATCCCTGCGGAGTACTGCGTCCCAGCCTTTCGGCAGCAGGCCTAGCGCTGCGCGCTGGCTCCGCAGCCGAACTCGGTGGACGATCTGTGCCGGGCGGAGGTGAGCGGCGGTTCGCAGGGTGAGCCCAAGCCGCTCAAGCGGCCTGGGGCTCAGCGGATCGCCTGCCACTCCTGGACGATGCCTTCGCGAAAGGTCCGGGGCCGGTAGTCGAGGTCGCGCTGGGCGAAACTGATGTCAAAGGCCTTGTCCTCTCCTAGGCGCTCGAGCTGCTCAGCCTTGATGCGCGGACGGGACGAGACCTTCTCGTACAGGCGGCACCCGGCCACCGCCGGACCCAGTGGAACTGGTACGAGGACGGGTCGGCGGCCTACGGCTTCGGCGGCCTGTCCGATCACCTGGCGGAGGGTGAGGGGGTCGGGGCCGGCGAGGTCGTAGGTCTGACGGATCGTCGCGGCCCGCTTGAGGCAGGTCACGATGGCGTCGGCGAGATCCTCCACGTGGACGGGCTGCTGCAGGCGGCGCCCGCCTCCGGGCAGGGGAACGGCGGGGGAGCGCCGCAGGAACCGGAGCAGGCGGCCCATGTTCCTGTCGCCGGGGCCTCCGTAGATCATGGTCGGGCGCACGATGGTCCAGTCGAGGGCGCTGGCTTGGATTGTGTCCTCCGCCGCCAGGCGGACGGCCTTCGAGGCCGGATTGAGCGAGGTAAACACCGCGGTGGTGGACACGAACACCGCCCGCTTGAGACCCGCTTCCTCGGCCGTCCGGACGATCGTCTCGGCGTGCCCGAACCCGAGCGACGCCAAGTTGACCAGGGCTTCGGAGCCTCCGGCCTCGAAGGCCGGCGCCAGTGTCTCGGGGCGGTCAAGGTCGCCGTCGACCGGCTGGGCGCCAAGCTGACGGACCCGGTCGGCCGAGGAGGTGGATCGGGCGAGGGCCGTCACGGCGTGACCCGCGGCCAGCAGGCGAGGGATCACTGCTCCGCCTAGGAACCCGCTGCCCCCGGTGACGTGGACCTTCACTGGCTCCCCTGGTTGGCGGTGGCGTGGATGAGGCGGCGGTAGGTGTCGGCCAGGCGGCGGCGGTCGAAGTGTTCCTCAACGTAGCGGCGGCCCTCCTCGCCCATGCGGGCCCGGCGAGCCGGGTCAGCGGCGAGAGCCTCGACGGCTGCGGCCAGGGCTTTCGGGTCGCCGGGTTCCACCACCTCAGCGCCCGCCTTGGTGAGGATCGTGGCCGGCTCCCCGCGGAGGGCCCCTACCACCGGGCGACCCGCGGCCAGGTATTCGAAGATCTTCGAGGGGATGAAGGTGGAGAAGAGGGGCACGTCGCGCAGTGGGGCCAGGCAGATGTCGGCGGCGGCCAGTAGGTCGGGGACCTGCTGGCGGGGGACCCCCGGCAAGAGCTTCACGTTGCTCAGGCCCATCTCCTGGACCTTACGCACGAGATCGGCCTTGGCCGCTCCTTCGCCGACGAAGGCGAACCGTATGGGGGTATCGGCATCCAACAGTTCGGCTGCCTCCGCCACCTCGGTCAGACCGTGGGAGATGCCGTGCGCGCCTATATATAGAGCCACCACGTCGTCGGGCCCGGCACCCAGCCGCCGGCGGACCTCCGGATCGGCCTCTCGGTCCGGCTCGAAGCGACCGAGGTCGGCGCCGTTGCGGATGGTCGTCACCTTGTCGGCCGGGACACCCCGGGTCAGAAGATTTTGGCGGAACCCCTCCGAGACCACGACCACGGCGTCGGCCGCCCGGTAGGCGGCCATCTCGAGGCGCTCCAGGACGGCGATAAGCCGGCGGTTGGTGAGAACCCCCAACTCGACGAAGATCGCCGGCCACAGGTCGCGGATCTCCACGATCAGCCGGGCCCGGCAGAGGCGGGCGATCAGCCACGCCGAGAAGATGGAGAAGGAGGTCGGCGAGGAGACGACCACCACGTCGACCGGGCCCACCTTCCTGGCGCCGAGCAGCACGGCGGTGACCATCAGGCTGAGGTGGCCGAGCGTCTTCTTGGCCACCCCTTCGTTCGGTGTGGCGTACAACCAGGTGCGCACCACCCGGTAGCCGTCGACCTGCTCCTCCACCAACCGCCGGCCCCGGTAGGCCTCGGGGATGACGCCCGTGGGATGGTTCGGCATACCGGTGAGCACGGTCACCTCGTCGCCCGCCTCGGCCCAGAAGCGGGCCATCTCCGACAGGCGAGCCTGGGGAGCGCCGATCTCCGGCGGGAAGTAATGGCAGTGCACCAAGACCCGCATCAGGCCGACTCCATGGCCGGCAACCGCCTCGCCAACCACGCTGGGCTGGCGAGGTACCCAGCGAGCAGGATCAAGCCGCCGACGTCGGCCGCTGCCCTCAGCCCAGCACTGCCGGTCAGGCTGACCAGACCGAGCAGGCTGAGAACGGCCATCAGGCCGGCGACCAGCGAGGTGACACGCGGATGAGACCATCCGAGGTCGGTGAGGCGCTGGTAGACGTGGCTGCGGTGGGCCTCGTACCAGACCTCGCCGCGTCCGACCCGTCGAGCGAGGGTCCACGCCGCGTCGGCACCGAACACGGAGAGCGGGGCCAGCACGGCTTCGGGCGGCAATCCGTCGCGCAAGGCGAACACGGCCACCACCGCTAGCCAGGCGCCCACGAAGTAGCTGCCCACATCACCGAGGAAGATCTGCGCCGCCGGGAAGTTGAAGGGGAGGAAGCCGCAGGCGGCTGCGGCCACCGCCAGCCCGGAGACGGCCAGGACGGGGTGGCCGCTTTGGATGCCTAGGTAGGTCCATGTCCCACCTGCCGCCACGATCTGGGCCCCGGCGATCCCGTTGATCCCATCCATGAAGTTGAAGATGTTGGTCCAGCCGACCAGCCAGACCAGCGTGGCCAGACCGGCCACGACCCTCCAGAGGAGCGGACCCCCTAACCCGTGCAGCACGGGCGCGACGACGGCCGCGGCCAACACGGTCTGGGCCACCAGTCGGGTGAGCGGCGGCCATGGATGAACGTCCTCGGCCAGTCCGACCAGCCCGAACAGCCCCGCAGTCACCAGGAGAACCCACCGTTCTCCGTCGGTGACCCCGGAGACAGCCACCGCCACCGACGCGGCGATCGCCACCGCCAGGCCGCCCCCCCGGGGGGTCGGTACCTCATGTGACGAACGGTGGTTCGGATGATCCAACACCCCGCGCCGCGCCAGGAGCGCCCGGGCGGCGGGCGTGAGGGCCCCGCCCAGCGCCGCGCCCGCGGTCGCCGTCCATGCGAGTTGCCCTGGGCTCAGAGACACCATCCCCATCGTTGGAGCCCAAACGCTACCTGCCAGCCCTCTGACGTCGGGCGGGGCCGTCGACTTGGTGACCCGGTAGCGTCTTCCGCCGTGGGAAAGCCGGTTCCCTTCGGGTCGTTGTCGGTGACGGAGTCGGCACGCCGTGCGTGAGGTCCTCCAGTCGCTGCGCGGAGCCTCGGCCGAACTGGCCGACGTCGCCCCGCCCCGGCCGGCGCCGGGTCATCTCCTCATCCGTTCGGTCGCCTCGGTCGTGTCGGCCGGTACCGAGCGAATGCTGACCGAGTTCGCCCAGGCCAACCTGGTTGGTAAGGCGCGCCAGCAGCCGGAGCGGGTGCGGCAGGTGATCGACAAGGCCCGCTCGGACGGCCTGATGTCCACTGTCGATGCCGTTCGGGCCCGGCTCGACGAGCCTCTGGCCATGGGATACGCCAACGCCGGTCGGGTGGTCGCCGTCGGCGAGGGTGTCAGCGGCTTTTCCGTTGGGGATCTGGTGGCGTCCAACGGCGCCCATGCCGAGGTGGTGTCGGTGCCGGTGACACTGTGCGCCCGGGTCCCCGAGGGGGTGCCGCCCGATGAGGCCGCCATGGCCAGCCTGGCGGCTATCGCCCTCCAGGGCATCCGCCTCGCCCAGCCGAGCTTGGGCGAGCGCTTCGTTGTCACGGGCCTCGGGCTCATCGGGCTCCTCGCCGTGCAGCTGCTCAAAGGCCACGGCTGCCAAGTCATGGGGGTGGACCTCGACCCGGGCCGGTTGGAGCTCGCCCTGGCCTTGGGTGCCACCGAGGTCCACCAGGCCGAAGCGGCCGTGGCAGGCGCCGAGCTGTTCTCCGGCGGTCGGGGCGTGGACGGCGTCATCGTGACGGCGTCGAGCCGCTCGAGCGAGCCGATTCACCAGGCGGCCGAGATGTGCCGCCAGCGGGGCCGGATCGTGCTGGTCGGTGTCACCGGCCTCGAGCTGCAGCGGTCCGACTTCTACGAGAAGGAGCTGTCGTTCCAGGTGTCGTGCTCGTACGGACCCGGCCGCTACGACCCCCGCTACGAGGAGGGCGCCCAGGACTACCCGTACGGGTTCGTGCGCTGGACAGCGGCCCGCAACATGGAGGCGGCCCTCGACATGATGGCCGGCGGCCAGCTCCAAGTTGCCCCCCTGCTCACCCGCCGCTTCTCGCTGGAGGACGCGCCTCGCGCCTACGAGACGCTGCAGTCGGATCCGGGGGCACTGGGCATCGTCCTGGAGTATCCGACCGAGGCGGTGGCGCCCACCGAGGGGTTGCTGGCCCCCGAGGTGGCGATCTCCGCCGCCTCGACGCCGTCGCCCGCTGGTCGGGTGGGCGTCATCGGCGCCGGCCAGTTCGCCACCCGGGTGATCCTCCCGGCGCTGCGAGCCGCGGGCGCCGACATCGTCGCCGTGGCCGGGCGGGGCGGACCCGCCGCTGCGGTGGCGGCCCGGCGGTTCGGAGCCGGGCGGGCCACCAACGACGCCATGGCCGTCATCGAGGCCCCCGACGTCGACGTCGTCTTCGTGCTCACGCGCCACGACACCCATGCCGCCTTGGTCGAAGCGGCGCTGCAGGCCGGCAAGCACGTGTTCGTCGAGAAGCCCCTGGCCATCGACCGCGCCGGGCTCGAGCGAGTGCTGGCCGCCTACGAGAAAGCCGCTGCCTCCGGCTCGGCTCCGCTGGTGGGCGTCGGGTTCAACCGCCGCTTCGCTCCCATCACCCGCCGGATGAAGGAGCTGCTGTCGGCCACCCCCGGGCCGAGAGCCATCGACATCCTGGTCAACGCCGGCGCCGTACCCGCGTCGCACTGGACTCAGGATCCCACGGTGGGCGGTGGCCGCCTGATCGGCGAGGCCTGCCACTTCATCGACCTGGCCCGCTTCCTGGCTGGATCGCCGATCACCGACGTACGAACCACCCCGCTCGGCAGCACCCCGGACTCGGCTTCGATCTGCCTTGCCCACGCCGACGGATCGGTGTCGACCGTCGGCTACTACTCCAACGGGTCCAAGCGCTTCCCCAAGGAGAGGATCACCGTTCTCGCTGGCGGGCGAGTCCTGGTCAACGACAACTTCCGCCGGCTGAGTGCCTCCGGTTGGACGGGGGTCCGCAGCCGGCCGCAACTCCGCCAAGAGAAGGGCCATGCCGACGAGGTGAAGGCCTTCCTCGAAGCCGTCCGCAAGGGAGGGTCGGCGCCGATCCCGTTCGAGGAAATCGTCGAGGTCACCGCGGCCACCCTGCTGGCGGCTCCGGGCGCACCGGGCTCGTAGCCGGTCAGTGCGATGTCATGAGTAGGTTCTGAGCCGGTGCGGGTTCTGTGCGTTGCGGCGGCGCGGCCCAACTTCATGAAGGTCAAGCCGGTCGTCGATGCCCTCGAAGCCGCCGGCCTCGAGACAGTCCTGGTCCACACCGGCCAGCACTACGACGCCGACATGAGCGAGGTCTTCTTCGACGACCTCGGCCTACGGCCGCCCGATCACCATCTGGGCGTCGGGTCGGGCACCCAGGCCGAGCAGGCCGCCCGGGTGATGACCGCCTTCGAGCCCCTCGTCAACAAGCTGCGCCCCGACCAGCTAGTGGTCGTCGGCGACGTGACCTCGACCATGGCCTGCGCCCTGGTGGGGGCCAAGACCGGATGTCTCGTGGCCCATGTCGAGGCGGGTCTGCGCAGCCGCGACTGGACGATGCCGGAAGAGATCAACCGAGTGGTCACCGACCGGGTGAGCGACATCCTCCTGGCCCCCTCACCCGACGCCGTCGAGAACCTTCGCTCCGAGGGGTACCGGGTCGACCAGATCCACCTGGTCGGCAACGTCATGGTGGACACCCTCCTCGCCAATCTCGATCGGGCCCGCCAACGCCCAGTCTGGTCCGGGCTCGGTGTCGAGCCCGGCAGCTATGGGCTGGTCACCCTCCACCGTCCCGACAACGTGGATGACCCTCAGCAGCTCAGGACGATCCTCGGGGCGCTGGGGGAGATCGCCCGGCGCATGCCGCTGGTGTTCCCCGTCCATCCCCGTACCCGCTCGACGCTTGATGGGCTTGGCATTCCGGACGGGCTGAGCCTGCTCCCGCCCGCCGGCTACCTCGACTTCATCGCCCTCGAGTCAGCCGCGGCGGTGGTCCTCACTGACTCGGGGGGCGTCCAGGAAGAGACGACAGTGCTCGGCGTGCCCTGTCTCACCCTGCGCGACAACACCGAGCGGCCCATCACTGTCACCGAAGGGACCAATCAGGTCGTGGGCCGGAACCCCGACTCGATCGTCTCGACGACCTTCAAGGTGCTGGAGGAGGGGGTCGTCAAGCGTCGGCCGGCGCTCTGGGATGGGCGGGCTGGCGAGCGGATCGGCGAGGTCCTAGCCAGGGCGGAGCCCGGCGCCCATCGCCGGCCGACTGAGCAGCTGTAGGCCACATCCTTTGACTGCATCGCCGGGCCTGAGAATCCATTCGCTGCCAGGGAAATGGAAGCCGGTTGGAGTATTAAACAAGGCCAGGAATAGGCAATACTGACCTGCCACTCGTGCTGGCGGGGAGGGGTCTGGGGTGCCGCGGTCAGAGAAGATTGCTCGAGTCCTGACGATCGTCTTGACGCCGGTTGTGGTCCTGACCGTGCTCGCCAACCTCTCTCGCGAGCGGGCCACCGACTCGTCTCCGGCCGCGGCATCGACGGACCTCCAGGCCGGAGCGCAATCAGACGTGCCCGCACTGGTACCTCCGTCCTCCTCGACGACGTCGTCGAGCACCACGTCCACCAGCTCGACGTCGACGTCCACCACCCAGCCGACCACCACGACCACGCGGGTACGGGCGGCATCCGTCTCGAGCACGACTTCGACCACCGTCCCCAAGACCACGACCACCACTCGGGCGACGACCACCACGACGCCGCCGCCGTCGACGACCACCACCAGTTCGACCACCACTACCACCACCCCGACAACGACCACCTCGACCACGTCCCCGCCGAAGCGATGACAACGTGAGATGACCTGCGGCTGTCCGGTGCAGGACGTAGGCGCGTCACACCCGACTCGTAATATCGGGGGCGACAACTAACTGAGTGGCCCCGGCGGTGCGCCAACACCCCGGGGCCCGGCCAGACCTGTACTGGAGGTCCGACATGGCCGAGCTTACGAGCCCGTACGCGGGCTGTCCGGGGGCGTCCGCCCAGGCGATCTACGACGCCCGCAGTCGCGCTGAGCAGGTCCGCCAGCTCCGAGAAGTGGCAGCGGACGCGGCCTGGCGGGCGGAGGTGACGAGAATTCACCCCGTCCTCGGCCGACTGGTCCGGTTGGCCAGGCCCAGACCCGCCTTCGGCGACGAGCCCCAGCCCGTCAGGGCCTGGGCGGTGGGCGCTGCCGCCGAGAGGGAGACCGGCGCCGTGCTCAACCGCTGCCGGCGGGTGGTCGCTCTCCACGACCGGTCGATCATCGGATCTCGGGCCAACATCGACCACGTCGCAGTCGGTCGGTCCGGCGTCTTCGTGATCGACACCAAGGCCTACCGGACGACGGTGGAAGTCGCCCGGGTGGGCGGTCTACTGCTCAGCCGGAACTGCCTGCTGGTCTCCGGCAGCGAACGTGCCGACCTCATCGAGACGCTTGAGTGGCAGGTGGGGATCGTGCGCCGGATCGTCGAGCGCCACCACACCGGCCCGAGACCGGTGCCGGTCGCTGGCGCCCTGTGCTTCGTGGGCGCGTCCGGCCTTCCGCCGGTGCCCGTCCGAGTGGATGACGCCTGGATCGTCGACCGCGGCTCGCTTCCACCGCTGGTCCGCCGCCGCGGCCCGCTATGCAAGCACGAGGTTGCCGACCTGGCCGGCGTCCTGTCCCGAGCGCTACCGCCGAGGTAGTTGCTCCTCTGCACGACGGCGCGGTCGCGCATCACTAGGGAGCCCACGCGTTTAGGAAATACTAACCAGTGACCTGGCCCGATTCGGGCCATAGAGCTGAGCGGCTTCATCGGCGAGTCATTCGTATGGTGACGTGACAGGTCGCGTGCCACCAGGCGCGCAATAAATCCTGACAATCCGCAGCCCCAGGAGCCCGGGCCTTCTTTTCGGCGACTGCTGGACTTCCCCCCAGCGTTACATGTAACACTATGGGGGTGGCGAAGAGTCCCCAGCGACCCTTGCGTGAGCGGGTTGCCGCCCACCGGGAGCGGCTGAGGGCGGCCGGCTTACGACCGATCCAGCTTTGGGTCCCGGATGTCCGGGCCAAGGAGTTCCTGGCGGAGGCACATCGTCAATCAGAGCTTGTCGCTAACAGCGAACGCGCAGCGGATGACGACGCGTTCATCGCGGCAATTAGCGCCGAAGACGAGTGAGGCGTGGGGAGGTCTGGGCGGCCTCGGGGGGCTCAGGCTATGCAGGCAAGCCGCGCCCGGTCGTCATAGTCCAGGATGACCGGTTCGACGCGACAGCCTCGGTGACGGTGTGCGCCTTCACGACCGATCCGACCGACGCCCCCCTGCTCCGTCTGGTGGTTCTGCCGTCCGAGCTCAATGGGCTTCACGAGGAGAGCCGCCTCATGGTCGACAAGATCACCACCGTCCCTCGGACTCGGCTAGGCCAACGGATCGGGCGGATATCGGACGAGGACATGGTTCGCCTCGGTAGAGCGATACTCGTCTTCTTCGGTTTCGCCGGCCAGTAGGCGCCCTCCCGCGTCTCTCGGCCGCGCCCGCTCCTGGGCGACGGTGCGTCTAGAGATCGCCGCCGCCGACGGTGCCGCTGGTCGGGAGGTGGACCGCCTGCCCGGTAAACCGGCTCTCCGCGTTGAACTGGGGGTAGGCGGGTAGCTGAGGGTCCACGACGGGGGTCAGGGGTCCCGCCATCGTCGTTGGTGTTCACGCCCACGACGACACGGAGACCCCTGACAATGAGCGACGGTATCGGGGCTCGCGGAGAAGTTGCTGGGACTCGACGGCTTCCGGGTGCTGGAAGTGACCGAGAGTCCCGAGGAGCTGGTCATCCGGGTCGAGACCACTGCGGTGGTGGTGGGTTGTTCGGGTTGCGGGGGCCGGGCGGTGGCCCATGACCGGATGGCGGTCGAGGTTCGGGACCTGCCTTGTTTTGGGCGGCCGGCCCGGCTGGTGTGGAACAAGCGACGGTGGCGTTGCGTCGAGGTGGACTGTGAAACCAAGACGTGGACCGAGACGGCGGCGGGGTTGTCGTCCAGGGCGCTTCTCACGGAGCAGGCGGGCAGGGAGGTGACCCGCCAGGTGGGCGAGAACGCCCGGCCGGTGGCCCAGCTGGCCGAGGAGCTGGCGGTGTGCTGGTGGACGGTGATGGCGGCGGTGATCGAGTACGGCACCCCGCTCGTGGAGGACCCCGCCCGGGTCGGCCCGACAGACAAGCTGGGCGTGGACGAGACCGCCTGGCTGTCGGC
>Ga0070739_10006030_pt1 | contig 13508 bp, 14 predicted proteins | sample Coa_R1_7_FD_66445 | JGI IMG/M metagenome (GOLD analysis project Ga0070739, IMG submission 66445) | Surface soil microbial communities from Centralia Pennsylvania, which are recovering from an underground coalmine fire - Coalmine... | ecosystem: Environmental > Terrestrial > Soil > Unclassified ... | reverse complement strand
GACGGATCGCGTGAGCAATCGCGACGGAAATCTGGTCATCTATCGTCCGCAATTGCCCACACCGACGCATCGCATTTTAGGCAACAGCGCGACGCCTTCGCGGCCAAGCGTTGCGCCCGCGAGAAGTTCGGCGAGTTCGACAACACCGTCGCGATTGGCGGCCAATTCAGCGCAGGAATCGTATCCGGCCGGTTCGTTGGTTTTGCACGGCAGCAGCCAAGCGCCGGCTCAAAAAACCGTCCTCTCGCCGAGCCTGACTTTCTCGTGGAGACCGCCGCCCAATGCTGTTCCCGCGCAAACCGCCGCGCCAGTCAATTCCGGGAACACTTATGCTTACGGGCAAACCGCGTGGCAGCAAGCGGCGCCGGCTGAAGCTTCACAGAATAATTACACCGTAGTGAACGGCTTCGCTCGGCCAAATTTCGAGAATCATGTCACTTTGCAATCCACGCCGTCGCAAAATCAGGGCACGTCGGTGCATGTGATTGAGGGACATTACACCGCCGCGCAACATCTCAGCGGCTCTTCTTCGCCATACAAGGTTTATTCAACCGGCGGTGGGAATTATGAGGCGCCGCGAAACGAGCGCGCGGCCGGAAATAATAGTTACATCATTCCTGGCCATTATGCCGTATCCGAGCGGTTGAATTCATCGTCGTCCTCGGCTTCATCCGGCCGCGGAACGGAAAGTTCCCGGGGCTCTCGAAATTCAGGGGAAGAGCACGGCGCGGAATCGCATTCTCATTACGAATCGCATCAGGAATCGCATTCACCTTCTGAATGGTCACATGGCTCGTCCTCGTCGTCGTCATCCTCAGGGTCGTCCTCATCGCATGCGTCATCGGGAGGTTCATCCGGGGGAAATTCTTCTTCCGGGAGGCGCTGAGATGATCTGCCGCGGATTACAGGACGAACTCGACGTTGCACTTGGTGCGCAAACGGCGCTCCTCGGCATCAGGAAGGGAGTTGAATTTTTCGACAAGCCATCGATTGTGCCGCAACATGGCATCGGCGCTGACCGGCTCCAAATGCGAACGAAATCCAGTGTCAACCGGCAAATCCAAATCGAGGTCGCTTGGAGAGGATTTGTTATCGCGTTGCGCGGACGATTGCTTCATAGGTTTTTTTATCGCCGAATTTCTCGCATAATTGTTTAAAGTCGCCGGACTTCACATCAACATGGTTAATCTGCACCAGCTGAATCACATCGTAAAGGTCTTTCGACGCTCGATGCGGCAGCGCCTGCTTGATGACATGCAATTTCAACGCAATAAGGTGCATCAGCGACGGATGCTTTACCTTTATTCCACCCATAACACCCGCCACTGCTTCGGCCCGCATCTTTTGAAAAGTCTGCTCATTGACGAACATGAAGTCCACCGGCAACTGGTCACGTGCAACCGGCGTAAATTGCGAAAAATTTTCGTGCTCATTATACACGGTGTAGCCGTTCTTCAACATCAACTCCTTCCAAAAATCCCGATGTGCTTTGTTGATCAGAATGTCCAAATCCACCGTCAGGCGCGCATATCCATGGGCGTTGACGGCGTAGCCACCGATGATCAGAAAATCGAATCCCGATTCGGTGCTCCCATGGTTTAAAATTTCGATGATGCCCATGATGGATTGGAAATGAACCACCGAAGTATTAACCGCGAACATCCCTGTTTGACCAGTTCAAAGGATGGTCCTGACCGACAAAACTCAACTCTTGACCGCAGCCGCTTTGAGCAGTTCCGCGACCAGTTCATCGCTCGTCCATTTATTGTCGGGATAAATTTTCTGGATGCGGCCGCGCGTGTCCACGACGACTGTGCGCAGGTTGTGGGTCACTGCGCCGCCTTCATCATGCCCGAAATATTCGCCGACCTGGTCGCCAATGGCGGTGATGTCCAGCAAATCGCCCGTCAGAAAACTCCAATGCGCAGGATGATAATCGTATCGTTGAGCATAAGCCTTGAGAGTCGCAGGCGAATCATATTCTGTGTCAAACGAAATGGAGAAGAGATGCCAATTCTTCGGCGCGTCGGGCATTGCAAGCAATTTATTTTCAGTCGCCTCGAAGTTCGCCGACATCAGCGGGCAAAAGGCCGGATACGGACAGCGCGTGAAGAAAAACGTGAACGCGAAGGCCTGGCCTTTCAATTGTTTCGTGCTGACTGCCTGCCCCAATTCATTCGTGAAATGATAATTGGGCAGCGCGTCGCCGACTTGCAACGGGTCCACGTCGCGCACAAGGCGAAAAGTCGGACGCGATGGCAATTCGGTCGTGCGCGCCGCGCTCAATTTGGTCACATGCTCGATCCAGCCGTTGTCAGGTGTGACGACCAGTTGGAAACTGATGAGGTCGCCCGGACGCAAGCCGCGCAATTCGTTCGTGTCGCGGACTTCGAAGGGCATCGTCATTGCCGGCATGTAATGCGGAACTTCCTCGTGCCGGATGACCACGGTTTTGCCGTCCGGTTTGAGTTCCTTCACGACCCCCTTGACCTGATAGAATTGCTGATTGGTGCGCCCGGCTGGGGACGACTCTGCGGCCGAACTCGTCTGTTCCTTGCACGAAAACAAAACCATCGGTCCGGCAATCGCGAGCACCAGAAGAAGAAATCGACGCCAAAACATCATCGGGCAACATTCCCAAAAAGACTGCCTTTGGCAAGGGCATTGAAAGAAACGCTCCAACCCAACGCGTCCGATGCAGCTCAAACGTGCTTGTCAAACAAGCCGCGGATGTCGCCGACAAAATCGTCGAAGAATGCGGCGGCATCGGTTTCCTTTATGGGCAAATATTTTCCGGTTGCGCCGGCGAGCAACTGGCCGGAACGGTTGCGCAATTCGCCTTTGGCCTCGAACAGTTTGTCTCTCCGGTTCTCGATCAGTTCAGCAGTCGCAATCGTTTCTTCGCCGGGGCGCAGTGGGCTGAGGAACCGCACGTTCAACTCCGCGCAATATGCGAAGCGCCGCGTCTGCACCGCGCACGCCCAAACCATGATTTCGTCCAGCACCGTCGCGATGATGCCGCCATGCACGGTTTGCTTGAACCCGATGTATTCAGGGCGCGGCACGAATTTCGCGCGGACTATCTTGCCGTCCGTTTCGAAGCGAAGTTTCAGGCCGCTTATGTTGCGCTCGCCGCAAACAAAACAGGAGGCCGTATGAGGCAGTTCACGCATAACGCGCAAAATGTAAAAGCAGGACAAATAGATCCACGCGTGGGTTCATGCCTCTTCGTCTTGGTCGTCTCCATCCTGCCGCGCCGCGCCAACATCCGCGCAGACACCGCGCTTTGCGGCAGCGACGAAATCCATCAAGATTTTTGCCGGCGCGCCGGAAAATTCCTTTTGCGCCTCGGCCACCGCGGACCGCAAATTTTTCCCGCTGCGAAACAAGAAGCGGTAAACGCGTTTCAATTCCATCCGTTCGCCGGACGTGATTCCCACCCGGCGCAAGCCGATGATGTTGAGCCCGCACATGATATTGCTGCCGCAGGCCACGGCGTAGGGCGGCAGGTCCTGGCTGACGGCCGAGCCGCCCTGCATCAATGCCAGCGTGCCGATACGCGCGAACTGATGCACAAGACAGTTGCCGGAAAGGAACGCCCGGTCACCAACCGACACATGTCCGCCAAGCAAAACGCCGTTCGCAAGGATCACATGGTTTCCCAAGATGCAATTGTGGCCGACATGGCAGTTGACCATGAGAAAATTGTTCGAGCCGATGATGGTGTCCTCGGAAACCTTGTTCGAGCGATGCACGGTGACTTGTTCGCGAAAGACATTGTGATCGCCGATCCGCACTCCCGTCGGTTCGCCCTTGTATTTCAAATCTTGCGGCGCATCACCGATGACGCAACCTGCATGGAATTGATTATGCGCGCCGGCAATGATTCCGCCGGTGAGATAGACGTGCGGCCCGACGACGCAATGAGGTCCCAATTCCACTTCCTCGTCAATGACCGCGTAAGGCCCCACGCGAATGGTGGAATGCAATCGCGCCTTCGGATGAATGATTGCTGAAGGATGAATCATGGAAAAAGAAATCGAATGATGAGGAGTTGTGATGGAGCAATGGAGTGCTTGAGCAACGAATGGGTCCGGCCCATTGCGTTCGGCATCGCGCATCGCGCACCGTCTATCCAGAATCCCTGCTTCCGTGCGTTCGTCGGGCTCATTAGGTCAATCACAACATTCCAACTAATCAGGCAACATGCTTTATTGTTCAAGTTTACGGCGGATAGTATAGCAAAATTTCTGATCCGGTGGCCGTAAGTGAAGCAATTAAAAAGTTAAAACTACGCTTGCTTTCATCACCGTAAAGGTGGTAAACACCTCTTGTGGGGAAAGCCTCCCGCGAGAGTATCCCAATTTGGGTTACACGGGGCGGCTTTGATAATCATGGAGCCATGTCGAGGACTAAATTTACCCAGGCTGATGAAACGTTCCGCGGGTTGCTTCGGGAAATTCGCGAAAAACAGGGGCTTTCGCAAAAGGCGGTTGCCATCCGGCTCAACCTGCCGCAAAGCTACATCAGTAAATATGAATTAGGCGAGCGGCGGCTGGATTTTATTGAAACAATGATCGTTTGCGAAGCGTTGGGCACGACCTTGAACAAGTTTCTCAGGCAATATCTACGCCGCTCGACCAGACTGGGACAGAAATAATCTGCTGGTCTTTTCTGATCTTCGACACTTCTTGCCCCGAGCCCCTCATATCGGCCAATTCTCTGGGTGAGATGGTCCGCGCCTCGAATTGCTGGCGTCGGTTCTTGTTTGATGCTGGCGAACTGGTAAAAATGTTCAGCGGCTGAATCAAAATATGAATATTCATCATCTGGAGCTTTTTTATTACGTGGCGAGACATGGGGGCATCAGCGAAGCAGTGCGGAACATCCCTTACGGCATTCAGCAGCCGGCCGTCAGTGGCCAGATTGCCCAACTTGAGGAATTCCTCGGAACGACGCTTTTTCATCGGCGTCCGTTCGCTCTGACGCCTGCCGGTGAAAAACTCTATCGCTTCATAGAACCGTTTTTTTCGGGCATCGAGACGATTGCGGCAGAGTTGCAGGGCGGGGCGACGCATCAGTTGCGCATCGGTTCGTCGGATGTGGTGTTGCGGGATCATTTGCCGGAATTATTGCAGGCAGTGCGGAAAAAGTTTCCGCTGCTGAAGGTCACGTTGCGGGAGGGTTACCAGCCGGAATTGGAAAGCATGCTCGAACGGCAGGAGATTGATCTGGCGGTAACGGTCACTGAACGCAAGCCGATGAGCGGAGTGCATTCGATGATTTTGCTGGAGCTGCCCCTTATTTTGGTTGTGCCGGTGGACAGCCCGATCACTGCGGCTGACCAGCTTTGGAAACGCGACAAGATTCAGGAGCCGTTGATTTGCCTGCCGGCGAGCGAGGTGATGTCCCGGAACTTTCAGCAGGCCCTGAGCCGGCTGGGCGTGGACTGGTTTCCGAGCATCGAAATCAACTCAACGGATTGTATCGAAAACTATGTGGCCAATGGGTTTGGCATCGGTTTGACGGTGTCTATTCCCAAGACAAAAATGTCCTCGAAAGTCCGCGCAGTGAGCCTGCCGGGGTTCGCGCCATTGACCGTTGGTGCGCTTTGGCGTGGCAAACCTTCACATCCGTTGCGGACACTTTTGGAGGAATTAGAGACACGCGCGGCACATTTGAAGGAATAAAAGGCTGGGGCCGACCAGCATAAATGAGAACTGGCAAAGGAGTTGCTACTTACGCCGATACGTAGTGACACTTAAATTTTATGCCGCTGCCATTCTTAAACGGTCAGACGAAGAAAAAGCGTGACCAGATCATCGCCATTGACCTTGGCGCGCGTTCCACCAAGGCAGTCCATCTACAATGCAAAGGCGAAGGTTGCACGCTGCTGCGTTATTGCGTGATTGATGCACCCATTTACGAGAAGAGCCTCTCGGTGGAACTGTTGGCCGACCATCTCAAAGCAGTGTATCAGGCGCTGGATACAAAATCCAAATACGTGAGCCTCGCCATAGGCATCAATGACTCAATTGTGCGCCAGGCGGAATTGCCGCCCATCCCTGCGGATGATCTCCGCCTGATCCTGAAAAACAATTCGAAGACTTATCTGCAACAGGAACTGCCGGGTTATGTGTTCGATTGTCATTTCATAACGAACCGCGTGAACGGAGCTGCCGATGCACCGAAACCCGGCAGCGGTCAGCAAAAGGCCAAGGTGCTCGTTGGCGGCGCCAAGAAACAGCTCACAGACGATTTGCAATCGGCTGTTCGCCAGGCGGGATTGACCCCTGACCAGGTGATCCCCGGAATTGTTTGCCCTTCGAACGCGTTCGAGTTGGCGATGCCGCAGGCTTTCAATTCAGATGCGGTCGCGCTGGTGGACATCGGCTTCAAGAGCACTTCGATTTGTTTGTTGCTCCAAGGAGAATTGATTGTCAGCCGCGTGGTAAATATTGGCGGCGACAAATTAACGCAGGGCCTGGCCGAAGCGATGAGCATCAGTTACGCCGAAGCTGAAGGCATCAAGGTCGGAATGCCCGGCGAAGTCCAGTCCAATCTCGAGCCGCTCTTGACGCCGTTGGGCCGGGAATTGCGAGCGTCGATTGATTTCTTTGAACATCAGCAGGACCGCACCATTGGGCAAGTTTATGTTTCCGGAGGTTCGGCGCGGTCGGAATTCATCATGAAAACATTGGAAACCGAGATGGCGGTTCCCTGCAAGTCATGGAGCCCGGTCAGCAGCCTGCAATTGGCGCTGCCTCCAGCGCAGGCTTCTGAGATCGAGCAGATCGGGCCGCAACTCACCATCGCGGTCGGCACCGCTGCCGCCGCTTTATAAATCAGCTTATGCCAATTCGCATCAATTTGCTCGCCGAGGCGCAAGCCGCCGAGGAACTCCGCCGCCGCGACCCCGTCAAACGGGCGATCTGGGGAGCTGCCGCTGCAATTGTGGTGGTGCTGGTCTGGATCAGTTCGCTGCAGGTGACCATTTGGGCCGACAGCTCCCGTCTCGGCAATCTTCAAGCGAGCCTGAATTCCCGCACCAACCAATACACCCAGATTCTGCAGAATAAAGACCTGCTTCTGAACGTCGATAACAAGCTTGACGCGCTGAATCACCTTGCAGCGGATCGCTTCCTTCAAGCCACTCTTCTCGATGCCCCGATGCATGCCACAGTCGATGGCATTCAACTGGTCAGGCTTCGCACCGAGCAAAGCTACGAATCCGGTCCTGCCGCTCCGGCTGTGGTTGAACATGGAAAGACCATCGTTCCCGCCAGGCCGGGTTCAGCTATTCAACGTGTCAAGTTGATCCTGGATGCCCGGGACAACAGCGCCAATCCGGGCGGTGAGCAGATCACCAAGTTCAAAGAAACTTTGGCGCATACGCCCTACTTTCGCGCCCAGGGCATCTCCACCAACAACATACTGCTAAAAAATCTTTCCCCTCCGCAGGTGGACAATGATTCCGGCAAGACCTACATCCTTTTCAGCCTCGAGTGTCAGTATCCCGACCACGGCCGCAGCTTATGAAAAAGCTTTCCAAAGAAAAACGTCTTCATCTCATCCTCGTCGCCATCGTGACCGTCGGCGTGATTGTTGGTTTGTGGTGGGGTGTCATCTCCATGCAGAAAAGCAAATTGCGGGAAATTGCGCAAAAGAGCGACAGTGTTCAGCACGAGATGGACAAAATCCAAAAAGTCGTCGCCGAAGCCGACAAGGTGCAGCTTGCGTTGAACGCCGACACGAATCGCCTTAACGAGATAGAATTAAACCTCCCTTCCGCATCGAGCGACCTGTTCACCTGGATCGTTACCTCACTCAAACAATTTAATGTGCCCAGCTATAAGGTCGAGATGCCCCAGATCAGTTCGCCGTCCGTGGGGGAGGTCAAGATGTTCCCGGCGTTCCCATATAGTCAGGCCGTTGTGACTGTGAGCGGCTCGGCCTACTACTATGATTTTGGGAAATTTCTCGCCGATCTCGAAAATCGTTTTCCATACCTCCGGGTAGAGAACCTGAATCTTGAGCCTGGATTTGGCTCGAATCCCGAGGAACGCGAAAAGCTTTCGTTCCACATGGAGATCGTCAGCCTGGTCAAGCCTGTCAATCACTAAACGCACGCTCATGAAAATTTCACCATTTTTTTCAACCGGTTTGGCTGCTGCAATCGTCTTGTTGTTGTTCGTTGCCGTTTCATCCGACGCGCATGCCTCCGGTGCGGCAAAGGACTCGAAGAAATCAGCCGCAGCCGCAAGCAAAACCAACATGCTGCCCGATGAACTGCCCATCCCGGAGTCTGTTTTCGATGTGACGGTCAACCCGACCAAGGACCCGTTTTTCCCTCTTTCAACGCGCCGGGCAATTTCGCAGATTGCGACCAATGCGCCACCTACGATCACGGCTGCATCATTTATTTTGAAAGGTGTGGATTGGTCAGAGCACCATGCTTTGGCGCTGGTGAACAACCGAACTCTTGCTGCGGGTGAAGATGCCGAAGTCACCACTGCTTCCGGCAGCAAAGTGAGAATACATTGCCTGGAAATCAGGCCCACCTCAGTCGTTCTGCGCATTCCTTCCCAAAGCGATCCGTTGGAAATCTCGTTGCGCAAATCCGTGCAATAGCCTGCCTGCGCTTTCCCTTTCCAAACGCATCCGCAGTCTTTCAGTTCCTGGCTGCGCGCTTGCATGGCCGGCCTGTAACGCGAAGAGCGCCAAAATAAATTCCCAAATTTCCGTATTCTTTGCGCAGATTCCAGACGCGCTTCACAGCGGCGCACTCGTTCAAAAACACGCTGTTTTGCTCGATTTTTGGCGGAATAGAGTTCGCCGCTTTTGTCTTAATGCTGGACAAGGCATTCGGCAGAGTGGGCACAAACCCAATAAAATCAGCATTTTTTAGCTTTAATCCGCTTGGCATCCCGTCTGCTAAAAGTCCCGGAAGCATTGGCGCCGAGTGCCGGTGCAGGTCGAACAAACAACAACTAAAACAATGAAACTTAACGCTGCCTATCTCAGCCTCGTCGCGCTGACCGCCGTTTGCACTTTGGCATCGGCGCAAAACAATCCGCCGGTTGCGGACACCAACCAACCTCCCGCGCCTGCGACCGCACCCGCCAAGCCCGCTCCGGCGGATGCGTCCACCACCAATACCACGCCCGCTACTGCGCCCGCTGCACCGGCCGCAGCTCCAACTGATGCCACCGCGGCAACAAACACTCCCGCTCCTGGCGCGACTGCGCCTGCAGCCACCACTGCGCCTGCTGCGACAAACGCGCCAGCCGCCGCCGACGCCACCGCGTCTGCAGCCACAACTGCGCCTGCTGCCACGAACGCGCCAGTCGCAGTCACCCCTGCTGTCGCTCCGGTTACTCCGGCCGCTCCCGCGGTCATCACCACCGCTGCTCCTGCCGCCACGCCGCAACCTGTCGCTGCCGTGGAGACCGTTGCTGCGGTGACGCCGAGCACATCGGGCACAACCGCTGCTGCCACAGATTCCGGCACGAATTCGGCTCATGATCCTGCGGCGGTCATTCCGCTCATTGTGATGGATGAAGTCCCTTTGATTGACGCCATCAAGAATCTGGCTCGCCAAGCCGGCTTGAATTACATGCTTGACCCCAAGATCAATTACGGCGCCGCTGACGCCAACGGCAACGTGCATCCGCAGCCGACGGTTTCCCTTCGTTGGGAAAACCTCACAGCCGACCAGGCGCTCAACGCGGTGCTTGCCAATTATAATCTCGTCATGCTTGACGATCCCAAGACCCACATCGCTCGCATCAGCATCAAGGACCCTGCCGCGCCCGAACCGCTTCTCACCAAGATCGTACAACTGAAATTTTGCGACGCTTCGAACATGGTTGAAAACGTACAGACCGTCCTGATGGACAAGCGCAGCAAAGTCCTGGCGGACAATCGCACCAGCCAATTGGTCATCGTCGCGACCGAACATGAAATCATCGCCGCCGATCAATTGATTGCCCGGCTCGACACCCCGACCAAGGAAGTGCTCATCGAAGCCAAATTGGTTGAGTTGCAAAAGAACCCGAGCACCTCGAAGGGAATTGACTGGTCCTCGACGTTGCAAGCACAGCACTTCACTTTCGGAAATAACGTGAACGGCACCGGTTTTGGCTGGGACCGTCCTTATTCCCTGAACGAATCTCAAACGCAGATAATGGGGCTGGTCGGCACGAACCTTGTTCCAATTGGCGAAAATACACAGCTGAATTTCGGGCCCAACCAACTTATTCAAAATCCGGGAATCATCGCGTCGTCCGTCCACGGTTTGGATCCCAGGGCAATGTTCCTCAATGCCGATGGTGTCAGCGCGGTGCTCTCCTTCCTGAATACGGAAGCTGATGCCAAAGTGCTTTCCACGCCGCGCGCGGTCACATTGGACAACCAGGAAGCCGTTCTGTCTGTCACCACGGCTGAACCGGTGTTCAAGACGACTGCCGGCACCCAGGGTTCGCCCGGCGGCGCTGAAGTCACCTATACCAACGTTGGCACCATCCTTCGTGTCACTCCGCGCATTTCGGCGAACAACTTCATCAATTTGCGCGTCGTTCCTGAAGTTTCCGATATCGGCGGTGTGATCACCAAGACCGTCAGCGGCCTGACCAGCCAGGCTGACTTCTTCGACGTCCGCAAGATTGACACCCGCGTCCTCATCCCCAGCGGCAACACGCTGGTGATGGGCGGCCTTGTGAGCGACCAGTCCAGCAAGGGCAACACGAAGGTCCCGGTTCTGGGCGACATCCCAGTGCTCGGCTTTGCGTTCCGTTCGGAAACCAAGACGCAGAACAAGAAAAACCTGATCATCTTCATCACGCCGACCATCGTGCAGAACGAAGACTTCCAGCCCACGGAAACAGCCTTCCTGAAGACGCGGGTGCCTGAAGCCAAAGGCTCGGATTTTAGCGCCTGGGACAGCGGCACTCCGCAAGATTGGAGCAAGCTCATGCACTCCAAGAAAAACAAGACGAGCGACGACACCTACTCGGATTTTCCGACGACAAAATAATTGCATCAAGTTCACTGCGAACCACCGCCCTGTTGTTGGGCGGTGGTTTTTTATTTTGTGATGGCTCAGTGCTCTCCGGGGGCGTCCGCGACATTGCGAAGATAATCGAAGGAATAGATCCCTGTTGAATGGCCGTCGGCCCAGAATGGCTGCACTGCATAGGTACCGACGCTTGCCAGGCGCACCAAGTGGAATGCGCGCGGGTCCAACGCTTTTTCCGGGTTCTTGTACACATTGCCCATGATGTCCGTTTCTCCCTTGCACTCGGCACAGGGGCAATGCCGCCGCAGCTTTTCCAAAGTCACAAAACTTTCGCTGCCATCCTCCCACTTGATCGCCAGCTCATTGCCAATCGGTTGAATATCGAGGGGCCTCATAAAAAAAGTTTAAAAAATTATCAATCCGCGGCCCTTTTCGCTTTTTCAAAATGCGCAAAAAATAACATTGACGAATCTCCATTGGTTTTGAAAAGTCGTATTAGCCCGAGTGGGCGGCACGTTTCTTCAGCGGGATTCCCCATCCCCACCTCCTTGGCGTCCGCCGCTCGGGCATTGCTGAATCTTTCTTCAACGCGCTGTTTCATAGACCAGGAACATTTCGTCTCCGATTTGCTTTTTCGATTTCACCCTGAATTGCGCGGCGTCGGCCAATCGTTCCAAACCGCGTCCATCCGCCAGCGTCGGCGCGTTGCGTCCGCCGAAAATCACCGGGCATAAGGTCAGGTGGATTTCATCAACCAATCCCGCCTCGAACAAACCGCCATTGATCTCACCGCCTCCTTCGCACAACAATCTTTTCACGTCCCATTCGCGTCGTAACCAGCGCAGGGCGAATCCAAAATCCAGCTCCCGGTCGCCGCAGATTTTCACCGCGTCGGCCACCTTCTCCAGTTGCCGCAAATTGTTCCGCGGCGCGCGGCCGGTCGTCAGGATGATGATGGGCGAGAAGCGGTGTTTGAAAATCTCCGCGCGCGGATCCAGCGTGCCGTACCCGCTCACCACGATGCGCAGATTATATTCGGTCAATCCGCGCCTGACACGCTGACGCCGGTATTTCGCGCCGCCCGTCCCAAGCTTCACATCGCTCAAATCCACCGTGCGCGCGCCGGACATCACCGCATCGGCAGTCGCGCGCAATTCCATCATGTGCTCGCGGTCGCGTTTGCTGCTGAAGGGCACAAAATGCCGGTTGGCCGGCGCCAGCTTGCCGTCCGCCGTGGTTGCCACGTTCAGGAAGACAAACGGCAACCCCGATTTCAATTTTTCATTCTGTATCATTCATTAATCTGCGTTATCCGCAAAACGGCGATACTATCCGAGCCGACGAAGGCTACACCCAATTTTCTGGTAGCAACGATGCTAAGCAGCAAGAGAAATTTTCTTTTTTTGCTGTTGATGAGTTTGAATTGTTCATTTGGCCAACCTCACAGAGCGCCCGCGTAAGTGCAACGTTCATGGCATTGAGCGTTGCTTCGCGTCCGAGCAGTAGGGCGCTTTCCTTTGCGCGCTGCGCGGGCAGCGGAGTGGCCGCCCTACCTACCGTCGATGCTCCGGCCTTGTTGGTTCGTAGAATGTAGTGCCAGTATTGTAACTTTGCGATTGACAGTTTGATGCACAAAAGGTTGATTGCACCCATCGCCGCGATTCATCGCCCTTGGGCAGAGGCATTTGCTCTCCGGCATGATGCGGCTGCGCGGCCAAAAACGATGAGCGACAAGAAAATCAACGTGGCGATTGTCGGGCTTGGGTTCGGGGCGGAATTCATTCCCATATACCAACGGCATCCGCACACGAACATGTACGCCATTTGCCAGCGCACAAGAGAAAAGCTGGACCAGGTGGGCGATCAATACGGCATTCAACACCGTTTCACCAGCTTCGACGAATTACTGAAAAACCCCGATATCCACGCCGTTCACATCAATTCTCCCATCCATCAGCACGCGCCCCAAAGCATCGCCGCGCTCAAGGCCGGCAAACACGTCGCCTGCACCGTTCCCGCCGCAACGACCGTCGAGGAATGCAAGCAAATCGTGAAGGCCGCGCAGAAGGCGAAGAAGAACTACATGATGATGGAGACGGTGGTTTATTCGCGTGAATTTCTCTTTGTGCGCGAATTGCGCGACACTGGCCGGCTCGGTCGCATCCAATTCTTGCGCGGCTCGCATTTGCAGAACATGGCGGGCTGGCCTGGTTATTGGGAGGGCCTGCCGCCGATGCATTACGCCACTCACTGCATCAGCCCTTGCCTCGCCATCGTCAAAGGCGAGGCCGATTACGTCTCGTGCATCGGCTCAGGACGCATCGCGGAAAACCTGATCGCGAAGTACGGTTCGCCATTTTCCTTTGAGACCGCCCATTTCAAGATCCGCAACCAGGACGTCGGTTTCGAAGTGACGCGCTTTCTTTTCAATGCCGCGCGGCAATACATCGAAAGCTTCGATGTGTATGGAGAAAACACCTCGTTCGAATGG
>Ga0070739_10006029_pt1 | contig 13509 bp, 11 predicted proteins | sample Coa_R1_7_FD_66445 | JGI IMG/M metagenome (GOLD analysis project Ga0070739, IMG submission 66445) | Surface soil microbial communities from Centralia Pennsylvania, which are recovering from an underground coalmine fire - Coalmine... | ecosystem: Environmental > Terrestrial > Soil > Unclassified ... | reverse complement strand
ATCACCGCGCGCGGATGGGCCACGCGCCCGCTCCCGGCGCCGGACGATTCCGGTGCGTTCACGGCCACGCTCGACCTGCACGCGCACGAGGCGGTGGTCGCGCACAGCGACGGGCGCGCCGCGCGGGTACCGATGACCCCCGATCGACCCGTCCGTGACGTGACACGCGACGTCCTCGACGCCGTCCGGCGGCTGGCCGGCGACGTCCGCATCAACCCGACGCCGCAGGAGGTCCCGTGGACGGCGCCGCTCGACGAGGACGTCGAGCACGCGACCTACGACCCTCGTCAGGTCGAGTCGTACTTCGCCGCCGCGACGCGCGCGGCGCTCGTGCTCGCGGAGTTCCGCGCGCCGTACCGCGGACGCTCCACGTCCGTGAACGCGTGGTGGGGCTCGTTCGACCTCGCGGTGAGCCTGTTCTCGGGCCTGCCCGCCGAGCCGCCGTCGTCGGACTTCATCATGCGCAACGCGATGGACGCGCAGGAGGTCGCGGTCGGCTGGTGGCCCGGTGACGCGCGCTACGGCAAGGCGGCGTTCTACGCGTACGCACACCCGGCACCGGACGGGTTCAAGAACACACCGTTGTCACCGAAGGCTGCACGCTGGGACGGCGACCTCGGCGAGTACGTCCTCGACTGGGACGACGTCCGCGCCACACCCGATCCTCACGCTGTCGCCCTCGAGTTCGCGCAGGCCGCGTTCCGCCACGCGTGCCTCGTGTGCGGATGGGATCCCGACCTGAGCGCGAGCGCCGAGGGCCGGCCACCGCCCGTCGCGTAGCGCAACCCGACGCCTTTCTGCGTCGCTCGATGTCGGAGAGCGACGTTGAACGACGCACGAACGCCGGACGCTTCCCGCGTCGCGGTCTCAGACGACGCCGATGCCGGCGGCCTCGTTGCGCTTGCGCCATTCCTCGCGCGACATGCGGGTCGTGTCGACGTCCGTCGCACGCGCCCGCAGCGCGCCGACCGTCGCGCGCTCCTTCGGTGTGTGCGCGAACGGGTCCCAGCGGAAGAACTGCGAGGCGTTCGCCCACGTGATCTTGTGGATCTCGTCGTCGGTGCAGCCCGAGCGCGCGAGCTCGTTCGCGACGAACTCGGGCGACTCGGGCCACGTCGTGTCGGTGTGCGGGTAGTCGCACTCCCACGCGATCACGTCGAGCCCGATCTCGTCGCGCAGCTTGAGCCCCGACGGGTCCGTGATGAAGCACGCGAGGAAGTGCTCGCGGAACACGTCCGACGGGAGCTTGCCGTCGCCGAAGCTGTTCCCGATCCAGGCCTGGTTCTGGAAGTGGCGGTCGACGCGGTCGAGGTAGAACGGGATCCAGCCGATCCCGCCCTCGGACAGCGCGACGCGCAGGCCGGGGAACCGCCGGAGCGTCGGGCCGAAGAGCAGGTCCTGCGCGGTGAGCATCGTGAGCTGCGACGGGACGACGATCCAGTGGTCGACGGGCGCCTCGGGCGCGAGCTTGACGATGTCCCACGCGCCGCCGATGTGCAGGCACAGGACCATGTCGTGGTCGACGAGCGCCTGCAGCATCGGGTCCCAGTGGCCCGACAGGAAGCTCGGGTGGCCCTGCGCGTGCGGCGCCTCGAGGAAGCTGATGGCGCGGAAGCCCCGCTTCGCGATGCGGTCGATCTCCTTCACCGCGAGGTCGACGTCCCACATCGGGACGATCCCGAGCGGGATGAACCGGTCGGGATACGGGCCGCACCACTCCTCGATGTGCCAGTCGTTGTACGCCTGGAGCATCACGAGCGAGAGCTCCTTGTCGACGGCCTCGTTGAAGGTCCTCGCGTTGAAGCCGGCCATCGTGGGGAAGCACATCGACGCGAGGACGCCGTTGACGTCCATGTCGCGGACGCGCTGGTGCACGTCGAAGCATCCGGGGCGCAGCTCGGAGAACGCGCCCGGCTCGAAGCCCCATTCCTCGCGTGGCCAGCCGACGGTCGCGGCCATGCCGAACGGTGTCGAGGTCGCCTGGCCCTGGAACACCCACTGGTCGACCCCGGCGTCGTTCTTCACGACCTTGGGGACCTCGTCGCGCCACTTGGCCGGCACGTGACGCTCGTACATGTCGGGCGGCTCGATGACGTGGTCGTCGATGCTCACCAGGATCATGTCGTCGGTCCGCACGGAGGCTCCTCTCGTCACGCGCCGGTGCCGGTCATTGTCGTCCGCTGAAGTCCACCTGGCCGGTCGCGAGCGCCGCGCCGAACCCGCCGTCGATGTCCAGGTTGACACCGTTGACGTAGGCCGCGGCGGGCGAGCCGAGGAACGCCAGCACCGCCGCGACCTCCTCGGGCGCGACGGCGCGGCCGTTCATCTCGCGGATGTTCCAGTCCACGATCTTGTCACTCGTCGTCTTGCGGAAGTCCGGCAGCAGGGGCGTGTCGATCGGGCCCGGGCAGACGGTGTTCGTGCGCACGCCGCGCCGCATGGTCGGTCGCGAGGAGCGCAACGTGTAGACCTCGACGACCTCCTTCGAGAAGTTGTAGGGGCCCTGGCCCAGCGTCTCGCGGTTGGCGTCGAACCAGTCGAGCGCGGGCGACCAGCCCGTGTCGCGCACGTCGATGTCGAGGAGCTCGCCGATCTGCTGCACGCGCTTGCGCCAGAGGTTGCCGGCGAGGGACGCGGTGTTCACGATCGCGCCCCCGGGCGGCATGCGGTCGAGCAGCCCCTCCGACAGCGTCCGCAACGCGAGGTAGTTGACCGCCAGGACCGTGTGCGGTGGCTGCGTGTCGGCGACGCCGGCGTTGTTGAACAGCGCGTGGACCGGGCCGTCGACGCGCGCGATGGCGTCACGCACGGCCTGCTCGTCGGACAGGTCGACGGGGAGGAAGGTGTCGTGCGGCCCGCTCGGCTCGTCGCGATCGAGCACCGTGACGTGCCCGACGTCCAGGTCGGCCAGCACGTCGAGCAGCGCGGCGCCGACGCCGCGCGCGCCGCCGGTGACGACGACGCGCCGGTCGCGGTAGCCGAAGCGGGCGCTCACGACGCGACCGGCGTGAACTCGAGGTGCAGCTGCTCGAGGCCGCGCAGCATGTAGATCGGCGTGTACGCGTAGTGCCGGTCGCCAGGTGGACCGTGCTCCGCCTCCGAGACGCGGATGTCCGCCATGCGGTCGAGCAGGCGCTCGAGGCTCACACGGCCCTCGGCGCGCGCGAGCGGCGCGCCCGCGCAGGCGTGGATGCCGAACCCGAACCCGACGTGCTGACGGCCGTTCGGGCGGTCGAGACGCAGCTCGTCGGGCGCGTCGAACTGGCGCGGATCGCGGTTCGCGGCCCCGGTGAGCAGCATCAGCGTCGTTCCCGGCGCGATCTCGACGTCGCCGACCTTCGCCGCGCGGCGCGCGAGCCGGAACGTCGACTGGATCGGGCTCTCGAGGCGCACGACCTCCTCGACGAGGTTGGGGACGAGCTCGCGGTCGTCACGCAACCTCTGTTGCAGCTCGGGACGCTCGCCGATCCAGCGCATCGCGGTGCTCAGCATCCGTGCCGTCGTCTCCTGACCGGCGGCGAAGAGGTTCGCGGCGATCAGCATGACGTCGTGCACGTCGGGGAGCGTCCCGTCGGGGAACGTCGCCGTCGCGAGCTGCGTCATGACGTCGTGGCGCGGCGCCCGTCTGCGGTCCTCGATGTACTCGGTGAAGCGGTCGTACAGGAACCCGAGCGGCTTGTGCTGGATCGGCGAGTTGACGGGCCGCTGCTCGCCCTGCAGCTGCTCGCGAAACGTCGCGTGGTCCTCTTCCGGGACGCCGAGGAGGTCCGCGATGACGAGCAGGGTGAACGCGTTCGCGTAGTCGTGCACGAACTCGCACCGACCGGACGACAGGAACTCGTCGATATGGCGGTCGGCCAGCCGCCACATGAACTCCTCGTTCTCGCGCAGGCGCTTCGGCGTGATGAGGCGCATGAGCAGCCCGCGGTGCGCGGTGTGCCGCGGCGGGTCGAACGAGGGGAGCTGGTCGCTGAACGGGAGCGTGTCGCGGTACTGCTCGATGATCTCGCCGATGTCGTCCCCATCGAGCGGAACTGGGAAGCGCGCGAACGGGCCGCCCACGGTGTTGCAGCTCGAGAACGTCGCCGGATCGGTGAAGACCGAGATCGCCTCGTCGTACCCGGTCACCATGACGACGCCGCGGTGCGGCTCGCGCCACACCGGGCCGTGCGCGCGCACGTACTCGTAGTACGGGTACGGGTCCTGGTAGAGCTCGCGCGCCCGGAAGAAGTCGATGCCGTCGAAGTCGCGGCCGTCGAAGTCGCGGCCGTCGAAGTCGCGGCCGTCGAAGTCGCGGCCGTCGAGGTTCGTCGCCTCCGTCATGCCGGTGACACTACCGTTAGTAATCCCCGCCGCGCACGGGCGTTCCGGCGGCGTGGTTGCTCGCTCGATGGTACCGTCCGCTGACACGACTGTTATCTGACGGCCGCCGTCGCCGACGAGGGGAGCAGCGCATGTCGGCAGGTCCCGAGCTCGCCGCGAAGGTCGCCATCGTCACCGGCGGCGCCAGCGGCATCGGCCGCGGCATCGCCGAGCGCTTCGTCGAGGCCGGTGCGAGCGTCGTCATCGCGGACGTCGACCCCGACCGGGGCGACGCACTCGCCCAGCAGCTCGGCCCGGCCGCGTGCTTCCAGCGGACCGACGTCGCGAACCCCGACGACGTCCAGGCCGCGGTCGACGCCGCGGTCGACCGGTTCGGCGGGTTGCACGTGATGGTGAACAACGCGGGGATCGGCGGCTCGTTCACGCGCTTCCTCGACGACGACTTCGGCGACTTCGACCGCGTGATGGCCGTGAACGTCCTCGGCGTGATGGTCGGCAGCCAGCGCGCCGCGCGCCACATGGCTCGCAACGGCGGCGGCTCCATCGTCAACATCACCTCGATCGGCGGGATCAACGCCGGGACCGGTGTGATGGCGTACCGCGCGTCCAAGGCGGCCGTCATCCACGTGACGCGCTCCATCGCGGTCGAGCTCGCGCGCAAGAACGTGCGCGTCAACTGCGTCGCGCCGGCGCACATCCCGACGGGCATCAACGCCGATCTCGACCAGGCCGCGATCGTCCGCGCGATGCAACCGCTGCAGCGCGTCGGATCGCCGCGCGACGTCGCGAACGCGGTCCTGTACCTCGCGAGCGACGCCGCGGCCCAGGTGACGGGCGTCGTGCTGCCCGTCGACGGGGGGACGACCGCGGGGGCGCCACCCCGGCGGGTGAAGGACCTCATGGCGCCGGGCGCGGACGCCGCGCAACGCTGACACGACGAGACGGGAGCGACGGCACATGGCGCAGGCCGAAGGCATCTACTCGTGCGACGACCACCTCGACCTCTCCGCGGTCCCACCCGACCTGTGGCGGTCGCGGGTGCGCGGCGCGGACGCCGAGCGCGCGCCGCACGTCGTCGCGCGCGAGAAGGGGTCGTTCTGGATCTGCGAGGACCGCGTGATGGGTCGCAGCGGCATCCCGCCCGGCAACCGTGAGCTGCTGAAGCGCTTCAGCGCGATCGGCCGCGCCGGCATCGACGACGACGGGTACCGGGCCGGGACCCCGAAGCTGCGGCTCGAGGACATGGACCGCGACGGCGTCACCGCGTCGGTGATCTACGGGCCGTTGTCGCTCGGCTTCCCGATCGCCGATCCCGCGCTGCAGGAGACGTGCTACGCGGCGTGGAACGACTGGGCCGTCGAGGAGTTCAACGCGGTCGACCCCGACCGGCTGTGCGTGCTCGCGTTCCTGCCCGGTCACTCGCCCGAGGCCGCCGCCGCGGAGCTCGAGCGGTGCGCGGCGATCGGCCACCGCGGCGCGATCGTCGGCGCGTTCGACGTCGACCTCGGTGACCCGGCCTGGGACCGCCTCTGGTCGGCCGCCGAGCAGACCGGCCTGCCCGTCAGCTTCCACATCAAGGGCGGCACGTCCTCGAACCTCAGCTACCAGGTCGGCAGGTGGCAGTCGGCTGCGTTCGCGAGCGTGCTGCCACTCCAGCTCGACGAGCCGCTGGCGATCATGGTCTTCGGCGGTGCGCTCGAACGTCACCCCGGGCTGAGGCTCGTGCTCGCGGAGTCGGGCGTCGGGTGGCTGCCGTGGTTCCTCGCCCGCCTCGACGGCGAGTGGCACGCGCTGAGCGACAAGCTCGACTACGCGCCGCAGCTCGCGCCGAGCGAGCTGTTCCGCCGGCAGGTGGTCGCGACGTTCGAGGAGGAGCCGCTCGCCGCGCAGCTCGTGCCGTTGCTCGGCGCCGACTCGTGCATGTGGGCGTCCGACTACCCGCACACCGACAGCACGTTCCCGAGCTCGCGCCAGGCGATCGAGGAGTCGTTGGGCGCGTTGCCCGAGGCCGATCGCCGCAAGATCACCGCGACGAACTGCGCGCGGCTGTACTTCCCGACGTGATCCGCGGGTTCGACCACGTGTCGCTCCCGATGCGCGACGCGGACGCGACGGTCGCGTTCTACCGCGCGCTCGGATGCGACGTCGACGAGCAGCGCAGCGTCGTCTCGGTGTACGTCGGCGAGCAGATGATCAACTTCCACCGGCCCGAGGTGTGGCCGCGTGCGGAGTTCACGCTGCGGGCGCCCGCCGCGACGCCGCCGTGTGGCGACCTGTGCTTCGTGTGGGACGGGTCGGCGGACGCGTTGCGCTCGACGCTCAACCGTGTCGGTGCCGCGATCGAGGAAGGTCCCGTCGCGCGTCGTGGTGGCCGTCGTGCGGACGCAACGAGCGTGTACGTACGCGATCCGGACGGCAACCTGCTCGAGTTCATGATCTACGAGGCGCCGTGAGACTGACGGCCGAAGAGCTGTTCGGCCCGCAGGGCACGCCGCGCGTCGTGGTGGTCGGCGCGGGCTTCGCCGGCGTCGCGACGGGCGTCAAGCTCAAACGTGCCGGCATCGAGACGTTCACGATCTACGAGTCGTCGCTCGGGATCGGCGGCACGTGGTGGGACAACACGTATCCCGGCGCCGAGGTCGACGTCGGGTCGCATCTCTACTGCTTCTCGTTCAAGCCGCACGACTGGACGCGCACACACGCGAAGCAGCCCGAGCTCCAGAAGTACCTGGAGGAGACGGTCGACGAGTTCGGTCTGCGGCCACACCTCCGGCTCGGTGTGACGGTCGAGTCGGCCGCGTGGGACGACGACCGCCACGTGTGGACGGTGCGTCTCGACGACGGCACGGTCGACGAGTGCCACGTGCTCGTCAGCGGTGTCGGCTTCCTCAACGTGCCGCGGTACCCGGACTGGCCCGGGCTGCACGACTTCGCGGGACCGAGGTTCCACACCGCGCGCTGGGAGCACCAGCACGACCTCTCGGGAAAGGTCGTCGCGGTCGTCGGCACGGGATCGTCGGCAACACAGATCGTGCCCGCGATCCAACCCATCGTGCAGAAGCTCTACGTCTTCCAGCGCGAGCCGGGATGGGTGCTCCCGAAGGGTGAGCGCGACTTCACCGACGAGCAGCGCGCGGAGCTGGCCACGTGGTGGCGGCGCGTCCGCGAGCGGTACCGGCTCAAGTGGCTGCTCGAACGGAACCTCTGGCGCGGCGAGATCTACCGGGTCGGCACGAAGCGCAACCGCGCTCGAGAGGAGGTGTGCCGGCGGTACATCGCGCGGCAGTTCGAGGACCGGCCCGACCTGCGGGACGCCGTGACGCCGAAGTACCCGTACCCGGGGAAGCGGCCCGTCCTTGCGAGCACCTTCTATCCCGCGTTGAAGAAGGAGAACGTCGAGCTCGTCCCGCGCGCGGTGTCGTCGGTGACGCGGACGGGGATCGTCGACGCCGACGGCGTCGAGCGCGCCGTCGACGTCCTCGTGATGGCGACGGGCTTCCAGCCCGCGAACTACCTGGCGCGCCTCCCCGTCGTCGGGCGCGACGGGCGGACGTTGCAGGAGCACTGGGCCGGCGAGCCTCGCGCGTACCTCGGCATCACGGTTCCCGGGTTCCCGAACTTCTTCATGCTCTACGGACCGGGCACCAACGGCGGCGAGATCGTGTCGATGCTGGAGGCGCAGGCGTCGTACGCCGTGCGCGTCGTGAAGCGGATGGTGCGTGAGCGCGTGACCGCGGTGGACGTGCGACCGCGCTTCGAGGCCGCGTGGTACCGCTGGCTCCAGTCGCGGATGGAGGGCACGTCGTGGGCGGTGACGAACAACTACTTCAAGTCGCCGACCGGGAAGGTCGTGACCCAGTGGCCGTACGGCAACGCGCTCTACGTGGTGATGACGAAGCTGCTGGGCCGCGTCTCCGAGACGACGCGCCGTCGCGCCGCACCCCCCGGGACGACGACGTTTCATTGAAACGTGAGTACCGCGGAGCAACGGAAATCGCTCAATGAGACCGCGGGCGGCGCGCCACGGGGCGCGACGTCACGGTGAGCCGTACAGGCCCGGACCGTCGACGTGCGTCGCGTCGAGGAACGCCGACGCCGCGTCGTACGCACCGGCGACGAGCATGTCCGTCTTGCCGAAGTCGAGCGGCGACACGGACTGCGCGGCCGGACCCGGGAGGTAGACGACCGGGACGTGCACGGCGGCGAGCGGCGCTTCGAGGACTGCCTGCCGCCGCATGACGCACAGCACGGTGAAGAGGATCGTCTCCGCGAACGTCGCGGGCGGCGGCGGGACGTGGCCCGGGAAGCTGCAGTCGAGCACCACGAGCGTGCGCGCGCCGCGTGCGATCGCCTCCCGGAGCGGCACGTTGGCGACGATGCCGCCGTCGTAGAGGCGCCGTCCGTCACGGAAGATCGGCGGGTAGATCGCGGGGATCGCCGCGCTCGCGAGCAACGCCGGGAGCAGCAGGCCGTCGTCGAGCACGACCGGCTCGGTCGTGGCGACGTCCATCGCGGTCGCGGCGAACGGGAGCGCGAGGTCGCCGAACGTCGTCGTCGCGCCGAGGTGCTCGGCGATCACCTCAGCGAGCCCGCTGTTCGGGAACAGGTGGTCGCGTGTGCGTTCGAGCGTGATCGCCTCGCCGAGCCAACCGCCCGGGAAGACGCGCTCGCGCGTCATCGCCGACCAGACCGACGCGAGACGGTCCGGTGCGCGTTCGGGTTCGAGCGCGAGGGCCGCGCCGTTCACCGACCCGACCGACGTGCCGATCACGCGGTCGGCCGTCACGCCGTGCGCCGCGAGCGCACGGATCATGCCGACCTGGATCGCGCCGAGGCTCCCGCCGCCGCCGAGGACGAACGTGACGGGTCGCGGCAGCGTGGACGGATCCATCGTCACGGTTTACCCGTGAGCCGGCGGGCCCGACCGTGAGGGACGATGTCGACCATGTCGAAGGTGGTGCGCCTCGATCCTGGACGCATGCCGCGCGTGTCGACGGTCGACGAGCGGTACCAGTCCTACAACGTCGAGATGCTCGAGGTGACGGGCGGATCGTTCTGGAAGCCGTACGCGTCGCGGGCCGCGACACCGGCGGAGCGCGCGGTCGACACGCCGGCCGGGATGGATCCGGCCGCGTACGAGCACCGGCCGCCCAAGGATCTCGGCGATCGGCGTCTGCGGATGCTGGCCGCCGCGCTCGCACCTGCGTACGTCCGCGTGTCGGGAACCTGGGCGAACTCGGTCTACCTCCCCGACGCGGGCGACCGCGTCCCGGACGCGCCACCGGCCGGGTTCACCGTCGTGCTCACGCGTGAGCAGTGGGCCGGCGTCGTCGACTTCTCGCGCGCCGTCGGCGCGCCGCTGGTCACGTCGTTCGCGATCAGTGCGGGCACGCGTGACGCGCGCGGCGTGTGGACGGCGGACCAGGCGGAACGGGTCCTCGACGTCACGCGGGAGCACGGCGGTGACATCGCCGCGGCCGAGCTCATGAACGAGCCGACCATCGCGGCGATGAGCGGCGCACCGGCCGGGTACGACGGCGAGGCGTACGACCGCGACTTCGCCGTGTTCCGGGACTTCGTGCGCCGGCGGGCACCGGGGATGCTCGTGCTCGGTCCCGGCTCGGTCGCGGACAACCTCCTGCCGGAGCGCGCGCTCGACGCGGGCGCGGCCGGCTTGATCCCGACCCGCCGCCTGCTCGCCGGCGCCGGCGCGGACGTCGACGCGTTCTCGTACCACCACTACGGCGCCGCGTCCGCCCGGTGCGCGGGGATCGGCATGCCGACGACGTCACCTGCCGACGCGCTCGGCGAGGAGTGGCTGTCGCGCACGAGCGAGACGCTCGCATACTACCGGCGCATCCGCGACGAGCTCGTCCCGGGAAAGCGACTGTGGGTCACCGAGACGGCGCAGGCCGCGTGCGGCGGCGACCGGTGGGCGGCGACGTTCATCGACTCGTTCCGCTACCTCGACCAGCTCGGACGGCTCGCGAAGGACGACGTCGACGTCGTCATGCACAACACGCTGGCCGCGAGTGACTACGGGCTTCTCGACGAGCGCACGAACGAGCCGCGGCCGAACTACTGGGCCGCGCTGGTGTGGAGCCGGTTGATGGGCACGACCGTGCTCGACGGCGGGGTGCCCGTCGGCCCGGGCCTGCACCTGTACGCGCACTCCCTGCGCGGCCGGCCCGGCGGCGTGGCGTTGCTCGCGATCAACACGAGCCGCGACGACGCGGTCGACCTCGACGTGCCGATCGCGGGGGAGCGCTTCGAGCTGTCGGCCGACGAGCTCGAGAGCGCATCGATCCGCCTCAACGGCGCCGAGCTCCGGCTCGACCGCGACGAGGTCCCCGTGCTGACCGGCGCGCGCACCGACCCCGGCACGACGACGATCGCACCGTCGACGATCGTGTTCCTCGCGCTCCCGGACGCGCGCAACCCGAGCGCCTGACCGTCGTCCCGGTCAGTCGAAGAGGTGGTCGAGCGTCTCGCGCTCCTCGTCGGACAGCGTGATGTCGCGGGCCGCGACGTTCTCCTCGAGGTGCGCGACGGACGACGTGCCGGGGATCGGCAGCATGACGGGTGATCGCGCGAGCAGCCACGCGAGCGCGATCTGGTTCGTCGTCGCGCCGTGGCGCTCGGCCGCCGTCGTGAGCGGGACGCGCGCGCGGTCGAACCCGCCCGGCGCGAGCGGCGCCCACGGGATGAACGCGAGCTGCTCGCTCTCGCACCGGTCCACGATCCCGTCCGACGAACGGTCGTCGACGTTGTAGCGGTTCTGCACGCTGACGATCGGCGTCATCCGCAGCGCGCGCGTCAGCTGGTCGTCGTCGACGTTCGAGAGCCCGAGGTGACGGATCTTGCCCTCCTCCTTCAGCTCGACGAGCTGGCCGAGCGAGTCCTCGAACGGCACCGCGGGATCGGGGCGGTGCCATTGCAAGAGCGGGATCTGCTCGAGCCTCAGACGGGACAGGCTCCCGTCGACGGCGGCCTTCAGGTGCTGCGGACGACCGTCCGGCCGCCACTGGCCGGGCCCGTCGCGCACAAGGCCGGCCTTCGTCGCGATCACGACGTTCTCGGGATAGGGGTGGAGCGCCTCGGCGACGAGCCGCTCGCTCACGAACGGCCCGTACGAGTCGGCCGTGTCGATGAGCTCGACACCGAGGTCGACGGCCCGCCGCAGCACGCGGATGCAGTCGTCGCGGTCGCGGGGCTCGCCCCAGATGCCGGGCCCGGTGAGGCGCATCGCGCCGAAACCCACCCGGGAGACGTTCAGGTCGCCGCCGATGGCGAGGGAGTCGTTCATGCGTCCAGTGTCGCGTGCCGCGTCGAGGTCAGGACCTGATGAAGCGCCACGCGAGGATGAACGGGAGCCCCGCGAATGCTTCGCGTACGCCATCCGGGACTGCCGCGTACGCAGGGTTCGTGGTGATGGCGCTCTCCGGCACCGCGGCCTCACGGCATGCATCAACGACGAGCCCGGCGTCGCGCTCCTCCGTGACGTACTCGCTCACACCGTGCAGCAGGTTCGGCACGTGCCGGATGTCGAACGTCCCGGGCTCACCGGGAAACACCGCGGTGCCACCGAGCGCGACGACGATCGGATGCATGTCGGAGGTCACGACCCATCCACCTGGGCGCACGACGCGCGCGAACTCTCGGAGCACCGGCCCGAGCGCCGCGACGTGGGTGAGCGCGAGCGAGCACGTCAGGACGTCCACGGACGCGTCGTCGACGGGTAGCGCGTCGAGACGACCCGGCAGCAACTGCGAGGTCGGCAGCTTCGCGCGTGCGACGTCGAGCATCGCGTCGGTTGCGTCGACGCCCACGACGTCGTAGCCAAGGCTTGCGAGATGGGCGGCGTGGCGGCCGGTCCCGCACGCGGCGTCGAGCGCACGGCCTCGTGGCGCGCCGTCGAGCAGCGCGTGGACGATCGGCGTCTCCGCCTCGAGCGCGGGATTCGGACCGTCGTAACGGGGCGCCCACGCCGCGTAGCCCGACGCGACGTCGTGCTCGATCACCGGGATCTCGAGATTGTTCGGGAACTCGTCGAGATGTTCGACGACGCGACAGACGTCGTCGAGGCGCGGCCGCACCGCGCTCGGCTCGGTGAGACAGCGCCGCATCGCGGCGAGCCCGGACACCGCGACGAAGTACTGGGCCGCGATCATCGTGTCCCGGCGCGCGTTCATCGCCGAAGCGTAAGCACGCCAGGGCCCAGACGGCGCGTGAATATCGGCGCACGGCAGGGGCGGTCCCGCGGGACCGCGCCGCACCCTCAGCCCCGGTAGAGGAACGTCGCGACGCCGCCGACCGTGACCTCGTGCACGAGGTCGAACGTGGGGCCGAGGCTGTCGGTGAACTCCTTGATCTGGTTGTACCAGCGCGCGGGTACCTGGCGATGGGTGTGCCAGTCCTGCATGACGACGAGGGTGCGGTCCGCGAGGAAGTGCGGCGAGAGGACGCGGTACCAGGCCTCGTTCACGTCGAACGTCCGGCCGCAGTCGACGAACGCCATCTCGATCGGCCCGCCCTCCCACGTGAGCGGCGGCGCGCTGTCCCCGGCCGCACTCCCGGCGTCGGGCGTGCCGATGCGACGCGTCTGCACGTCGAGACGGTCGAGGTATGGCGTGGCGAACCGCTCGAACAGCGGACGGAAGCTCGCACCGTCGGCCGGCGCGTCGATGTCCGGCGGGAGATGCGCGTCCATCCACGAGCTGCGCCACACGAAGTCGTCGAACACCGCGACGCGCCGGCCGTCGAACTTCGGGTTCGTGCCGAGACCCTCGACGATCCGAGCGGTCGACGCGCCCAGCCACGGTCCGAGCTCGACCACCGCACCGTCACCCGCGTAGAAGCGACCGAGGTACACGTAGTAGCGCTTCTCCTCGTCGCCGATCATCGACGGGCTCTCGACGCGCTGCGGCGCGAGGTCCAGACGCAACCAGGGTGCGTCCCGTTCGAGCACGGAGCGCCGCAGCGGCTCGGAGCCCGTCCAGTCGACGATCTCGGGCCGGACGACGGGATCACGCCGCGCCGCGAGCTGGCGCCGACGACCGTCGACGTCGTAACGAAGCTGTTGCAGCAGCTGGCTCGCGCCGTTGAGCACGCGTTCGCTCGACACGACGCCGAGCGCAGCGCGCGAGCCCGTGCGCCACGCCGTCTTGGCGGCGTCCTTCACCCGGC
>Ga0070739_10006023_pt1 | contig 13530 bp, 14 predicted proteins | sample Coa_R1_7_FD_66445 | JGI IMG/M metagenome (GOLD analysis project Ga0070739, IMG submission 66445) | Surface soil microbial communities from Centralia Pennsylvania, which are recovering from an underground coalmine fire - Coalmine... | ecosystem: Environmental > Terrestrial > Soil > Unclassified ... | reverse complement strand
TCTGGTCAAGAAATTCGAAAGGGAAGCGTCGGGCACGGATTCCGCTACCGGCGACAACCTTCCTCCTCACTCGACCCCAGATCGAGCACTGTAGCAATACGGCTCACCAGCTCCTCGACGCTCAGAACCTGGTCAACGTCGATGACAGTTAGGCCCAGCGCTTCCGCCTCCTGCGCAATCTGATCCGTGAAGAGCGCGTCGCGAGCGAGCAGATTGGCCAGCGCTGTTTCAGGATCGCTGGTCTTTCCCGGAATATCCCAGGTCGATCCACGAATGTCGAAAGCTGCGCGGCGGAACTCCTGTGTCGGGATGAGCCACACTGCTTGCTCCGGGCCGCTCAATAGTGGCGCCACGAGACGTGGCAGGAGCGTGAACCCTTCCACGAGGACTGGCTGGTCCCGAGGTAACGCGAGAAGATCTTCGACAACCAGATCGAAGCCCTCGCCGTGAAATCCATGGAACGTCTCGAACATCACCCGCGGGGAACGATTGAGCCACCGCTCGTCCATATCCATCGACATGAAGGCATGGAGCAGCGGCGCGTTCGCTGGGGTCGTTCGCGCCGTGTACTTTGAGAGTGGCTCAGTCGGGTATAGCCGAAGGCAGTAGGTTTCGGCCAACTCCCGGGCCACGGTCGATTTGCCGGCCCCGCTGCCGCCACCGATGAAGCGGACGTGGCGAAGCGCATCTCGCACTGGGACTATGGGTTCTCCCCTTACCGCAGCGTCGTTATCGGCCGGCACTGCAGCAGATAGAGATCACCGCCTCGATAGGCGCACTCAACATCCACCGGGGCACCGGTTGCCGCCTCCAGGTCGATTGCCAGCCGGGCAATCTCGGCCAGGTGTGTGTCGTCAAGCGCCCGTTGCGCGCGCAGCAAACGCGGCACCGGCACCTCGCGCGTTCCGCCGGGGGCGCGGATCGTCATCACCTGCTTCTCGCCGAGGCGCAGATCGGTTATCGTCAGGTCCGACCGGCGCACGGTGTACGTATCGGGCGTGACGGTCCCGCTCACGATGCTCTCGCCCAACCCGTAGCTCGCGTTGATGACCACCTCGTCGCGATTCCCGGTGACGGGGTTCGCGCTGAACGCGACCGCCGCGACGTCGGCATCCACCAGTTGCTGCACCAGGACGCCCACCGGGACAGCCTCGCTCGGTAGCCCCTGCTCCCGCCGGTATGTCGCCACCCGCTCGGAGGCCGCTGAGTCCCAGCAGCCGGCAATCGCTCGCAGCAGCTCGTCCAGCCCGGTGACATTGAGGAACGTTTCCAGCTGCCCGGCGAACGAGGAGCCGGCGCCGTCTTCGTCCACCGCCGACGATCGAGCGGCGACAATGGGTTCGGCCTGGCCGGTCACGCGGGCGAGCTCGGCGTGGGCGGCCTCGATCAGCATCCGCAGTTCCGCGGTCATGCCGCCGGCGGTCTTCTGCCACTCCCACGCCGCCGTCGTCAGGCAGAAGCCGGGTGGTACGCGATAACGCGTGGCAAGGCGGGAAAGTCTCGCCGCCTTGCCGCCAACCGCCTCCACCGTGCTGGCGCGAGGATCGTCAAGGCGAAGGAGCGGAGGCAGCCCGAGAGCCGCCTCCGCCGTCACATCTGTCATCGTTTACTCGAGCAGGCGGATCGTACCCGTCGAACCATCCACCTCGATTTCCTGGCCGTCCCGGATCATTGCTGTTCCCATGCCGGTTCCGACCACGGCCGGGATGCCGTACTCACGCGCGACGACCGAGCAGTGGCTGAGAATGCCGCCGGTGTCGGTAACGATCGCGGCGGCGCGCGCGAACAGGGAGCTCCAAGGCGGTGCGGTCGCTTCGGTCACGAGGATGTCGCCGATCTCCAGTTTGTCGCCATCGACGAGCGACCGGATCACCCGCGCCGTTCCCCGCGCCGTGCCCGGCGAGCCGGCGGCGCCGCGCAGCGTTCCCGGGTCGGTCGGCGGAGGCGGTGGAGCGCCGAAGAAGTTCATATTCGAGCGCGTCATCGGGTCGTCGGGCGGCGCGCCGGGCGGCATGGTACCGAGTGCCGGCGGGGCCTGGAGCTCTCCCTGGTGCCGGTGTTCCGCCTTTCGCTTTGCCACGAGCGCGCGTAGATCGGCCGTCGGATCTTCCAGCGACCGCCGAACCTCGCCGATCGTGAGATAGAACACGTCGTTCGCGTCCGCGATGACGCCGGCTTCGGCCAGCTGCCGGCCGGCGGTCAGGAAGAGGCGGCGCATGCGGTAGACACTGCGGAAGTCGATCCAGAAATTGTGGACTTCGGTCAGCACTGTGCTCTGCTGCGCTGCCGCCAGCAACGCCTCGAACTGCTGCACGACCGGTTCGGGATACGAGCCAAGCTGCTCCCGTACCGCCGCCATCGCTTCCTCGCGCTCGGTCGCTCGGGCATCCAGCTCGGCCGCCAGATCGCGGTCTGCCTGACCCATGAAGTCCTTGATGCGCAGGATGGCCGGCGTCGGGTCCTCGATCCAGCTTGGCTCGCCGACCTCGTCGTAATCAGGGCCCCTCTGCCCGTACTCGTCGAGGTAAGCCTGCAGCGCGGCGAGGAATTCCGTGGCGGCCGGCTCGGCCTCGAGCGCCGGCATAACATCCGCGGCGGCCTGCTCCTCGACGATGCTCCGCACCGCCGGCTCGGCCAGCGCCTGCCGGCTCAAAGCCCAGAGAGCGCGATCTCCCTCCAGCGTCTTGTTGTCGAACCCTTGAGTCAGGCGGTAAGCGCCGAAGCGATCCTCGTCGCCGAAGAGATCGCGATACATGTCGTCGAACAGCTGCATCGCCAGATGGACCGGGAAGACGACGGTCATGTGGATAGTCCAGACCCGCTTGAATCGGGCTATCGACTCGTCGAGGTGAGCGATGAGCTCGGATTGCGACGCGCCGTCGAGGTCGAATCCCTCCCAGAAGCGAAGATTCTCCTGCACTTCCGGTAGCCAGACGTTCTCCCAGACCTCGCCGATGCGTGGCAGCATTTGCATTAGCTCCTCCTGCTGACGCGCCCCACGTTCGGCAGCGTCCGGGGGTGGCGGCAGCGGCGCCATTGCCATGTACATGTAGCCGTTTATCGCCCGCATCCGCGCGTCCATTGGAGCCGGGCTATCCGCCATGGCCGCGGCGAGTGCCGGCCCGATCGCCACCTCGAGCAGAGACGCCCCCAGCGGCGTCAGCGGCCGGGGGAAGTGCATGCGGTCCAGCATCCAGAACGCCTTCTCGTCGCCGGCCCCAGCCCAATCGACCGGAAAATCAGGCGGAACCGGGATAGGATCCCCGGGTCCCGGCGGTGTCATGGCAGGAACGCTCGACTCCTGTGCCATCCTTTGTCTCCTTCGTCCATTTGGCAAGTAATGTAGTGACTGTACACCAGTTCGAATCGTTCGACAAGACCGCGTGGCAATGAATTGCGGGACACGCCCTGGTAACGAGAGTCTTTCAGGACAAAGCAGGGCGTGGCCGGTCGTCGACGAACAGCACGGCGAGCGCCGAGATGGCGGCGGCGACGGCGACGAGGACGAAGACCGGCAGGAAGCCGGCAGCACCGGAGCTGCCGACGACCAGCGATGCCAGCAGGCTCGTTCCGACGATGCTTCCGTAGTACCGCGCCGTCGAGGACAGACCGGATGCCATGCCGGCTTCACTCGGCGCGACGGACTCGACCACCGCCGTAAAGATGCCGGACCATGCCAGACCCAGTCCCACGCCAGCCACGGCGAGTGTCACGGCCAGGGGGATCGGATGTGCCGCGACACCGGTCAACGGAAGGGGGAGCAGCGCGGCGGTGAAGAGGGTGAGCCCAGCAACCGCTGGTCTCCTCCGGCCGTAACGATCGGCCAGGCGTCCGCCGATCGGGGAGGCGATGACATTCGCCGCCGACAGCGCGGCCAGGATGAGCCCGGTCTGAACCGGCGAGATGTGGTGGCTTCGCGCTGCTAGAAGTGGAATCGCCAGCAGAACCGTATACATCGCCAGATTACTGAGCGCGATGGCGGTGTTGCCGGCGGCAAAGGTGCGCCGGCGGAACAGGCGCAGCTGCAGCACCGGATCGGCGACGGCCAACTCGTGCCGGATGAATGCAGTCCCGAGAACGACGATCGCGACCGCCAGCGCCAGGTTCACGGGGGCGGGCTGGTGAGCGGCGCGGATAAGGAGGGTGGCGCAGGCGATGAGGACCACTCCCATGAGGATCGAGCCAAGCAGGTCGAAGGCCGGCCGGGCGGCCCGGCTCCGGGATCGGGGCATTGCCCACCAGCCGACGAGCAGCGCCGGCGCGACCAGGACCAGGTTCACGGCGAAGACGGCACGCCAGGTGATGAGCCCGGTCAGGATGCCGCCGAGCGGTGGACCGACGGCGGCCGCGACGCTGGTTATCGATCCGATGAGCCCGAAGCGCGAGCCGCGCCGGCTTTCCGGCACCACCTCACGGACCAGCGCCATCGCGTTCGGGAGGGCAGTGCCGGCGGCGATCCCTTGCTGGACGCGGAAGAAGATCAGAACCAGTAGGTTGGGAGCGAGCGTGGCGCCCAGCGATGCCACGAAGAAGTAGAGAAGGGCGCCGACGATGAGCGGCCGGCGTCCAAAGCGGTCGCCCAGCTTGCCCGCGACCGGCTGGCAGGTGGCCATGGTGATGAGATAGAGGGTGACAAGCCAGTCCGCGGCGGCGAGGGAGGTCTGGAGGTCGCGTACGATATGCGGCAGCGCGACCACGATCATCGTCGAGTTGAGCGGCGCCAGGATCCCGGCCAGCGCCGCCATAATCACAATCGCCGTCTCGTTGGCAGGTGCCTCGCGCTCTCCGGGCCATGCCTCGTCCGGCTGTTCGACGGTGATGGATCTACTAGAAGTCGTCATGCCATATGCTCTGCGCAGCGATTGTTGCAGCTTACTCCATGGTCCTGTCGGTAGTCGCGCCTTTTACGGGTGCCGCGCCCCTCGCCCATCCACAACGTTCGTTGGCCCACGACCACGTCAGGGTTGGACGTACTCCAGAGGTGGCATTACCCTTGGGCTGCCGGGCACCCATGAAGGGTGCGACTACAATCGGCGCCTTCGTTACAAAAACCTCTCGTCATACCCCAGACTCGTCAGCCGCTCCGCTCCGCTGTCCGTCACCAGCACCGTGTCCTCCAGCTCCACTCCGCCGATTGTCAGATCGTCCGGCGTGTAGAGCGCCGGCTCGATGTTGATCACCATCCCCGGCTGCAGCTCTGCCTCGACGCCCCGGGCAAGCGCGGGCGAGCCGTGCAGGCCGTAGCCCAACTGGTGACCGATCGCCCAGGGGGCGGCGTAGCGTTCCAGTCCTTCCTCGCGTAGTACCCGGCGGGCAACGGAATCGATCCCGCCGCAGGGGACTCCCGGACGCACCGCGCCAATCGCCTCCTGTAACGCCCGGTACGCGCCCCGATAGAGACGCTTCTGCTCGGCGGTCGGCTCGCCGGTCACGGTTGTGCGGGCGAAATCGCCGGTGTAGCCGTTCCAGACGCAGCCGAAATCCAGGATCACCATCTCGCCGGACTGGATGGTCCGCGGCGTTGCCACTCGCTCCCAGACGGCGGCGTTCGGTCCCGACGCAACCACCGGGATAAATGGATTCATCTCCGAGCCGGCGCGCCGCATCACGTACTCCGCCTCGGCCGCCACCTCGATCTCGCTGATGCCCGGACGCACCGCGTCCAGCGCCGCATCCATTCCGCTCTGCGCGATCTCCAGCGCCTTGCGGAGCAGGGCGATCTCCCCCGGCAGCTTGACCGCCGTGATCTGCGACCAGATATCCGAGGCATCGACGAAGCGAGCATTCGGCAGCGCGGTCATCAACTCGTCGTGCAGGAAGAGCGGCATCAGATCGTAGCCGATCCCCGCCTCGATCAGTCCCCGCTCGGCCAGGATGCCGGCCAGCGCGCTTCCCCAGGCCCGCCAGCCGGGAAGCGTTCGTACCTCCGAGGTGCGCGACCGCAGCGTCGCCCGTCCCTCCTCGCCGGCCAGGCTGGTTCCGAGCACCGGCAACCCCTCCGGCAGCACCAGCGCTAGGTACTCGATCTCGATAAACGGCCGGTACCCCTTAGCGTAGAAGCCGGTGACGTAGCGCACCGCATCGTGCTTCACCAGCAGCAACGCGTCCAACTCGGCAGTCTGCATCGCCGCCTGCACGCGCTCCAGCTTCGCCTGCTGCAGTTCGTCGCCGCAGTAGAAGAGGGGACGAGGATCCAACTCGGCGATCGGCATGTCTACTCCAGCTTCCCCGCGATATCGGCCAGGCGCGTGTCCTGGCCCACCTCGGTCACGATCTCCAGCACGGCAAAGCTCCAGTCGCCGGTGCGCGTCACCGGCACCGTCCGGTATTCGACCACGATCCCGTCGATCGCCGATTCGATCCTTGCCAGCTCAGCGCCGAAAACGTCGACCAGCGTACCGAGAAGTTGCCCTCTGTTCACATGCTGGCCGGCAAAGACGCTGCTGAGCAAAAAGCCTCCGGTCGGCGCGTGAGCGAACTCGCCGTCCGGCGGAGCCTTGACGACGCAGAATCGTTGCCGCCGCACCCGTGGCATGGCGTCGACCATGTCGAGGTGCTCCGCCACATTCCATAGGCCTGAATCCACAGCGGCCACCGCGGTGCCGTCCAGTCGCCCATTGCCGCCGGCCTCGACGAGAATCGCCGGGATGCCCCGCTTCGCCGCTTCCAGCCGCATCACATTCGGGAACGGCGTCGAGGCATAGAGATGCTCGATACCAAAGGCCCGCGCCAGCGCGAGTGAGGCCTCGCCGACCTCGCCCGGCGCGCTGTTGAAGCCGACATACGGCAGCAGGTCATAGGCCATCCCGCCACCATGTAAGTCGATCAGGTAGTCCACCTTGTCGACGATCTCGGTCACCAGCAGATCGGCGATGCGGTGGGTGAGAAACCCCTCCGGGTTACCGGGGAAGGAGCGGTTGAGATCCAGCTGATCGACATCGCCGGTGCGGGCGAAGCGCTCGAACGCCGGCGGGTTGGCCTGCGGTGTGGCGATAATCCTCCCCCGCAACTCCGCCGGATCGACTCGACTCAGAAACCGGCGCAGCCCTTCTGCCCCCTCGAACTCGTCGCCGTGGATGCCGGTGGTGATACCCAACCGGGGCCCCGGCCGGGCGCCGTTGACGACCATTAGCGGAATACCCAACGGGCTCCCGTCCGGCCTTGTCCCCAGGCTCAGCCGAAGATTCGCCCTCTCGCCCGGCGCGATCCTCGCACCGCCGGCCGTAACGTCGCGAGATTCTCCCGCCATCGATTTCCATTCGAAATGAGATGTCGCAATCATACTAATTGACGACCATGTCGATTTTGCCGGAGGACGTTCGTATAGAGGGTGAGAGGCCGGCAAGAGACCGGCCGAAGTACAAGGAGGAACGACGATGAAGCACTATCTCCTCAGCGTTATCACCCCGACCGGCGGGCAGCAGCCGCCACCTGAGGTGCTGGGCCCGATCATGGAGCGAGTCGAAGAGGTCAACCGCGAGCTCAGGGCCGCCGGCGGCTGGGTCTTCTCCGGCGGCCTGAACGCTCCGAGCACGGCCACCGTGGTGCGGGCGAACGGCGGCGATGTCCTGATGACCGACGGTCCCTTTGCCGAGGGCAAGGAGTACGTGGGCGGATTCTCGATCATCAAGGCTCCGGACCTGGATGCGGCGCTCGAATGGGGCGGTAAGTTCGCCGGCGCCATCGGGCTGCCCATCGAGGTGCGCCCATTCTCCGACGTGCGGGAGGACCTGTAGGCGCGGTGCCCGGCCTGGAAACCGCGGAGATCGAGCGTGTGTTCCGGGAGGAATACGGTCGCGCGGTGGCCGTCCTGGTCCGCCATCTCGGCGATATCGACCTCGCCGAGGAGGCGGTCCAGGAGGCCTTTGCCGCCGCGGTCCAGCGCTGGCCCGCGACTGGAACCCCTCCCAGCCCGGCGGGATGGATCATCACCACGGCTCGCAATCGGGCGATCGACCGGCTACGCCGCGAGGCAACGCGGCACGATCGGCACGTGCAGGCGGCGCTCCTGGACGATCGCGATGAGCCCGGAGAGGAGGGACCGGTGGACGACGACCGCCTGCGCCTGATCTTCACCTGCTGCCACCCGGCGCTGGGCATGGGCGCGCAGGTGGCGCTGACGCTGCGCCTCCTGGGCGGACTCACCACCGAAGAGATCGCCCACGCCTTCCTGGTGCCCGAGCCGACCATGGCCCAGCGGTTGGTGCGGGCCAAGGGAAAGATTCGCGATGCGCGTATTCCGTACCGAGTGCCGCGCGAGGCCGATCTGCCGGACCGGCTGCGGGCGGTTCTTGGCGTCATCTACCTGATCTTCAACGAGGGTTACACGGCCAGCTCCGGCGAGCGCCTGGTGCGCGAGGATCTGTGTTTCGAGGCCATCCGGCTGGGCCGGCTCCTGGTCGAGCTGATGCCGGACGAGCCGGAGGCGCTGGGCCTGCTGGCGCTGATGCTGCTCACCGAGGCGCGCCGCCCTGCCCGCACCACCACGGAGGGCAATCTGGTGCTGCTGGGCGAGCAGGATCGTAGTAGATGGAATCGCTCGCTCATCGAGGAAGGTCAGGCGATCGTCCGGCGCTGTTTGCGGCTGAACTGCCCCGGCCCGTACCAGATCCAGGCGGCGATCCACGCCGTGCACAGCGACGCGCCGACAGCGGCGGAGACGGACTGGCGCCAGATCGTGCAGCTCTACGACCTGCTTCTGGCTCTCACGCCCACTCCGATTGTGGCGCTTAACCGCGCGGTTGCCGTAGCGGAGGTGGACGGACCGCAGTCGGCGCTGGACATCGTAGAGGGGCTCGAGCTGGATAGCTACTATCTATTCCACGCCGTGCGCGCCAACCTCCTCAGCCGGCTGGGTCGCGATGAGGAGGCGGCAGAAGCGTACGAGAGGGCCATTGCCCGTACCGACAACGCGGCGGAACGAGAGTTTCTGCAGCGGAAGCGTGGACAGCGGTGAGTCATCCCCAATTATCCAGACCGGGGAGGGGCGGCGCCGTGGTCAATTCTCCCAGAGGTTGTCGAGCGGCTAGGGTAGCCTCTTGACGGGTTGCTCGGGCGCCCAGCGACAGGCTTCTCTAAACGCCTCATGATCGGTGCCTTCCAGAAAAGCCACTTGTTCCATCATGAAGTAAGAAAGGCTAGCGTTGCGTTCTCTATTGGTGCCGAGAACATGCCCTGTCGGCGGTTTTTTGTTAGCAGATCGTGGGTGCGGAGCAAAATGACCTGTCACCTCGTCGCACTGTGCTTCGATGCGAACGACCCGCTCTGTCTGGCGCGCTTCTGGGCCGGGCTCCTGGGCTGGGAGATGACCGACGACCCCGATGGTGGCGTTGCGCTCCTGCCGACCGACGACACCGGCTTCCGTTTCGAGTTCTTTCCAGCCCAGGAGCAGAGGGCCGGACCGAACCAGATGCACTTCCATCTGACGAGCACATCCCTCGAGGACCAGCAGCAGACGGTCGCGAGAGCGCTCAGGCTCGGCGCGCGGCACGTCGACGTGGGGCAGCGCCCTGAGGAGGGACATGTCGTGCTCGCCGATCCCGAAGGGAACGAGATTTGCGTCATCGAACCCGGCAACAACTTCCTTGCCGGTTGCGGATTCTTCGCGGAGCTTACCTGCAACGGCTCACGGGAGGTCGGGTACTTCTGGAGCAAAGCGCTCGAGTGGCCGTTGGTCTGGGATCAGGACCAACAGACCGCGATTCGCTCGCCCCGCGGCGGGCCAAAGATCAGCTGGGATGTTTGGCCGCTGATGCGGAAGACCGGGAAGAACCGGCTGCATTTCGACATTGCTCCACCTATCCACGGTGATCAGCAAGCGGAGGTCGACCGCCTCGTCTCCCTCGGGGCGACGCGCATCGACATCGGTCAGGGCGAGGTCAGCTGGGTGGTCATGGCCGATCCGGATGGCAATGAGTTCTGTGTGTTGACTCCGCGATAGAACGGCCAACTCCTGCGACCGCTCCAGCGTGACTGCTGCGTCTTCCGCTCCTATGTGAGCAGGCCCATGACTCTCGGCCGGCCGCTTCGCGCAATCGGTCGAGCATGTTGAAAAAAGTCGACCGCGCCCCTCTCTTCAATTCGTCGACATCCTCGGCTGGATCTCCACGAGCACCTCGTTCCGCATTCCCTCGGGGGTCACCTCAACCGGGCGCTGGAGTACGTCGGCGATCGCCTGCAGAAAGGTCACAAACCGATCTACGGCGTCGGCCCATCTGCGTCCTCGCAGGCGGCCCTGCTGAAAGTTGAAGTCGATCTCTGCTTTATCAAAGAAGAATGAACGTACGATATTTCCGTCGAGATCGATGGCCATCGAGTACCCCCACTGGTGGGCGACACCGCTCAAGAGTGAGCCAAGATCCGCGGGGCGTTCTATTGGAGCCTCTCCTTTGAGGTATTGCACTGGGACCGTTCGGGCCTCCAGATACGCGAGAAGTCTCTCCCAATCGGACACACCGGTCCCGACGACGTAGGCATCCAGAAGATCTTCTGTTTGGAGGTGCTCAGTCACTGTTGTTCACCTGACGCTGGGCCGGTGGTTCACCCGGAGTCTTACGCTGGAGCCTGCTCTCTGGCCCTAATCCTGTTGGCCGTAATGGAGACAAAGGCATACTACGGGCGAGGATGTGCCTGCCACACCCTCAAAATCTCCTCGCCTACCTGCTGACACGCCGACCGACCCCCAATCGGCTCGCTGCCGCCGAACGACTTCATCAGTTCATCGAGGATGATCTCTGCAGCGTCTATTTTCGTCCCCGCGTCTCGGAAGCGCAGGAGAATGGTTGAGAGCTCTGCCTCATACTCGTCCTGCGGTGCCCCAGCGTGGAGCAGGCCGTAGGGGTCGTAGCGGTTCACAATCGTGCGGGTCTCGTCGAAGACGGTTCCGAAGTACCACCGGAGGGAATGCTCATAAAGTCGGTCGTGGACGACATAGATTGCTTCCGAGCGGCCCCCTTCAGTTACCCCCAACCAGACGACGTAGCCCTGCTTCTCTAGACGCTTCCTGTCTCGGGAAAACTCCTCGGGAGAAGCGTACGTTCGGATGAAGGGCGATGGCTTCCCCATCCCGATATCTAGCTCTCTTTTCTCAATCCTCGGCGGCTGAGAGCGATCATCATCACTCCAAGCACTGTGGTCGTCGCGACGGCCAGCCTACGAGCTACCGTCGGATTGTGTCGTTCCACCACCTCCTCGACAACCTCGCTGGCGATAGGACTGGCAACCATGAGCCAATCGCCACGTGAGCGGGCGAGGGGAAAGGCTGTTGCTCGAACATAGGCGCCGACGCCTAGGAGTACGGCGGCGATGCGCCGCCACATCAGGACGTTCTCGAGCTGGCGTCCGGGACGGATCCGAGGGCGGAGAAAAAGGGTATAGGCAACAAGTGCGAATGGCGAGAGGTAGAAGGGAAGGCAACTCAGCCTTCCGCCCGAAGTTATCCCTTCTTTCGAGTTGAACCGCATCGGTAGGCCAACGATAAGCTCAGGAACAACCGGACTGAAAAGAAGCATATAGCGCTGGCGCCGGGCCTTTGGATCCGGGGAAGAAGCAGCGCGCAAGTACCCGGCCAGACCGACGAGCGCGGCTCCCAGGAGCCGGAGGTTGAAATACTGGTTCATGTTTTTCACAGCACGTCTATCTTAGACATCTTTGTGATGCGGTGCACGCTCAGCGATGGCTACAGTAAGTGCGGGACGACCGGCTAAAGAAGTTCGCGCAGGAGGCGGCCATGACGAAGAGCGTGCAGATGTCGGATGACGGTGAGATCGAGGCCGGGTGGGAGATTCCGAACCAGCGGATCGAGTTCGCGGTCTATGGCACCCTCATCACCCCGGTCGGCGTCGCCCTCGCCCTAAGCCGGGTGTTCCGTCACCGTCTGACCGAGACACAGCAGGAAGTGGCGACCGAACTTCTGGCGCTTCCCTTGTTTGCAGCCAGTGCTCTCGTCAGCTGGAAGGTCGCCGGTCTGTTCTGGCCCAATCGCCCGCTCTCAAATGAGGAGTTCGACGAGTGGCGAAGGAATCCTCCCGGGTCATGTCCCGTAGAGTGGGGGAATTAGCGGCCGTTTGACAGAGACGGCCACCGTGGAGTTCTCATCGAATGACACCACATCATCGAAGGAGAACACGATGGCCGACGATTTCAGGATGGCATTAGAGGATCTTTTGCGCAAGGCGGAGCTGCAGGATCCGGAGTTCTTGCGGGAGGGTGTCCGGGTCCTGGCCCAAGAGCTGATGGAACTGGAAGTGCGTCAGCACCTGGGTGCGGAGCGGTACGAACGGACCGGGGAGCGACGGGGACACCGGAATGGGACCCGAGAGCGACCGTGGGACACCCGGGTCGGAACGATCGATCTCTCGGTCCCGCGGGTGCGCGACAACACCTACTTCCCCAGCCTGCTGCAGCCGAGGACGGTCGCTGAGCAGGCGCTGGTGGCGGTGGTGCAAGAAGCCTACGTCCACGGCGTCAGTACGCGCCGGGTCGACGACTTGGTCCAGGCACTCGGGATGACCGGGATCAGGAAGAGCCAGGTTTCCCGGCTTTGTCAGAGCCTCGATGCCGAGGTGGAGCGCTTCCGCAGCCGGCATCTTGACGGGCCGTATCCCTACATCTGGTTGGACGCGACCTTCCCGAAAGTGCGCCAAGATGGCCGGGTGATCAGTATGGCACTGGTGATCGCGATCGGCGTGAATGCACGCGGGGAGCGGGAAGTGTTGGGACTCGATGTGGGGCCGAGTGAAAGCGGCGCCTTCTGGCTCAGCTTCCTCCGGAGCTTGGTAGCACGAGGCCTCTCCGGTGTCCGACTGGTGACCAGCGATGCCCATGAGGGACTCAAAGGGGCAATCGGAGCCGTCCTGCACGGGGCAAGCTGGCAGAGATGCCGGGTGCACTGGATTCGGAACGCCATGGCGTTGGTCCCCAAGAGCGCCCAGCAGATGGTGGGAGCGACGATCCGGACGGCGTTTACACAACCGGATGCCGACGGGACCAGGGACCAATGGGAGCGGGTCACCGAGCAATTCCGGGGACGGTTCGACCGAGTCGCGGAGTTGATGGATGATAGCCGGGAGGATGTCCTTGCCTATCTTGCCTTTCCGCATGCGCATTGGCGTCAGGTCTGGAGTACCAACCCGCTCGAACGACTGAACCGCGAACTTGGCCGGCGCACCGATGTGGTTGGGATCTTCCCGAATGACGCCGCGTTGATCCGGTTAGCGGGAGCGATCCTGGCCGAGCAGCACGACGAATGGCAAGTGACGAGACGGTATTTCAGCGCCGAGTCGATGGCGCTCCTGGAGCAGAAGGAGGTGGAGCAGACACCGATGTTAGCGGCGAGCTAGACGCGCGTCGCGCCCGTGGCGGCTGCCGCCACGGGCGATGAGAGCCGCGGAGAATTTACCCACGGATAGGGACTTGTACCAAGGTACTATGCGGTACGCGGCGTTGCTGGATGCGCCGCCACCGAAGATGAACCGCGGCGCCCGGCTGCGGCGGTTGCCCGACGTGTCGCCCAGGAGGTGCGAATGATGC
>Ga0070739_10006022_pt1 | contig 13530 bp, 17 predicted proteins | sample Coa_R1_7_FD_66445 | JGI IMG/M metagenome (GOLD analysis project Ga0070739, IMG submission 66445) | Surface soil microbial communities from Centralia Pennsylvania, which are recovering from an underground coalmine fire - Coalmine... | ecosystem: Environmental > Terrestrial > Soil > Unclassified ... | reverse complement strand
CTGAACCGGCTGCAGCACTTCAACGCCGCGTACGGCCCGACCGGCACGCTCGACTACACCTATGACACCGCGAACAACCGGCAGACGCTGAACCAGAACGGCGTCGTGACCGTCTACAGCTACGACGGTGCCGACCGCCTGCTCACGATCAACGACCAGCCGACCGCCAGCGACAACGACGGCAACCTGCAGAATCGGCCGGGGTTCACCTACCAGTACGACCAGGCGGATCGCCTCACGCAGGTGACCGTCGGCACCGGGAACACCTCCTGCACGGGGCACTCCGTCTACGACGGGGACGGCCGCCGCATCAGCCACATCAACACCGGGACCTGCCGCGCCAACGGCCACACCTACGTGGACGACGTGAGTGGCTCGCTGCCGCAGCTCCTCGAAGACGGCTCGCTCTACTACATCCGCGGGATGGGGCTGGCGTACAGCGTCGATCTGACGAGCAGCGTCGCGAGCGTCTTCCATACCGACCGCCGTGGCTCGGTGCGCGCCCACGGACCAGAACGGGGTGCTGGCGCAGAGCTACCAGTACGATCCGTCGGGCGTCCAGACGGCCGCGGGCACCACCCAGCAGAGCCTGGGCTTCACGGGCGAGCCGCAGGACCCGGACAACGGCCTTGTCTACCTACGCGCGCGGAGCTATGATCCGGCTATCGGACGGTTCCTGGAGCGAGACAGCCTGCTGCCGGACCCGAAGCACCCGGACTCCTTCAACCGGTTCACGTATGCGGGCAACAACCCAAGCAGCAACAGCGACCCGAGTGGGCACCAGGGCCTGTACGGGCTTGGGTGTCTCATCTGCGGCGGCGAGTTCGGCTTCGGCGGCTATAACGCCATGGGCTATCCGGGGTTCACTGGAGGGTTCAGCTTCCCATCTTTTGGTATGGGCTACCCGGGCTTTTTCGGCGGCTTCGGTATGGGCTACCCGGGCTTTTTCGGCGGCTTCGGCTATCCGCCATTCTATGGAGGAGCAGGCATGTCGCTGCTAAGCTTCGGCAGTGGAAATATGCCGCCCTCACCGACTTTTGCTGGCGCCCCTGCTGCGATCGCGCCCATAATGTTTGGCAATCCGTTCGATTACATCACTACCTGCGGTGGTGGCGGGATGTGGGGACTTGGCGTCTGCGGCGGTGCGCAAATCGGAGCTGGAGGCGTATATCCGCAACTGTTTGGCGGCTTCAGCACACCCGGCGCTGGGCTGACAACGCTAATGTGTCCTGGAGATCCGTCACAAGGCTGGAGCTTTGGCTTCACGGGAGCACTGCCGGGGCCTGCTAATGGAGCGCTCAGCTTTGGGTGGTCGCAATTCGGTGGCTGGGGTAGCTGCATCGGGGCCAATGTGGGTACCGGAGGAGTATCATTCATGGGTGGCTATGTAGGGCCACCCATAGACACAGGGCCATGACAGCATACCTGATTTCTAGAGTGGTCCTGTGGCCGATCCCAACATTGTGATTTAACCCGTGGGCCATTGCGCGGCCGCCGGAGCTGCGGCCGCAGGGTTTTTGGCGGACTCGATCATATGCTGCGGCCGCCCCAGAGAGTACCTGATGGGTGGCACCACGGCGGACAGCTTCCCGCTGGCTATAATGCTGGGCGGTGTAGCATGTGGGTATATCCAACAACCCACGCTCAATATGCAAAAAAAGCCCACCCAGTGACATGTAGATCGTATTTACTTGAATGCAGCATATACAAAGAAGCCGCCCAGTAGTATCAGGTAGAATCCGACAAACAACAAGACGCCACTGTTTATATCGCGCGTTGGCAGTCCAATCTTTTCGCGCGCTTCACGCATAAACGTCGCATCTTCGTTTCTGAAGTAAATGAACTGCATACCCATCAGCAATGCGATGCAGCCGAATGGAAGTGTCCACCAGTGCGGTGGGTTATGTCCAGTTGCGCTCGACCAAATAAACATTCCGCTCAATGTGAGAACCCAGGCAAGAAGGAGCCCGGCCAATGTGAATCGTGCTGGACGGTGTGAGCGCATAAGTATTGTCCACCTCACTGTTTTGAGTTCGGAGTTATGACCTCAAGGTCCGAGGCGACTGGTGCTACACTGCCTGGATCAATTTAGGAGCCTGCGCTCGGTTCGCAAGGTAGGGCGAACACGCCATACCCTGGCTACTGCAGGTCTACTGTCTACGTATTGGCTACGAGCGGCAGGCCGATATCCATCTCGCCATCCTGACTCTCGCCTGTGTTCTTGTTCAGCGGAAGCCACACGTCACTTTGCCTTGGACCATCGAGTAGCACGGCACCTGCCCAAGTCATCGCTCGTCGGCAGCATGGCGAGGTCGTAGAGAATGACGAACCAGTTTGGATGGTACCGGGCCGATTGCTGACCTGTCCAATATACACACCCCCAGCGGCGCACGTAACAGGAGAGCGTGTACTTTCCTATAGTGTAATACCAGGTCCGTGGCCTTGAGAAATTGTGTCCGGATGTCAGGGCTATGGATAACGTTGAACGAACTAAGCCGCCACATCGTGGAGGTGCATATATGCAACCGGTTCCAGTACGCCGCGCCGTGCTTGCCTTGATAATCACGCTCGTGATTGCGATCGGCCCAGCCTATTCTAGCATGGCCAGTTCTGTTGGTCAGAGCGGCCCCTCTCCAACCCCCGAATACTTTCTCATGCGCGGTGTGCAGCGCGCTATGGCTAGTGACTACAGTGGTGCTGCGGATGACTTCACCGAAGCGCTGCGTCTCAATCCTGACTATACCGACGCCTACCTGGCTCGTGGTGAGGCGCGGCGCGCGCTGGAGGATTATGACGGCGCGCTGGCAGACTTTACCCAGGCGCTGACCATTAGGCCGGATCTTACCACTGCCTATGTCTACCGCGGAATAGTCCTAGCTCAGTTGATGGACCTGCATGGCGCCATCGACGATTTTACTCAGGCGCTCCAGCTGGCCCCATCCCTGGCTGAGGCAAACGTCTTACGGGGCGAGGCCCGAATGGCGCTGCTTGCCCTGCCCGAGGCAGTAGTGGATTTCCAGGTCGCCTTGCAGGCACGCCCGGACCTCGCCGAGGCCCACGCCAGCCTGGGAGGGGCGTACGTGATGCAGGGGAACTTCGACGCCGCCATGCCCGAGCTCGACGGGGCGGTTGAGCTGAGCCCGACAACCGCGTGGGTCTACCGGGCCCGGGGGGCAGCATACATGGCCCAGGGGGACGCCGCCATAGCCATCCAGGACTTCAGCCGGGCGATACAGCGGGCACCCGAGTTTGCGGCCCTCTATGTCGACCGAGGATTGGCACGCAACCGCTTAGGCGATACTACGGCCGCGGCCGAGGACGTGCAGCGCGCTGTGGATCTCTACCAAGCACAAGGGAACGCGATAGGTCACCAGACGGCCCTCGGCGCCCTCCGCCTGATACGCGACCGCCCGCCTGCTGGTACAGCCGAGTCCGCTCCTGCAGTGAGTGCCACGGATGCGCTTACTCCAGCGGGGGTGCGAGAACAGTTCTTCGCGGCCAGAAATCACGGCGACGTGGCAGCCATGCTCGCCCTATTTACAGATGACGCCGTGCTCGAAGGCGTCCCGGGTACCCGAGCCGTTGGCCGACCGGCGATCCAACAGGTACTCGAAACCGATGCGGTGAGTGGCACGCGGATCACGGTCCTGGACGCCCAGGTGGCCGGTAATGCCGAGACCGGCCACTACGAGGACCGGGCGGACGCTGTGCAAGCGAGCGGCGCGGATCGGATCAGGGGGTCCTACCGGCTGGAGACGCGCGATGGCCGGATCGCTCTCTATCATGAGGAGGCGGATTTCAGCGATCCGCAGACGGTACAGTATCTGCGAGCCGGCATGCGCGTGGTCATGCCGCCGACCTCCCAGGATACGCGATAGCGCCCGCCCACAGCGTGCCCAGGGTAACCCCGATGCTCGTCGTACGTCAGCGCCCGATGCTATTCTGGGCTCGCACCGATCAGTCGCGCGTCCAGGACTTGCGCGAGCTGGACGGTGGCCTCGAGCGGAGGCACCGATCCCATCGCCACACTCGTTAGCGACCCGTACATCCCGCCGCGGCGGAAGAGCACGTAGGCAATGCTGGCTAACGGGGCGCCGCCCTGCGCATCGAGCAGCGCGAGCCGGCCGTCGCGCCAGCCCGGTCTACCGGCGATCACCGTCCCCGTGGCCAGCTGCATCGTGTAGGCTCGGCTCTCATCTCCCACTGGCGCCGTGTCGACCGGCGTGAGGGCGGTGAGCGATGGGGTACGCTCCATCCGACTCTGCACGCCGGCTGCCACCGCATCCAGACCCGGATCGGTGTTTGGCGCTTGGAGCGTCGCGAACACGGCCACGACCGTGCCCGCCGGCAGCAGGCGCGCGCGGTCGAGGTCGCGCGCATCGTCTCGCATGAACGTGGTAATGTAGCCGGGGGCTGTCGGGATACTCCAGGGGCCACTACCACGGGGGACCAGCCGCAGGTCGTGCGGCACGTCTGCCTCGGTGAGGCTCGCTGCCGCGAGGCGCGCCTCGGTCGATGACAGCAAGCCGGTTCCGCCCGCTGCCGACTCGTTGGTACCGCTCGGGGACCCGAACGGCAGGGTCGCGAAACCCGGCACGCGGTCTGGTGTGGTCCCAATCTCGTCGTCTTGCGAAGCGCTGTCACCTCGTCGGCCTGGTACGGCCGCCAGACCTTCCTGGACCCGCCCTTCCGCCGCCTGCGCATAGGGCAACAGCAGGTCCACCGTCGCCGGCGCGTCGGGCATAAGGAGGGACACGCCAAATAGCAAGTTGCCCGTCTTGGCGACTAGCGCGATCTCCTCCCGCGGCCAAAGCGGCCGGCGGAAGGCGCGGCTGCCCTCGCCTAGCGAGGGCGCTGGAACTTCTTCCCCGGATCCTGCGACGTTCAGCGAGCCCCGCGGATTGGCGAGTGCCTGCCCGGCTGCTTCCGCATCCGGATAGCGGGTGACGGAACTCACGAGCCGCACCGGTCCGCGCCTGGGCGCCTCTGGCAAGGCCGGGCCATCGAAGGTCCGGCTAACCGACAGCGTGCCGGCGGTGTAGACGTAGCGGATCAGTTCGTCGACCTCCGTGAACCCATCCGGAAGATCGTCAGCCCTGAGTAGCAATTGCCGAAGGTAATTCTCTTCCTGCGCATCTTGGGCCTGGATACTCGTGGGAATATCACCATGCGCCCGAGAAGAATCCTCGCTCGCGGCTGCCCCCGCGACCCCGAGTCCCCCGGTCCAGCCCTGCGTGCTGAGCATTACAAGCACCGCAACCGCAAGGATAGCGCCAAGCGCTCCGCGACCCAACCGACGTATTGCCATCCCGTCCCCCCTCGTCAATGGCACTGATACCGAATGCCTCCTGTTGGTCGTCTATCCCGGCACTCGGCGCATTCGCCAGGGCTCTCTGTGACCGGCACTGCGCTGAAGGACTGGCGGAGCGCGTAGCTCCTGCCGGCCGTGAGCCAAAGGTCGAGGCGAGCGCCCTCGCGGGGGCCGCCACGAAGCCTGCCGGTCCGCAGATCCAGAGGCGGCATCTGCGGCCGGTTCTCATCCTACCTCACGCCACTCCTCAGCGTATAGGGCGCAGGCCGGTTCACGGAGAGAGCACTGTGCTTGTGCCTCGACTCGCCGAGGCACGACGTTTTCCGCTGCACGCGCGACGCCTACCACCGGCCTGTCGCTGTCCCTACATCTATAGAAACCGGGGTACCGGGGCCGGGCTGCTCCAACAACTGCTGCGGCCTGCCAGGATCAAAATGCCGGAGGTCCTCATAGCACCGCATAACGTCATCGAATAATATCCAGTATCCGCATTATACGGGCGGAGATACCTGTTTGGGCGTTCTGCAAACTCAAACGATTATCCCGGCAAAGCTGAGTCGCAAAATGTGGACAACAATCACTGCCACCAAAGCTGCGCCTACTCAACGCAGTGCGGCTCCTGGCGCGACTACGAGGTGCCTGGCGGGCGAGGGGGCGTGGCGGCTCCCGCACTGTTAGCCGCGAAGCGCCGCAAGCGGGCGCTGAGCGCGGCCGGCTCGGCGCCGATACGAGCAGCGATGGCCTGCACGTCGGCAGCCCAGTAGGCGGGCCGCGGGGGCTGGCAGAGGCGCAGCCGCATGACGCCGGCGACGGGGCAGCCGAGCTGCGCGGCGAGCGTGGCATCGTCGTACTCGGCGAGCGCTGTGGTCAGTAGGAGCCCCGGCCGTGTGGCGAGGGCGCGCACGGTCAGGCGCCGCAAGCGCTTCTGTGCGGTAAGCATCGTGTCCTCCCGCGGGATCGCCGGGGCGGGTGCGCTACCCGCCCCGGCAAGCCTTACGCTACGTTTGCCGCCGCGGCCTCACCCTTGGCGGTCAGCTCGAACCGATCCCAAACCCGTGCTCTGCGGCGTGACGCGCGCCGCGGCGAGGGCCGTGTGAACCTTCGGCAAGGTCCGCTCGATCTGCTGGGCCAGCAGGTAGCGGCTCGTCTCGCTCGGGGCGGTGAGGTAGTCGTGCAGGCGCTCTAGTAGTAGGTCCGCGGCCAGCGCGGCGGCAAAGCTCGCCTCATCGATCTGGAGCGCGTAGCGGTAGGTCGCCTCGAAGGGCAGCGCGGGGGCCGGTGTGGTACCATTGGCCGGGGGGAAGTGACCATCGCTCGCTTCATTCCTGGGCCCTCGGGCGGCTGCAACGCTCGGGGGCCGCTTCGTGCTCGGGCGCCCAGCGCCCTGCATCTTTGCTATACCAAATCGTTTTGGGTGAGTCCATAGGGCAGATGCGAGATTCACGGAAACCGCTCTGCGTGATATGCTCACGGTGGAGGTAGTGCAATGGCTGTAAGCGACCGCTCGCCCCTGAGCGATGCTGCCCGCGCGATGGCTGCCGCCCGCCGTGTGGTCGGACCGGTGCGCTGTGAGGAATGCGGCGCCGAGGTGATGGCCACGACGGCGGGGCGCTACAAGCGGCGCTACTGCTCGCCGCGCTGCCGGGCGCGCGCCTACTACCGCGCCCACCGGGCCGAGCTGACCGATCGCCAGCGCGAGCGCCGGGCTGTCCGTCGCGGGGAGCTGCCCGTAGACCCCGTGCCGCTCTCGCCGAAGGAAGCGGCGATGATGGCCGCGTCGGCCGCGGATATGGCCCGCGGCGACTACCTGACGGACGCCGAGCTAGACGCCCTGCTCGCCCGCGAGGCGTGAGCTGGCGCGGCCGTGGCGGCCCTGTACCGTCATTTGGCCGGCATCGGTGGCCGCCGATCTGGCGCGCCTCGCTCGCCGTAACCCGCGGCTGGTCGCCCGCTTGCGCGCCGCGCTGCGCCGCTACGCCGAGACCGGCTACGGCAACGTGCGACGGCTAGAGGACATGCCGGGCCTGCGCCTGTGCGTCGGCGACTGGCGGATCATCTTCGATCTGGAGCCGGGCCGTATCGTCGTGCGCGCCGTAGATGACCGCAAGGACGTGTATCGGCGCCGCTAGGTCGACCGCGCCAGCCCCTCAATCGGCTCCGCCGCTCTTTCGGCTCTCCAGAAATCGATCGAGGTCCATCCGCTTGAAGCGGAAGCCGCCGCGGTTCCCGAGCTTGGCTGCCGGGATGGTCCCCTTGCGCGCCCAACTCCGCAACGTCTCCGGATGGACCCGCAGGTACGCCGCCGCCTCGGGCGTGGTAAGCCACTCGCTACTGTCTCGCATAGCATTATTGTATTGGATTGTATTAAAATGAATCAAGACGCGGGAGGTAAGTATGCGCGCCGTAGTGTACGCGAGAGTATCGACCGACGCCCAGGAGCGGGACGGCACTTCCCTGGACACTCAGGAGCGGGCCGGCGTGGAGCGAGTGCTGCGGTCCGGCTGGGCGCTTGTTGAGTGCGTCCGGGACACCGCCAGTGGCTACACGCTGGACCGCCCTGGCATCAGCCGCGTGCGCCAGCTACTCAAGCAGGGTGCCATCGACGTCGTGGTAGCCTACGCCGTGGACCGGCTGTCGCGGAATCAGAACCACATCGGGGTCCTAATCTACGATGTCGAGCAAGCGGGCGCTCGGCTGGAACTGGTCACCGAGCAATTCGAAAGCACGGCGATCGGCCGCTTCATTCTGGCCGCCCGCGCCTTCAGTGCCGAGGTTGAGCGCGAGATGATCGCTGAGCGGACCACTCGCGGCAAGCTGGAGCGGGCCCGCTCGGGCCGCATTCCACAGGCGATGGGCAAGGGCTGCTACGGCTACGTCTACAACCCGCGGACGGGCCAGCGGGAGATCGACGTTGCGCAGGCGGAGGTCGTCCGGTGGATCTTCCGCCGGTACCTGGAGACGCGCAGCTACTCCAAGGTCTCCAGCGAGCTGAACGATTCGGGCGTCCGCGCCTTCTCAGGCGGGCGCTGGTATCCGCTGACCATCCGTCGAATCTTGACGAACGAGTCCTATACCGGGCGGCTCGTCTACCGGCGTACGCGATGGATAGTGACCGGGCGGGAGGGCGTTAAGGGCGGGCGCCGCCGGCGGCCCGTTCCTCGGCCGGTCGAGGAGTGGATCGAGATCGAGGGCGCGTCGCCCCGGATCATTGACCAGGCGCTATGGGACCGGGTACAGGCCATCCTGGCGGACCCGGAGCGCACGCGCCAGCGGCGTACCGCGAGGCTCTACGTGCTACGTGGTCGGGCCAAGTGCGGGACGTGCGGGGCGGCGATGATCGGCCAGACGATGAAGGTCAAAGGCGCCGAATACACGTACTACGCTTGTCGGCATGCCTACAATAAGCACGTTCGCGAGCAGTGCTCCGCCCGCTACGTGCGAGGCGACGCTCTGGAGGCCGGCATCTGGAAAGAGGTTCGGCGCGTCCTGACTGACCCCTCGACCGTGCTGCACGAGTTGGAGCGGCGGGACAGACCAGAATTCGATCCCGATGAGGTAGAACGGGTCGAGGGCGAGATCAAGTCCTTGAAGGACCGCGAAGCTCGGCTCGTACGCCTCTATAGCTTTGGCGAGGTCGATGAGCAGCCGGTCCGAGAGGAGGGCGCCAACCTTCGGCGTCAGCGCACGCTACTTGAGGAGCGGCTGAGTACCCTGCGCGGATCGGCCGCGCCGATAGCTGGCCAGGTGGATGCCAGGGCGCTGTCCCGAGCGTGTGCGGCGGTCGCGAATTGGCTGGACCGCGCTGGGCCTGCCGAGCGCCTGCAGGCACTGGAGGCGCTCCAGGTCGCTATCGTCGCCACGCGCGAGGCGGCGACGGTCCGCGGGGTGCTCCCGGTCGAGCCGCCGAGTTTTGCGCTAGCGAACGATCATGCCGATGCAGGTGAGCGGCGGCCGCTGAGGTTCCGCGTAGACAAGCGACCACATGGGCCAGCCACCTCTTCAGCCGAATCGCCATCCCGAGCGTCAGCGCGAAGACGCGCCAGGTCCTGGGCAGCTCGGGCATCTTCCGGCCGGCGCTCGCCAATGGCCCCTCGCTCCACGATCCGAATGGGGCCCCTGAGCACCCCTCGGACTCATGCTGGACCCACCTGAATGCGCGCTTCCCCGGCATTCAGTATTGAGCAACGACGGCGCCGGGCCCCACCTCAATCGGCGACCCGCACACTTGCCAGCGTGCCGGTTAACTGTGGCAGTGTGCCTGGTCGTGGCCTGCGAGGGCGCATACGGTTGGCGTATCCGGGGTACCCCCGCGCAGAAGAGGGCCCATGTCCCCGTACGACACGCTCCGCAGCGGGGAGGGCGACCAGGCTCCCGCGGAGGCTGGGGCAGCGCCGCACGGGCCGGCCACTCGCAGGACCGGAACTGGTAGGCGACGAGTCGGCGCGGTGCTCCGCCTGGGAGCCGGGCTGTCCATTTATGGGGCGGCGGTGCTGCTCGCGTCGTTTGGCCCGCTCTCGGCCCGCCAGCACAGCGCGTGGGCGCAGGCCGCGAGTACCACCGCACAGCCGGCCGCGGGCACGACGACTCCCAGCGTGACCGTCGTCCCGACGACGACGGCCATCGCCACCAGCTCACCCGTGCCCACCGCGCCGCCGTCGCCAACCGCGCGGCGGACGCCGACTCGGCGCGCTACTGCGTCGCCGTCGCCGACCGCGCCGCCGTCCCCAACCGCCCGACGCACCGCGACACCGCCCGTCACCGCGCTACCCTCGGCCACCGCGCGCGCCACTCCGACCCCGCTCGCCACCTTCGCGCCCCCGACCGCCCCACCGACGGTCACGGCGCTGCCCACGGTCGCGCTCCCAACGGTGCGCGCCATAACGCCGGCGGTGCCGACAGCCGCGCCGTCCGTCACGGCGTCGCCCTCCGCGGCTCCCGTGACGATTCTCCCGTTGCCGACCGCGCCACCACCGCTCACCGTCTTACCGTCACCGACGCCCTCGCCCGTGCTGGGTGGAGCGATCGGCAGTGGGCCGGCCAGCCTCCCAGGCGGGGGGCGCGCCACACCGCGCCCCACCACTGCAGCGGTGCGTGGCGCCACGACGCGCGCCGCGATGGTGCCGGCGCCCCGGCCGGGAGCACCGGCGCCGTGGCCGCTCGCCCTGGTAGTCAGCGTGGGCGCTGTGGCCTGCGGCGTGGCCGTCCGCCGCACGCGCAGCGTCCGACCGAACGGATCGGGGCGCTAGCCGCCGTCAGCCTCCGTTCACGATTGCTACCGGCGCCACGGCGGTCGGCACACCCCGTACTGCGCCTGCTAAGTGTGCGGGTCGTTCGCGAAGGCGCCCCCCGGCCGGGTGGACAGCGCCCCGCGGACTGCACGCTCCCACAGCCCAACTGACCGTTTGGCGAGAAGCGCGCTGCCAGGCGCGCGATAATGGGCATGTGGAGCTCGGCGGACAGAGGCATGCGCCCGGGGTGATCAACGGCGGCGGGCTGGATTGCCGACGGAACCCGAGAGACCGGCTTCCCCGTGGCGGTCGGACCACCAACCCACGGGACTAGGAGAGGGAGGACAGAGTTGGGTAGCCACAGAACCCTGCGGTGGATCGGGTCGGTAGCGCTGCTCGCCGCGGCGCTGGCAAATGGCCTATTCGCGCCTGGCGCCTCGGCTGCCGTGCAGCCCCAGCACCGGCCGCCCTCCATTCTGGCCGTCTTGCAGGTGATCCAGGACACGGTGGAGTGGCGTACCGCCAACGCGGCTGCCCCGTCGCCCTCGGACGACACGGGATGGACGAGCGTGGAGGACTCCCAATCCCTCGCTGCCGGCGACGAGGTGCGCACGGACCAGGGCGCGGCGGCGCGCATCATCCATTTCGACGGCACCCGCACCGATATGATGGAGCAGTCCGACCTCCAGATCGAGCAGCCCGACACGAATCCGCAGGGCGCCATGGTGGGCCGCCTCCTGCAGCTCGACGGAATCGCCGTCCACCACGCGGCGCCAGCCGACAGCTCGGCCGGGCTGGCGGGGTTTCAGGTCGAGACGCTGGCGGTGGTGGCGCGCGCCGAGGGCGCCACCGTCCAGGTGCAGATCGACCCGGACGGGACGACCCACGTGACTTACGTGAGCAACGGCCAGAGCGGGCCGGTCTCGGTGCAGTCGACGGCGGCCGGCAGTACGCCCATGCCCCTGACTCCGGGGCAGGCGATGGTCTTCCCAGCGCCGTCCGGCGCCCGCCCCCCAGGAGCGCCCCGCTCCTGATCCGCCCGGGGCGGTGCCGCCGCGCTGCCGCGATCCGCCTCGGCGACCGGCCGGTGCCTGGCGGGCAGCTCGATCAAGCCGCGCGCGGTTTCCACGTGAGTCGCGCTGGACGACGAGGCTGACCACCTGGCCAACTGGCTAGGCTCCTGGTGCACCGTGCCGCCTCCCAGCACAACTGGCGGTTTGGCGGAGGTTCAAACGCTGCCGGCGTTCGACACTGGGGTAGATCAGAGGTTGTTCGCGCGGGGACAGCCATGCGGGCGTGGAGCCAGCCGGCACCGGCGGACCGCGGAGCTGCGCCCGCGGAGGGCTGACCATGACGTGGCAGCGGCTCGGGCGCCTGGTGTTGCTGTGCAGCGCCGTCGCGCTGCCAGTGCTCGGCGGCGGAGCCGTGCTGGCACAGTCGACCGGCGCCGCCGCCCTGCAGGGGCGAGTGCTCCGCCGCAGCGATGGCGCCCTCTTCGTGTATCGCGACGGGCTGCGCTACGGCATTGTGCCCGCCGAGCTTACCGATGCGCAGATCGACGCCATTCCCGACGCGGGGGTGCTCGTGGAGCGCCTGGACAACTTCTTTGCCCTGGCCCTGGGCCCGAGCCCGGCGAGCCCGACACCGACACCCACAGCCCCGGCGCCCACGGTCGGCGTTGTCTCCCCGACCGGCGCGAGCCCCAGTACCAGCGCCTCCTTCGACGCCGCGGTGGCTGGCCTGGTGGGCCAAACCCTCCGCACGTGCGGGCTGCTGGGGGTGCCCGTCGACGTGGCGGTGCAGCAAGCCGAGCCGCTGCAGGGACCCGACGGCGTGCCCCACGTAGTGGTGGTGGCAAATGTCACCAACGTTGGCGACCAGGCCGCGCAGGTCTCGCTGCCGGTCGAGCTGCAGGACAATCGCGGCCGGCTGTTCCAGATAACGAGCGCCGGCTTTACCCCGGACCTCACCGTCCTGGCGCGGCAGTACGGCATCAACGCGCTCACACAGCAGGTGCTCGAGCCCGGGCTGTCGCTGCGGCAACTGTGGACGTTCGAAGTGCCGACGGACGTGCAGGCGCTGACGCTCGTCCCGGATCCCATGAGCCGTTGTGAAGGCGTGGTGGCCCCGTGAAGCCGAGCCGGGACCAGGAGCGGCCGGCGCCCGAGAGGCGCGAGGGTACGCGCCGCGGGGCGGGATGGGCGCCCGGGCTGCTCATCGCCCTGGCAACCGGCGCGACGGCCTGCCGGGCGGCAGAGCCGCCCGCGCCGCCGACCGTCGTCCCCGCCCCGACGCCGTCGCCCTCGCCAACCGCGGCGGTCTTCCCGACCGACATCCCGCACGCGGCCGCGACGTTTCTCCCGGCGCCCACCGCCCTGCCGACGGCGACGGCGCCGCCGTTGCCATCGCTGGTGCCGTTGCCGCCGTGGGAGCCCACCGTGGGACCCGGCCCCGCGCCAACGCCCGCGCCCACCGACGTCGTGCCCGTGCCGACCCACCCCCCGCTGCGCTCGCTCTAAGCCGGGCGATGGAGTCAGTCTAGCCAGCCCGGCTTCACCCAGCCGGCAGGAACAGGAGGGAATCGTGATCCGCACGACGAGCCTCATTCTTGGACTGCCCCTGCTGGCCGTCGCGCTAGTCGCGGCGCGGCCCGCGCTCGCGGCAGCCGTGCTCGCCGAGAGCCAGACCTCCGCCGCGCATCCCGTGGCCTCCCTCCAGGCAGCATTGGATTGGCATTAGCGCTACACGCTGCAGGTGGATGGTCCGCCCGGAGCGACATTCACCGCGGCCGGCGTGGAGACCTACGTGAACGCGCAGGCGACGCTGGGCGGCAGCGCCGATCGCAGCAGTCAGTTTCAGTGCGCGGCGCCATATCGGCTGGAGCTGCCGGCGCCGCAGACCGACCTACGGTATTGGCACTACGCCGCGGCGGTGGCCCCGACCTCGGGCGACAACCTCGTGGTCCGCATCGTCGCTGCCGATGCGGACTGA
>Ga0070739_10006021_pt1 | contig 13530 bp, 6 predicted proteins | sample Coa_R1_7_FD_66445 | JGI IMG/M metagenome (GOLD analysis project Ga0070739, IMG submission 66445) | Surface soil microbial communities from Centralia Pennsylvania, which are recovering from an underground coalmine fire - Coalmine... | ecosystem: Environmental > Terrestrial > Soil > Unclassified ... | reverse complement strand
AGGATGCGCGCGCCCGAGTGCTCCAGGATGGATTCGGCAGCTCGTACGATCTCGAACTCCTGGCGCTGCTTCGGCGTGTAGGGCGGAATCCCATCGATCTGTTTTGCGTTGAACACAGTGTAGATGCGGTGAATCATCCGCGGCGCGATCTTGTCGCCCTGCTCGGAATCTGGATGACCACCGCGTTGCTCCCGCTCGCGCGATGCGGACGGAAACTCCCAATATTCAATCTGCGTTCCGGTCTCGCCTCGACGGACCTGCCAGCCGCGTTGTTGCGCCTGCTTGTAGCTCATCCATCGCGGATCGTCATAGCCGCGTTTAGCAGCAACCGCCATGAGGTAGACGGCATTGCCGCCGCGGTATGGCTTTTCGGTGGTCGGATTGAATGGCGTTGCGATCGCGCCCGATTGCCACGGTTTCTGCCACGGTGCAACACCTTCTTCGAGCATGCGAATGATGGCGTCTGTAGCTTCCTGCCGGAAATCCCGTTTGGCGCTTTGCGGCTGAGGGCGATCAGTCGTGCCATCGTCGCCTCCATCGTCAAAGCCGTCTTCCGGCTGTTCGTCCTCGAAGCCTGATGATTGAAGCGGCTCGCCGCCGATGGGGTCCAGTAGGCTTTCGAATTTCGCTGGAATTGTTTGAGCCATAATGCTCCTTTTGGGAAAGGCACTTCTGATGAGCTTAGTTATTCGAACTCGTCAGGTTCCTTTCAGACATTAGGGGGCGCGATTCGATTACTGTGCCAATGCGAAGCTCAAGCTGACGGAAAAGAAGCAAAAACGAGTAAACCCAGACTATTGGGTTTCGTTAAGCAGAACTTGGCCAAAGCTATCGAAAGTCACCGAATAGGTGGAAGAGCCTAAAACAGTTCCTGGGACGAAAAGGTGACCGTGCATCGATATCTTGGAGCCGGGCCGATTGTAGCTCTGCCTAGTATGCTCCGAATACTCCCGGCTAGCCAGGATCTCGATTTGCCCTTTAAACAGCACGTCGTGCTGATATTTAGCGTGCCCCAATAAGGGGCCATTTAAATGGGTGGGCGCGCTCGGGTCGCCCGGCGCAACATCCTCCTTCCACTACCAGCCGGAATCGCCGGGAGTACCCGGTACAGCCAAAGAGCTGACAGGCCAGGCAGATGCCCGCCAGTCCTCGCTCGTCCTCGTACATGCACGTCCCGGCGCTCGGGTCGCACGCATAAAAGCCGCAGCCGCGCAGGATTGCCTCGTACCACCAGCGGAGACTCCCAATCAGTCCTGTCTCTCGCGTGCGGTCGCCGTTGCCGTATGCGTCGGCGGTCCAGACAGGCGTGAGCGGCTCACAACGAATTCTAATTGCTGCGGCCACCATCATATTCTGCGGACTTCTTAGCTCTTCTCAAATCCTGAGCTGTCGAACTTCAGCGTCCGGCAGTTTTCCGTCACAGTGCGCACGATGTTGTCCGGCGCTCCCTGAGGAAGGCTAGCTTCTATCTCAAGGATCACTCGTACGTGTGCGTCAGGCAGACCTGCTAAGTGGACAATCACCTCTTCAGCCACCCGGCTGGCATCTCTTCCGACACGCGTAGGGTCGAGTGCGATGCTTCCGTAGAACCTGCGAGGTGTCTGAGCAACGGGCGCCAGTGGCTCAGTTCCAGATGCTGGTTGTGTTAGCACAGAGCCACCCGGACCTCTCCCACTTTCTGGTGACACGCCTCCAGCGGGCGTCCACGCCGTTTCGGCATCCATCTGTCGGCGCGCCACCTCCGGTTTGACGAGCATACCGGGAGGGTCCGTATCGGAAAGCGCGACGTGCAGGCCTCCCCGCAAGCCACGATACCTGCCCGCCGCTTCATCGTAGCTATCGGCGTAGGCGAACGAATCCCGCTCCCAAGTAAGCAAAGCGAGTCCGTCCCGCACAGCGCCCAGCAGCACGCTTGGATTTTTCAGCCGCGGCAGATAGAGATAGCGGGCGAAATCTTCCGCCAACTGCCGGATCTCCACGTGATCGCCGCGCCAAAGCGGAACACGGTCGAGATCCATCCGTAGCCGTGTACCGGCCAGGGAAGTAATCAGCAACTCATCAGAACGCAGCTTTTTGCTCGCCCGAACAGCCAGCGCCTCTTGACCAGTCAGCCGGATGCTCTGCCATGTTACCTCGGCCTGCGGATCTTGCTGGGTCGGCACCACCAGCCACTGGTAGGTTTCTGGCAAGCGAGCCGCCACTGTCTGATCGGCCGACTTCTTCTGCTCTTCGGCTTGACGGACATGGAATGGCGTCAAATCGAGCGTTTTTTGATCCAGCACGATGGAGTCCCATGCCAGATACCGGCGCACCGCATCCTCTAGATCCTGCAGCCTATTGCGGTCGGCTGCAAGAAACACCAACGTATTCCGCCGGAGACGCGGCGCTGTGCCTCGATTCTCCAGGATCTGTTTGGCGGCAGCCAAGGCCGGGCTTTCGCCTTCGCGTACGTGGGGCTTATCCGGACCTAACACAACCAGACGGGCATCGAAATCGTCAGGAACATCTTGGCTGGATTGAGGAAGCGGATGCACCCGGCTGAAATCGCCAGCCGACCGAACATCATTCCGCACTCGCCTCTCGATCTCCTTGAAGACCTTGTCCGGCTCCCGCTTTAACTGCTCGGCGCGGTCCTCAGCGAGCTTGGTGACGGTCGGCTGTGTGGAATACCAGTAGCGCGTGCCATCCTGGTAAAGGTAAGTGGCTGCGCCCGCCAGGCGCCGCAGCGCATCCCCAAAGATCGCCGGCGTCTCACCTGGCACTACGCAGCCCAACTTGATCCGCCGGTCTTCAATACCATGATGCGCCGCGGTAACCGTGGGTGCCGAGCCCAGGTAGATGGTGCGAGCCACTCGCCTGCAGGCATGAATCTTACCGAGCGCGGGCACCTCCCTGTCGATGCGCACGGGGAGCGCGGCCGGGCCGTCCACATCCTTTTCGATCACCGGTACCCAGTTGTCTGACAGATACCGTGTCAGCTCAAACTGAACGCGAGGATCGTCAATTGGAATGGTGGAGGGAAGAATTAGCGGATTGCGGTCGCCTTTTTCCCAGAGGCTGTGGATGACCGCCGCCATTAACCGCAACACACCCCGAGTCCGCTGGAACTTCAACAACGTCGACCAATCGGTATAGAGCCGGTCAAAGATTTCTGGATGGATCGGATAGGCGGCCTCGAGCCTCTGCTTGTACTCTGCCTCGCGGCATTCCGGTGGGAATTCTTGATGTTGAGCGCGATAAAGATCCGCAAAGGCTCGCGCGGTGACACCACGCGATTTGAACTGCTCTGGGTCGGTCATTGTCTGGAACAGACGCCGACGGACAATCTCAAAACTCTCTTCTGCCGAAGCCGGCCGCCAGGATGACTCGATTCGCCCGACGACGTTTTTCAGTCGATCCAGCACTTCGCGACCCCGTAGACCGCCTACCTCCACATCTTCCGCCTGAACGTGCGGAGATCCAGCCGTATCGGATGCGGGAAGGCTGATCACCACCAGGCACCCACGCGCAGCCCTAGCTGATTCCGTCAGCGCTTGCGCGAAGGAGAACTGTGTCTCGAAGCTCCCGCCGGGCAAATCGGCGGCATCATGGAGCTGGCGCGCGTATGCCACCCATTCGTCGATCAGGACCAGACAGGGGCCGTATTCATTAAAAAGCTGCCGTATTGCGTCGCCGGGATTCGTCGCTCGCTCATCGTCCGCCCGAACCCGTTCGAAGGCCGCCTTGCCGCCAAGCTGCCAGGCCAATTCGCCCCAGAGTGTGCGAATCACTGTCCCATCTGGTTTCGTAATCGGGTTACCCGGCGAGATACGGTTGCCGACAAGCACCACACGCCGCACCTTGGGCAACTCCTTGATGCCGGTTTCCTTCAGCAGCGCTTCCACGCCGGGCATTTCGGCTGGGGAGGTACCGGAGCAAAGATGGTAGAGCGCGAGCATCGAGTGGGTCTTGCCGCCGCCGAAATTCGTCTGAAGCTGCACGACCGGATCGCCGCCCTTCCCCGACAACCGCTCTAACGCACCGATCAATAAGCGCTTCAGGCTCTCCGTTAAATAGGTCCGACGGAAGAACTCCACTGGATTCTTGTATTCGTCTGTTCCTTCACCGATGTAAACCTGCCAGAGGTCGGCCGCAAACTCCGCCTGCTGATAGCGCCCGCTGGCAACGTCCGGGTGCGGCGTGGCGACCTCCCGCCAGGGCCTCAGCATGCCGGATGCTGCCGCCTCCACCAATGACCCTCCGGCTTTGCGCTTCTCGCTGCGCACCTGCTCATCGAAGCGGAGGCGCAGAAGCTCGGTTTTCATCTTCTCGACCTCCTCTGCTTCGCGGGCCGAGATCGCGCTGAGCAGACGCCCACACGAATCTAGCGTGCGGTAGGCGTCGTCCGTCGAAAACGGCTCCTGATGCGCCCATCTGTTTCGCGAGTCGCGCAGTTCGGAAAGCAGACTTCTCTCGGCAGACCCCAGGGTCTTCCGGAACACGTCGTTCCAAGAGTCCCACATCACCTTGAGCAGCGCCGCTGCATCCCACTCCGCGGGAGTTTTTCTGGCGTTCAGGCGATCTTCACCCAGAACTCGTATCAGCTCGTTTTGCGCCCGCTGGCCGAACGTGCTCTTGAATTCGCGCTCGATGAAAGGCGCCAGACCCGCCCGCAGTAGATCGAGTGCCTTGCCCACGCGTTCGTGATTCGTGATGGCCATAATCGATCAGCCCTCAAACAGTGCGCTCTGCTCCTCGGTTTTGGCACGCGCCAGCCGCGCGATCTCCGGCCAGCCCAGCACCAGCGCGTTATAGGCCTGGGCCTCCTGGGACCGGTTCTTCCGCTCACTCAAATCGAAGAGCCGGTAGGCCAGATCGCGCGCCAGCTCGCCCCGGGCGTCAATCTTGCGCAGGAGCTCCGCCGTGGCGACGTCTCCGGCTTTCTCATGGCAGTAGACGCGCAGCAGGTGATGCGTCAGTCCCCAGATGGTCAGCCGCTTGTCCGAGGCCGGATCCCAGCCCTTCGGCAGCTCCTCCGGCCGCAGCAGCCGCACCTTGCCGCCCTTTGAGTGGACGATACCGGAGTTCACCAAGCCAGCGACCGAGGTCACCTTGGCTTTGCTCAGCAGCTCCGCGTCGCCGAAGTCACCTTCGTCGAAGCCGTGCTGTTCATACCAGGCGATGGCCCAGCGGGTCTCGCCGTCGAACTCGTCTTCCTGCTCGGACAGAACTTCGGTGAGCGTCTTGTTGATCAGCGCCAGGGCCGTGCGGACGGACATCGCCTTGCCACTGGCCTCCAGGATCCGGCTGTAACGCGAGTAGATCGCCATGCCGGGTCCGATGGCCGCCTGGGCGAAGTCGACCGGCACCACGTTCCCTTGCTGGAGATGCCGCAACGCCGCGGGCAGTTCGCGCTTCAATTCTGCGACGAATGAGCGGCGATCGGTCTGCGGCGCGCTCTCCGGCCGAGGCCGGCAGGCGAGCACGATGTAGGAGGCCAGAGCGTTAGAGCCCATGGCGCGCATCCGCCATGCTTGCGACGCGCGGACAGGCCACGTAGCGGTGATCTGGAAGCCGGTCCCGACAAGGGCTTCCAGCATTGTCTCCCAGCCGGTGGTCAGGTCCACCTTGCCGTTGTTGGAGCTGCCTTCGCTTTCCTCATCCCCGCCGCTTTCCTCATCGTCCTGCTTGAAGGCGTAGTAGACAGTGAGCGGGAACTCTGGGTTCATCTTCTCGCGCAGCGCTGCGAACGCCCTGCGGAAGCCGGTCTCAAAGTGCTCCTTGGCCTCCTGCTTGTCGCCGCCGAAGCGTTCTGGAGACGCCGTGAGTTCCTGACCCTTGGGTACGAGGACCGTGCTGAACAGGTCCGGGTAGAGATCGCCGATGGTGCGGCGCAGCCAGACATAGAAGAAGTCGGACAGCGCCGCGTAGCCGATGTTGTCGTAGTAGGGCGGATCGGTGCTGACCAAAAGGTTGCTGATGCCGTCGGCGCCTGTGGCCGCGTCGATCTGGCGGGCGCGACCGCGATGCGCTATTCCGCAAGCGATAACTTCAATCGAGTCAGCCACGAAATTCACGCACGTAGTCCAGCCGCCGGTAAAATTATCCAGGATGTTTGCCTCGCCGAAATCCCAAACCATCGGGATTGCCTGACGGCCAAACAAATGAGCAACCTTCTGATCACGGGGGCTCCAGGTACAAACGGCATTACAGAAATCTGCGCAGCGGTCCAGCGCAAAGGCAAGAAAAGTGCTCACTGTCGCAGTGTAGCTATCGGCTTCAACCACGGACAGTCCAGCCGCCGAAGCATCCCGCCGCACGTCCTCCCGGATCTCCTTGACCAGATCCGACAGCGTCACCATCGCCGTGAGCTGGCGCGGAGTGAAGAGGTGTGAGATGACTTTGAGACCATAGCCCGTGCACCAGATATTCCGTGGATCATATGCCAGCTCGCTCTGCGCTTCTTGCGGTGGTGCCTCAACAGATGCTGCGGACTTTTGGACGCAACTCGCATACACGTAGGTCCGCCCTCTTCCAAGATCGGCGACTGTCGCAACCATGCGCACACCAAGTCTGCCCGCCTGCCCCTCTACTTTCAGATACTCGTCAGTGAGAGGATCACCTGTCAGCAGGCAACGGAACTGTGCGCGACCAATTTTCGTGCCTGCACGAACAGCATCTTTGTCCTTCGGCGCACCGGTGCGCACCGCAAAGTGCCAGCTTCCCGCTGCCCGGTCCACGACCGGCTCCAGCCACGCCTCGCTGCCCTTCTTGCTCGAAAGCCAGAAGGTGCTCATCAGCGGCACGTGCGCGCCCTTGGCGGCCGGGTTCGGACTTCGCACCGTCCGCGCCCAGATCCAGGCGATCACCGGCAGCTTCTTGCCCACGAGCGGCTTCAGGTCCGGACGTCCCTCGGCCATCTCCGTGGTCACCTCAACGGGCGGGTAGAGATGACCAATCTTCGCGCGAGCGCGCTCGAGGATCACGCGCCCGTAATAGCGGACGTCCGCCGCCAGGCCGTTTGTCCCGCGCCAGCCCTGCGAGCCGCCTATCTTGGCGCGGTCCTTTGGATTCACCGGTAGCCGGTCCGCCCACATGGGGGACAGCTCGAGGTTGCACTTATTGAGGAGAACGGCAATGGGGTTCAAATCGCCCGCATGCGCTTCGAAGCCCAGCCGCGCGGCTTCGAGCGGAATCGACCCGCCCCCAGCAAAAGGATCAAACACGGCCGGCAGGCGCCCGGGGCAATGCTTCTGCATCTCGGCACGGGCTTCCGCGTACGCCTCGGGGTGCTTGTGCAACTGCTTCTGCATCAGCCGGCGGATGATTGAGAAGAGCCGCTCGCGCTCCCGGTCCTGCGCCTCCGGCGTGGGGAAGCGCTCCGGGTGACCGCTCGGGTCATCGACCACGGAAGCAAACAGAACCGCCCGCGCCACCGGAAGCGGCAGCCGCGCCCACCAGAGATGAATGCCCTTAGGGTGCGGACGAGTCTCAGGGCGCTTGTCGATCGAGCTGGCGTCGTTGATCTCGGGCAGCGGCAGGGCGACCTCGATGAGCTTTCTCGCCATTCTTTATCTCCTCATCGACACGCGCAACCGCGCGTCTGCACCGGCACCCACGTTCCATGGCGTTCACTGAGTTTGACTGCCTGCTTTGGTTGCCGACTGTCGCGGCACAGAGTGCAGAACCGCTTCTGGGGCGCGCTCAAATATTCGGCGCATGGCCGGCGCTTTGAGTAGCCATCGCTTCGAACCCACATCACCGGTTTGCCGATCCTCCCGTAGGCGTCCCGATTATCTGTGGATCCATGGTGTGGCGCTGTAACAATATCGCCCCGTCGAACGTTTTGCAAATCCATGTCTTTCAAGTCCGAGTCTGCTGTGAACAACACACCGGGCCCATTGCCACTATCTAGGTAGCAGACCAAGCTTTCCCGGTTCACGGTCGTGAGGAAGGCGACCTGGAAGAAGCTGTCTGCTTCGCGCCGCGGTTTCGGCCGCGAGACACGATACACCTGTGGGCCGCTCAGCGAATACAGCGGATACCGCGAGCACCCCGCCACCGGACGGGCGTTTTGCGGTTCATGACGAAAACAGCGAATCGGTATACCTAGGTGCAGAGCCAGACGTGCCAATTCCATCAGCCGGCGTGTATCTCGGAGAACGGTTTTCGCCAGTATGCCGCGTTTGTCCCCGTACGGAAACGGCGATCTCCAGTAGCGAGGGCTACAACAAAGCAGGTCTATGTAATGTTCGAGTAGGTCTATGTGCTGTTCGAGCGCCTCGATATCAGTGAATACATCACCGACAGACACCGACCCGTCGCTTTCTTCGGAAGTCGGTAGCTCCTCCCTTTGTAGCTGCGTTGATGATTCCTGAAATTTAGGGAAGACTGCTCGCCATGCCGCTTCTTGAACATCATCTTCCGTCTCGTCCGGCAACTTTTCTTGGGCCAGTGGGATGAAACGATCATTAAGAAGGCGAAATGTCTCATAAGGATTGGCGGGAAGTCTAACAATGGCATCGAGCCACGTCGTAGGAAGCCAGAGCTCTTTGCAACGTAAGCCAGACTGGAGAAATCCGATTACGCCTTCTGCATGGTCGGCATCGTTATGAGTGCAAACGAGGATGTCCACCTTGTCCGATTTGGCATATTTCCGGAAGAGCATTTGTAAGGCAGTTCGCGATCGCCCTCCATCGACGAGAACCCGGAAGCCGTCTGTCTCGGCGTAAAAGGCGTCACCCTGAGACACAGGAAGTGCAATAAACTTCATTGCGCCTCCTCTGCTCTTGCCAAGCGCTGGGCGAGCGCGTAGTTGACGCTCGTCACGCCGAAGTCAATCTGGCGCCGGAATAGGATGTCATAGCCGAGTTTGTGGAATTCAGAATCTCGACGGAAGTAGCCGAAGCGCCGCGCCACCTCCATCACAATGGTCCGCGCCTCTGCGTACGCGTCAGATTGCTTGTGCAACCGCTTCTGCATCAGCCGGCGGATGATTGAGAAGAGCCGTTCACGCTCCCGGTCCTGCGCCTCCGGCGTGGGGAAGCGCTCCGGGTGGCCGCTCGGGTCATCGACGACGGAAGCGAACAGAACCGCCCGCGCCACCGGAAGCGGCAGCCGCGCCCACCAATGGTGAATGCCTTTGGGATGCGGCCCGATGCCCGGCATCTTGTCGTAGGAGGAGGCGTCGTTGATCTCGGGCAGCGGCAGGGCGACCTCGATGAGCTTCGTTGGGCGAGAGTCTATGGTCTTCATCTTTTATCGTTGAACCACAACTAGTCTTGGTTTTTCAAATATGTCCCATTTTGATATGGTTCCGAATATGGTGCACTATGGCCCTTAGAACCATCTGCCGTGGCGTAGCCCTGAGGCGACCGGCTGCGGCTGGCTCATGCCGGCTCCTCCGCGCGGGCCAGCAGTTCCGCAAAGTCGTAGTTTACGCTTGTGACACCGAAATCCGGTTCGCGCCGGAAGGGCCGGCGCACGTAATGGACACGGTGCTCGCCGCCGTTCAGAAACTCCACTAACGCGAGGATGAAGGAATCCGGCTTGTTCAGGGAGGTCAGGATTTCGTTTCGGGTGACCGTAATGGTGGCGGCGTCAGCGTCCCGGCCCTTGACCTCGATAAAGCGCAGACGGCCCGTGCGCGGGTCGCGGCTCTCGATGTCGTAGCCAAGTTTGTCCGATTCGTAATCTCGAGGCAGGTAACCCAGGCGCCGCTCCGTCTCCATCACAATGGCTCGCGCCCGGGCGGCGATGGCCTGGCGGTCCTTCGCCGCCTGAAGCTCGGCGATCGGCCGTCCCGCCATCTTTGCCAGGAATCCCATCGGAACGACCACGAGTCCGCCCATGACTACTGGTGGCAAAGCGGAGATCTGAGCTTCCAGGTCGAGTTGCTCCATACGCCTCTGGAGACGCCCTGCCAGTTCGTCGGCTCGGCGCCGGGCTTCCTGGGAGTTCAACCGCGCTTTCGGGCGGCCCGCCTGTTCCTGGAGTTTCAACTCCTCGGCCCGGTGGTCCCAATAAGCGATCTCCTTGGTGAGGCGGTCCTTGACCGCAGCACGGGTTTTCTCAATCCACACCAAGCGGCGCGAGCGAACCTCGCCTAGATGTTCCGGAACCAGCTGGGTGACCGCATAGCTCTGAGCCTGTGCTTCGAGTTCCCGCGTGATCCAGGCGCAATCCGGGTGAGAGAGGACAGCTTCGATCGATGGTTCGTCCTCACGGAGCGGGCGGTAGTCCAGATAGGGAGCATAGTGCAGGTGGCGCATTCGGCGAGCCTGATCGACCTCGACGTAGAGCATGCGCCTTGAAACCACGCGTCGGTCGCCGGCGCACGTAGAGCCCGCGTCCTGGATAGCGTGCTCCAGGTAGAAAAGAACGCGCGGCTGGTCTCCTGCATCCCGATCGTCGACAAGAACCGTACCTTGCCGCAAAAGATCGCGATGTCGCTCCAGGGTCAAGTCAATGGTGGCATCCAGGAGTGGATGTCCCGGGCAAACGAACGCCCCCAACGGTTGGCCCGGCGGTGCGATCAGGTGCTTTTCGAACACGATCCGCTCGTAGCGGGAAAGCACGGGCTCTCGCACGCCGATCTGTCTGTCCCGATTGCGAATGACAGCGGGAACGTGCGTAATCTCGTAGCGCTGCGGCTCCCGCTGCTTCACGCTTCCTCCGAGGCGGCGGAAGGCTTCGAGAAAGAAGGATTCAATGTAGTGCGGCTGGAGCCGCCGGGCTTCGGCTCGTTCCATCTCCTCGCGAATTGTCTGCAAACGTGAGGCGTGAATCACGTCGTGGGTTAATGCGCGCTCTTCGATCAGATCTTGAAGCTTATTGGGATCGAAGGCACTGGCTACTACTTGGGTTAACCGGGCGCGAACGTCGGGCCGTTCACCATAGCGGATCGCCTCGACGAGTAAGTCTCGAAGTGGCCTTCCTTCAAATTGAAGCTTGCCCAGAACATCGAAAACTTGACCGCCCAGAGTTTGCCGAGCTTGCTCTAGTTTTTCAAGCAGAATCCGGTACACCTGCCCTTCGCGTGTCTCTTCAGCAACCAGATTCCAGAGGTGACAGACTTCGGTTTGACCGATGCGGTGAATTCGCCCGAAGCGCTGCTCGATGCGGTTGGGGTTCCAAGGGAGGTCGTAGTTGACCATCAAGTGAGCACGTTGCAGATTAATGCCTTCGCCGGCGGCATCCGTAGCCACGAGTACGCGAACTTGCGGATCGTGCAGGAAGGTCTCCTGAGCTTTTCGTCGCTCCTCCCGCCCCATGGCGCCTTGAATCGTAACTACCGTTTCCGGACGGCCCAACAGAGTACTAATACGCTCGGCCAGGTAGTTCAGTGTGTCGCGATGTTCGGTGAAAATGATCAGCTTTTTGCCTGTGGGCCAGGCAGGGTGTTCTTCGCTGGTTGGATGCGTAAGAGCCAATACGTAGCTCAAAAGATTTGCCAACTCGCGCCACTTGCGGTCTTCCCCACTGCGGCGGACCTCAGCGGAAAGCGTCTCTAGGCGCGACAGTGTCGCAATCTCGGCACGCAACTCTTGGATTGTCCTTGCAGCCGTCGCCTGGTCCAGAACCTCCTCTTCTACCGTTGTGAGTTCGTTTTCCGGGGCATCATCGATTTCCTCAATTTCTTCGGCATCGAGAACTGGGGTGGGTTGTATTGCCGCTACTGCCCCCCGCTGGAGAAGCTCGAGTTCACGGAGCTGTTTTTCCAACCGCTCTCGCCTCCGTCGGAGTGACCGGTAAATTGCTTCGGGAGAAGACGCCAGCCGGCGCTGGAGGATGGTCAGTGCAAAACCAACAGTGCCAGCGCGTTTGTTGTCTTCGAGGGCCTCGGCGCGGTTGAACTCCTCGCGAACATACTCCGTGACTTCTTTGTACAGCCGCGCCTCAGCATCGGAGAGCCGGTACGGCACGGTATAGGCAAGCCGTTCCGGGAATAGAGGCGTGCCGTCAAACTTGACGAGCTGCTCCTTGACCATCCGTCGCATGATGTCGGACACATCAACGACGTGAACTCCATCGCGGAACCGTCCTTCGAAGCGGTCGCCGTCCAGTAGAGCGAGAAAGAGTTGAAAATCCTCTTCCTTCCCGTTGTGAGGAGTGGCAGTGAGGAGCAGAAAGTGCCGGGCTGTGGCAGAAAGCACTTGGCCGAGGCGGTAGCGCTTGGTGTATTTAACCTCACCACCGAAGAAGGTGGCAGACATCTTGTGTGCTTCATCAACAATGACGAGATCCCAGCGGCAGTCGGGCGCGGCAAGCTTTGCCTGGACACCTCCGTCACGCGCCAATTTGTCAAGTCGGGCAATGGCGAGGTGATTTTCGAGAAACCAGTTGCCGGTGCGTGCGGCCTCGAGTTTGTCATTGGTCAAGATTTCGAAGGGGAGCTGGAAGCGTCGGTAGAGCTCGTCCTGCGATTGTTCCACCAAATTGCCAGGACAAACAACCAGACATCGCTGCAAGTCCCCGCGGACGAGAAGCTCTTTAATGAGTAGACCCGCCATGATTGTCTTACCGGCGCCGGGATCGTCCGCGAGCAGGAACCGCAGAGGCTGGCGTGGCAGCATGGCCTCGTAAACCGCCGTGATCTGGTGGGGGAGGGGATCGACAAGCGAGGTATGGATGGCTAGGACGGGATCGAATAGGTGGGCGAGGCGGATCCGGTGGGCCTCCGAGACGAGCCGGAAGAGCGCTCCGTCCCCATCGAAACTCCAGGGGCGGCCCGCCTCTACAATCTCGAGAGTGGGTTCGCGATCGCGATAGAGAAGTTCGACAGCGGGCTTGCCAGTAGGATCTTTATAGGTAAGCTCAACGGCTTCGGATCCGAACCAGGAAACGTCGACTACCGTAACCAGACGATCAGGCAAAATACCCCTGACAGCAGCTCCGCGCTTGAGATCCTCCAGCTTGACCATAACAACTTTTGCCCACGCGCATTTCGCTTTTTGATCCGGCGCACATCGGAATCTTCGATGATATCGTGTTGCGCCTTATGTATCAATTACTTGGAACCTTAAACGTCAGTGAAAGCGGATAATTTGATCTTCGCGTGCCAAGCCGGCAATCCTGTTGGACGCCGCGGACAAGGCTGCTTCATATCTCCCTAACCAGCCACCCCAGCCGCCTGCCTCGGCGATCATCCCTTTCTTGATCAGCCGTTGAGCCACGCTGTTTAGATACGCGGCGTTCGAAAGCAGCCTCTCGGCGTCGCCGTAGTCCAGGATTTCCAGCCTGCCGAGTCGTCTCCGAAACCGGGCGAATGATCCCGCGCGGAGCTTGCTGGCGCGTCGGGCTTCCGCGATTGCGGCGTTCTGGTAAATGAAATGAACGTTCGCGTCCGTACCTTCTAATAGAAGATAAAGCTGACCCGTGCTTTCGTCCTCTCCATGACCGAGCACGCGGCCGTCGAGTTCGGAAATATCTCCCGCGTTCGTAACCACCAACGGAAGCCGCGGGTCGGAAAGCATTTCGGCATGGGCTGCCAGCGCCTTCTGGCGGTCGCCGGCGCGCTGCATGGCTCGAAGAATCGTCTCGAGATCTCGG
>Ga0070739_10006016_pt1 | contig 13535 bp, 13 predicted proteins | sample Coa_R1_7_FD_66445 | JGI IMG/M metagenome (GOLD analysis project Ga0070739, IMG submission 66445) | Surface soil microbial communities from Centralia Pennsylvania, which are recovering from an underground coalmine fire - Coalmine... | ecosystem: Environmental > Terrestrial > Soil > Unclassified ... | reverse complement strand
TGTGAAGGTCGGCTGCGACCGCGCGCTGGTTGTCGTAGAACTCGGCCTGGATCCGCGCCCAGAGGTCTGCGATCACGGGGTCGGTCGGGGCGGCGTCGCGGATCACCTTGAGCAGCTTCCCGATCCTGCCTCGGACGACCGTTGCGTTGTGGATGTCGAGGCGCAGCTTCCGTTCCGGGTCGGGTTCCTCGAACACCGCGCGGAACCACGGCCGCTCGCCGACCGGTATCGCCTCCTCGTCGCCGCGCAGGAGGAGGTGCCAGAGGGCGCGCAGCACGCCGCTCTTCGTTCCGAACGCGAGGTAGACCGTCTTGAGCGAGACCTCCGCCTCGGCGGCGATCGCCGCCATCGTCGTGGCGCTGTAGCCGTCGCGTTCGAGAAGCTGCTGCGCAGCGTCGAGGACGCGTCGCCGCGTGGCTCGCGCCTGCTCTTTGCGAACAACGGATTCGTACGCGCGCTTGACGGTCTTGCTCCGTTCGTTACTCTATCCGGATATTGACTACACCTAGTATGTAACGGAAAGGGGAAGCTCCATGGTGACGCTTCAGGTCGAGCATCCGGTCAGCGACTTCGAGGTGTGGAAGCAGGCGTTCGACGCGGATCCCGTGCAGCGGCGGGAGTCGGGCGTCCGTCGTTACCGGGTCTCGAGGCCGGTGGACGATCCGCGCTACGTGAAGATCGATCTCGACTTCGACACCGTCGCCGAGGCCGAGTCCTTCCGCTGCGCGCTGGAGGGGTTGTGGAGCTCGGGGCGCGCCGCGCCCGCGCTGGCGGGGACGCCGCAGACGCGGATCGTCGAGGAGGTGCTGGCCGAGGAACTTTGACTTCGCGCTGTGCTGCGGAGAAGGTGCTCGATCCGCGCCGAGAGACGATCGCGTCGTAGCTGGCGCGGGATCAACGCGGGATGTGAAAACGCGGAGTTTCGTCGAGGGGGACGAAATACCTGCAAATGGAGACGGGAGCGACGGGAGGCCGATCCGCGAAAGACCGCGCATCGAGATTCGCGAGTAGAGGCCGGTGAGGGCTATCGCGTCGCCTCCATCGAAGGGCGCCTGTGACGCGCCTGGAGGCCTGAGGCGGGTGTGTCGCATACCGGCGAGGGTGGGAAGGGGCATCGCTCCGGTCGTCTCTGCGACCTCGGTCGACTCATAGCGCCTCCCATCGCTTGGACGCTGAGGGTGCTCCGGATCCGGGTGTCGGTGTGATCCGGCGCTACAGGGTCGGCTGTGCCATCGGTAGGTCGGGTCGGCGGGTTGGCCGCGCGGAGCCCTCCGTCAGCCTGACGACCCCAATCTGCGACTGTTTGAGTTCTTCCTGATAAGATAAATGTTATGAACGACGCACCGGGTGTCCCGCCGATCGATACAGACACGGCCGACTGGCTCCGCCTCTCGGATCAGCTCGCCGACACATTCCGCTCGAGCTTGGGCGACGAGTTGCTCCGCACGACCCAGACGATCCAAAGAGCTTTCGAGCCACACCGGGCGATGATCCGGTCAGTCGCGGCGATGCAGCACGCTGTGGGGGCCGAGGTCGCCGCGGCATTGAGCCGCTACCAGGCAGACCTTGCCGCGACGACGCAGATACTGACACCAGTTCTCGAACAGACCGAGGCGGTGCGCGCGCAGTTGCGAGCGTTCGCGCTTCAAGTCCCAGACGTGTCAGTCGCCGAATCTGTGACGCGGGACCTACAGAAAGCGATTGCGCGACTGGCGTACGTGGACAAGGTTCGCGTGCGGAATGCGCTTGTCCACTGGCAGGGCGTCAATGATCAGATTCGCCGCGACCAACTTGCGCTCGCGCTAGCCACGATCAAGACGTGGCAGGAAGACTCGAGCCGCCGGGTGCGCGAGGTCGGCGCTCTCCTTAAGGAAGCCTTCGACAGATGGGTTCTTGAACCCGTCGTTGGTGCGTTACGTCGTTCGTCTTGGCCCTTTGCTTCTCAAGCGCCGCGGCAAATTTGGAGCCCACGCTTTGACGCTCCTTTCGTTGGTTGGCTACGCGATCTCACCTGTTCGCTCAGTCCTCACGCACCTCCGTTCGGCCTTGCCTAGCAGGGCCTTGATTGAGCGTGGGGACGCGCACGAGACCATCCACCGCCAGATCCTCGTGACTTCTCCTCGCCGCCCTGCTGCTTACTGGGCCAGGCGGCTAACAGGAGGAAGTCGTGAACGGCAAAGTAGTTCGCAAGGAACGGCGACTGACATTCATCGCTGTTCCCGATCGTCGAAGACGGTTTCCGGCGGCAAGGTTCTTGGCCGCGCTCGATGCGCGCGGCCGCGGCCTGTGGGCGTCATTCGCCCGGCTGATGAATCGCGCCCACACGTCGGGTTTCGAGTTCCCTGGGCGAGTTACCCCGATCAAGGGTTCGAAGGTTGGTCTGCTGGAGTTCCGTCTTACGCCGCGTCGCGGCGTCTCCCCGCACCTCCGTCTCTTCGGAGTGATCCGCGGCGATCTGGTCTTTCTTGCCGATGGTTATTCGGACAAGGCGCAAGCGCTCGATCGACGTGTGGTCGACCGCTGCGAGCGGCTAATCGCGGACTTCGAGGCGAGTGGTGACGACGCGGCTGCAAGGCTCGAACCGGCGCCGCGCCGGGCAAAAGGAAAGCGTCGCCAGCGATCATGAGCGGTCGACACCTGACCCGACTGATCTCGCCGAGCGGCGCGTGTTCGAAGAGAGTGCACTGGCCGGCAGCGTTGTGCAAACGATCATGGCGCTCATGCAAGATGCCGGCGTCTCACAACGCGAGCTCGCCGAACGCGTCGGGTGGTCGCAGCCGCGCATCTCCCAGATTCTGAACTCGGAGAATCTCAATCTGTCGACGGCCGCCGATTTGGCCTGGGCGCTCGGCTATCGCTTTGAACTTGTGGCGGCTCCCGCCCAACGCAAAGGCACCCCGGCGACGGACGACCCCGATCCACCTTCCTGGGTGCGCCGTGAGGCGCGGGCACTGCTGCGACGCATCTGAACGACCGGCCGGGCGACGACCCCCATTTCTTGGATGACGCGCATTCTTGATCTCGACCTCGACTTCTTCGTCGAAGGCTCCGCTAACTGGCGCTCCGCAGGTAGCGGCCGGCTCGATGCAGCGGAATATCCGCCATGGCCGCGCGACGATGCGCTCGCGTTTTTGCGAGAGCGCTGCAAGCTTGGAGATCCTTCGCCAGGGTTCGTGGTCGAGAACCACGGCGAACTGTTCGATCGGTGGGCTACTGCGATCGACGCTGACAAGCTCACGCTGCCGCTATCGGTTACTCATATCGACGCGCACTCCGATCTGGGACTCGGGGATACCACATACATCAATCTCCTGACCGAGCTGCTGTTCGTCGATGTCGACGAGCGGCGCGCCGGTGCCGCCGCCTTAGTGAACGACGGCAACTACCTGGCGTTCGCTATCGCTTGCCGGTGGCTTGCCGATCTGACCCTGGTTCGCAACGGGCTGGGCGGCGGCCGACCTAACGACCTCTTCCCGTACTACATGGAGAACTTCGATCTCGGTGCGGCCAACATCGAGCTCAACGCGATGAGCCGCGAGCAATTCGAACGTCGCAGATACGGTCATGAGTACGTGGTCGCCGCCGTCGAGCCCAAGGTGCCTCTTCGACACATGGCCTGGCGCGATTTCGATACGCCTATGCCGTTCGAGGTTATATGCCTCGCACGCTCGCCAGACTTCACCCCAGTTGAGCTCGATCCGCTCTTCGACGAGATCCGCGAGCGCTTCATTGACGAAGCGGCATTCGGAGGTTAGGTCGCTGCCACCCGCCTCAGACCGGATCTTGGCCTGGGGCATTCCCACGACAGCTAGACGCAGTCGAAGGTGGATCCGAAGCCGGTCCGCGATGGAGCGGCTCTCGGAATTCGTGGTTGAGCCGGGAATTCGCGTTATGCGGCGGCGTCGCGCTCTCTTCGCAGCTCCTCGCGCTTCCGGTGGTTCTCGGCGAGTTCCTGCTTGAGCGCCCGATCGAAGGCGCGGGCCACCTCAGGCCGTGCCCAGGTCGCGTCACGGGCGACATACTTCCCGTGCCCCACCTCACGTACGACCTCGTTCCGCCTTCTTGTCACGACCTGAATCATAGAGAAGGGGGGAGACAGCGCCGCCTAAAGGGAGGCCGGCGAGGCGGCCTCTGAGAGGAAGTCGAGCATTCCTTCAACGAGGATGTTGTGGAAGGCTGCCTTGACCCCGTCGTCCATCGCCTCGAGCATCGTCTCCGCGCCTGGAAGGGTAGAGGTGACGGTAAGGCATCCGACGGGGAGCAGACCGGCTCCGGGGATTGTCGGAGTGAGCGGCAGCCCTCGAATGTAGCGCCACCGGGACGCATAGATGTCACGGTCCTCTTCGAAGCGGGTTCCTCGACAGAACGCCTCGACCGCGATCCAGTTGCTCCCGGCTCGTATCGGTACGGCTTCCATCGTTGACCGATCCCGGTGGAGCCGGTCCGTGGTCGCCCAGCTCATGAGTTGGGTGCCATCGCGTGTGGCGAGCCACAGAGAGGCGGCGATCGCCTCTTTGGAGAAATCCGCGCCGAAGCTCTCGGCTTCCGTGATGCCGCGCTCGAGTAGGGCGCGCAGTCGGTCGCTGAGGAAGCGCTGGCCGATCTCGAAGTCGCTATCGCGCTCGACGCCGATCACCGACGTCTCGATCTCGGTGATCCATGCGCTGGCCCGTTCGAACAGCGGTCTGTACTCGGAAGGGTTTTCGTGGCGGAGTCCGATTTCGTGGAGGATCTGCGCAAGGTCAGCGAAATGGTCCACGAAGACCGCGTCGACTCCGCAGCGCCGCCACCGCTCGGCCGTGGCCTCTTCGCGTGCTGCTTGCACTCTGGGCGATAGCCGCGCCGACTCTGCTTGCCTGACAAAGAGCGCTGCGTGGGGTCGTTCGCCCCGGTAGCCGTACAGGTACCGGATCAAATTGGGGTCAGTGAGGCTGCTTCCAACGAACAGGCAGTTGGAATTGAGCAGCCGCTCAGACATGAGTTCCTCTTGCCACGAAGAGCCGCGCTGCATCCGGTGGTAGTGCTCCTCGGAGAGAACCAGCGTTCCCTTCGTCTCATCTCTACCGGCGTAGCCGTGAAGGTGGGTAACCGGGACCGACCCAACAGGAACCGACGTCCGTTGCCGGATGTACGACTTGACGTCCTTCGCGGCGTACCCGCTCTCTCTGAGTGCTTGCTCGAGAAGGTCGTCGTAGTTGCTCGTTACGATCGTTAGCCGCTCTCCGAGCCGCTGACGCAACCGCGCGACTTGGCGGGAAATTGGGCCTGGGGCGAAGTCGTCGGGCGCGAAGCCGCCAAAGAGCTCCTCGACGAGCCATGCCTGGAGCTGTTCGCGCGAGAGCGCTTCAACGACAGCTCCCGCGCCCAGGAGGCCGTCTTGAGAAAGTGTCTCCCTCACCCAGAGGTCTCGATCTTCCGTCTCAGCGTCGGCGAAACGAGTTCGGGCTGCACGTTGCAGGAGTCGCTCGATCAGTTGCTGCCAACTCGGGAAGCCCGCTTCGATTGAGGCGCCTGCGCCGACGACGACCGTCACACGGGACGAGTCTGAGAACCGCTCAACAACCTCCCTAACGTCTGAACGCTCGAAGATCGAGAAGCTCACTGCGAGGATCCTAGAAGCGGCGGAGGCTGCCCCCGGTAGCCGTTCGCGGGGGCGACCGTGCATTCAGATCCTCGCGGCTAGAACCCAGCCTGCTCGCTGTTCTCGGGGCAATGAGCATATGCCCGCACGCAACTCAGCCTCGGGGGGTGAGCCACTCCGCGTGATTCGGCGGGCGCGTCGTCTTGCGAGAGCGAACATCACCCTAAGGGCACTCCGGAAGAGCGAGCAGACTGTCTAGATGAAGTCCATCTGCACGCGTCTTGAGATAGGGGTTGCCGTTGTGGGTGGCGATGATCACGTCCACCCGAGCGCCGCCGACGTGGACGTAGAAGCTCCACTTGCCCTGCCTTATGCCGGTGAGCTTCCATCTCGTGCCGTTCGGATTGACGCCTCCGACGTGTGAGATCCGTAGGTGCGGATCCTGGCGTGGAGTCTTGTTTGATGCATTGGATCTGGGCGTACTCGTCCATCGTGGTGCTCCTCGTGTTGGTTGATGCGCCTAGCTGATGTCTCGGAACTGGTTGGGGACAGGGTTCGGGTTGCTTGTGCCGACGGCGCGCGACACGACGGCGTTGAACGAGCCGTCTTGCTGCTGCAGGAACACCGTCCCGGTGACGTCGTCGAAGGCCTGGGTCTGGCCAAGCGCGAAATGCTGGCCGTCGTTCGTGAAGACGTGCACGTCGTTGAGCGGCTGATTAGCTGCGGGCGCGTCGGCAACGATGAACGTGTTGTCGTCGAGGACGAACGAGCACGTCGGGGTCGGGAAATCCATCTCCGGCGCGCCGTCGGTAACGATGTGCGGGTCGCCGCAGAGACGCGTGTGCCTCTTACCGCGCTTGCTCGTGCAGTCGAGGGTCTCGGCGTTGCCGTCCCAGATGATCGTCCAGTTGTCGGTGTCGATGGTGTTGTCGTTCTTACTGGCCATCTTCGGGTCTCCTTCCGTTTGGAGGTCAAGCGTTTTTCGCACTCGACCGAGTGACTACTGCACCCATCCGAACCGACGCGGCCGGATGGACCCTTGCGGTACCGCCTCACTTACGCTTCGGCAGCTCGCCCGATCGCGGTCTTGATCTCGTCGAGAACGGCGAGCGCCTCGGAACGGAGCTGCTCGTATCCGGCGTCGATCCGGTCAAGCCCTCGACGGGCGGCGTTCGCGCCGTTCCTGATCTCCCGGCCGGCCTCGATGATCCTCCCGATTTCCTCGCACCGCTCACTCAGCCACGGCGAGTCAAACCCTTGGTCGCGGGCGGTCAGCGATGCGATGGCGATCTGACGCGCCTGGAGGCACGCTACCTCGAGAGCAAGTGGATTCGGGTTCTCTGGATCGAAGACGACGATGAATTTCCCTGCGGGATAGCAGCCATAGCCGCGACCACCGAGTGGAGCGTCGCCGGCGCCATCGAAAACGAGGACGCTAGCGGCGGCCTCACGATTCTCCATCGCCTCGTCCAGCGCCTGATGTGCCTTAGGACGCGACAGCTTGCCCGTCTTCGCCTCGACAGCGATGCGCAGCTCACGTCCGCCCGTATCGCGCGGACTGACGATGACGACGAAGTCGCCTGCCTGCGAGTTCGGCAGCGATCCGTACTCCTTCTTTACGCATCGCACCTCATCGCCAAGGGGGCCGTGGATTGCGTCCAGCTCAGCATGCAGCGCCTCCTCAAATGGCGAGCCCTTCTGTGTGCTCCGCTCGCGGATATCGTCGAGAGCAAGCTTCGCCTCGATCCGCTCCACCAGGGAGGTCATCTTCTCGACCACGTCCTGGTTCGAGCCCGCCACGATCTTGAGCTGGTCGATGACCTTCCCGTTCATGACCGTGACCGGACCGCTCTCGCCGAGGAGCTCGTTCATCAGCTTGCGAACCTGTTCTGCCGTCGTGCCGTTGACCATTGCCGCGAGCTGGTTCTGGACAGAGTGCGTCCGCTTCGCGTCGAAGTTCTCAGCGAGAAGCTCGACGAGCTTCGCCAGGTGCTGGTTCAGCGCACTCCTGACCGCGTTCGGGAGTTCCTCAGTCGCCGAGCTGGTCATGTTCAACAGTCGATCGACCTCGCTCTTGACCGAACTGATCAGCGCCTGCGTCTGGCCGTGTCGGATGAGCACGGAACCAAGCTCGGCGGCGTCCCGGACAAGCTGTGCGAGACCGTCGGAGTCCCCGTCGGGTACGAGTTCATGGGCAACGTCGACGATCGTCCCGACAAGTTTCATGTCGCGAACGCGCAGCCAGAGGTCGCCAAGCTCGAGGGTTGAAGGATCCGGATTGAGTGGTACTACGCTCACTGTTGCCTCCGTTCTGACCTCGGACTTTCCGAAGCGCGACGCGCTTCGCGGCGTCAATTCGAGGCAGAGCGAAGCCCGGTATCCTTCTAGTTGCTTGGGCTAGAGCCGAGCCACGGCTCTACCTCAGTGAAGACCCGCCTTCGGCGGGTCTTCCTTGTTCGGCCCTTCGGCCTATGAGTTATTCCGCAAGGCCGATCGAAGTTCGACGCTCAGTCGATCATGCGAAGCTGGCACGGCGACGGGTCGATCGATACGAGCAGGGCACGTGCCATATGGCTTGCCGACACGATTGCCTGCCCAGGAGCAAGCGCGGGTAGCCGCCGCCAGAGGCCCTCGTCGATTCCAGGGACAGTCTGCCGGAGACTTCGGATCACGCCCTCGTCGTTGATCTTGTGAAGGACGTGGTTATTCACAAGGCCGAGTACCTCGCGAGGCAGGTGCTGAGGCAGCTGCGTAACGAACACGAGACCGAGCCACCGCTTCCGTCCACGCTTCGCGATCCGCGAGACCTGCTGGAAGAGAATCGGCATCTTCGCGATCCGCTGAGCGGCGAGAAACTCGTGTGCTTCCTCGATGATGATCAGGACTTTGCGGAGATCACCCTTGCCCTGCTCCCACCTCTTGTAGGACTCGTCTTGGAACTGCTGGATGCGTCGGAGCAGATCGGCAATTGCGATGTTGTTGATCTGCGGGGAGTCCGTTCCGGAGAGGTCGACGATCGTGACACGGCCTGGTTGCAGCAGGTCATCGAGGTCGAGTGGTGGTGCACTGCGCTGATCGAAGATCCTCAGCTTGTGGAGTCGCCACAATCGGGCAAGCGTCGCGCGCCAGCTGATCGGGTGTGAAGGCTTTGCGACGCTCACGCGTTGGTGAATCTGACGCTTCGCTTGCGGAGTATTGAACTCCTTATTGAAGAATTCGTGCTCATCCCAGTCTCCATGGTCTGCGACCGTCAGCATCGCGCCGGCGATGTCGATCACCCGCGAAAGCGTCAGCTCGGGGTAGCCCTCGTCGAACTCGTTGAGTTCGAGTGAACGCCGGTCATCCTCGCTCGTCTTCGGGAAGATCTTTAGGTCGCGCAGTACCTGCTTGCCGATGTCGACCGTCCGCAGGAAGCGCTCCTGCTGCGCATCACTCATGTCGAGAATCTCCGCGACGGCGTAGGGGGAGAGGTCGCTGAACTTGAGACCGAACTCGCGAAGGTCAGAGTGACGCGGATTCGAGGTCTCCATGCCAACGAGGTGGCACAGCACGACGTCGTCTAGTCCCTTGGCGTCGATGCCGCGCTTGCGGAGCGCTGCGAGCATCGCTGCGTCGGTCGTCGGCTCGTGCATCTGGACGTACTCACCCTCGGTATCGAGAAGGACAACGGCGAAGCCCTCTTGCTGCGCCTGACTGACGAAACCCCCGATCGTGGTCGACTTACCGCCACCGGTCGTTCCGAGGACCGCGGTGTGGCGCGGCAGAACGGACTTTTTGTCAGACGGGATGCCGACGACGACTTCTTCGTCACCTACGACGACTCCGAGGCGGATATCGCCGCCGGGGCGAAGTAGGCGTGCCTTGTCTTCCGACCCGAGCACGAACACCGGGCTGTTCGGACGCGGCCTGAATCGCGGGGGGACGACCGCGCCGTCGATCTCCTCGCCCAGGATCTCGACTTGAACCCGTCCGTGATAGCGCGGCATGAAGATGCCCCCGCGTACGGCAGTGGTCACGACGACGTTTGAGTCTGCACGCAACCCATCAGGTTCGGCAAACGGGCCAGAGGTCACGATGCCGACGTAGTCGCGGCGATCCCCGAGTGAGCGAATGCGAACGAGTGACTGAACCGGGACCGATGCAATGTCGTCGGCTGGAAGAAGGACCGTGAGGGACCCATCCTGGGCGCCTGGCGAGTCGAACATCGTGCGACCGACCGAGCCGACGTAGTCGGCTGGCTCCTCCCAGCGGCTTGCATCGCTGATGGGCTGAAGGAACTCCTCCGGCACGCGCGTGGCTTCGCGGAGACGTTCGCTCTCTGGCTCGTTGGCAGGAACAGGAGCTGCTTGGTCGGCCATCGGTAGATCCTCTCGGCTAGGAGCGTGTCTCGCGCTCGGATAGGTATTGCATCGGCTGGCCCTGGGCAGCGTAGGCGGCCTGGATCGACCCGATGAAGGCGTCACGTCCGAAGTTGGTGCGACAAACCGTATGCGCGACATCGAGGAGCAGCGGGAAGCCGCGATGCTCCTGGAGCGCAGCGTCGGCCATCGCGATTGCTGCGGCCTGCGCGCACAGTTGCTCATCAGCCGGTGCATAGAACACAAAGGGAGGCGCGCCCTGGGAAACGCGGAAGACCCCCAGCGCGACCTGCTCTCCTGCCTCTCGAACGAAGTCAAGAGCGTTCTCCCGTCTCTTGCCGCGTAGGCCACCTTGCTCGACGATGCTCTCGATCTCGCCACGCAGCTTTCGGACTACAGCGAACTCGAGCGGGCGCAATGCTGTTCCGACCGTCAGAAGGGCGCGGTGCCGAGGTGCAGACGGAACGAAGACGAACTTGCGGTGTTCGAGCAGCAACCGACGCAGGACATCCAGTCCGACCTCGACGAGGTCGAGTGCGCCCGCGCCAGTGAGGATCTCGTAGGGCGCCGGATTTCCATGCCCCATGCGCCACGGCGCCTGGGACCGCTCTGTTAGCACCGCCCGTTCGGCGTATGTCATGACCCCGCGGCTCCCGAGTTCGGTCAGGCGGTCGCGCATGCCGACGCTCGAGCGCCGCTCCCGCTGCTCCAGGAGCTCAGCAACCTCCTGGTAGAGGTCGCCGCGACCGCCACGAAGGTCGCGACGGTAGAGACGGTGCGACCAGGTTCCCTCTCCACCCTGATAGCTCACGAGCGCGATGCCGAGCTGGATGATGGTCAGGGCGATCGAGTCGTGGACTTGCATCGTTCCATCGCACGCCTCGACGTCGCCAGGGAAAAGCGTCCCCCGGTGAACGCGCTCGATCTCTTCAACGTTGAGCTGCCAAACGCCGGCGAGGGGAGGCGCCTGCGAACGGCGTGAGTCCGTGATCTGCGTGAGCACTTGCTCGCGGATGGTTTCGCGTTGACGATCCTCCTGAGCGACCGCATCCGCGATCTCCGACTCGAGCCGGCCGTAGAGTTCTTCGAGGTCAGCGCCCGCCTTCCACGTATCGAGGTCGAGGACGTCCCGGAGCCGCTCACCAAACTCGGCCTCGAACTCCTCAGGCGGCAGCTCATCTTCGGTCGGAGGCCGAAACTCGTTGTCCTCGAAATCTCCCCGATCCGTGCTCATCTCAGGTCTATTCCGGCCAGGTGGTGCAACTTCGACGTGTCATCGCTCGAAGAACCCCGGCGAGCGGCCGAGCGCTGCGAGGCCGCCACGTGCGCGTGAGCGGGCCTCGCCTAATGGCAGCGCGAACGCAGCCGCGATCAAGGCTTCAGCCTGAGGAAGAGCCTCGGCGTAAGGGATGTCGGTCGGAAGTTCGCGGCGGAGGAGCTTTGCGACCGCGGCCTCCGGTGCAACGAGTTCAAGCGCGAACTCAGCAGCCTCGCGTTCAGCAGCTTCTGTAGAAGCAGAAGCGTCTCCACGACCGTCGCGCGCCAGCATGTGCGTCTGTACTCCCAACGGAACGCCCTCGAGCGTGGCTGTGACCCTCTCCGCAGGGGTCAAGTCTCGATGCCCGTCAACTACGTCGAGTAGCGCAGGCGAGAGTCGGCGGAGGCGTGCGCGATCGGGTAGGTAGTGGAGGGCGACATGGCCAATCTCATGACCGATAGTGAGACGCCGATCGGCGGGGTCAAGGCTACCGTCGACGAACAGCAAGCTCGATCCTCGCCACGAAAGAAGGAGACCGCGCAGCGGTCGGTCGGCATAGGGCAAGTCTGGCTCGACGCCGCGCGTAGACAGCCAGCTCGCCGCCGTTGATATCCGGAGACGCGGAAGTGGAACGACGGCAAGCGGCAATGCGAGCGGTGCGAGTTCTTCTAGTGCGCGTTCACCCTGCACGGGTCCAAGCTTCGACCAAAAGTCTCCCACCGCCGCGCGAACTCGCCGGCTCGTTCTCCACCGCGGCGACTCCTCGTGAACGTCTCGCGCTGCGAGAAGTGCGAATTGCTGTGCGGGCCGGTTGACTAGTGCCTGGACTACGGCTACTTCGCGGAGAACGGCTGCGAGCGCAAACGGATCAACCCCCACGTACGCCGCTAGTGACTGGACGTCCTCGGGCCAGCGCGAGGGGCGCGGAGCGCGAGAGAGAAGCAGGCGAGCTAGTTGGTCTTCGCCAAGATCGAGGCGCTGCCGCAACACGTCGGTGTTGCCCTGCAGCCAACCGGCAAGGAAGCGCGGATCGCTGCGTACGTGCGTGGCGAGATCGCTAAGCGAGACGTTCACGCAAACGCTCCAGTTGTCGTGAGAGGCGGTCCTTCTCGCGCTTGACGGCGGCGCGTTGTTCATCAAGCGGGAGGTGCGAGATCCCGAGCACGTCCGCGTAGGCCGCGGTGTCACGGACCCCTTCGCCCATAAGCTCGATCACGGAGAGCTCCTCAGCCGAGAACGACTTTGCGCGCTTGCGGATCACGGCAACCGTCTCCGGCGGCAGATCAAACGGATCGGTGTGATCTAGGGCCTCCTCTTCCACAGATCGAAGTTGAGCTGGCTCTGTGAATACATTCCCCGTGCCGCCTCGAACTTCGACGATCGTGACGTCTACCGTCTCGCGCCGGGCGCGGGCGGAGTCGAGGTCATTCAGCACGTCGCGGCGGGCGTCGAGCGCGAGCCACGCTAAGAGGGGACCGCGGCCCGCGTCATACGCTTCCGGCTCGCAGAGATACCTGGCGAGCGTCTGGCAGCACGTGGAGCGGCTATCCGCTCGGTCGGCCCCGCCGGTGCTCTTCAGGACACGACGAACAAGCGGCTCCAGCAGGAGCTCAGCGAGCCGTGCAGGTGCGGTCGGCTCGCCTGCAAGCAACTCGTCGTGCAGGCGAAGCAGCTTCTGCTGGTCCGGTTCCTGTCCGTTCGTGGCATGGACAGCCTAGACCCGTCGTCGGCGAAGCACGAGTACGTATTCCGTGCGCATCCTCGGCCCAAAGGACGCCTCAAGATATGGCATGACCCGTCTGCGGTCATGGATCGTCCGCTCGCGTAGCTCCTCGACATCAAATCGGCGCTTGCCGTCGATCGGTTGTTGTGCCAGTGCCGCAAAGAACTCGTGGGTGGGTATCCGAACCTTCCGAATGTTCGACGGACACACGACAAAGATCGCCCGACCGCCGGGGCGAAGCACCCGCGAAACTTCGGCGACCACCGACCGCATGTCTGAGAAATAGCGCGACACGATCCACGCATGCTTCCGATGGTTTCGCCGCAGCTGTGCCACGACCGTGTCGACGGGAGCGACCCCGGTCAGTGGAGGATCCGACCCGTCCAGACCATCCCGTAACGGAGCGCGCTCCGTCCCGATGTAGTCTCGTCCGAGTAGCCGGTACTCCTCAGTATCGATCTGCAGCACATCCGACATCCACGCCACAGCGAAGATGTGCGCGCGAACGTAGTCGAGAGCTGAGACGTACGGCGGCGACGTAAAAACACAATCAACGGATCCGTCGTCGAGAGGCAATCGGCGCGCGTCTGCGCGCATAAGCTGGATGTCTGGAGC
>Ga0070739_10006015_pt1 | contig 13536 bp, 13 predicted proteins | sample Coa_R1_7_FD_66445 | JGI IMG/M metagenome (GOLD analysis project Ga0070739, IMG submission 66445) | Surface soil microbial communities from Centralia Pennsylvania, which are recovering from an underground coalmine fire - Coalmine... | ecosystem: Environmental > Terrestrial > Soil > Unclassified ... | reverse complement strand
ATCGCCATCAGACGGCGCGGCTGCTGGGGTTCGAAGGGCTCGCCGAAAATTCCTACGGCGCGATTGCCGCCATCGATTACATCACCGAAACCGCCGCGGTTGTGGCGGTCTCCATGGTCAGCCTGGGCAAGCTGATTCAGGATCTTCTGCTGTGGTCCACGCGCGAATTCGGTTTTTTGCGGCTTTCCGATGCGTTTGTGCAATCCTCCAGCATCATGCCGCAGAAGCGCAATCCGGTCGCGCTGGAGCACGCTCGAATTCTCGCCAGCCGGGCTTTCGGCGAATCGCAGGCTGTCCTGACGTGCGCCCACAACACTCCTTTTGGAGACATCAACGATAGCGAAGATGATCTCCAACCGCTGGTCTTCACCATGTTCGGCGACGCGCAGCGCGCGCTGACGCTGGTGGCCGGCGCACTGGGCGGCGCCGCCATTGACTGCGCCCATCTGGCACGCCGGGCAAGGAAGGATTTTCTCACCGTCACAGAGTTAGCGGACACAATGGTGCGGCGCGAAGGCGTCAGTTTCCGTGAGGCCCATGATCTGGTTGCGCAGGCCGTCCGCGCAACCGGCCTGCAAGATGATGCCCGCGCGATCGCCGCGGCGTTGAAGAGCATCCGGCCGGGGCTGGTCCTGACGGAAGAAGAAATCGTGACCGTGCTCGACCCCGATTATTTCGTTCGCATCCGCAACGTCGTGGGAGGGCCCGCGCCGGAGCAGACTGCGGCCGCCCTGGCTCAGGCTCGCGAGCAGCAGCAGGCGATCGAGGGCTGGGTGAACTCGAAAACGGCCATGCTCGACGCAGCCCGGTCCGCGCTCACGGCTTCCCCGCGCTGAATTCAAGTGTTCAGGGTCTGATCCGATGAGAAATCCGGAGGCTTACGCGCGGTGATTTCGATTCGTGAGAACCTGACCGCTCTGGAACGGGCGCAGCAATTTCAAGCTGCGACCCTCGCCTCCTACATCGAGGTGATGCGAGCTGCGGGCGAGTATCCGGTCGAGCTGGTCCCCTCCCAAACAGGCTTGTATCAGCAGCACCTGCGGCAGCTTGAAAGAGACCTGCACTCCGTATCGGCCCCGGAGGATTTCGGGCCTATCCACACGTCCTTTCGCGAGGAACTGCGGCTGTACAGGGATCAAGCCCGCGAATGGGTGGAGCGCATGCACGATCAGATTCGCGCGGCCGCCGAAGTCATGCAGCAACTGGCGGCCCGGGCCGCGGACCAGGGAAGCGATCAGGACCAGCAATGGCAGGCTGAGATGCGCAAGCTGAATACGGTGGGGCAATTGGAGGATCTCGCCGAGATCCGGCGTGTGGTGGCCGAGGCCGCGGCCGGCCTCGCGCGCACCTATGAAAACATGCGCGAGGCCGACCGGCTCCTTATCCTCGAGCTTCAGGATGAAATTCATTCCCTCCACCGGGAGATCGAAAAGCAACGCCGCACTCTCTACACCGATGAGGCGTCCGGCGCCTGGAACCGCAGCCGAACTGAAAAGCACTTGGAAGAACTCTTCAAGAGAGGTGAACCATTTTCGCTCATCGTCATCTCGATTACCAACCTGAAGCGTCTGGCCCGCGCATTTTCCGCGCCGCTGATCGAAAAGGCGTTGCGGGAGATGGGCCGGCGAATCGCCACGGCGGCTGGCCCTGGAGCGAAGCTCGGCCGCTGGGACGAATTGCATTTTCTGGTTTTCCCGGAATGTGAGCACGCGAGGCCGGTCACCGTCGCCGCGGAGATGTCCCGATCCTTAGCCCAGCCCTTCGTCATCCAGCAGGAGGGGCGGCCGCACAGCTTCTCTTTGCGCGCCTCGACCACTGTCGTGGAACATCCTCGCGATGGCGATCCCGCCAAGTTCCGGACCAAGCTCGCGAGCCTGTAAACTATCCTGAAATTATGACGTGGACGGGCGCAGGCGCGATCGCCCTGGCTCTCGCCGTGGCGATCGGAGCCTTCGGCGCGCACGGCCTGCAAGGCCGTCTGGATGCATATTCGATGAATATCTACGAGCGTGCGGTGTTCTACCATTTCGTGCACGCGCTCGGCATTCTCATCGTCTCCGCAATTGCGGCGAGCGACAAGCTGCCGCGGAGCCCGGCCAATTGGGTGTGCGGTCTGCTGCTGGCCGGGGTCGTGCTGTTCTCGGGGAGTCTTTATGCCCTGGCTCTGACGGGGAAACGGATTTTGGGAGCGATTACTCCGCTCGGTGGGATTTCTTTCCTGGCCGCGTGGATTGTGCTTGCGGGGGCGGCGCTTCGGCCGAACAGGCTTTAGCGCGGTGGGCAGGCCTCCCGTAGCCGTTCCGCGCTCAAGCCGGTGAGGGCTGGAAGGTCGCTGGCGGGGATGGCTCCGCAATCGACCGCGCGGCGAAAGTAGTTCATCAACCCGTGCCCGGTGGCCGCGTCGTCGAAGACGCCGCCGGTCTGCGTCGCCTGCGCGCTCTGCGCGAGGAAGTTCTTCAGCCGCCGCGAAGCCTCCTCGAGGCCCTCCAAAAAGAACGCGTACACCGCCGCGAACCGAGCGGGAAGCTGCGCCGGGTGTAGATCCCAGCTTTGATAGAAGCCGTGATGCATGGATTCGCGCACGGCGTCGTAATGGAGTTTCCACGCTCCCCGAACCGCAGCCTCATTTTCCAGAATTTGGTGCACGGACAGCGGCGGCGTACGATGCCGGGGGATCGGCAGGACGATGGTCCCGCCGTCTGCCAGGGCGATCCCGCTCCCCGCGAAATGAAGCTGCATCAGCGATCGCGCCAGCACGCACGCCGGATGGCTCAAGCTCTGATGCGCCGCCGTAATGCCCAGGGCGGCCGTGTAGTCGTAGGCGCCGAAGTGCGCTGCGACGGCGCGCCCCCGTGCGATCGCGATCATCTCCGGGATGATCCGTACCGATTCCGGCGTCTCGATCATCAACTCGATCCGCACTTCCGGGTAGGGCGCCAATAAATCCATCAGCTCGCGCACCTGCGCCGCGGCTGTAATCTTGGGCAGGGTGACGGCAAAGTTACCGGGTATGCGCCCGCCCGAGCGTTCCAGCAGGGTCTTCAGGAACCGGTCGAGCGTCCGTACCGCCCGAGGCCTCGCCGCACCGCTCAGGGATTTGATGCGGATTCCGAAAAACGCCGGCAGCGCCTTCGCCGCCATCGCCGCGGCCGTTTCCGATGCCGCAGCCTCGGCCGCACGGTCCTCCTCCTCATCCGGCCTCACTCCGAAACCGTCTTCGAAGTCGATCCGAAAATCCTCCACGGGCTCATGATCGAGCTTCTCGATGACCCGGGCGTAGACGGTTTCTCCGAGCCCCCTGGGCAGCCCTAGCGCAAGCTCGAATGCGGCGGCATCGGGCGCGTACTCGATCATGGATCGCCGGGCCAGCCCTCCGAGCTTGTTGCAGGTATCGGCTTTGAACCGATGCGCCCCGCCATAAACGACGTGGACGGGCCGGCGGCCGCCCGAATCAATAGAAGACACGGTCGGCTTGCTCCTCCCAGGCTCGGAAACAGGCGAGCGCTTGATCCCGCATCAGGGAGTGAAAGGGAATCTTTCGCTGGTCCGGGGGTAACGGAATCTGCTGGTAAATGAACGCGTCATCGAATCCCGCGGCAGCCGCATCGGCCGCCAGAGCGCCAAAATAAACCTGCCGGAGTCTGGCCCAGTAAATCGCCCCAAAGCACATGGGGCACGGCTCGCAGGTGGTGTAGATGTCGCAACCGTCCAGCGAAAACGAAGCCAACTTCGCGCAAGCGGCTCGAATTGCTATCACCTCGGCGTGGGCTGTGGGATCGTTTAGAGAGGTCACGCAGTTGGTGCCGGAGCCGATCACCTGCCCGTCCTTCACGACCAGCGCTCCGAAAGGTCCTCCACGGCCCGATCGCACGTTCGTGATGGCAAGTTCGATGGCTTGCGCCATGAAAGTATTTTCCACGGATCGCATCCAGTTTAGCGAAGCGAACTACGGGCCTTGCCCGATTCCCGCCGGCCGGCGCCCTTTCCCGCGGGCGTCGTGATCCGGCGGCGCAGCGCGGGGCCGGGCCTTATTCACTCCAGGGCGTGGGATTTGGTCAGGATGAGGATGTGCTGGCGCGGCAGCGTCTCGATCACTTGGCGAAGCACGTAGCCTTCCGGCTCCAGCTCGGCCTTCACTTCCGCGACCGTCATCTTGTGTTCTTCGAGGATCGGGATCTTGGGGTCTTCCTTGCGATACTCCAGCAGAACCAGACGTCCGTCGGGCTTCAAGGACTCGCGGATACCGTGAAGCATCTCCTGAGGCTCCGAGAATTCATGGTAGACGTCCACCAGGAGAACCAGGTCCATCCGGCCGGGCGGGAGCTTCGGGTCGGTGAAGGTCCCCTGCACGGGTTCGACGTTTTTCAAGCCGGCTTTGGCGGCGTTTTCACGGACTTTTGCGAGCATCTCCGCCTGAACGTCCTCGGCGTAGACCTTTCCACTGGGGCCGATGCGCCGGGCCATCTTGAGCGACATGTAGCCGGTGCCCGCGCCGACATCGGCGACCACCATCCCGGGCTTGAGATTCAACGCATTGAGCGCCCCATCGGGATTTTCTTCCTGCTCGCGCTCGGGCCTTTCGAGCCAGACGGCGCACGGTCCCGCTCCACACACCCCGGCGATGTGGCGGCCCGTGATCGGGTGGATCCCGTTGGCCTGGAAGGCTGCTGCCTGCCAGGCCACAACCAGGGCGACCGCCAGCAAGATCAGGATTGGCTTGTTCCGTTCGATGCGCGGCATCTCAAATCATTGTATTTGATGGCGCCAATCAAGCGCGGTGAGGCGAAGGCACGGGTGTATACTGAACCCTGGTATCGGAAGAAGGCCTTTTATCCATTAGGGAGGAGTTTAGTTGAGCTGCTTATGAATCCAGCTATGAGTCAACGAAGCTTGGAAGATTTGCTTAAATCGGCGGGCAATCCCGTAGACATGCTCCGGAATTCGCAGATCGGAGCATACGTGTATCCGGTGGTTCCCACCGAGTACACGAACTGGCGCGACGAGCAACGGGCGTGGCGGGAGAGCTGTGTGCTATTCGACCAGTCGCACCACATGGTGGAGCAAACGGTGGAAGGGCCGGATGCCATCAAGTTGTTTTCGGATCTAGGGATTAACAGCTTCGCGAAATTCCCGGTGAACCGGGCCAAACAGTTCGTGCCGTGCACCTACGGCGGCCATGTGATCGGGGATGGAATTCTCTTCCACCTGGAACCCAACAACCTGGTCTTCGTGGGCCGCGCGCCGGCCGCCAACTGGATTCAATTCCACGCCGAAACCGGCGGCTACAACGTGCGGACCAGCAAGGACGACCGGTCGCCTTCGAACCCGCGCGGCAATGCGGTGATCCGCAACCGTTACCGGTTCCAGATTCAAGGTCCGAACGCGACGCAGGTGATCGAGAAGCTCAACGGCGGGCCCGTTCCGGAGATCAAGTTCTTCCATATGGACGCGATCAACATCGCGGGCCGGAAAGTGCGTGCGCTGCGCCACGGAATGGCCGGCGCCCCGGGACTGGAAATCTGGGGGCCCTACGCCGAGCGCGAAGAGATCCGCGCGGCGATCGTCGAGGCGGGCAAGGACTTCGGGCTGGTTCAAGTGGGCAACCGGGCCTATGCGACCAATACCCTGGAATCCGGCTGGATCCCGTCGCCTCTACCGGCCGTCTACACGGATGACCGCATGAAGCCGTACCGGCAGTGGCTGCCGGCGGCGAGCTACGAGGGCACCGGCTCCATTGGCGGCAGCTTCTACTCCAACAACATCGAAGACTATTACATGACGCCATATGAGCTGGGCTATGGCCCGTTCGTCAAGTTCGATCACGACTTCATCGGGCGGGAAGCCTTGGAGAAGATGGCAAAGGAGCCGCAGCGCAAGAAGGTCACCTTTGCCTGGAACGCTGACGATGTCACCAAGGTGTTCCGCTCGCTGTTTGAGCCGGGCGACATCTACAAGTACATCGATCTGCCGCTCTCCAATTACACGTCGGCGTCGTATGACAAGGTGATGAAGGGCGGCAAGATCGTGGGCCTGTCGATGTTCAGCGGCTACAGCTATAATGAGCGCTCCATGCTGTCGCTGGGCGTCGTCGATCCCGATATCGAGATCGGCACCGAGTTGACGCTGGTGTGGGGCGAGGAAGGCGGCGGCTCTCGGAAGACCACCGTCGAGCGCCATCGCCAGATCGAAATCCGCGCCGTCGTAAGCCCGGTGCCTTATTCCAAGGTCGTGCGCGAGACCTACGCCGAAGGCTGGCGTACGGCGGGTATCAGTATCAAGTAGTTTCTTTGCGAAACGGCCGCGGCTCAGTGGAGGGCCGCGGCTTTTTCTTTTTCCCCGCGCAAGCGGGCTGCGCGGAGGCGGGGTGTATTAATCCGGAAGAAAGCCAGTTATGACGTTCTATTGGAGGCCGGCGTCACGAAGGCGACCCGGTGTGCGGCTCATCCACAATTGCGGGCGCCGCCGGGCTTCTGAGGTTGAGCTTCTGAGGAGGCTCGTCGAATCCCGCCAGGCGGGCCGCGGCGTATAACGCGTGCGGCATGCTCGACACCACGGGCACGCCGCAGCGCCGCTCCAGCGGCGCGATCAATTCCAGCGTCCGGAACCCGCCGCAGGAGATTAGCAGCGCACCGGATTGCGGGACGGCGTGGAAAACGCGGGCCGCGAAGTCTTCCAGATCGCGCGGGCCGACTTTGCCGGCCTCGCCGATGCGCTCCAACCCGAGTCCTTCCAGAGCCAGGACATCGAACCCGGATTCGGCCAGGAAAGCGCCGAGCCGCCGGTTCACTTCCGCGTTGTACGCCGTCGCGACGGCCAGCCGCCGCGCGCCGGCTTCGCGTAGCGCGTCCACCACGGCGCTGCTCATCGTCGTGCACGGCAGCCCGGTGGCCTCGCGAATCGAATCGGCCAGCGAGCGATTGAACGCCGCGCCCTTGTAAAAGCTCAGCGAAGTTCCCATCAGCACGATCGCGTGGGCGCCTTGCCGGGCCAGCGCCTGCGCTGCGGGCGCGATCCGATCGATGACCGAATCGTAGCCTGCGGGGGTCATCGTTTCGAGCCCGAGGCCCTCGATGAGGAATTCGACACCCACTGGATACATCTCCAGCGCTTCCGCGGGTACGGGCACGCTTCGCGGAACGATGAGGCCGGCTCTCCTCAACGCTCCAGCGCGGCCGCGTAGGCCTGGTCGAAGAACGCCAGGCGCGCCGGCTCGATTTGCGGGCCGAATTTCACCGTATCGCCGAAGATCATCGCCTGAGCGTCGTTGCTTTTCGCATGATAAGCCGGCCACCGGGGAAGGCCGTGACCATTCGGGTCGCCGGTCTTGATGAAGTTCACCCAGTAGGAGGACATCATATCTGCGAGCTTGCGGTCCGCATCCGTCCAGGAGTCGTTGGCAGGCGGGTTGTCAAACATGTACGGCAATTCCGCCGTGTGCGACGCCCCACGCTCACCTGCACCCGGCGGCACATGGGTGAAGTAGTAGAGATACGCTTTGCGTCCCCGCTGGACGGTGAGCTCGGCCCAGGTGCGCATGAGCCAGCCCAATTCATCGCGTGTGCGCGCCAGGCTCGACGCGCCGGCTTCCGTGTCCGATCCCGCCGGATACAGGTGTAGAAACTCCGCCGCCAGGCCGCCGTAAGCCTGCTGCGCCCGGCTCCTGGCCTGATCGGCCGTCGTACGGCCTGCGCCGAAGAATGTGCCCTCATCGTGGTTGGATCCGATCAGCACGTCCACATCGTTCTGCTTGCCTTTCGTGAAAGTGATCGATTGATCCTCAGGGACAAGCCAGCCATCGACCACGACTCCGGCCTGGACGCCGCGCAAGTTCTGGCTGATTTCCGCGGTGGACATCGCGCGTAATTCGGCGATGGTATGCGAGCCCGCGGCTTTCTTGCCGGCCGCCTCCGCCTGCTCAAGAGTTCTCATCCTGGCGATGCTCAGCCCCATCCACGCGCCGCTCTGCGCCATGGCGCGCTGGAACAAGCCCTTGCCTTCGGGCGAGCCAACCATGTTCGCGACCAGGTTCGCGCCCGCGGATTCACCATCGAGCGTGACTTTTCGCGGATCGCCGCCGAAGGCCGCGATATTTTTCTGCACCCAGCGCAGCGCCGCGAGAAAATCGGCCATCCCGTAATTGCCGGACGCATGATGGGTGGATTCGGCGCTCAAATCCGGATGGGCGAAGAATCCGAAGACTCCGAGCCGGTAATTGTACGTGACCACGACGATGCCCTTCCTGGCGAGAGCCTCTCCATCGTAGCCGGGCAGGGAACCGGAACCGGTGGTGAAGGCCCCGCCGTAGGTCCAGATCATCACCGGGAGCCGGTCGCCAGGGGACTTCGCGGGCGTCCAGACATTGATATACAGACAATCTTCGCTGGCTGGCGGGCCCGCCGGCCCGCCGCCTTTGCCCTTGCCGCCTCGGCCTCCGCCGGGCGCACCCGAGGTACAGGCGGGTCCGAACTGATCGGCGGCGCGCACGCCTTCCCAGTTCGCGGGCGGCTGCGGAACCCGCCACCGTAAATTGCCGACGGGCGGAGCCGCGTAGGGGATGCCTTTGAACACGCGAACCGAGGGGCCCCGGCCGGCCGTTCCGGAAACAGACCCGGAGTCCAGGCGAACAGGATCGGAGATGGCGGCGAGCATGGCCCCGGACATCGCCAGCGCCGGCAGAAGCAAAGGGAAAGATCGGTTCATCATGACTTGCACAACTTATCACGTTTCCCTTTCCCCTCGCCACGGCGTTCGGGGCGCAACACAAAATTACGGAGCGCGTGATATCTTGGCTTGCTTGGGGTTAACGCAAATGAGGACGAATTTGATGTGTCTTACGCCTCGCACTCTCTTTGTTCTGGCGGCTTTTGTTGGCGCGCTGGTGGCGCAGCAGCCGAAGAAAATTGACGACGAAGCGCTCAGGAGCGCGGGGCGCACCGGCGAGGACTGGATCAGCTACAACGTCAACTGGTCCGAACAGCGCTATAGCCTTCTGGATCAGATCAACACGTCGAACGTCGCTCGGCTCGGGCTGGCATGGTCGATGCAGATTCCGGCGGCGCCCGGCAATCCGCAAACCCAAACGCGGCACGAAGGCACGCCGCTGGTGTACAACGGCGTCCTTTACAGCATCACGCCGTGGAGCGTGGTCTATGCTGTGGACGCGCGCACCGGCAAGGAACTGTGGCGCGCAGACCCGGAGGTGAACCAGCAGATCTGGCAATCGCGCATCTGCTGCGGCGTCGTGAATCGCGGGATCGCGATGTATCAGGACAAGATCATCGCGCCGGTCGTGGATGGGCGCCTGCGCGCGCTCGATATGAGCACCGGAAAGATCGCGTGGGAGACCCGCGTTTCGCCGGCCAACATGCCCTACACGATCACCATGGCTCCGCGTGTAATCAAAGGCGGCAAAGTGATTATCGGGGTCAGCGGCGGCGAGTACGGCGTACGCGGCTTTTTCGACGCCTACGATGCCGCGACCGGCGCGCGCGCCTGGCGCTTCTACACGGTCCCCGGTGATCCGTCGAAGCCCTTCGAGCAGCCGGAGCTGGAAATGGCCGCCAAAACATGGTCGGGCGAGTGGTGGAAGATTGGCGGCGGCGCGCCGGTCTGGAACGGCATGGCGTACGATCCGGATGTCGATATTGTGTACGTCGGCACCGGCCAGCCGGGGCCGTGGACTTCGGTGCATCGCGGCCCGGGCGATAACCTGTTCACCGATTCGATCCTTGCGGTCCGCGGCGCCACCGGCAAGCTGATTTGGTACTACCAGGAGGTCCCCGGCGATGATTGGGATTACGATTCCATCGCCGATCTGATGCTGGCGGACTTGAACATCAACGGCAAGCTGCGGCACGTGATCATGCACGCCCCGAAAGATGGATTTTTTTATGTGCTGGACCGGCATACCGGAGAACTGCTCTCTGCCGATCCATGGGTTACGGTGACGTGGGCGTCCGGCGTGAACCTGAAAACCGGGCGTCCGGTGGTGAATCCGGAAGCTCGCTATAAGACCGATGCAGTGAGTGTGATGCCCGGGCCGGGCGGCGGGCATGTGTGGCCGCCGTGGTCGTTCAATCCGCAGACCGGCCTCGTGTATATTCCTAGCACGATCGGCGGCGCGTATAACTATCAGGCCAGCCCGGCGTTCACTCCCAACCCAACCGACATCGGACCCGAGGGGCGCGGCCAGTTCAACATGGGTACCGGCTTCGGCGGCGGCCGCGGCGGGCGCGGCGGCGGGGGTGGCGGCAATGCGGGAGCCGGCGCGGTTCCTCCTCCGGGAGTGGATCCGGGCGCGGTGGCGGCGGGAGCGGCGGGCCGCGGCGCAGGAGGTCAGGGAGGCCGCGGTCCGGCCGGCCCTACGATTCCGGCGATTGGTCCCCAGGGTCGCGGCAACATTCTGGTGGCTTGGGACCCGGTCGCACAGAAAGAGCGCTGGCGAGGGCTTTCGGCCGGATTCAATCAAGGCGGCACGCTCGCGACGGCCGGCAACTTGGTATTCTCGAGTGTGAACACCCGCCTGATCGCCTATCGAGCCGATAATGGCGATCAGCTCCTCGATCTGACCACCGGGCTCGGCCAGATGGGGCCGCCGATGACCTTCATGATCGACGGCAAGCAATATGTGGCCGTCGCGGGTGGGCCTCCGGGCGCGGGCGGCCGCGGAGGCAACGGCGGCGGCGCAAATGGGAATGGCGGAGGCCGGGGCGCGGCGGCGCAGAATCCGGTTCCGGCCCGGCCTTCGTATCTCCTGGTGTTCACCCTGGATGGAAAGGCTCCGCTGCCTTCCGCGGCCGCCAATTAGGAAGGCCTTTATGAAAATATTCAGCCTGACCTTTATCGCCATCACTGCTTTCGCGCAATGCGACCGCGCGTGTCTGACCAAGACCGCCGACGACTATCTCGCGGCGCTGGCCGCCCACGATCCTTCGCGAGTCAAGTTCGCGGCCGGCGTGAAATTCGTGGAAAACACGATGCCTCTGAAGCCCGGCGAAGGTCTGTGGAAAACCGCCTCCGAGGTCCCCGTCACGTTTAAAATCTATGCGCCCGACACCACCGTGGTGAATGGCGCGCAGCAGGTAGGCTTTCTCGGCGTGATGAAAGAAAACGATAAGCCGGTCGAACTAGCACTGCGCTTGAAAATCCGCAACGGGCAAATTGTGGAGGCCGAGCATCTGATCGCGCGAAACCTCATGGCCCGCAGCCTGGCCAATCTACAGACACCGCGGCCCGGCCTGCTGGCGCTGGTTCCGCCGGCCGAGCGCACGCCGCGCGACCAGATGCTCAAGATCGGAGTGTCGTATTACGAAGCCCTGACCACCGCCAACGGCGACGCCGCCCCGTTCGCCGACGATTGCATCCGCCATGAAAACGGGATGCAGACCAACGGGAATCCGCCGCCTGCGGCGCCCGACGGGATGGCGAGCACGGGCGCCCTCGGGTGCCGCGCCCAGATCTACACGCATACGTTCGACTACATCAAGCGGATCGAGCCGCGGCGGGTCGAAATCGCGGATGTAGACTACGGGCTGGTCTTCGGCCTCTCGCAATTCCGTCATCCCATGACGGAAAAGAAGCTGAAGATCTTCAATGTTCCCGGCGTGGATTCGATCGACATGAACTTCAACCCGTTCGATTTGCCCGCAGCCCACGTTTTCAAGATCCGCGGCGGCAAGATCCACGAGATTGAGGCCATGGGGTTCACCCTGCCGTACAATTCAAAGACCGGTTGGGAGCAGTGAGATGAGACTGTTTCTGTTGCTCGCGGCCGCGGCTGCGGTGATGCTGGCGCAGGGCCGGGGAGGGCCGCCGCTAATGGACTGGGGCGCGCATGGCGACACCGAGATCATCTGCGGAGCCCACTCCCCGGAAGATCTGGAACTCACGCCCGACGGCTGGTTCATGATGGCGACGCGGTTCGCCCGGGGGGCGCGATTGCTGGGGGCGGCGGGATCGACCTACTGGACCTGGCAAGAAAAAGCTTCACGAAGATGGAGGTGGCCTCGGAGCCGCGCATAGACTGGGGTGATCCGAAGTGTCCGGGTCCGGTGGGCGACGCCATTGTGTCGCATGGATTCTCGTTATCGAAGCGCAAGGGCGGGGCGTGGCAGCTCTATGTGGTCAATCACGGGATGCGGCAATCGATGGAGATGTTCGAGCTGAAGCAGACCGGCGGAACCCGGGGCCTGGTCTGGCACGGTTGCGTGATCACGGAGAAGGAATATAACGATGTGGCGGCGTTTCCGGACGGCAGCTACATTGCGACGCATCCGACGTCGCTCGTGCCGCAGGGCTCGCAGGTGAATACTTGGAGCGGGGAGGCGAGCGGCTGGGTCGCGCGGTGGACGGCGGCCCAGGGCGAAAGGGAGCCTCCAGGCACCCGCGCCGGCTACCCCAACGGAGTGGTGGTGAGCCCGGATGGGCGCTACATGTACTTCAACGCGTGGACTGCCAAGGAGGTCCACAAATACGATCTCAAGCAGAACAAGGAAGTCTCGGTCATCAAACTGGACTTCATGCCCGATAATCTGACTTGGACGAGAGACAAGGAGATGCTTGCCGCGGGAGTGAAGGGAGTCGGGGGAGTAGAGGGATTCGGCGTCGCCGAGATCGACCCAGCCACCATGAAATCCACTATGGTCTTCGATTCCGAAGGCAAGGGAGCGCTGATCAACGGAGTCTCCGTCGCGCTCCAGGCCGGCAACGCGATTTTATATCGGGGCGTTTGCGGGCGACCGCGTGGTCAAAATCCCATGGAAGAAGTAGCCGGCGGAGTTTACGCCAGAGAGTAGCCTGCGGCCACCGCATCGTCGCGGAACATCTTGACCGTATCGAGCGAGAACTCCTCAAGATCTCGGCCGAGTAGCGGGAGCTTTTCCAGCAGATCGTGCGTCACCGTAACGATGTGGCACCCGAGAGTATCGGCCTGCACGATGTTGAACAGCTCACGCGGGCTCGCCCAGATCAGCTCGATTTGGGGATAGGCGCGGATGCGATTGAGCGCGCTGCACATGACCGGAAGCGGATCGACGCCGGTATCGGCGATGCGGCCGGCGAAGATGGAAATGTAGCTTGGCGGACCGTGCTTCAGGCAGGGAACCACGGAGTCCACCTGGTTCAGCGTCATGATCGCCGTGACGTTGACCTTGACGTTTTGGCGCGCCAGCCGGCACACCAGCGGCGCAGAGCTCTGGCCGCACGTATTCGTAATGGGCACCTTTACATACACGTTCGGCCCCCAGGCCGACATGCGGAGGGCCTGCTGCTCCATCTCGTCGAAGTCGTCGGAGAAGACCTCGAAGGAAAACGGGAGATCCGGGATGGCGGCGAGCAGGTCGCGTGCGAAGGATTCGTAATGGCTCACGCCGGCCTTGCGCATCAGCGTCGGATTCGTGGTGAAGCCCTGGATCCGCGGGTTGCCTGCGAGGCGCAGAATCGATTCCTTGTCGGCCCCGTCCGCGAAAATCTTTACCTTGAGCGATCCGGCGTCAGGCATGGCAGTTCACCTCCGAAAGAATCCACGAAACCGCATCT
>Ga0070739_10006010_pt1 | contig 13541 bp, 11 predicted proteins | sample Coa_R1_7_FD_66445 | JGI IMG/M metagenome (GOLD analysis project Ga0070739, IMG submission 66445) | Surface soil microbial communities from Centralia Pennsylvania, which are recovering from an underground coalmine fire - Coalmine... | ecosystem: Environmental > Terrestrial > Soil > Unclassified ... | reverse complement strand
ATCCAGCATCTGCCGGGGCTGTGCGAGGTCGGCCTGGACCCTGAGCTGTGGCGCTGGATCCCGATCTTTGTCGCAACGACGGAAGACATGCGCGCGTACGTCGAATCGGCTGTCCGCGATCAGATCGCGGGCCTTTCGCTGCCATTCGCAACCATCGACGCAGCAACGAATCGGCCCATCGGAAGCACGCGGTTCATGAACATCGACCGCGGCAACCGTCATGTCGAGATCGGATCCACCTGGCTCGCCCAGCCCTGGCAACGCACCGCAGCCAATACCGAAGCCAAATACCTGATGCTGCGGCACGCGTTCGAGACGCTGGGCTGCATGCGGGTAGAGCTCAAAACCGACGCGCTGAACGAACGCTCGCGCGCAGCCATCACCCGTATTGGCGCGAAGTTCGAAGGCATCTTTCGGCGCCACGTGGTCTGCTATGGCGGGCGCATTCGCGACACGGCGTGGTTCAGCATCATCGATGCGGAGTGGCCGGAAGTGAAGGCCCGGCTCGAGCAGAAGCTGGAACGATCAACCGCTGCTCTTTGAACGCGGGGCGACCGTCTTCGTGTGCTGATCGATCCAGTCCAGCACCGTGTGATACCAGAGCACCGAGTTGGCCGGCTTCAGCACCCAGTGGCCCTCGTCGGGGAAAATCAGCAGCTTCGAGTCCACCTTCTGTAACTGGAGGGCGGTGAACAGCTGCAGCGACTGCGTGTAGGGAATGCGGAAGTCCTTCTCACCGGTGATCACCAGCGTGGGTGTCTTGAAGTTCTTCACGAAGTTGCTGGGCGACCACTTTTCATATTGCTCCGGGTTGTCCCACGGCATGCCCTGAAACTCCCACAGTGGAAACCACAGCTCCTCGGTTGCGCCGGCCTCGCTGCGCAGATCGTAAACGCCGCAGTGCGATACGAAGGACCGGAAGCGGTCGGTGTGGCCAAGCATCCAGTCGATCATGTATCCGCCATAGGAGGCGCCCGCGGCGGACATGCGTTCCCCGTCGGTGTAGGGCAGTTTCGAAGCGTATTCGGCCGCGGCCATGACGTCCTCGAACGGCTGCCCGCCCCAGTCGCCGCTGACCTCCTCGGTGAACTTCTGGCCGTAACCAAATGACCCGTGCTGGTTGGGCATGATGACGACATAGCCCGCGGACGCGAACACCTCGGCGTTCCAGCGATAGCTCCACTCCTCGCCCCATTCGCCCTGTGGGCCACCGTGAATCAGCAGCAGCACCGGGTATTTCCGGTTGGGGTTGAAGCCCGGAGGCTTGAGGAGGAAGCAGTGAATGCGGGCGTGCTCGGCGCCTTCCACCCAGAACTCCTCGTACGGGTTCAGCTGAAACTCCGCGAGGATGGGATCGCTGAAATGAGTCAATGCGACGGGCGCGCCGCCGCCGTTCGATGCGCGAAAGATCTCGGGAGGAGCAGCGCCACTTTGCGCGGTATAGATCATCGTCGCGGCGTCCGGCGTGAAATGGATATCTTCAAGGCTGTTGTTGCCGCTGGCGATGATTCGTGTAGCCCCGCCCGTAGCGGGCATCATTTGGATAGCGCGCCGCCCGCGATCCAGGCTGGTAAAAAACAGACGCGAGGAATCGGGCGACCACTGGAACTCATCCACCGAGCGGTCGAGGTTCGCCGTAAGCTCGAGCGCCTTGCCGGACGCGCGGTCGAGCGATAACAGCACCCAGCGATCGCTTTCATATCCGGCGCGCGCCTGTCGGCGATACGCGAGCCAGTGCCCATCGGGAGAATAGAGCGGACTTGCATCGGCGCCCGGATTTTCGGTAATGCGTTTGGCCGCACCGCCGGTGATCGGGACCACAAAGAGGTCGGTGTTGGTGCTGACGGCGGGCACGGGGTCGGCGTTCATTGCAAAGCAGACTTCTTTCGAATCCGGCGAGATGGCGTAATCGTCGGGTCCGCCAAGCGAGAACGGAGGGACATCGCGCGTTCCGGGTGTCAGATCGACGATGCTGCCCCCATCCATGGGCATCGCGAACAGGTGCGAGCGGCGGCGGCTTTGCCAATCGGTCCAGTGCCGGTACAAAAGGCTGGTGTAAATCCGGGCCTGGACCCTGGTAGCTTTCTCCTGCGCAACGTGGCTCGCGTTGCAGGCGTCGTCGGCGCCGCATTCCGGATAGACAGTGCTCACGAACAGCAACGTCTTCCCGTCGGCGGAAACCAGTTCGCCGGAAACTTCGGTGGCGAAAGTCGTAAGCTGGCGCGCGCCGCCGCCATGAGCATCGATCATCCAGATCTGAGAAGAACCGCCGCGATCGGACGTGTAGACCAGATGCTGCGAGTCGGGCATCCAGCGCGGGCGCTCGTTCACACTTCCTTCGTGCGTAATTTGGATCGGCGGCCCGCCCTGCACCGGCACGATCCAGATCTGTTCGGGCTTCGTATTCTGCTGGACATCCGGCGTCTGCACCGTGAACGCGACCAGTTTTCCGTCCGGTGACACCGCGGGATCGCTCACGCGCGGAATGCGCAGCATCGCCTCGACGTCGAACTTCGGCTGCGCGACGGCGCAGATCGCCGCCAGCATAAAAAACGCGGGCCGATGCATTATGAAAACGATTCTATCGCCGGGCCGGTATGGCTACCTTGCGCCTGCGCTTTGCGAGGACGCTTCGCCGGGCAGCAGCTTCTGCCTCAGCGCCGGCGTGAGTTCGTCGTACAGAGCAGTAAAGGTCGCATTGCTCCACCCAAAGCCGGCCTGATTGGCGCTGTACCCAAACACGATGGAGCCCACTTCGGTGCCGCGCTTCACAACGTCGTATTTCTCGACGATGAATCCCTGCCGGCGATACGAATCGCGAACTACGGAATCGAACTCCATGGTAATGCGGTCGGCCGCGTCAGTGAAACCGTATCGCCGCAGGCCCTGAACGGCAATCAGATGCAGGGGAGCCCAGCCGAACGGCGCGTCCCACTGCTCTCCGCTGTTGAAGGTGCTGGTCATCAGCCCGCCGGAACGCTCGAATTTCGGCAGATTGGCGACAATCCGCTCCGCCTGCTCCTTGCTGGCGATGCCGGCCCACAGGGGATAGAACGTGCTCAGGAACGGATAGCGGCGAATCTTGTGCTGCACGAAGTTGTAATCGTAATAGAGCCCATCGGCCGGATCCCACATGAGGCGATTCACGCGTGCGGCCCGCTCCTGCGCGCGGTGCCGCCACGTGCCCGCTTCGGCCTCCCGGCCCAGGATGCTCATAATCTGCGCGGTTTGCGATTCCATCAGGTACAGCAGAGAGTTGAGGCAGACCGGATCGTAATGAATGATATCGACGCTGAACGGACCATAGCGGTTCGACGGATCGAAGCCGCCCTCGCGGACTGAGCGGTCGCCGGTGTAATACAGCGGCGTGAGCTGGTTCGTCGCCCGATCGTAATACTGGCTGACGTCGTAGTCGGGAACCTGGTGCGTTCGGTAATACTGCTTCACGCGGTCATAGTGCGTGAGGCCCTGGGCATCCACTTCGTCGGCGAGCGCCTCGGGCGCGGGACCGATCCCGATGTCGTAATAGCGGGACAGCCCCGTCTCGGGCGTCAGGTGCGGCGCGGTCATCCAGAACCGGTAGTATTTCTCCAGCGCCGGCACGGCGTCGGCGAGCCACTGGCGATCATGCGTGCGCTCATAGACGCCGAGCAGCATCTGGGTCAGGAACGGCGGCTGAGAGCGGCTCAGATAATACGTACGGTTGGCATTAAGAATCCTGCCGTACTCGCGGATCTCATACAGAAAATTGTCGGCCATGTCTTTGGCCAGCGCCGTTTCTCCATCGCGCAGCAGACCGACCTGTATAAAGAAGCTGTCCCAGCCGTACATCTCGTTGAAGCGTCCGCCGGGCACGACGTAGGGCCGGGGCAGGTAGAGCAGCCCGTGCTCGCGAATCTGGTTAAAGTCCTCCGGGAGCGCGCGGATCTCAATCTTCGAGAGGTCCTCCGGCCGCATCTCGGAGCGGAGTTGCTGGCGCACGCGCGCCACGTCTTCGGTGCGGGAGATGTAGACGGGCCAGCGGTGGTCCGGACCGGCGTGCAGCTTGGGATCGACAGCCGCCGTGGCCAGGCCGCGATTCGAGCGAGTCAGCGTGCCCCAGGTCTGGCGGATATAGGTCAGAATCGGCGGCGGCTGCGACGGGGCGGCGCAGACGGCCGCGACCAGGAGCACCACAGCTGCGGCGCTGCGGCGAGCGCGCGGGAACAGGCCGAACCGCGGGGAGTTCATTTCTTAGCTATTATGAACGGCGCAGAGGAGCCTGCGTCGGAGCGCGCCAGGGCCCGCCACTGTCCAGGGTCATGCCGCGCGTGGCGTGTGCGCAAGGGAGCTGGTCAGTGGACTACAACGACCTGGCGTTCGAAGCAAAGGCGCGCGGCCTCGACGTGCTCGCGCACCCATTCTTCAGTTACGCCCAGGGCTGTGGCGATTTCTTCCGGATCAGCGCCGTTCTGGACTTCGTTGTAGACGAACAGCTTCAATACGTCGGGCATGAGAACCTCCCGGATCCGCCCTCGTTCTTCATGACGGCGGCCATACTGACTGATCGGTCAAGCCCGGAAAAAGCTTTAGTACCTGACGAGAACAGAACCGCCGCGACGCAAGCCGCTCAGCCGCCGCTCGCGACCGTCTTGTTCTGCGCCGGCACGAAATCATCCATGACCGCTTTTCGCAACAGGTTCGGCGGGAGCAGGCCCTGCGACAAAATGAAATCGTGAAATGCCTGGACGACGAAGTGCGAACCCAGCGCCTTCTCCGCCGCGTGGCGGATCTCCAACAGGCGGTTATAGCCGTCGAAATAGGACACGGCCTGGCCGGGCATTCGGAACGTGAACCGCTCCACCTCCTCGTTCGCGAAGGCGGGGGACAGCACGACATCCTTCTCCAGCGTGTCGGTGGCCTGGGCGGGCGTCACCTTGCCCTGCTGAAGTTCCGGATCGAGAAACGCCCGCGCAGCCCGCAGCAGCCGGAGTTGCAGGGAGATGAGCTTGCCGTCATCGGGCATGTAGGGCAGCATGAACCACTCCGAATAAAGACCCCAGCCCTCCACGTTCGTGCTGTTGAAGGCATACAGGGCGCGCGCCAGCGACACGCCGCGCTCCACCATGGCGTCGAACTGAAGCTCGTGCCCGGGACGGGCCTCATGCGCAGTGAGCGTCCACGAAGCCGCGCTGAAGGTGAAATCGTCGTATTTGAGGGTCTTGCCGCCCTGGCCTTTGGTCTCCAGCGGCAGCACAAATTCGCCGCGCTCGCCGTGGTTGTTGATGAGCCGCGGCGGGACCATGTGCGGCGCCGGCTGCTGCGCTGTCTCCGCCGCCGTCGCCAGGCGGATAATCGCCGGACGCGTGGGCAGTGTCACCAGGTGATTGGCGCGAATAATGTCCTCGATTTCCGCAAGGCGCTTCTGATAATGCGGAAGAATCGTGTCCCCGGTGAGCTGCTCCAGCTTCAGCCTGCGGATCACGTCGCGGTAGTCTGACGAGTTCCAGCCGCGTTCTTTGGCCACGCGCGCGGCAACCTGCTGCATCTGGTTCTGAATATCGCCGAACTGCTGATGCGCCATGCTGACCAGCTGGTCGATGGGGTAGTCCACCCCCACGTTTTCGAGATTGATGGCGTACAAGTCCGGTGGGAGGCGGAAATCGGTACGCGCGCGGGGCAGCACCTTCGTGCGTACGAATTCATCGTACTGCGCCAGCTGATCTTTAAGCTTCGCGTACGCGTCTTCGTAGCCCTTCATCTTGTACTTCTCGAGCAGCAGGCCGATACCGGTGACGTACTGATTGGTGTCGCTGAGGTCTTTTTCGACCTCTACTTTTGCCGGCGCCAGCAGCGACGGGTTTTTCTGCAGGCGCTCCTCGTAGATCTGCTCGGCCAGCAGGGTAACGGGTTTATAACCTGGCTCGACACCGGTGTATTTGCGCAGGCGAATCACGGCTGCGGGACGGCGTTCGGCCGCGATCTGATCGTCGAGCAGCGCGTGCAGTCCGCCGAACACGGTCTCCGCGACGTTGTCGTAGGGCAGCAGAGCGTGCTCGTATGCGCTCGAGGAATGAATGCTGCGGTCGGTGGCGGCGATGAGGATCTCCAAATCCTGTTTCACCAGCGGGTCGCGCTCGGCGTCGAGGCGCTTCTGCAGTTCGGTGCGGATATCCGCCGCGTCCTTTCGATATCGTTCGCCGCGGTCGATGGAACGGACGGTAATCTGTTCATCCAGACCCGGAATACCCATACGCGCCGCGGCTTCGGGCGCGTATTTGGCGGTGAGCTGAATGAGAAGCTGGCTGTTCTGATTGCTCCGCTTCACCCAGTCGGGTTCGGTCTGGGCGAGCAGGGGAATGCCGGTGAGCAGGACCATGGCGAGGATACGCATTTCTTCAGCGTAGACGATCAATTCAGGGGTTTGGCGCCAGCGAAACAGCGCCGGGCCTGCACCTCACAACTCAGCGCGCGCCACCCGCGCCGGCGGAAGCGCTGGTCATCTGGTCGGCGCGGAGACGCGAGAACGACGCCTTGAAGGTCTGCACCACCTGCGCGATCTGGTCATTCGCGGGCGGCTCGCCGAAGTACGCGTGGATGAAATCGGCCGTCTGGCCCCAGGTGGTTTCCATAAAGCCGGTGACGCGCTCCCCGATATTGGCGTCGGCGCTGCTGCGCAGATTTTCGATTTGAGCAATCTCGGCAAGCGCGACGTCTGCTTTGCGCCATGGGCAGGCGATGACGTTGAAGCCTTTCATGGCGAAGAAAGCGGCGCCAGGGATGGGGCTGTCGTAGTGCCAGTCGCAGATGACCACATCGCGCGGGATGCGGTCGATGGCCGTCCATGTGCCATTAAAGCTGCCCTCCCATTTGCCGGCTCCGGTCGTTGCGCCATCCAGCAGACGATCGCCCCAGATCCAGAGCTGGCGCTGCGATTTCGCCAGATGATCGTGGAGGGCTGTCACTTCGCCGGCGTACAGCTCGGACGTGAGCCGGCCTTTGCAGCGCGGACACTGCTCGTCGGCAAGGATGAAGACCTCGTCCATTCCGGCGTGAAATGCGTCCGCGTGGAACGCGGTCTCCAGCTCGTCAATGAGGTCGAAAAGAATGGGATGAAGCGCGGGATGCAGCGGGCAGTAGCTGCGGCAGTAGATGCCCTCGTTCTTCGGATAGCGGCCCGGCGTCTCGTCCAGTTCAGGATGTGAGCGCAGCAGGCCGTAGGTCGTTTCCGCCCAGGACTGATGCCCGAGCAGATTGATCTGCGGAATCACCCGCACACCCGCCTGGCGCGCGGCGGCTGTAATCGCGTCGGCGTCGGCCTGGGTCAGCGGATCGGGATCGGTCACCTCGGGGTGGCTCCTGAACTGGAACCGGTAGTCGACCTCCAGGATCAACGTGTTCACGCCCTCTTTCGGCATGCCTTCGCGAATGAAGCGCACCAGCAGAGGGATGTCGGCGGTTTTCGGAGCAAGCAGGTGAAGACCGCGGACGGGCAGCGGAGCGGCGCAAAGGGAGCACACGGACAGCACGAGCAGCGATGAGAAGTAGCGCATGACTCCTACACGCTATCACCGCTCACGCGTGAGTTGATCTCTCCCGCATGAGCCGCCAGTGATACGCCAGCGCGCCGGTGACGATGGTCAGCACGGCCCAGAACGAGACCTTCGGCTCGTGGATCAGCCCGAAGATGGTGATCCAGATGCCGACCAGGACAAAGAAGACCGGAATTACCGGCCAGGCAAAACTCACGACCTGCAGCTTTCGCCAGCCCGGCCGGCGGCGGAAGATGAGCAGGGAAGCGACAGACATCCCGGCGAAGAAATTCAATGTGAAGCCGATGTAGTACAGCACGTCGCGGAAAGAGCTGAAGGTGATGAGCATGGCGCAGATGCCCTGGCAGACAATGGCGATCACGGGCGTGTGCCAGCGGGGGTCGACGCGCGCGGCGGCGCTGAAGAAGGCGCCGTTTCGCGCCATCGCATAATAGACGCGGGGGCCCACTGTGACCATGGCGTTTACCGTTGCCAGCAGCGATACGCACATCCCGGCGCTGAACAGGCCCGCGGTTTGCGGTCCGAACAGGTGCGAAGCGGCGAGCGCGCCCACGGCAACGACCCCCTTCATCTGCTCCAGCGGAACGGCGTAGATGAAGACGGCGTTCAGGCCGACGTAAATGGCGGCCACGAGCACGGTCCCCAGCGCCAGCGCCATGGGCAGCGTCACGGTGGGGCGTTTCAGCTCTTCGGCGACGTACGTAGCCGCGTTCCAGCCGCTGTAGGCGACGTAGATGAAAAACAGACTGATTGCGAATTGTGCCGACAATGGCGTTGCAGTGGTCCGCACGGCGGCCCTGGAAAAATTCGCGGGATCGCCCGCGCCCGCGGCGAACCCCACGATGACGAAGAGCACGAGCACGGCGACCTTGATCCCGGTGAGCACGTTCTGCACGCCGGCAACACGGCGCACACCAAGGCAGTTGAGAACCGTGAACAGCGCGATGATCGCGCAGGCCAGCATCTGTGCGCCGCCGATGCGCAGGGCCGCGGGTCCGGAGCCGATCACCAGGTCCGCGGACCGGTCGCGAAGCACGGGAAAGAAGTCGCCCAGATAATCGGAAAATCCGACAGCGGCGACGGCAATGGGCGCCGAGAAGCCGGCGAAGAAGGAAACCCAGCCGGTCATGAAGCCCCACGTGGGGCCGTAGGCTTCGGTAAGATACACAAACTCGCCTCCGGAGCTGGGAAAATTGATGCCCAGCTCGGAGTAGCAGATGGCGCCCGCAAGGGCGCACACAGCGCCGACGATCCAGATGGACAGCACCAGAGATGTTGAGCCGAGCTGGCCTGCCAGGAATCCCGTGGTGGTGAAGATCCCGGCCCCGACCATGTTGGAGACCACCAGCGCGGTGGCGCTGACGATCCCAAGCTGGCGGAGAAGCCCGTACGTCGGACGAGTGGACACGCTGCCGGCCATACCTGTACTGCGAGCGCGCAGGTTCCAACGAGCCTGGCCGCGATTCAGTCAGCAGCATATCACGTGGGTTGGTGGAACACTGTAACTTATGTTCAGCCTGCGTGAGCCTCGGCAACTCCGCCGACAGGGGCCATCATTGTTGTCTTACGCGTTTTCGGGGATGCGCTCGAGCCGGTGGCGTCGAGGCCGTGCGGGCGTGGAAGATGTTCGATGTCGGCTGCTGCGCGTTGATCCCCCGGGCCGCATCCGGGTGTAAACTATCGGCGGACAGGAGGAATTATGGATAAAGCTCGCCATCCTCACGTCGTCCGCACCTGGACTGTGGAACGCACCAGGCAGCGGTATCAGCCCCCCATTCAGCCGCGCAAATCTCAGGCCGATCCGCGGCAAAGGAACCGGCAGCCGGCCGCGCCGCCACCGAAACCCGACCACCCGCAGCCATGATCAGCGCATCGCAGTTGCGCGCGGGCATGGCGGTCCGGTACCAGGGCCAGACTTACCGCGTGCTCGCCGCCGACTATCATCCGGGGCAGGGAAAGATGCCCGGTTCCACGCACACGCGGCTGCAGAACGTGGCCACGGGCACGTTTTGGGAACACAGCCTGCGGCCTGAGCTGAAGCTGGAAGATCTGCCGGTGGAGAAACATCCGCTGGAGTATCTCTACGCCGACGGCGATCAGCACTGGTTCATGAACCCAGAGACATACGAGCAAGTTGAGATTCCCAACGCGGCCATTGGCCAGCACGCTGCGTTTCTGGCGCCCGGAATGAGATTCGCCGTGGAATTCGTGGAGGACCAGCCGGTAAACGTGCAGTTCCCGGACATGCTGGAGGTGCGGATTGCGGATACGGCGCCGGCCGCGCATCAGCAGCAGGACAGCACCCTCAAGCCCGCCAGGCTGGAGAACGGCGTGGAGATCATGGTCCCGCAGTTCGTCCGTACAGATGATCTGATCCGGCTGGACCTGCAGACCCTGAAGTACGTGGATCGGGTGCGCGAAAAAACCGCCCGCGCCGCTACTCGACCGTAATCTTCTGACCCGTCTGCGCGCCGCTGCGGCTGAGCCGCTCGATGCGGTTGTCGATCATCTGCCGCACGCCTTTCAGCACCTCGACGCGCGCGTTGCGGAAATGGGCCGCCACGCCCGGATCGGGCTCGAAGCAGCGCAGGATGTTCTTGATTTCCGCGGCGACGGCGTCGATTACCGGATAATCGCGCGGCGGCGCCGAGCCCGTCCCGCTATTGGTTCCCGTGTTGTCCATGGCTATTTCTCCTTCATTTCCACAACCAGCCTGCGATTCTGCAGCCGCGCGCGCGATGGCTCCAGCGCGGCCATCGACGTGGGCAGACCGATATGCCTCCGCAGCGTGCCCACCTCAACCACCAGCTCATCGCCCTTCTTGAACAGCCCCACCTCCGCCTTCGAAGTGAACGGCAGGTCGAGGCGAACCTCCCAGTGCTCGTCAACCTTCTCAAAGGTGTATGGCCGCTCCGTTCGCACCACAGCCGCCGGATCTTCACCCTCAGAGTACAATGCCCGCGCCAGTTCTTCCAGCCTCTCGCGGCCGAGCACCTCGTGATTGAACAGCGGCACGCGGCGGACCGGTACAGGGGCGAAGTACTCGTCCATCTCGTGAAGAATGGCCTGCTGTGAGCTGCGCCACTCACTGAAAAACGCGTCGCTCACCTCGTCCGGAAGCACGCGGTTGATCAGGATCCCATCCACCGTGAGCCCGTGCAGAGAGAAGTAGACGAAGGTGCGCTGGGTCTCGCGCAACACCATACGCTCCGGATTGGTCACCAGCCGGACGCTGGTTGTGCCGGGGTCGGCGAGCAGAACGTCCATGCCCTCGATGCGTTGAAACAACTCCGCGACATTGGCGAAGTAGTTGTCCGGCGGCAGCTCGAATGGCGCCACGCGATTGGCCACCGGGCGCACCGCCTTCAGCACCGTGCGCTGGAACGGAAAAATGTGCTTCATGTACCACTCCAGCGTGGTCGGCATGCTAACGAAGCGCAGTGATTCCGCCGTCGGCGCGCAATCCAGGACCATCACCTCGTAGCGGCCCTCGCGCCGGTACTGGTTGACGTACATCATGGCGCTCAGCTCTTCCATTCCGGGCAGGATGGCGAGCTCCTCGGCCTGCACGCCGCTGATGCCCGTGGTGCGCAGGACGGAGGAGACGTACCGCGAAATTTCCTGCCAGTGCCGCCGGATTTCGCGCTGGATGTTTACTTCCTGGATGTCGAGGTTGGGCGTGATGGCGTACGGGTCGCCGGTACGGCCGTGAAAGAGGTCGCCCCCGAGGTCGAAGGCGTCGCCCAGGCTGTGCGCCGGATCGACGCTCATCACCAGCGTGCGCCGGCCGAGCTGAGCCAGCCGCAGACCGGTAGCCGCGGCGAGGCTGGTCTTACCTACGCCGCCCTTGCCGCTGAAGAGCAGGATTCTCACATCTCATGATGACGCATGGCGCGCCTGTGCGGATGCGATCAGGCCAGGTTCCTCGCTGCCGGCCACGTCGATTGCTTCTGATATCGGATCAGGGGCGCGGCACAAAGGTGCGAAGAATCGTCGCGGTTGCGTTCGGCTCAATTGGAAGCGCTTCTGCTTCGGCGGGGATCATCCAGACCTCGCCCGCGCGGAAGTCTTCGCCGCCGAACGAACCGTGCCCCGCGAGGACCGCCATCAGCTCCGGACCGGATGCCTCGGTCCGATAATCGAACGAGCCGCTCAGGCTTCGAATCTCGGTCCGGAAATATCGGCTCTCGCCGATGATCTGCCATCCATTGGCCGAAGTCTCGGGCGGCTGCGCGCCTTGATGGCTGCCGGTATTGGCCACTGCCATGGCTTTGTCGAGGTGCAGCGGACGAGGCCGGCCGTAGTCGTAAAGCCGGTATGTGACATCCGAGAACTGCTGGATCTCGACCAGAGCCAGCCCGGCGCCGAGTGCATGTACAGTGCCGGCCTCCACCATGTAGGTCTCGCCCGGCTTCACTTCGAACCAGTTCAGCATCTCCTCGATTTCCCCGCTGACCGAAGCCGCGCGCATCTGCTGCGGCGTGATCGGTTCCCGGAACCCGAGGGCCAGACGTCCGCCCGGATCGGCGCGCAGGATGTGCCACATCTCCGTTTTGCCCGCGGAATTCTCGTGCATCCGGGCGAACTCGTCGCCCGGATGCACCTGCACGGAAAGAGCCTGCTCGGTGAATATGAACTTGAACAGCAGCGGGATGTCGCGCTCACGCGAGAACCACACCTCACCGATCCTGCGGTCGGTGGGCGTGAACCAGGGATCGATCCTCGTCGATCCCCAGATCTTGTCCAGGAAGACCGGAGGAATCCGCTCCGGACTGCTCATCGCGCGCTACGCCGAGTACTGGCGCGTAAACTGCTCGATGCGGTCCAGCCCGCGCGCCAGTTCTTTCATCGAGGTGGCGTAGGAGATGCGCACATGCTCATCGGTTCCGAAGGCCTCGCCGGGCACGACCGCGACATGAGCCTCCTGCAGCAGCTTCTCCGCATATTGGAACGCCGACGAGATTCCGCCGCCGAAGGCCACAGAGATGTTGGGATAGGCATAAAACGCGCCTTTCGGCTCGGCAATGCGCACACCCGGAATCGCGCGCAACCGCTCAATCACGTAATCCCGCCGGCGGCGGTATTCGGCCAGCATGTCGCCGATGGAGTCCTGAGGGCCGGTGACGGCCTCCAGTCCCGCCTTCTGCGCGATTGAGGTCGGATTCGAAGTGCTGTGACTCTGGAGCTTAACCATGGCCGAGATCAGCGGGGCTGGCGCGAGCACGAAACCGACGCGCCAGCCGGTCATGGCGTAGGTCTTCGACAGCGACCCGGCCACAACAACGTTCTCCTTGGCGCCCGGCAGCGATGCGATGGAGAACGGCTCGTCGTCATACAGGAAGCGGCAATAGCATTCGTCGGTCATGAGCAGGATTCCGCGGCTTGCGGCCAGCTCATAGATGCGCTCGAACTCGCGCCGGCTCAGGACCCCGCCGCTCGGATTTGAGGGCGAATTGATGATCAGCAGCTTCGTTCGCGAATTGATGTGCGGCTCCAGGTCGTCCGCGGTGAATGTAAAGCCGCTCGCTTCGTCGGTGGGTACAAACACGCATTTGGCGCCGGCATAATTCACCACGTCCTTGTAAGTGACCCAGTAAGGGACAGGAATGATGACCTCGTCGCCGGGGTTGAGCACCGCCTGCGTGATGTTGAAGATCCCGTGCTTGCCGCCGACTGTGATCAGGGATTCCGCGGGAACGTAGCTGGTGCCGTAGTCGAGGCGATGTCGCTCGCAGACCGCCTTGCGCAGCTCGGCCGTGCCCGGCGTGGGCGTGTATTTGGTGAAGTTCGCCTCGATGGCTCGAATGGCCGCGGCTTTGATGTTGTCGGGGGTCGGGAAGTCGGGCTCGCCCGCGCCGAAATCGACTACATCCACGCCTTCACGGCGCAGCCGGTCTGCCTCGGCGGCAACCTTCATCGTCGATGATTCGCTGATCAGCGAAATTCGATCCGCCAGCTGCTGCGTCCTGCTCGTTGCCTGCATTAAAGTACTGCCTCCTCCTTCTTCAA
>Ga0070739_10006009_pt1 | contig 13543 bp, 8 predicted proteins | sample Coa_R1_7_FD_66445 | JGI IMG/M metagenome (GOLD analysis project Ga0070739, IMG submission 66445) | Surface soil microbial communities from Centralia Pennsylvania, which are recovering from an underground coalmine fire - Coalmine... | ecosystem: Environmental > Terrestrial > Soil > Unclassified ... | reverse complement strand
TCGAGTTCCAGAGCCTGGTCTGCGACCTGTTCGAGCTGGACGTCGCCAATGCCTCCGTCTACGACGGCGCGACCGCGCTGGCCGAGGCCGTCCTGATGGCCGAGCGCCTGACGCGCCGCGAGCGCGTGGTCCTGGCCGGCTCGGTCCACCCGGAGTATCGCTCGGTCGTCGAGACCTACGTGGCCGAGCGCGGCACGGAGCTGGTCCTGGGCGAGGTAGCGGCGACGGACGGCGCGCTACGGGAGGCGGACGTCGCGGCGCTGCTGGACGAGCGGACGGCGTGCTGCGTGGTGCAGCAGCCGAGCTTCTTCGGCGGGATCGCCGACTTCAGCGCGCTGCGCCAGGCCTGCGACCGCGTGGGCGCCCTGCTGGTAATGGTCTGCAACCCGATCGCCCTCGGCCTGCTGAAGTCGCCCGGCGCCTGGGGCGCCGACATCGCCGTGGCGGAGGGGCAGCCCCTGGGTGTGCCGATGTCGTTTGGCGGGCCATGGGTCGGTCTGATGGCCACGCGCGAGCGGTACGTCCGCCAGATGCCGGGGCGCATCGTGGGCGCGGCCCGCGACGCCCAGGGCCGGCGGGGCTATGTCCTGACCCTCCAGGCCCGCGAGCAGCATATCCGGCGAGAGAAAGCGACCTCGAACGTCTGCACCAACGAGGCGCTGCTCGCCCTGCACGCCACGATCTACCTGAGTCTGCTCGGCCCGACGGGGCTGCGCCAGGTCGCCGAGAACTGCTACCAGTACGCGCACTACGCGGCGGCGCAGATCGCGCGCCTGCCGGGCTACGCGGTGCTGACGCCCGAGCCCTACTTCCACGAGTTCGTCGTCCGCTGCCCTCTCCCGCCGGAGGAGCTCAACCGGCGGCTGCTGGCGGACGGGATCCTGGGTGGCTTGCCGCTAGGCCGGTTCTTTCCCGAGCTCGCCGACTGCGCGCTGCTGTGCTGCACGGAGATGAATACCCGCGCCGAGATCGACAAGCTGGTCGCCGCGCTGGCGGCGGCCTGAGGGAGGCGAGGTTGGGCGAACCGCTACTGTCGGAGCTGAGCGTCGAGGGGCGACTGGGGCATCGCTTCCCGGCGCCGGACGTGCCGGCCGCGCCGCTGCCGGATGCCGGGCTGCTCCGCGACCGGCTGCCGCTCCCGCAGTTGTCGGAGCTCGAGGTCGTGCGCCACTTCACGCGGCTCTCGCAGCTCAACTACGCCGTGGACACCGGGTTCTATCCGCTCGGCTCCTGCACAATGAAGTACAACCCCAAGATTGACGACGAAATGGCACGGCTGCCCGGCTTCGCCGGCCTCCACCCCTATCAGCCGGCCGAGACCACGCAGGGCGCCCTGCGGCTGCTCGCTGAGCTGGAGGCGGCGCTGGCCGAGATCACCGGGTTCGCGGCGATCACCCTCCAGCCGTCCGCGGGGGCGCATGGCGAGCTGACCGGAATGCTGATCATCCGCGCCCACCACCTCGGCGCCGGGGACACCGGCCGCAGGCGCGTGCTGGTCCCTGACAGCGCGCACGGCACCAATCCGGCTACTGCCGCGATGTGCGGCTACGAGACGGTGACCGTGCCCGCCGATGCGCGGGGCAACGTCGACCTGGACGCCCTGCGCCGCGAGCTGCGCGAGGACGTGGCCGCGCTGATGCTTACGGCGCCGAGCACGCTCGGCCTGTTCGACGAGCACATGCCGGAGATCGCGGCAGCCGTGCACGAGGTCGGGGCCCTCCTCTACGGCGACGGCGCGAACCTCAACGCTTTGCTCGGCGTGGCCCGCCCGGCCGACCTCGGCTTCGACGTCATGCACATGAACCTGCACAAGACGTTCGCCACCCCCCACGGTGGCGGCGGCCCCGGCGCGGGCCCGGTCGCCGTCCGCGCCGACTTGGCGCGCTACCTGCCCGTGCCCGTCGTGGCGCGGGCGGCGGACGGCAGGTATTTCCTCGACTCCAATCGACCCGACTCGATCGGTCGGGTGCGCGCCTTCGGTGGCCACTTCGGCGTGCTGGTCCGCGCCTACACCTACATCCGGCTGCTGGGCGCCGACGGCCTGCGCCAGGTCAGCGAGACGGCGGTGCTGAACGCGAACTACCTGCGCGTTCTGCTGCAAGACGCCTACGACGTGGCCTATAATCGGCCGTGCATGCACGAGGTCGTGCTCAGCGGGCGGCGCCAGAAGGCGCGGGGCGCGCGCACGCTCGACCTGGCGAAGCGGCTGATCGACTACGGCTACCATCCGCCGACGATCTACTTCCCACTGGTCGTCGACGAGGCGCTGATGATCGAGCCGCCGGAGACCGAGTCGAAGCCGACGCTCGACGCCTTCGCGGCCGCGATGCTGGCGATCGCGGCCGAGGCGGCAGAGCAGCCGGAGCTGCTGCGCGAGGCGCCGCACCACACGCCCGTAGGGCGCCTCGACGAGACGACGGCGGCGCGGCACCCGGTGCTGCGCTGGCCGGTCCCGGACGAGCTGGGCGCCGCGCCGGCCGCGGTAGGGCGGGCGCAGCCGCTCGGAGTGTGAGCGCGGCGCGGGGCCAGGAGCGACCGCGCGCTGTTGGTCGGGGTGGGTGGGGTGCCGGACCGCGCAACCGGCAGTACCAGCAAGCAGGGGAGTTGAGTCTCCATGGAGCCGCTGCTCGAGGTGCGTGACCTGCGCACCGAGTTTGCCACGCAGGAAGGCGTGGTCCACGCCGTCAACGGGATCTCCTACGTGCTGCACGAGGGCGAGGCGCTAGGCATTGTCGGCGAAAGCGGCTGCGGCAAGAGCGTGGGTGCCCTATCGGTGATGCGCCTGATCCCGTCGCCGCCCGGCCGGATCGCCGGCGGCGAGATCATCTTCAACGGGCGCAACCTGCTGGCGCTCAACGACGAGCAGATGCGCCGCATCCGCGGCAACGAGATCGCGATGGTCTTCCAGGACCCGATGACCTCGCTGAACCCGGTCCTGACCATCGGCCGCCAAATCGGTGAAGCGCTCGAGCTGCACAAGGGGATGGACGGCAAGGCGGCGCGCAAGCGGACCATCGAGCTGCTGGAGATGGTCGGCATCCCCTCGGCGCGCTCGCGGGTGGACGACTATCCGCACCAGTTCAGCGGCGGCATGCGCCAGCGGGTGATGATCGCGATGGCGATCTCCTGCGATCCCCGCCTGCTTATCGCTGACGAGCCGACCACGGCGCTCGACGTGACGATCCAGGCCCAGATCCTGGATATCATGACGCGGCTGCGGCGCGAGCTGGGGATGGCCCTGATCCTGATCACGCACGACCTCGGCGTGGTGGCTGGTGTCTGTGATCGCATCGCGGTCATGTACGCGGGCTACATCGTCGAGGAGGCCTCCGCGGAAGACCTGTTCGCCGATCCGCGGCACCCGTACACGCTGGGGCTGCTGCGCTCGCTGCCGCGCATCGACGAGCCGCGCCGCGAGCGGCTCATCCCCATCGAAGGGCTGCCGCCCGACCTGATCTCGCTGCCGCCGGGCTGTCCTTTCGCGCCGCGCTGTAGTTACGCCGTGGCCCGGTCGGAGACGGAGCGGCCACTGCTCGAGCCGGTCGCGCCCGGCCACCGGGTCGCCTGCTGGGTGGACGTCCGAGAGGAGAAGGCCCATGTCCCGTGAGCCGAGCGCCCCCGTGGCGGGCCCGAAGCCGTCTGCCAACGGCCAGTCCACGCTGGTCGACGTGCGCGGGCTAAAGATGTACTTCCCGATCAACCAGGGCGTGTTGTTCCAGCGGCGCGTCGGCTGGGTGCGCGCCGTGGACGACGTCTCGTTCCACATCGGCCGCGGCGAGACGCTGGGCCTGGTCGGCGAGAGCGGCTGCGGCAAGTCCACGACCGGCCGGGCGATCCTGCAACTCTATCGTCCCACGGCCGGCGAGGTGTTCCTGGACGGGCAGGACCTGACGCGGCTCAGCGGCGGCGACCTGCGCCGCATGCGGCGGCGGATGCAGATGATCTTCCAGGACCCCTACGCCTCGCTCAACCCGCGCATGACGGTAGGCAGCATCATCGCCGAGCCGCTGGAGATCCACAACCTGGCCCGCGGTAAGGCGAAGCAGGAGCGGGTGCACGAGCTGCTGCGGCTGGTGGGCCTGAACCCGTACTTCGCCAACCGCTACCCGCACGAGTTCAGCGGCGGCCAGCGCCAGCGCATCGGCATCGCCCGCGCCCTGGCCGTGGAGCCGCAATTCATCATCTGCGACGAGCCGATCAGCGCGCTGGACGTCTCGATCCAAGCCCAGATCATCAACCTGCTCGAGGAGCTGCAGGCGAACCTGCAGCTCACCTACCTGTTCATCGCCCACGACCTGAGCGTGGTGCGCCACATCAGCGACCGTGTGGCCGTGATGTACGTCGGCAAGATCGTGGAGGTCACCGACCGCAATGAGCTGTACGAGCGCCCGCTCCACCCCTACACGCGGGCGCTGCTTTCGGCTGTGCCGGTGCCCGACCCGCGCGTGGAGCACCGCCGTCAGCGCATGATCCTCACCGGCGATCCGCCGAGCCCCGTCAACCCACCGGCAGCCTGCCGCTTCCACCCACGCTGTCCCTTCGCCCAGGACATCTGCCACGAGGTCGAGCCGCCCCTCGAAGAGGTCCGCCCGGGCCACTTCGTCTCCTGCCACTTCTGGAAGGAAGTCGAGGAGCGGGCCGGCCAGGTCGGCACCCCGGCGCCGGCCAACTAGTCGTCGGTCACTCCTGATCGGAGTCGTGTTTGCAGCCGCAAACACGACTCCGATCGACTGTGCCACGGACGCACCCGGCCCCTGGCAGTCGACCGGCGCACCCGCCGCGCCGCCCTGCCCCGCGCCGCTGGCCTGCCCCTGCGCTCGCGACCTGGACCATCCGCCACGCGGCGTCGGTGCTGCGGGACGACGCGGCTTGCGCCGAGCGCCGGCACGACGCGCAGAGATAGTCGACTGCGGCCGGCGCGCGGTATACACTGTGGGTGGACGTGACGGGCGTGTGGCGGCGCCTGGCGCCGCGTTCGGTGGGCCGGGGTCGGGGAGATGTTCGCGGAGAGGGAGGGCGCGGTGTACGTCAACTACTGTCACCAGTGCGGACGTGCCCTGTCTTCCGCCCAGGTCGAGCGCTGCGATCGCTGCGCCTGGCTGCGCTGCGAGTGCGGCGCCTGCGGTTGCAGCTACGAGGCGCCGCTGGCGCGGCCCCTCTTTGCCACGGTGCCGCCTGGAGTGGCCGGCGGCGCCCGACATGCCGAGGCGGTCCCGCTCGCTAGCCGGCCTGCCCCCGCGAACGTATGGCCGTTCGCCCTCCTCGGCGTGGTGCTGCTGGTCGTCGGTCTGCTCGCGGTCGTCCGCTGGGGGCCGCAGCTCCGCGGCGATGCGCTCCCGGAGGCGCCCGTCCCCGCGGCCGGGTCCGCGCCGGCCGTGGGCGTCGCTCCAACGGCCGCACCGGCGGCGGCAGCGCCAGCCACGGTTCCCGATTCGGCGCCGGCCGCGGCCGGCGCCGCGCCCACCGTCGCCGCGACCGCGCCCGCGGTTGCCGGTGACGTCCCCAGCGCGACGCTGCCGGCGACGCTTTACGTGGCGAACACGGATGGCGTTGGCGCTTTCATCCGCAGCCAGCCCAGCGACGCGGTCGAGACGCGGATCTTCGCCTGGAAGGACGGCACCGCGCTCGTTCCCCTCGAGACCCGAACCGTGGCCGAGCCGGGCGGGTCCGCGGTGTGGGTCCGCGTCCGCGACCCGCGCGGACAGGAAGGCTGGGTCCGCCAGAAGTACCTGTCGCCTCGTCCGTAAGCGCTTCGATCCCTGCCCCTGGCGCAGCCGGGCGGTAACGTCCGCGCCTGCCGCCGCGCTCCTCTGGCACGTGGTTTGCGGAAGTAGGACGATTGCTGGTCCCCGATTTTGGCTCTGCCCGCTCCAGGCAAGCCACCGTCGTATGTCGCCACGGCCCGGCTGAGGCCAGTAGCGCGGACCCGATCGCCGGGAGCGGAAGATGCCTGCTAGAGTTACGAGAGGAAGGCGCGGTCGCCTGCGACGGCTGCCTCTCCGCCCCTCGCCCGCGTTGTCGGCGCAGGCCGCGGGCCTACGGCACGTGAGCGACGCCCAGCCGGGCATTCGACGGATCCGCTCGGGGCGCGGGTTTCGCTACGTCGATCCGGCCGGCAACGCGGTTCGGGAGCCAGCCGAGCTACGGCGCATTCGTGCGCTCGCCATCCCGCCGGCCTGGACGGATGTCTGGATCTGCCCGTCGCCACGTGGCCACATCCAGGCCACCGGGCGCGACGCCCGGGGCCGCAAACAGTACCGCTACCATCCAGCCTGGCAGCAAGCGCGGGGAGAGACCAAGTATGGCCGCCTGCTCGCGTTCGGCGGCAGGCTACCGTCATTACGCGCGCGGGTGGCGCAGGATCTCGCCCGGCCAGGGCTGCCGCGCGAGAAGGTGCTGGCCACGATCGTCGACCTGCTCGAGACCACCTACATCCGCGTGGGCAACGAGGAGTACGCGCGGCAGAACGGCTCGTACGGGCTGACGACCATGCGCGCGGACCACGTCGAGATCGAGGGCTGCACCGTTCGGTTCCAGTTCCGTGGCAAGAGCGGTAAGGAGCACGTCGTGGACCGGCACGACCGCCGGGTGGCGCGGGTGATTCGCCGCTGCCAGGCGCTACCGGGCCAGACCCTATTCCAGTACCAGGATCCCAACGGGGAGACGCACACTGTCGATTCCGACGACGTGAATGCCTACCTGCACGAGATCGCCGGCGAGGACTTCACGGCGAAGGACTTTCGGACCTGGGCCGGCACGGTACTGGCGGCCGGGATCCTGGCCAGCGCGGAGCCGCCGCGGTCGGAGACTGCCGGCAAGAGCGAGGTCGCGGCGGCGATCAAAGCGGTGGCCGCCCGGCTCGGGAACACGCCCGCCGTCTGCCGGCGCGCCTACGTCCACCCCGCGGTGCTCGATGCCTACCTCGACGGCACGCTGCGGTCGTATTGGACCGCTCCGGTAGCTAGCAACAGCGCCGAGAACGGCCTCAGCCCGGACGAGGCGGCGGTGCTGCGGCTGCTGAGCGCGGCGGAACAGACCGTGGGCACAGCCGCGACGGGCTAGCGCCCCAATTCAGGGTCATTCAGCTCAAGAGACGGCGCCACGGGTCGCGTCGAGGATCTCCCGTAACTGGTCCAGGTCGTACTGCGTCGCGCTCTTGAATCCCAGGTCACGGCGGGCCAGCGACAGTGCCGCGTCTGCCGCCTCATAAGCAACGGCGTCCCAGTTCATCATGCGGTAGGCGCGGGCCAGGACGCTGTAGGGGTACCAGTAAGTCGGGAGCAGGTCGCGGGCGTGGGTGCCGGCCTGCACTGCTCGGGCCGGGTCGTCACGGAGCAGCAGCGCGTCGGCGATGCCAGCGTAAATCTCGACATCGTTGGGCTTGAGATAAGCGGCCCGCTGGAAGCTTGCCAGGGCCGGGGTGAGATAGGTGGAGTCGCCCGATACCTCGGACCAGAACCGGTACAGCTCGCCCAGAGTGGAGTGGTACCGCGCTTCGAGTGGTATCTGGCGGATGGCTTCCTCGAGGGAGAGCCGACCGAGGTCGAACAACTGATCCCGACCGAGGAGGGTCGCTCGGCCGGTGGTGAGCGCCTCGGACAAGCTGGCCTCCAAGCCGGGCACCGGCAGGCCGTGCGTGCGCCCCCCCAGCGCCGCGTAGTACTGTCCGAGCACGAAGTAGTATTCGGCCTGGTCCGGCGCCAGGCGGATCGCTTCCTGGGTCCGGAGGATCGCGCTGCCGAAGTCCCCGCTGGCGTGTGACCCCTCGGCGCGCTTGAAGGCGACGTCCGCGGCTAGGGCCCCGACCTGATGGCTGCCGAGGAGCAGCATGAGCGCGATCGAGGGTATGGCGAGCCCGACCGTCAGACCCAGGCCCCTGCGGCGACGCGGGCCGGGGACGAGCGCGTAGGCCGCAACAAAGGGACCCAGGGCGAGGAGCGCGAGGCTCGCCATGGTCGCCTCGCGGAGCTGCGGGATCGGGGCCGCGCTGAGGAGCGTCAGGGCCGCGACGAGCACCACAGCGGCGTAGACGGCCAGCGGCAGCCAGCGCCAGGTCGGCGCCTGCTCGGCCGGCGGTGAGCCGCCGCGCGGGCGGCCGCGACGACGTCCGGTCTGCAGTGCGTTCGCCGGCTCGGTCGCGGGCTCGGTCGCAACGGGAGCGACATCCCAGGGGGCGCCGGCCGCGGCGGCCGCGAGCAGCCAGAAGATCGCCTCGGCGGGCAGAATCAGCATGCTGAGCTGCGTCTCCAATAAGTGCGCGAGCAGCGCGAGGGCGAGGGCCAGGTGCGGTCCGAGGCGCCGCGCGTCCAGCTCGGCCGCCGTGCGGCGCAGGGTCACGATCAGGACGCCGGCGAGCAGGCCGAGGTAGGCGGCCAGGCCGAGCAGGCCGGTGGTCAGGAGGCGGTCCAGCAAGGCATTGTGGGAGCGATCCCAGAACTCGCCGAGCACCAGATCGAGGTCCTGGGGCGGCGGCAGGACGCGGTTCAGGACGAACGTGACGGTCTCGGGCCCGTACCCGACGACGGGCCGCAGGCTGCTCGCCGGATCGGCGTCGGGCCCCAGCGACGTCAGATGAGTGATAGCCTGCAGGCCGGCCCGCCAGACGGCTCCGCGGGGGCCGGCTCCGGTGGAGCCCACCGCACCGAGGCGCTGCAGCAAGGTCACGCGCGCCTTCACTGGCTCGAGCGGGGAGTTCGGCCGGGCCAGCACGGCGAGGAAGACGGCCGCGAACAGGGCGACGCTGCCGAGCGCCAGCAACTGCCGCCACTGCCGGCAGCGGGCGACCGCGACCGCCCCGACGAGCAGCGGCGCCCCGATGAGGGCGGCGAGCGGTCCGATCGACGCCGTAAGCAGCAGTACCACGCCCTCGAGCCCGAGCAAGCCGAGGTAGGACAGCCAGCGCAAGCGCAGACCGAGCGGCGTACTCGGGAACGGCGGGGCCCAGGCGACGAGTAGCGCGTACGCTCCGATGAGCGCCGGCATCGCCCACCAGCTCTCGGCATGCCCGACGCTGACGACGAAGACGATGGCGAGCAGCAAGACTGCGCCGGCCACGGCGGCTGGTCCCCGAAAGTCCAGCGCAGGGCTGGGAGCGCTTTCACGAGGCTGAACGAGACGCCAGAGGGTGAGCGGCAGGACCAGCAGCAGGTAGTTGGCCAGGAACAGCGCGTTGCCGGCGGTGGAGATGATGCGGGCCGAGATGTCGTGTCCCCAGGGCATCGGATCGAGGTGGAGCGCCTGTGCCACGCCGTACAGGCAGACGACCAGCGTGGTAGCGAGCAGCACGCTCACCAGGCGGTCGAACTGGGCGCGGTCGCGCAACCGGTCGGCCACGATCAAAAACAGCACCACGTAGGAGGTCGTCGCCAGCGCCCCCTCGTTGCGCAGGTAGGAGCCCCAGAACGCCATGCCGGGCAGCGGCGACAGCCCGGCCGACAGCAGGGTCGTGCCGGCGTAGGCCAGCGCCAGACCGATCAGTGGCCAGGACACGCCGCGCGACGCGGGCCCGGGCGGAACCTGCGCGCGGGCCGCTGCGAGGCGCTGGACGAGCCAGAGCAGCGCCATCAGCAGGACCAGGAGCTGCAGGATCAGCCCTTTTGGCGTGGCCGGCTGCGAGCGCAGCAGGTCGATGAATAGTGGCACCAGGGCTGCGATCACCAGCCAGCAGCACTCGATCGCCGCGTTCGTGTAGCGATAGAGAAAAGCTGCGAGGGTCATGGCATCCGATCCGGAGTCTACTCGGCCCGCTCTGAGGCGATGATGCGCCGCAGCGCCTCCTCGAGCGAGATCGATGGGGCGAAGCCGGTCAGGCAGCGGAGCTTGCTGACGTCGGGGACACGCCGCTGCATGTCCTCGAAGCCGCTACCGTAGGCCTCGTGGTAGGGAACATAGACGATGGGGGACGCGCTCCGCGTCAGCTCGCGCACCAGCCGCGCGAGCTGCTCGATACTGACTTCGCAGGCCTGCCCGACGTTGAACACCTCGCCGGCCGCGCCCGGATGGTCGATGAGCGCCAGCATCGCCGTGACCACATCGTCGACGTAAGTAAAGCAGCGCGTCTGCTGTCCGTCCCCATACACCGTGATCGGCTCCGCCCGCAGTGCCTGGCGGACGAAGCGCGGCACGACCATACCGTACTGTCCCGTCTGGCGGGGACCAATCGTGTTGAAGAGGCGGATCACGACCACCGGTAGGCCGGTCTCGCGCCGGTAGGCCAGGGCCAGGCATTCGTCGGCGGCCTTGGTGATGGCGTACAGCCAGCGGGTGATGTGCGTGGGGCCGACGATCGAGTCGGCATCCTCGCGGAGCGGCCCCGTGTCGTTCTTGCCGTACACCTCGGAGGTAGACGCCACGAGCACTCGCTGGCCGGCCTTCGCCGCCGCGGCGAGCACGTGCTCGGTGCCGCGCAGGTTGACTTCGATCGACAGGCGGGGCTGGTCGATGATGCGGCGCACGCCGACCGCGGCGGCCAGGTGGTAGACCGCCTCAGCGCGCGCAACCAGGTCTTCGACCAGTGCGCGGTCGAGGACGCTCCCTTCGACGAAGCGCAGCTCCGGGCGGCCGAGCACGGAGCGCAGGTTGTCGAGGCGGCCCGTGGACAGGTCGTCGAGGACCGACACCTCGTGTCCTTCGCTGAGAAGGCGCTCGACCAGGTGAGAGCCGACGAAGCCCGCGCCGCCGGTGACGAGTACCCTCACCGGCCGACCCCGAGGACGGGCTGTTCATCCGGCAGGTGCCGCCGCATGAACATGGCCGCGTCGCGGCACTCCACACCCAGCTCGTGGCACAGGTAGAGGAACCGATCGTGCTCCTGGCCGCGCGGCAACGGCGTCGCCACGATGACCTCGTGCGCGCCGGTCGCGACCGCTACCTCCAGGATGTCGCGCGGCGTGCCGAGCACGGGCACCCCACGCAGGCGGCGCTGCTGCTTGCTTGGCGCGTCGTCCAGGAAGCCGACGGCGCGGTAAGCGCGGTCGCGCTGAATGCTGCGCAGCACCAGATCCCCGCGGTCATCCGCGCCGACGATTAACACGCGCGTGCTATCGGGACCCGGCAGGCGCGCGAAGCAGTCGGTGAGCAGCGCGAACGAGATCCGCGTCCCGACCAGGAGCGCGGTGAACAGCAGCCAGTCGATCACGAAGACCGAGCGCGAATAGGGCCCGAAGCCGAGGATCAGGGCCACGGCGGCCAGCGCGGCCACCGAGCCGGCCGCGCTCGCCAGCGCGAGGTGGAACGCGTCGCCGGTGCTGAAGTAGCGCCACATCGTGCGGTAGGCGCCGCTGGCCATCAGCGCGATGAGCTTCAGCGCCACGAGGAACGGTAGCGAGGCCGCGAACTGTTGGAGGAATACCCCGCTCAGGTTGCCCTCGAACTTGAGCAGGTAGGCGAGGAGGTAGGCCACGGCGACCAGCACGACGTCTAACACCATCGCCGCCAGGTCGGGGCCAAACCAGGCCTCGACTCGACGCTCACGGCGCCAGTCGAAGGACACCACGGTAGGCTCCTGGGGAGCCGCCGGCTCCCCATAGACGCGCACCTGACCGAGGAACACGCCGAACAGGACGATGCCGACGACGGCCAGCGCGCCGGTAGCCAGCGCGCTCCAGAACCCGAGATACTGGGCCACGAGCCCCAGGGTGCCCAGACCCGCGCAGATCGCGTACAGGACCAGCACCGCGGCGCGTTCCGAGAGCCCGAGGGCGACGAGGCGGTGCGAGAGGTGATCCCGCCCGCCGAGGGTGACCGGCCGACCGTTGACGCGGCGGACGATCGTCACCAGGCTGGTGTCGAAGATGGGCAGCCCGAGGATAGCAATCGGCACGAGCAGCGCGAGGAAGAGGTCGGACGCCACGCCGCGCGCGCCCATCAGGGCGAGGCCTGCCAGGGCGAAGCCGAAGGTCATGCTGCCACAGTCGCCCATGAAGATGGTCGCGGGATGGAAATTGTGGATCAGGAAGCCCGCGGCCGCGCCCGCGACGATCAGGCCGAGGATGGCGAGGGAGACGTCACCCTGCACCGCGTTGTGGACGAACAACATCGATCCCGCGATGCCGGCGATTCCCGCCGAGAGACCGTCCATGTTGTCGAGGAGGTTGAAGGCGTTCGTGATACCGATCAACCAGACCAGCGTCACCGCCAGCTCGACCGCGGCCAGGGGCGCGGCGCCTCCGATCTCGATGTGCACCCCGGCCACGATGAGCACGCAGGCGGCGCCGATCTGTCCCGCAAGCTTCGCCTGCGGGGGCAGCGCTCGGAGGTCGTCGACCAGCCCGAGACCAAAGATGAGCGTCGTCCCGAGCAATAGCCCGGCGACCTGCCGGTCGTGTGGCCCGACCAGGATCGCGGCCACCAGGATCGCCGCGAACACGGCGATGCCCCCCAGCAGCGGTGTTGGCTCGCGGTGCCAGCGATCGGCGCGCGGCTGGCAGATGGCGCCGACGCGGCGGGCCAGCACCGCCACCAGCGGCGTGCCCGCGCCGGCTACGAAGGCAGCCAGGCTGAAGGCCAGCAGGTAACTGAGCAGATCGGCCGAGAGGGCCATCTACGCCGCTCCCTTTGCCGCGAGCAATTCGAGATACAGTCCTTCGACGTCCTGGATCAGGCGCCGGATCGCGTATTTCGGGTACACGTCGTCGCGCGCCGCGAGCCCGAGGGCACGGGCGCGCTCGGGCGCCGCGAGGATCTCTCCGATCGCCGCGGCCATCGCGCGAGCGTCGCGCGGCGGCACGAGCAGGCCGCTGATGCCGTCGCGCACGACCTCCGGCACGCCGCCGACGGCCGTTGCCACCACCGGGCGAGCCGCGGCCATCGCCTCGATCAAAGCGACCGGCGAGCCCTCGTTCAGCGACGACAGACAGACCACGTCTAGGTCGGCGTAGACGCCCGGCAGGTCGCGGCGCCAGCCCAGGAAGTGCAGCACGCCATCCAATCCCAGCGCTCGGGCCCGCGCTTCGAGCGCCGCCCGGCACTCGCCATCGCCTACGATAGCAAATCGGGCGTCCGGATGCTCGTCGCGCACCAGCGCGGCCGCCTGGAGGAAGGTCTCGTGCGCCTTGACCGGCACGAGGCGAGCCACGATCCCGATGAGCGGGGTTTGCTCCGGGAGGCCCAGGGCGCGGCGCAGCGCGCCGCGCGGGATTGGCTCGAGAAACGGCTCCAGCTCCAGGCCCAGGGGCAGGGCGACCAGCTTGCGCTCGTCGCCGATCCCGTAGGCGGCGATCTCCGCCCGCTGGCGCTCGCCAACCGCGACCAGTCGGTCGCTGAGGTGGGCCAGCAGCCGCTCGGCGGCCAGGTAGGCGGTGGTGCGGAAGCTGTCGAAATAGCTGTGGAAGACGTGGCCGTGATAGGTGTGCACGACGACCGGGACGCCGGCGACGCGGGCCGCGACGCGGCCGATGGCGCCGGCTTTGGCCATGTGGGTGTGGACGATCGCCGGTCGGTAGCGGCCGAGCAGCCGCACCACGCGGGCGAAGGCGACGAGGTCTTGGCCGGGCCGCACGGCCCGGCCGAGCTCCGGAATGGAGTAGGGGCGCACCCCGACCCG
>Ga0070739_10006007_pt1 | contig 13545 bp, 11 predicted proteins | sample Coa_R1_7_FD_66445 | JGI IMG/M metagenome (GOLD analysis project Ga0070739, IMG submission 66445) | Surface soil microbial communities from Centralia Pennsylvania, which are recovering from an underground coalmine fire - Coalmine... | ecosystem: Environmental > Terrestrial > Soil > Unclassified ... | reverse complement strand
ACTCCACTGAGAAGGATATTATATGGAGAACTTATGGGCACCCTGGCGCATGGCATTTATCACTCCTGAAACACCACCACCGCCGGGGTGCATTTTTTGTGTACAGCCAGCCGCACATCGTGATGATGTGTACCATATTCCCTATCGTGGTGAACGCTGCTTCATGATGCTCAACCGCTACCCATACAACAATGGACATCTGCTGATCGCTCCCTATCAGCATGTTGGCTCCATCGAGCAGCTTGATGCTGCCACCCTCGATGAACTCATGGCTCAGGCGCAGCTCGCCTTGCGGGCATTACGTCTTGCCATGAATCCCGATGGCTTCAATATGGGGATCAACGAAGGCAAAGTGGCCGGGGCTGGCTTTGCCGAGCATGTCCACTTCCACGTTGTGCCACGCTGGAACGGCGATACCAACTTTATGCCCGTCATCGCTGATATTAAAGTCATACCGGAGCATCTCGACAGTGTGTACCAGAAGTTGAAAGAGGCATTGGAGCAGATCAAAGAAAACAAATAATAGGACAACAACGGCAGGCATCTGGACGCACCAGATGCCTGCCGTTGTTGTCCTATTATTTGTTACACATAAATCTTCCCTGCGTGCCATGTGTCAATAGCGAGCTTGAGAGCCGCGATATAGGCAGCCTCGTTGTTGTTATCGCTGGTAGGAGCATACCTGGGAATGATCAGATCGACGGTAGTGAGACCCCAGATGGCAACATAGAGGTTACGGATGAGCTTGTACCAGGCTTCAAAACCATCTTCCCAGCTGTTAAACCAGGCGTAGCCATCCTGACATTTGAAGTTCGGGATACAGCGCAAGTTGCCTAATGAGAGACTCAACCGCGCCTCGCCAGCAGTGCCAAAGGTACTTTCATGCATGAAGAAGGCCAGGGCAAAGGCGGGATCAATTCCATATTTGACCCCCAGGTCATACAGGGTCTGTCCTTTCCCCGCCGCAGGTGAGTGGTAGGCGGCAAGGACCTGATTGATGAAATCAGGCGTAATCGTGGGCTGGCCTAACACAGAGTATGGCCCTGGGTGAGAGGGGATCGCCACCTTTGTTGGTTGTGGCCCATTTTGTTCCCAGCTGCCTGCAAGGTCTCCGCCCACCTGCACATCATAAGCCTTGCCACCAAAAAAGTTGAGATATTGACCCTCGCTGGGACGCTGAGTGATTGCAGCCGAAAGTAGAACAATGGAACCGATAATCACGCACAGGAAAGAAATAATCAGTGGCTTGAGCCAGGATTTATGCCGCGCCAGTGGATCTGGTCGAAATTGATCCACTACTACCTTGCTGGCATGCACGACTGTCGTTAGCTTTTCAGCAGGACGCACAAGTTGCAGCGCTTTTTCGAATGTCACCTGCAAAGGTCCCGTCTCTTGTTCGTCTTCCTCGGTTGTCAGCGCTTCCTCCAACGGTCTTGTCGCACGAGGAGGAATTCGCAATTGGTCCTGGGTAGGTTGGCGTAATCCCAACTTTTTCGCGTAGCTACTACCACTTGCCATGTAGGCGCTCCTTTTCTAGAAAATTTGTTCTATTATACACCAAACCATACCCTTTACACAAGATGTAGGGGCGCACTTTATTGCGCCCATGTGCGTCATTACTGCCCCTATGCGCTTCATCGTCCATGTGCCGACCTGGTCCACATCAGGGCACAATGAAGTGCGCCCCTACACTGCAATAATCGCCGCTTTTAGCGGAACCCCTTCTCCGTTTGACGTGCAAAGTGGAGAACCGCTGATACATAGTGACCAACGAAAATACAACCAGTCATAGTATATACATAATACCATTTACGACGCTGCTAAAGAAGTGGCAAGGATAAGAAAAAAGTACTAGTCTTAGAAAATGTTTAAGATTTGCTGAGAGGCTGAAGGGAACTTATGTCCATGGAAGTATAAACGTGCATGAACACCTTTTTTAATATCCTCCCATAAAAAATGGTAAGTTCGGTATGAACTCGCGAAACGTGGATGGTAGTGACGCGTGAAACAGTATTGTTGCCAGGATCAACGTCACCATTGAGAGTATGCCCAGAGCGATAACACGTCTATACCAGGACATGGCCATGCCAAACCGTCTGCGTTGAGAGAAGAGGAGTAACGACGCTACGACAAGATGCCCGACGAGCACAAAAGGCCAGAGGCATAAGAGGGCATAGGCCAGGATGAAAAACAACCAGATCAAAGCAGAGAATGCTCCTACTGGTGATGTGTTGACCCATTGTAACGCTCCACTGAGAAACATCACCAGAGAGAAGGGCACCGAGCCGAGCAAGAGGCCACCACCATAGGCTAGCAACCCCCGAGCTACCAGTCCTGCTATTCCCTCTTTTACATAGATGAGTCGCTGTTGCACTGTATAGATGCTCTTTGGTCTTTTGCTCACGTCCGGCTCCAGCATCTGGTCTAACAAATGCTGGAGTTTCTCTGGCAGAACTGGTGCCGATGCTCCGGTTGATGAGGCAGCCAATGGTTCTGCTCCTGTTAAAAGCGTCTGCAAGGTGGCACCCAACCCGTAGACATCGGTCTGAGGCGTGGTCTGTGTGGTACCGTATTGCTCTGGCGCCGCATAGCCAGGCGAACCCAGAGGACCCGTATCCCTCGATTGCCCAGCGGCAAAGCGGCGAGCGATGCCAAAGTCGATCAGGTACAGGCGTCCCAGAGGAGTGCGCATGATGTTATCAGGCTTCACATCGCGAAAGATAATCGGTGGCTGTTGCCTATGCAGATAGTCTAATACCTTACAGAGCTGTATGCCGATGTTGAGAACCTCTCTCATCGGCAATCCTTCTGCTCCGACTGCAGAGTTTTTGGCCGACAACAACCCAAAGAAACGCCTCCGGGGTCTTGCAGCCCTCTTGACACGATACTCCTCAAGGGTCTCGCCCCGCACAAAATCCATAACAATGTACCAGTGGTCGCGGTCAGCAAAGGTATCATAGATACGGGGCAGCTGACGATGCTTGAGCATGGAGAGCAGCCGTACTTCGCGATTGTAAGAATCAGTTGCATCCAGGATCTTGCGTGGCGGTAGTGCATGAATGTCAATCTGCTTCACCGCCACCAGCCTGTTCATCCGCTTGCGATCTCGTGCCTTATAGACCACCCCAAAACCACCCTTACCAACCTGCTCAATAATGTAATAGCGTCGCTTGAAGAGAGTGCCAGGAGCAACAGGATGAGAAACTGGCAAGCTGGACGCTACCAACTGAGGAGAAGGAGCGACAGCCACCGTTGGGGTTACGGGTGTTTGTACCGCTGTGGCCTGTACGATAGGCGAAGGAGCCACTGTCGGAAGCGGTCCCTGGCAGGCAAAGCAAAGTGTTGCCTGCGCCGGATTAGCAGCACCGCACTCGTCGCAAAAAACTGAAGAGGTCATAGTACTCGCTCCCTCTTTTCAGAGTATAGATCTTTCCTGTCACCTTACAAAAAATGAACGCGTTCACTAGCTACATTCTAATTATAAGCATGAGAAGGGGTTTAGTCAATAGGGTAGTTCACATTTTGTTAGAGTTTGAGCGACAAGTATATCATTTTGCACATCGAACATTCGGCGATAGAGGCCGCCTGTCGCTAGAAGTTGCTCGTGAGTGCCACGTTCGCTGATCCTCCCCTGATTGAGCACGAGAATCTCATCCATCCGTTCCATCGCGACAAGACGATGGGTAATCATCAGCGTCGTGCGTCCTTGCATGAGCAGGTCGAGCGCATCCAGCACGGCACGCTCGGTGAGTGGATCGAGATTGGCGGTTGCCTCATCCAGGATAAGCAGGGGAGCATCCTTGAGCAGCGCACGTGCAATAGCCAGCCGCTGCCGTTCCCCGCCTGAGAGCCGTAGTCCCTGCTCCCCTATCCACGTTTGGAGGCCATTGGGGAGTTGCCGAACAAACTCAGCAAGTTGCGACTGCTCTAGCGCTTGCTTAAGTGCATCCTGGCTAGCATCAGGTCGCGCCAGTAACAGGTTATCGCGTAGGGTTCCATTGAAGAGATGGGTATCCTGTGCGACAACACCGATGGCATGACGTAGATCATTGAGGGTATACTGCCGAATATCCTGACCATCCAGCCGAACGACACCGCTCGTGGGATCCCAGAAGCGAAGGACCAGCCTGACCAGGGTACTTTTACCCGCACCGGTGGGCCCCACGACCGCAGCTCGACTACCCTGGCGAATGTTAAAGGTAATACCCTCTACTACCTCGCCTTCGTCAGAATGATAAGCGAAATGGATATTGTCAAACTCCAGAGTGTGTCCGGTCGGTGCAGGCAGAGGAGTAGTAGACTCTATGACCTGGGGAGTCGCATCAGTAACTCCGAACAGTCGCTCTCCGGCAGCCAGCGAATGTCCGAGCAATTGAAAGGCTTGCGCTAGAGGCTGCACAACTTCAAAGCTTGCCAGGATCAGCAGCGTCAGCAAGGCCAGGTAGACACCGTTGATGGCGGATGTTGCGACAAGCGGAATAGCCAGAACGAGGATGGTCCACAATGCCAGGTTCATCAAGAGATCGTTCAGTGTCTGCTGCATTCCTGCCGCGAACGCCAGCCGTCGCTGAACTCGTCCGAGTGCGCGGTCAAGCTCAATGATCTTCTGCTGCTGGTCGGAAGCACGGCCACATGCCAGAATATCTTGCACGCCCTGAATACCATCCACGACCTGCGCGTTCAGTTCCGCTCGCAACGCTAGTTGTTGCTTTCCCAGGCCTCGTGTCAGCACTCCGGTCAACAATGGTACTCCCAATCCGGTAGCAACCAGAAACGCTAGCCCTGTCCAGGCTAGCACCGGACTAAAAATGAAGAACAGGCTGAAGGTGAGCATAGAGATAAGCACGGCCACAACAAGGGGCGACACCACCCGTAGATAGAGATTTTGCAACTCATCGATGTCTGCAACCAGTCGTGTGAGCACATCTCCGCTACGATACATAAGCAACCGAGCAGGAGCCAGAGGTTCGAGGCGACTGTAGACCCACGTGCGGAGCCGAGCCAGCAGGCGAAACGTGACAGAGTGAGAAGTCAGGCGCTCTGTGTAGCGGAAAACGGCCCGCGAGACACCCATAAAGCGCACGATGTAGGCGGGCAAGGTGAGTAGGAACATAAAGGGAACGATTGCCGCTGCTGCAATCAGGTAGCCTGCCATGCCCATTAAACCCATATTACTTGCGACAGTAGCACAGCCGAGTAGAATAGCCAGGAGTACCTGCCAGCGAAAAGGAGACAGAAAGGTGAGCAGCCGCAAGAAAAGTCTCATATGCACTTCTACACCTTTCTGCAAGCATCAATAAAACGACTATACGGCCCATTGATCTGCGCTAAGGCAGCAGGCTGACCAATCTCGACAAGCTGCCCATCCTCCAGGACGGCAATCTGTTGAGCATGAGAGATGGTGTTATACCGGTGGGCAATCACCAGCACCGTCCGATTCTGCATCAGGCGTTCAAGTGCCTGCCGAATGAACATCTCGCTTTCGGGATCAAGACTTGAAGTTGGCTCATCGAGAACCAGCAATGGGGCATCTTTCAGGAACGCCCGAGCAATGGCAATGCGCTGAACCTGCCCGGCACTCAGCCGAACACCACGCTCCCCGATCTGGGTCTCATAGCCTTGTGGAAGTCGCGTGATAAATTCTGTGGCTCTAGCAAGTTCAGCCGCACGTATCACCTCGTCATCACTTGCATCAGGACGAGCCAGCCGAATGTTCGTCCGCACGCTTCCAGAGAAAAGATATGGTCGCTGTGGAACCAGGGCCACATACTGCCGCCACTCCTCAACCGATAGTTCGGTAAGCGGGATACCATTTGCAATGATCTTGCCGTTCTGCACATCCATAAAGCGCAACAGCAGGTTCGTCAGAGTACTCTTCCCTGCCCCACTGCGCCCCACCAGCGCCGTACAGGTATCTGCTGGCAGCGTCAGATGAATCCCTTTAAGAGCCGGATGGTCATTGCCGGGATAGGTGTATGTCACGTCGGTAAACTCAATCGTGAGCTGGCTATTCAAGCTCTTGAAGGACTCTGTACCTGTGTGTATCGGTACCGGTGTCTCTAAAATTTCGACGATGCGCTTCGCTGCCGCATTGCCCTCTATCGCGGCGTGACGATGGACACCGAGCTCTCGCAAAGGCTGATAGAACTCCGGTGCCAGGAGCAGCACGAGAAATGCTTGCTCAAAGGAGATGCCGTGATTGAGCAGACGAACTCCCAGCGTGACGGCGACCAGCCCGATAGCGATGGCGGTTAGAAATTCAAGAACCCCCCCCGAGAGAAACGCAATGCGCAGCACGCTCATCGTTCGTTCGCGGAACCGTTCGCTGACCTTAGCGACCCGTTCGCGTTGCGCATTGCTACGCCCAAAGAGCAGCAGCGTCGGCAAGCCCTGCACGACATCCAGAAAGTGCGCACTCATCCGCGAGAGCGCAACCCACTGACGCTGGATATGTCGCTCAGCGTAGCTCCCCACCAGGACCATCAAGAGGGGGATGATCGGTCCGGTCACCAACAGCAGGACTGCGCTAGACCAATCGAGCGGCAAAATAAAGGCAACAATCAACAGTGGAACCAGGACACTCAAGGCCATCTGCGGCAGATAACGGCTCACATACGCATCCAGCCGTTCAATGCCCTCGCTAATTGTCGCCACCAACTCGCCGGTCCGCTCACCCTTGCTATAGGCCGGACCCAACCGCAACAAATGAGCAAAAAGGTGCTCACGCAACTCAGATTTGACCCGTACAGCAGCCCGTTGAGCCGCCACTTCGCGAACCCACACGAGACCCGCACGGACAATAATCGCGATGAGCAGAAAAAAGAGAAGAAACTCTACCTGAGCAACATTCTGGTGAGCCAGGAACACCCGATCAACGATCTTGCTCAAAAAAACCATCTGGACAATCGTCACGATTGCTCCTAGAATACCAAGAACGATTGTAAGGACCAGAGCCTTCTGGGCATACCTGAGATGCCGCCAGAGTGCCTTCTTCATCTCTGCTCCGCTCGCGTCAATATAGCAAACATAACAACTCTCTAATTATAGAGAATAAGAAGGCAACGTTGCCAATGAAGATGTTGGTGCTATGGCGCTCTGGAGTAGAAATCGCCATAGCACCAACATCTTCACTGCGGATGGAACGTAGTTCCATCGTTGAGCAACACGATCTGCTGATCCTGAATATGCAAAATGAGATCCGGCTTCCCATCACCATTCACATCTCGCACCTCACCGGTTATGGGAGTCAGGTCCTGCCCATCCCCAAATAAGATAGGCCCTGTAAAGATACGTGTGTGCGAGGCGTCTCCCCCAGGTATTTCGACGACGAGCACATGCCGGTTGAGATTAATAAAGATAAAATGAGTTGGATTTGCCAGACTATCCCCATGCCCGACAACAGCATCAAGCTGAGAAGTCCGTGGCCGACCATAATGTAAATCGTCCTGATACGTGTGCCACCACGAACCGATAGCGCTCAGCGTCATCACCAGCAGAATAGTAACCACCATACCTATCAGCACCGGCACCAGGGGAAAATGCTTCTCCCTACGCCTATTGCCTGGCCGAGAAGGAGCCAACGCATTTGATACGACACTGCTTGTGCTTCCAGAGTTCTTGCTAGAGCGCCGCCGTGTGATCACAGTTCCCCTCTGGGAAATAGGATCATCGAGGGTATCCTGTGCGATAGGTTGGTAGCGGCGTGCGCTAGTGGGCATACGAGTTTCATACAGATCATCATCGTCCTCAACATCGTAGTGGACAGGTTGAGATTGCCTGCGGGCCTGCGTGATGTCCATTGTGCTTCCCTCCATTCTAGTTAGTTTTAGAACAAATTTTCTCATATCATAAACCAGATGAACGCAAGAGTCAAGTGAATTCGAACAGAAATTCTAATTATTTTCGAGATTAGCGAAAAGTCATTGTCTTGAGCATACTTTGCGCTTCAAAGTATGCTCAAGACAATGACTTTTCGCTAACCCTCTATTACCATCCATTGCGCTCTTGACGCCTATTTATCCGTCCTCTACAATGAACACACCAACCCGATTATTTCGTGGGCAACGAGTACTATTGCGTCCTCCGCCCTTCCATATGTCTTGTAAGCCAGAGGAGCCTATGGTATCATAGCGGTAGAAGACTGCCTGCCGACAGGAAGGCCATTACGCACCACAACAAGGATGGGGTCCGGGAAACTTGGGGGAGCGGCCTGCACTCGCGAAAGGAGAGCATCATGGCAAAGCAAGTTGACCACAAGGTAGTCCACCACTACGATTTGTACCCCACCGAGGAGGATTTGATGGGGGAAACCTCGGTTCACGCGATGCTTGTTCACTACCTTGTGGAAGTCCTCACACGGCTCTTCCAGGGGCAACTGTGCGCGATCTATGAAAACCTCAACTTCTACCAAACAGATGAGTACTACGAGTATCCTCTGGCACCCGATATTGCAGTGATTAAGGGAGTGGCCTTCCGTCACTTGAGAAGTTGGAAAGTGGATCAGACTGGACTAGCTCCCCAGGTCGTCTTCGAGATTGCCTCGGAGGAAACCTGGAAGAAGGATCTGCGGGAAAAGCCGATGCGGTATGCTCTAATGGGTGTAGAAGAGTACTTCGCCTATGATCCCAATGAGCAGCCCTTGCTGCGGGCCAGCAATCGTCGTCTCTTTGGCTGGCAGCTTGACAAAGAGACGGCAACCGTACGAGAAATGCCTGTCGATCCTGACGGAAGAGTCTGGAGTGCTCACCTAGACAGTTTTTTAGTCCCAGCCGGGGAGTACCTACGCCTCTATGATCGTGCTGGGCAACGGCGGCTCACCGAAGCCGAAGCCGAGGCTCAGAGGGCCGAGATTGAAGCCGAAGCTAGACGTGCCGAAGCTAGACGTGCCGAAGCCGAGGCTAGACGTGCAGAGATGCTGGCCGAGAAGTTACGCTCTTTAGGGGTTGATCCCGACCGAATATAACATGGCAAACTAACGAACCAGGGTACAGTTCCTACCCCTGTTCTTTTCTCACTACAAGCGGAAATGCCATAGCGAGGGGTTTAGGTCATCCTCCAGAGCTTGTGAAACGTCTTGTCGCTGAGTGTGCTTGGGAACGCTCAGTGACAAGACTTTCTGGGACCTCTCGCCATACCTATACCCCCTCTTCCCTCAACTGTGGTACAATAGCACCGATTTTACATAGCGTTATTTCACCGAACAAAAACAAATTAACCATGTGGAATACCCCACGTGAGAGCAATATTTGGAGTGTGTGATGATGTTGGAACAACAAGATATACTGGCTGGCCTTAATGAGCCACAGCGTAAGGCCGTGACGACGACCGAGGGACCCGTACTGATTCTGGCGGGACCAGGGAGCGGCAAGACTCGCGTCATCACTCACCGCATCGCGTACCTGGTTCAGGAAAAACAGGTGTCGCCATGGCGCATTCTGGCCGTAACGTTTACGAATAAGGCGGCCAAGGAGATGCGTGAGCGGCTGGAGAAGCTAGTGGGACTCAGTGCGTCGAAGGAGATGACGATTGGGACCTTCCATGCTATTTGCGCTCGTGTGCTGCGCATGGAGGCGGATGCGATGTTGCCGTATGGACTCAATCGGTCGTTTGTGATCTTCGATACGGAGGATCAGACGACGCTGGTGCGACAGGCCATTAGGGACCTGAACCTGGATGAGAAGCAGTACCGGCCAGCAGTGATCCAGGCGCTGATCTCGCGGGCTAAGAATGATATGCTGATCCCTGAGCAGATGGCAGAGCGGGCAAGCAAGTATAGCGAGGAGGTGGCGGCACGGGTCTATAAGGTCTATCAGAAGTTGCTACGGAGCAATAATGGCGTTGATTTTGATGATCTGCTGATGGTGACGGAGCAGCTATGGCGGCGCGAACCGGAGGTACTGGCGAAGTACCAGCGCCGCTGGATCTATCTCCATGTGGATGAGTTCCAGGATTGTAACCTGCCACAATACAAACTGATCCGTCTGCTGGGCTATGGGACCGATGACCGACACGAGGGGCTGGGGAATGTCTGTGTGGTGGGCGATGATGACCAGATGATCTATACCTGGCGTGGGGCTAGCGCTGAGAACGTGCTGCGCTTTGAACGCGACTTCCCGACAACAAAGGTGATCCTGCTCGAACAGAACTACCGCTCGACCCAGACCATCCTCGATGCTGCCCAAAGCGTAGTGCGTCGCAATCGCATGCGCAAAGACAAGCAGTTGTGGACCTCTCAGGGGACTGGTCCGAAGGTGACGATCTACAAAGCATTCAACGAGGAGCAGGAAGGAGAGTACACCGCGCACGAGATACTGCGCCTGCTGGCACGTGGTGAGATCGAGAAGCGTAGTGATGTGGCCGTGATGTATCGTGCCAATGCCCAGTCCCGTGCTCTGGAAGAGCAGTTCTTACGGGCGAACATCCCCTACAAGGTCATAGGCAGCCGCAAGTTCTATGAACGTAAAGAGATTAAGGACATGGTGGCCTACCTGCGTCTGCTTGCCAACCCGAATGACAACCTGAGCCTGCAGCGCATCGTCAACGTACCCAATCGCAAGATTGGTCCCAAGACGCTGAGCGAATTGCAGCAGTGGGCCAGCCAGCAGAACTTCTCGCTCTATACCGCCATTTCGCACATCTCCGATCATCCCACCCTCGGTAAAGCGGCAAAGACAGCACTGGAGACCTTCGGCAAACTCATCACCGACCTTGAGCATGCCATCGATGAGCTCTCGCTGCCCGAACTGATTGACCGTATTGCCGAACGGAGTGGCTATGGTCCAGAGCTACGTGCCACCTCCGATACCGAACTGGACCGTTGGGCTAACGTGCTAGAGCTACGTCGTGTGGCCGACGATTATTCTGAGATCGAGACCCGGGTGGCCCTTGAACTATTCCTGGAGAACGTCGCACTCGTAGGGGGGGCAGATACGACGCAAACCGGTGAGGACGGCACACTCTTCAAGGAGACCAATAGCGATGCCGTGACGCTGATTACGTTGCACGCCGCCAAGGGGCTAGAATTTCCCGTCGTCTTCATCGTCGGCATGGACGAAGGCTCGCTTCCCCATTCACGCTCCGTGAGCAAACCGGAGCAGCTAGAAGAGGAGCGTCGCCTGGCCTACGTCGGCTTCACACGCGCCATGCGCCGCCTCTACCTCGTGCGTGCCGGACGCCGTTCCATCTTTGGCGAGACACAGTACACCGAACCGTCGCGCTTCCTGGACGACATCCCCAAGCACCTGATCGCCCCTCCTGGCACGGGTAGCCCTGCCACGACAAGCAGCACTACACGGACAACAGCCAGACGTATCAACTGGGACGATGACTATAACCAGGACAATGAATACGAAGAGACGGGCAGAGTCTTTGGCAGCGGCACACCACCGAAGAGCACTCTCCCACGGTGGTCCTCATCTACGCCATCGTCTCCCAGAATACCTCCATCTCTTCCATCTGTCCAACGCAAGAGCAGTAGCCCAACGCCACCACAAAAAGCCGAACCTGCCAGACCAAAGGTCCAGCAATATAAGCCCGGTGACAAAGTCCGCCACGATAAATTCGGCGAGGGCATTATCCTCAAAAGCGAAATGGAAGCCGGAACCGAGTTCGTAGAGGTGCAGTTCCAGGGCAAGCACGGCAAAAAAAGATTAAGCATGGATTTCGCGAAATTGGAAAAATTGTAAGAGAATACACTCAACACATGCATTGTAATACATGTGTTGAGTGTATTCTCTTACAACAAGGAGACGTATATATGTCACGCATTCCCCCCAATGACAACGTACCCCTACCATTGGAAGATGCGCCAGGGGGGGCCACCATGTCCATGCTTTTCCGTGTCATGGCCCATCGTCCACCGCTCATGCAACAGGCATTACAACTCGTCCAGACAGCAATGCGGACAGGGACGGTTGACCCCAGGCTAAAGGAACTGCTGGCGATACGTGTCGCTCAGGTCAACGCCTGCTTCTATTGAATGGAGGCCCATACTGCCTTGGCAAGGCAGCTCGGAGTCAGCGAAGAGCTCCTGGACGCTCTATACCATATTGACCAGCATCGTCACCTGTTTACTCCTCGTGAGCTGGTGGCCTTGCGTTTTGCCGAAGTGATGACCACCAGTGCCCGCGAAGTCGATGAAGAGCTCTGGGACGAGCTGCAGGCCCATTTTGATGATGGGGAACTGGTGGAGATCGCGACGGTGATCGGACTATTCAATTTCTTTAATCGCTTTGCGGATGCATTACAAATTATTCCACTTCGACGAGGGGACGCATAGGGCGAGATTATTCATCAATTTGCGCCTTTTGCAACCTGCCGCTAAAGTCGGTATAAACCACCTTCCACTCGGTGAAGACATCGAGGCCTGCAATACCCGCCTCACGGTGTCCGTTTCCGGTACCGCTAGTGCCCCCGAAGGGGAACTGTATCTCGGCACCGGTGGTACCGGAGTTGATGTAGAGAATACCCGTCGTGATGTCGCGCATGGCACGTTGGACGCGACTGATATTCTGTGTGTAGATGGCGCTGGAAAGGCCGTACTTCGTGTTGTTGTTCACAGCAATGGCCTCATCGAGCGAGCTTACGCGGATCACAGAGAGCGTCGGGCCGAAGATCTCCTCTTGTGCAATACGCATGGTTGGTTGCACGTCCTTGAAGAGCGTGGGCCGGTAGAAATGGCCGTGTGCAAGCTCACCCTCGCTGGCTATTGCCCCGCCAGTAACAAGGGTCGCGCCCTCGGCTTTGCCAACTTCGGTGTATGCATGAATTTTCGCGAGCTGTTTCTCGTTGATGACAGGTCCGACATCGGTCTCCTCGTCCAGTCCGTTGCCGAGACGTAAGTGTTCAATACGCGGCACCAGCTTTTCCAGCAATGCATCGTGAATGGCAGAGTGAGCAATGAGACGGCTGCAGGCCGTGCATCGTTGCCCTGTGGTACCGTAGGCGCTCCACAGGACGCCCTCCACGGCCAGATCAAGGTCGGCGTCCTCCATCACGATTACGGCATTCTTGCCACCCATCTCCAGCGAGACTCGTTTTAGCGACTTTGCTGCTTCGACGGCGACGTGGCGACCAGTTTCGGTTGAACCAGTAAAAGAGATGACATTCACACCCGGATGCTGAATAAGGGCCTCGCCGGTGGGTTTGCCACGCCCGAAGACGATATTGACTACGCCTGCTGGTAGCCCGGCTTCATAAAGGAGTTCGACCAGCCGCAGTGCGCTAAGTGGTGTGTCTTCAGCGGGCTTGAAGACAATGGTGTTTCCGGCAACGAGCGCGGGGAACATTTTCCACGTTGGGATGGCTATCGGAAAATTCCACGGTGTGATGCAGGCAACGACGCCGATGGGATCACGCATCGCCACGCCGCTTTTGTTGGGCAATTCGACGGGGACGCTGTGGCCGAAGAGTCGGCGTCCCTCGCCACCCATGTAGTAGGCCATATCGATGCCCTCTTGCACGTCGCCGCGAGTCTCCTTGAGGACTTTCCCCATCTCCTGAGTCATAATACGGGCCAATTCTTCTTTGTGACGAACGAGTAGCTCT
>Ga0070739_10006005_pt1 | contig 13547 bp, 12 predicted proteins | sample Coa_R1_7_FD_66445 | JGI IMG/M metagenome (GOLD analysis project Ga0070739, IMG submission 66445) | Surface soil microbial communities from Centralia Pennsylvania, which are recovering from an underground coalmine fire - Coalmine... | ecosystem: Environmental > Terrestrial > Soil > Unclassified ... | reverse complement strand
ATAGCGGGGGTCGGGGATCGGGGGTCAGGGATCGGGTCGGGCCCCCTAGATCTTCGTCGCGAGCGCTTGCCTGACCGCGGCCTGTAACTCGTCTTCCTTGAGGAAGCCTTCGAACCGCTTCACGAGTTTACCGGACCGGTCGAAAACCAGCGTAACCGGAAGGCTATCCAGCTTATATTGCTGGTTGAGGTCAGCCGAGCCGAGCGCGACCGGATAATCCATCGGATGTTTTTTGAGGAACGGTGCGACCAGCTCGGCGCCGTCCTCATCCATGGAAACGCCGACGACGGCCACACCCTGCGCGCCGAGCTCTTTATGCAGTTTGTTGAAGCTCGGGATCTCCTGAATGCACGGCACGCAATACGTGGCCCAGAAATTCACCACAGCCACTTTGCCCGTGGTATCTACTGGCGCACCGCTTAAAGACTTGAATTGAGGCACGCCGCTCGCCTGAACCCCTGACCCCTGATCCCTGATCCCCGACCCCTTACTCAGAAACGCCAGAAATGCCGGCGCGTCGTGGGTCAGGCCGTTGAACGTGGCAATCACGTTTTCGTCCGGATCGAGAATGGCGTAATACGGCTCGGCGATCGTATGGAACTTCGCCAGCTCCAGCTTTTGATTGGCCTCCGATTCGGCATCGGCGCCATCGGCATACAGATCCACCAGCACGAAATTCCCCATTGCCGCGGCGATCTCCGGACGCGTGAACATGTTCGCCTTCATCCAGTGGCAGTTCGCGCAGGCGTAGCCGGTGAAATTGACGAATACCAGCTTTCCCTCGCGACGCGCCTGGGCCAGCGCCTCGCGGTATTGATTCTTGAGCCACACCAGGCCGCCGGACTGGCCCGCGGCGCCCGCGGCCACCTGCGAAGCGGCAGCATCCGCCGTGGGAACGTATGCGTCCAGGTCTCCGAGCCGGCCGCCGAACATGCCGGGCGCGAGGCTGATCGCGAATACCAGAAACGCCATGCCGATCACGAGCCGCCAGATGCCCATGCGCTCGTCCGGCTTGACGCCTTCGAGTCGCACGAAGCCCAGCAGATATAGGCCGGCCATCGCGAAGAGCACGATCCATGCCGCCAGGAACCGTTCGCGCGTCAGGAAATTCCAGCGCAGCACCTGGTCGAGGCTGGCGAGATACTTCAAACTCGCCGCCAGAATCACGAAGCCCATCACCACCTTGACGCGCGCCATCCAGCCGCCGCTGCGCGGCAGCCGCTTCAAATACGAAGGAAACAGCGCCAGCAGGAAAAACGGCAGCGCCAGACCGGCCGCAAAGCACAGCATCCCGAACACCGGCCGCGCGCCGCCGCCCGAAACCGAAGCGGCGAGCAGCGTGCCGACGAACGGCCCCACGCAGGCGAACGAGGCCAGCGAAAACGTCAGCCCCATCAGCAGTGTGCCCGCAAAGCCGCCCTTATCCGACGATTGATTCAGCCGCGTCAGAACCGACGAGGGAATGGTGATTTCGAACGCGCCGAGCAGGCTGAATCCGAAGGCGATGAACAGCGCCGCAATAAACCCGTTGACCCACGGGTTCGACCCAAGCTGCACTACGCCGAACGGCCCGAGCGCGGCCGTGACCGCCAGCCCCATGCCGGAGAACAGCACGATAATCCCGAGGCAGAACACGATCGCCTGCACCAGGCCGTCGCGCCGTCCGCCGGATTGCCGGTTGAGGAAGTAGGACATGGTGATCGGGATCATCGGGAAGACGCAGGGGGTGAAGATCGAGGCCAGACCGAAGCCAAATGCCACAAGGAGGAATGCGGCCAGGCCCTGCTGCGGCGGGGATTGGGGGTTGGGGATTGGGGATTGGGGGGGAGCAGCTTCGGTGAATCCCGCGGGAATCGTGAGCGCCGTAACCGGTCCCAGCGCTACCGTTCCGGACCATCGCCCCGGCACGCATTCGGTGTCGCTGCAGGTCTGGTAGCGAACGTTGACTTCAAGCGACGGCGGCGGGTCCTTGCGCGCCACTTCGATCAGGAATTGCGCCTCACCCTCGTAGGTCTCGGTCTCGGCGCCCACGGTGCTATCGAACTGCTTTTTCGGGGCGCGCTGGTACACCTTGACCGGATCGGAGCCGACCGTAAAACGTGTGGGAATTCCAGTCGCGGACGATGACGAATAGAGATGCCAGCCGGGGTCGATTTTGGCCGTGGCGCTCACCAGAATGCGCCCGTCCGGCGACGGATTCGCGGCGGTCAGACTCCACGCCGCGTGCTGCGTCTGCGCCAAAGCCGCGCCGGCGGTCAGCAGTGCCAGAATGATCGCCCGCGTCATCTCCCTCCTCAAATACCTTTGACGCGCCAGGCCGCCGCCCGATTCGCAAGTTTCTCCGCGTCTCTGCGTCTCTGCGTCAAAAACCCGGCCTCTCTTTACTCCACCGGCGCCTGCGCGGGCACCCGGTCATGCCCCGCGGCGCGCAGCTCATCCTCGATCCGCTGGTTGACCCGGTTCTCGCAGAACTCCTTGGCCACGCGAATCGCGTTCCGGATGGCGTTCCCGTTCGAGCGTCCGTGGCAGATGATACAGCCGCCGCGCACGCCGAGTAGCGGCGCGCCGCCGTATTCCGAATAATCCACGCGCTTCTTGAAATCGAGGAAAGCGCTCTTGGCCAGCACGTAGCCGATCTTGCCGGAAATCGTCGCTTCGAGCGATTCGCGCAGCAGATGCCGCACCATCTCGACCAGACCTTCGCTCACCTTCAGCGCCACGTTGCCGATGAAACCGTCGCAGACGATCACATCCACCTGGCCGCCGTAGATGTCGCGCCCCTCGACATTCCCGATGAAATTGAGGCTCAGGTCCTTGAGCAGCCGCGCCGCCGAACGCGTCACCTCGTTGCCCTTGTGCGCCTCCTCGCCGATCGAGAGAATGCCGACGCGCGGCCGCGGACGCCCCAGGATGGTGCGCGAATAGATCTCCCCCATGATGGCGAACTGCGCCAGCATGCGCGGCGCGCAATCGACGTTGGCGCCCACGTCCACCACCACAACGGGCGACCCTTTGATGATCGTGGGAAACACGCCGGCCAGCGCCGGCCGGTCGACGCCCGGCACGACGCCCTGCACCATCTTGGCCGTGGCCATCACCGCGCCGGTATTGCCGGCCGAAACGAAGCCCTGCGCCACGCCATCGCGCACCAGCCGCGAGCCGACCCGCATGGAGGAATCGCGCTTGGCGCGGACGGCACGCGCGGCGCTGTCCTCCATCGTAATGACTTCGCTCGCGTGCACGATTTCGATCGGCAGCTCGCGCCAGTCTTCGTGCTCGTCGAGCTCTCGGCGCACCGCGTCTTCGCGGCCGACCAGCTGAACCTTGACCCCGAGCGTCCGGGCGGCCCGGACCGCCCCTTCCACCTCGGATTTGGGCGCGTGATCCCCGCCCATTGCGTCCACGGCAATGGTCAGCATGTCAGGAAGATTTTACTCCTGCTCGACTTCGACTACTTCACGTCCTTTATATTGTCCGCAGTGCGGGCACACGCGATGGGGCAGCTTCTGCTCGTGGCAGTTCGGGCATTCCGAAAGGCCGGAGGGCTTCAGCGCATCGTGGGCGCGGCGGTTGGCGGTCCGCCTCTGGGAGTGTCTACGTTTCGGATTCGGCATTTCTTCTCAACCTTTAATTCAGATGTCGGCAGCAGGCCGGCATGCCGGCCCCAACCTCAATGTCTCAAATTCTTCAGCGCGCCCCAGCGATCGTCGGCGGTCTCCACCCGGCAGCCGCAATCGGTCTCGTTCCGGTTGCCGCCGCACACGGGGCAAATTCCCTTGCACGCCTCGCTGCACACGCGCTGCATCGGCAACGCCAGCAGCACCTGTTCGCGGAGGACGTCCTCCAATTCCAGGCCGCTGCCTTCATAAAACCCGATCTCGGCCTCGCCTTCGTCGATCTCGATCTCCTCTTCCTTCGCGATGAAGGACATCGGCCGGTAGAAAAGATCGAATTGCTGATCGAGCGAAAAGCGCGCGCGCCCCAGACAGCGATCGCACTGCGCGTCGACTTCGACGCGCAGACGCCCCTGAATGCGCAGCTCCCCATCGGTATTGGGAAGCAGCTCGGCCGAGCCTTTCGTTTCGAGCGGCGTCAACTGCTCCAGCTCCTCGCCGGATTCGCCGCCGGCGAAATCGATCTGCCCCGGCTGAAAAGCCTCGTCGAAACGAATCTTCCGCAGCTCCAGCTCTTTAACGCTCAGGAACATAAGGACACACCTGGATTGTCGGGCAGAACGATTCCAGTATAACATCGCGGCTGGTAGAGGCTCACGGCCGCCGCGAAGCCGCGGGAACCGGACAATCTGTCCGGTTTTGGTTTTTCTCCGCGCTGTTTTTCAACAACTTGCGGCTGCAAGGCCGGACAAATGGGCGGTTTCTCCGCATCGGCATGCGACAATCGGGAAACCGATGCCACTCGCCGCGCTTCTTCTGGCCTTCGCTCTCCCGGCTTCCGCCTCGCCGGAGAATCCCGCCGCTACGGCCGCCCGCCAATGGCGAGCCACCCACGAGCGTACCATACTCTCCGAATTTATCGAACTACTTTCAATGCCCAATCTGGCGCGCGATTCCGCCGCGATCCGCCGCAACGCCGATGCCGTTTCCGCCCTCCTCGGCCGCCGCGGCGTCCGCACGCGTCTCCTCGAAGTACCCGGCGCTCCGCCGGCCGTTTACGGCGAAATCGCCACGCCCGGCGCCACCCGCACCATCATCTTTTACGCCCACTATGACGGCCAGCCGCTCGACCCCGGGGAATGGGCTTCGCCGCCGTGGCAGCCGGTGCTGCGCGACCGGCCTCTCGAAAAGGACGGCCGCGTGGTCCGGCTTCCCGCCGAAGGACCGATCGACCCCGAATGGCGCCTCTACGCCCGCTCCGCCTCCGACGACAAAGCGCCCATTATCGCCATCGCCGCCGCGCTCGACGTCCTCCACGCCTCCCACATCCCGCCGCGCTCGAATCTGAAATTCCTCTTCGAGGGTGAAGAGGAGGCCGGCTCGCCGCACCTGGCCCAAATCATTGCCGCGAACCAGGACCTGCTGGCCGGCGACGTCTGGCTGATCTGCGACGGTCCGGTGCACCAGAGCCGCCGCCCCCAGATCGTCTTCGGCACGCGCGGTATTGTCACGCTCGATCTCACGGTCTACGGCCCCAGCCACGAGCTGCACAGCGGCCACTACGGCAACTGGGCGCCCAACCCCGCGTTCATGCTCGCCCGCCTGCTCGCCAGCATGCGGGATGACGACGGCCGCGCTACCATCGCGCACTTCTACGACGGCATCGAGCCCTTGAGCGAGACCGAAAAGCGCGCCATCGCCGAAGCCCCGCCGGTAGACGCCGACCTCCGCCGCGAGCTCGCGCTCGGCCGCACGGAAGGCGGCGGCCGCAGCCTGGTCGAGCTGCTGAACTACCCGTCGCTCAACGTGCGCGGCATGTCGAGCGCGCGCACCGGCGCGGGCGCGAGCAACGTCATCCCCGCCACCGCCACCGCGAGCATCGACATCCGGCTGGTCAAGGGCATCACGCCCGAAATGGCCGCCCGCCGCGTGATCGATCACATCCGCGCGCAGGGCTACACCGTCGTCGAAAACGAGCCCGATGCGGCCACCCGCATGGCGCATCCGAAAGTCGCGCGCGTCGTGGTCGAACCCGGCGGCTACAACGCCTCACGCACCTCGATGGACCTGCCGGTTTCGCAGCTCGTGCTCCGCACCGCCGAATCGGCGCGCGGCCCGGTGGTGAAGCTGCCGACGATGGGCGGCAGGGTGCCGCTCTACATGATCGAACAGATCGAGCATGCGCCGACCATCACCGTGCCCATCGCCAACCACGACAACAACCAGCACAGCTTCAACGAGAATATCCGGATTCAGAATCTCTGGGATGGCATCGAGCTGATGGCGGCGCTGCTGGCGATGTAAGGCCGGGGCAGGCCATACCTGCCCCCGTGCTATGATCCCTCTCATCATGCGTTTGGGATACCTCGCCCTCCTGGCCGCCCCGCTCGCCGCGCAGCCGCGCACCTACACCGCCGCCGACTACGCGCACGCCGAGCAGTTCATGCCGTACAACACCACATCCCTGGTCTTCCGCAGCGGCATCCGACCCAACTGGCTCGCCTCCGGCCGTTTCTGGTACCGCGTCACCACGCCGGCCGGCGCCGAGTTCGTGCTCGTCGATCCCGCCAAAGGCGCGCGGACTCCGGCGTTCGATCACGCCAAACTCGCCGCCGCGCTCTCGAAAGCCGCGAACGCCAATTACGATTCCGCGCACCTCCCCTTCAACGAAATCGACCTCACCGCCGACGTTCACTTCGTCTCCTTCAATGCGAACGGCCACCATTGGCGGTGCGGCACCGCCGGCTCCGCCTGCGCGGATGAAGGCGTCGCGCGCGCCGGCGCGGGCGGCGGACGCGGGGGCCGCGGCGGACGCGGCGGCTCCGGCACAGGCGGCGGGCGCGCCGAAGCGCTCTCGCCGGACGGCAAGACCGCGGCCTTTATCCGCGAGTACAACCTGTGGGTGCGCGACGTCGCGAGCGGCCGCGAAACCCAGCTCACCCGGGACGGCATCAAAGACTTCGGCTACGCCACCGACAACGCCGGCTGGAGTACCAGCGACCGCCCGATCGTGGCCTGGTCGCCCGATTCCAAAAAGATTGCCACGTATCAGCAGGACCAGCGCGGCGTCGGCGAAATGTACCTCGTGGATACGCGCGTCGGCCATCCGAATCTGCGCGCCTGGAAGTACCCTCTGCCGGGCGATGCCGTCGTCACCACCATCCAGCGCGTCATCATTGATGTGCCCACCGCCACCGTCATCCGCCTGCAGATGCCGCCCGACCAGCACCGCTCCTCGCTGTGCGACGATCTCGCCTGCCGCGGCGACTGGGAAGACGTGCAGTGGAGCCCGGACGCGACGCATCTGGCCTTCGTCTCCACCTCGCGCGACCACAAGCGCGAACAGCTCCGCGTGGCCGATGCCGCGACCGGCGCCGTGCGCGACGTGCTCGAAGAGACCGTCGCGACGTTCTTCGAATCCGGCAACGGCCGCGTAAACTGGCGCTACCTGCCGAAATCGAACGAGATCATCTGGTTTTCCGAGCGCGACAACTGGGGCCAGCTTTATCTCTACGACCTCGAGACCGGCAAGCTGAAAAACCGCATCACTTCGGGCGAAGGCAACGTCACGCAGTTGCTGCGCGTCGATGAGGAATCCCGCACCGTCTACTTCCTCGGCGTCGGCAAGGAGAAAGGCCGCGATCCCTACTTCGCCCACCTGTACCGCGCGTCGATGGACGGCAAAACGCAGAAGCTCCTGACACCGGAAGACGCCAACCACGAGGTGACGCTTTCGCCCGACGGCAAGTATTTCACCGACAGCTACTCCACCCCGGACGCGCCGCCCGTGGCCGTTGTCCGCGATAACTCCGGCAGGCTGGCCGCGACGCTCGAAACGGCGGATATCTTGAAGCTCCTGGCGATCGGCTGGAAGCCGCCCGTGCGCTTTACCGTCAAAGCCCGCGATGGCGTAACGGACCTCTATGGCCTGATGTTCGAGCCGGTCCATCTCGATCCGAACAAGAAATACCCAATCATTAATCACATCTATCCCGGCCCGCAGACCGGCAGCGTCGGCAGCCGGAGCTTTTCCGCCGCGCGCGGCGATTGCCAGGCGCTGGCCGAGCTCGGCTTCATCGTGGTCGAGATCGACGGCATGGGAACGCCATGGCGCTCCAAGAAGTTCCACGAGGCCTACTACGGCGATATGGGCGACAATACCCTGCCCGACCAGGTCGCCGGCATGAAGCAGCTCGCCCAGCGCTATGCTTTCATCGATCTCGACCGCGCCGGCATCTACGGCCATTCCGGCGGCGGATATGCCACGGCCGACGCCATGTTCCGCTACCCGGATTTCTTCAAGGTCGGGATCTCCGAAGCCGGCAACCACGATAACCGCGAGTACGAAGACGACTGGGGCGAAAAGTGGCAGGGCCTGCTCGAAACCAAGCCCGACGGCTCGACCAATTACGACAGCCAGGCCAACCAGAACTTCGCCAAAAACCTTAAAGGCAAGCTGCTGCTGGCGCACGGCACCATGGATAACAACGTGCCGCCGTACAATACGCTGCTCGTGGTGAATGCGCTGATCGAAGCCAACAAGGATTTCGACCTGCTGCTCCTGCCCAACCGCAATCACGGGTTCGGCAACGAGCCGTACATGGTCCGCCGCCGCTGGGATTATTTCGTGCGGAACCTGCTCGGCGCCGAGCCGCCCGCGGGGTACGAGCTGCACAACGCGAGGTAAGCCGGATGGGCCACTATCTCGCCATCGACCTCGGCGCGGAGAGCGGCCGCGCAATCCGCGGCTGCCTCTCCGGCGGCCAGCTCGCCATCGAGGAGGTCCACCGCTTCCCCAACAAGCCCGTCCACGAAAACGGCGGGATTTTCTGGGATTACCGCGGGCTTTGGCATGAGATCCAGCGCGGCATCGGCATCGCCGTCCAGGAACGCCGCACGCCGCTCCACGGCATCGGCGTCGATACCTGGGGCGTCGATTTCGGCCTGCTCGGAGCCGACGGCCTGCTGCTCGGCCGGCCGCGCCATTACCGCGATCCGCGCAATGCCGCGGCCATGCGCCGCGTATTCGAAATCGTCCCGCGCGAGCAGGTGTTCCAGTACACCGGCATTCAGGTGATGCAGATCAACACGCTGTACCAGTGGTTCGCCGCCCGGGGCGCGGAGACGGCGCCCGCGCGCCGCCTGCTGCTCATGCCGGACCTGTTCAACTACGCGCTCACCGGCGTGGCAAAATCGGAAGCCACCATCGCCAGCACCACCCAGTTCTTCAACCCGTGCCGGATGGACTGGTCCACCGAGCTGCTCGGCCGGCTCGGACTGCCGGTTGAGATCCTCTGCCCGCTGATCCAGCCCGGCACGCTCCTCGGCCCGATGCGCGAGGCGCCGCACACGCCCGTCTACGCCGTGGCCGGACACGATACCGCTTCGGCGGTCGCCGCCGTGCCCGTCGAAGGCGGCGAGAACTGGTGCTACATCAGCTCGGGCACGTGGTCGCTGATGGGCCTCGAGCTCGATGCGCCGATCATCAACGCGGAGTCTTTCGCGGCCAACTACACCAACGAGGTCGGCGTCGCGGGCAGGATCCGCTTCCTCAAGAACATCGCGGGGCTGTGGCTGCTGCAGGAATGCCGGCGCGCCTGGAGCCTCGAAGGCATCGAATACACCTATGAGGAGCTGACCCGCATGGCCGCCGAAGCGCGGCCGTTCAGCGCCGCCATCGACGTCGACGCCTTCCTCGAACCGGGCGACATGCCGCGCAAAATCGCCGAACACTGCCGCACGCGCGGCCAGGAGCCGCCCCGCACGCACGGCGAATACGCCCGCGCGATCCTCGAAAGCCTCGCCCGGCGCTACCGCGAGGTGCTGGAGAACCTGGAAACGCTCTCCGGCCGCAGGATCGCGGTGATTCACATCGTGGGCGGCGGATCGAAGAACCGCCTGCTCAATCAGCTCGTCGCCGATGCCACGGGCCGCCGCGTCGTCGCCGGCCCCGCCGAAGCCACCGCCATCGGCAATCTACTGGTGCAGGCGATGGGCGCGGGCGAACTGGCCGGGATCGAGGAGATCCGCGCCGTGGTGCGGCGGTCCTTTGCCATCGAGACGTTCGAGCCGCGCTAGGCCGGCTACAAAATGGAAAACTCGTATATACGTTTGGTACAATAAATATATATGGCAGCCCGGACCCATCGGAGTCACGCGACCGTACCGCTCACCTCGATCCGGCTCGACACACGGCTGGCGGATGAAGCGGCCGAAGCCCTCGGCGTAAAGACCCGGACGGAAGCAGTGCACCTCGCTCTTCGCGAAGTGGTGGCGCTCCAGAGATTCAAGCAACTGATGCGCAAGCATGCCGGGAAGCACTCCTTCGCCGGACTCGATGAGTGACCTGATTCTTTTCGATACGTCAGTCCTCGTCGACTCGCTACGAACGGGCCGATTTCTGGACCGAATCGATACGGTGCGGGGCCTGATTCGCGCTTCGTCTGTCGTCCTGAGCGAGTTATGGCGCGGCGCGGTCAAACCTGCAGAGCGCCGGTTGCTGCTCGAACTACAGAAAAACTGCCCCATCCTCACCCCAACAACTCGGAATTGGCTGGAGTCCGGTCAAATCCTCGCGCAGATCCGGGCGGGAAACGGCGCGACTGCGGAAAAGATGCGCGACTTGCATTTCGATGTCTTGATCGCTCTGACGGCCCGCTCGCATGGCGCCAGGTTAATCACCGCAAACCGGGCCGATTTCGAACTGATCGCTCGTTACCGCCCGTTCAAGCTGGAAGTATGGTCCTGAGATCCGGGCGGAGCCGCGCCCTGTCACCGCATCCGCAGCCGGTTCCACAGCTTGCCCCACCGCCCCTCGGGCTTGGGCGGCGGCGGATGGGCGGTCCATTCCAGCCCATCCGGCAGCGAGCGGTCGGCCGAACTACTGCGCGGCGCCGGCTTCGCTGCATGCGCATGTTGCCGCGCCGGCGGTTTCGCCTTCGCGTCCTTCGAATGATCCTTTGGCTTCGGCTTGGACGCTGGCTTCTTCGGCAATGCCTTGGCCTCGACGGCTCGAGGCTCGGCCGGTGCCTCGATCTCCCCGTACGCTCCGCCGTCCGTCTCCAGGCGGAATTCGACGTGATGGCTCTCCGGCCAGTACGTCGCCGCGCCCGCGTGCAACTCACGCCGCTCGAGAGGCAGCTTGCTCACATGCGAGCCGTCGGTGATCGTCAGGGTTCCCTCCGCGGCATCGCGGATCTGCGCGCTCTCGGGGTCCCATTCGACGCGCAGCGCCGCGCCGTCATGCACCACCGAGAGGGTAATCCCTCCCTCGCTGGCGTGCCGCACCACCGGCGCGTTTGCCTGCCGGGCCTGGAAGTATTGCCACGCGGCTCCCCCCAGCGCGCCCACGCCGATCGCCGCGACTCCCCACCACCAGCGCATCGAACCGGTAACGGCAGTCGGCGGGCCATTGTACGCCGCCTTACTGCCGGGGCTACGGCTGCCCGATCAGCGGCAGCACCGCGCGGTCCAGTTCCGCATCGTCCCAGCGCTCGATCTCGACTCCGCGGAATGCCGACCAGCGCTCGACGTGCGTCAGCGACTCGCCGGGCTCGAGAGTCTCCGGCGGACCGAGCGTTTCCAGTTCCAGAAAGTCCGCATTTGTGAACGTCTCGAAGGAACAGCCCAGATCCGCGTACGCCGCGGGATCGCCGGACGCCTCGAAGCGCTTCACGAAGAGCTCGCCGTCCAGCAGGTACGCGCCCCAGGTTTGCCGGTTCCAACTGCCCAGCTTCTGCGGCGCCGGATTGCCCGGGTCCTGGCGCAACACCAGATAGCGTTCGAGCAGCCGCAGGCGCGGGTCCGCCAGATTGGTGAAGGCCCACATCACCAGCGGATTTACGGGCGCGAGCATTTCCGGGTGCGTGCCGCGCGGCGGAAATCCGTGAATGCCGCAGCCGCCCTGCGCCATCATGGTCAGCGCCCACGGCGCGATGCAGCACGCTGCCGCGCCCGCATTGCGGATGCGATGCACGACTTCGACCGCCGTGCCGCTCGACGCCATCCGCAGCGCGATCTGCTTCTCCAGCCCCGTGGACGGCTCGACCGGCCCGGTCGCGATGACGCCGTCCGCGGTCTCCTCGATCCGCACCGCGCAGTTATCCGGCGCGTAGCTCCTGACGCGGTCCTCGGGCGCGATCCAAATCCGGTGCCCGCCGCGCGCCACCCATTCGCTCTCTCCCGACCGCCCCATCTGATCCGCAAACTCGCGGAAAAAATTGCGCCCGCCGCAGAAGCCGTAGCGCATTACGCGCGGCCCCACGTCGCCCGTCATCACGGCTTCCACCGTGCCGTTTGAAATCCGCCGGCAGTTTCGCCAGCCGCCATATTCGATAGTCTCGATGTTCACTGCGTCGCCGCTCCGATCAGCACCAGCCCTCCCGCATATCCCGCCAGCATCAGCGCCAGGTACCTGCCCGTGCCCGCCGGCGCGGCGCGAAACTCGCGCCAGATGAAAATGCCCCACAGCGCCGCCACCAGCGTCGCGCCCTGGCCGAGCGCGTACGAGATCGCCGGCCCGGCCACGCCGGAGGCGATCACGTTGGCGCTCAGCGCCAGCATCCAGATGGCGCCGCCGAGGATGCCGGTGGCGTGCACGCGTGCGCTGCCGCGGAAATAATCCCGATAGCCCGCGCCGCTCGTCCGCATAAACCACGTGTTCCAAAGGAAATTGCTGAGCAGCACGCCCGCGCCGAAAAAGAACAGCGCGACGTAGGGCGTCAGCAGGCCGGGCGCGATCGGCCGCGTGTTGAAGTCCGGCGAAATCGTGCGCATCAGCAGCGGATAGAAAAAGCCCATGATGACTCCCGCCGCCGCGGCATAGAGGACGCCGCCCGGCCCGCGCGATTCACCCCCGCGCGGCAGCCGGCCGTGCGCCTTCGCCGACATCAGCATCGCGAACACGATCAGCGCCACGCCGCCGAACAGCAGCACCGGATTGCCCTTGGGCGCGCCGGCATAGCTTTCCACGGTGCCGATCGCGAGCGCCAGCCCGACCCCGACGGGGAACGCCACCGCCATCCCGGCCGCGTCGATCCCGACCACCAGCAGAATGTTCGACAGGTTGAAGATCGCGCCGCTCGCCACGGCCATCCAGACGTAGCGCCACTCGGCCCCGCCGTGCAGATTTTCGACGGCGCCCATGCCCGCCGTCCCCATGCTTCCCGCCGTATGCGCGAGCACCAGGCCGAGCGCGAAGACGCCGATCGCGTAATCCCAATAGAACAGCGGGAACGGCCACTTTTCCTTGCCGGCGAGCTTCTGGGTGTTGGCCCACGATCCCCAGCCCAGCATGGTGATGACGCACAGGAGGATCGCCACCGGCACGCTGTGGACCACAAACATGCGTTCCAGCGTACCACCGGGCGCAGCTATCGTTGCGCCGGCTGCGACCCGCTGCTCGCGCCGGTGTGCTGCGCCGTGTCCGCGCTACCCAGCGAGGTGTTGGCGACGCCCCACAGGTTGTGGATGCCGCCCGAGACGTAGAGGAAAATCGCCGCCGCGACCAGCACCACGAGCGCGGTGAGCAAACAATACTCGGCCAGATCCTGTCCTCGATCGCTGCGGAAAAACCCAGGGCCCCGATGCAACATGATAGTGGAAGCTCCAGTCTAGCAACCGGCGCCGCGCGCGGCTATGATGACTTTCGATATGGCACTTTCGCCGGGTTTACACCGGTATCGCGGCCGCGATTCAAGGCGCGCCGGAATCGGCCGATAAGCTGCAACAGAAAGGGAATGAGCTACGCCGTGACCATACCCGGGGATACCGTGTGGACGCTTCCCCCGCTGATTTTGCATCCCTTCAACGAGCGGGTTTCGCCCTCGGCGCTGCTGGAAAACTCGAAAGCCGCCCTGATGCTCTCCGGCCTGATCCCCGGGGACGGCTCCGACGATGCCGAACTGAAGCGCCGCCTGGTGGCCGGCCGCACCT
>Ga0070739_10006003_pt1 | contig 13547 bp, 16 predicted proteins | sample Coa_R1_7_FD_66445 | JGI IMG/M metagenome (GOLD analysis project Ga0070739, IMG submission 66445) | Surface soil microbial communities from Centralia Pennsylvania, which are recovering from an underground coalmine fire - Coalmine... | ecosystem: Environmental > Terrestrial > Soil > Unclassified ... | reverse complement strand
CGCCGTCTTCGTGAAGATCTGCAGCAGGTAGCCGTCGTCGTCGCGGTCGGCCAGGATGCGCAGCCGGCGGAGGTCGTCCCAACTCTCGTCGATCTCGCCGACGCGTGCGGGCGTCTCGTCGTAGTACGTCTCCGGCGTCGCGAGGAAGACCACGCCGCGCCGCTGCAGCGCGTCGACCGTCTCGACGATGTTCGAGCTCTGCATCGCGATGTGCTGTGCGCCGGGGCCGTGGTTGAACTCGAGGTACTCCTCGATCTGGCTCTTCCGCTTCCCCTCCGCCGGCTCGTTGATCGGGAACTTGACCTTCCCCTGGCCGTCGGTCATCACCTTCGACATCAACGCCGAGTACTCGGTGGAGATGTCCTCGTCGCTGAAGTGGAGCATCTCGGTCATGCCGAAGACGCGCTCGTAGAACTCGACCCAATGCTCCATCCGCCCGAGCTCGACGTTGCCGACGATGTGGTCGAGCGCCAGGAGGCCGACGCCCTCGTCGCCCGGGTTCGACGGCTCGCGCGCCACGTAGCCGGGCAGGTACGCGCCCTCGTAGGCGTGTCGGTCGACGAAGGTGTGCACGACGTCGCCGTAGGTCGCGATCGTCGACAGCTCGACCTTCCCGAACTCGTCCTCGACGACCTTCGGCTCGAGGATCCCACGCGCGCCGCGCTGCACCGCCTGCCGGTAGGCCTCCTTCGCGTCCGGGACGCGCAGCGAGATGTCCTTCACGCCGTCGCCGTGGAGCGAGGCGAACTCGCCGATCTCGTGCCCGCGGCGCAGCGAGCTGGTGAGGACGAGGCGGATGTCGTTCTGCTCGAGCACGTAGCTCGCCCGGTCGCGAACGCCCGTCTCTGGCCCCGCGTACGCCGTCGTCCTGAAGCCGAACGCGTGCTCGTAGTAGTACGCCGCCTGCTTCGCGTTGCCGACCCAGAGCTCGACGTGGTCCCACCCCTCGAGCGGCATGAAGTCGCCGGTCACGACGGGGATTCTACGCCAGTCGTGGCCGGGGTGGCCGCCGCAGCGTCGGCGGCCGAGACGTCGTCCAGCGTCCGCCGCAGCGCCTGCTCCTTCACGAACACGACGGCGATCAGCCACACGACCGCGGCGACGCAGGCGGCGAGGAGGAACGCCGGGTGGATGGCGCCGGCAAGGCCGCGGCGGAGCGCCGGCGGCAGGCGGTGGACCGACGCGCCCTCCCCGCCGACCGCGAGCCCGCGCGGCAGGCCGTGGTTCACCAGCACGCCCATGATCGTGACGCCGAGCGTGGCGCCCATCTGCCGTGCGAACTGGGTCAGCGCCGTGGCGGCGCCGATCCGCGCGCGCGGCACCGCGTTCTGGACCGAGAGCACGAACACCTGCATCATCGAGCCGATCCCGATCCCGGCGAGCACCATGTTGCGCGCCGCCTCGCCGTTCGTCGTCGCGACGCCCATCCGCCAGAGGAGGAGCATCGCGCCGGTCAGGACGACCGGCCCGAGCACGGCGTTCCAGCGGTAGCGGCCGGTCCGCGACACGAGCTGCCCGGTGAGGATCGAGGTGCAGACGGCGCCGAGCGTCATCGGCGTGAGGACGACGCCGGACGACGTCGCCGACGTGCCGATCACGCCCTGCACGAAGAGCGGGACGTACGAGATCGTCCCGAACATCGCCATCCCGACGAGCGCCATGCAGGCGACGCTTCCCGCGACGATCGGGTTGTGGAGCACGTCGAACGGGAGGATCGGCTCCGCCGCCCGGCGTTCGACCTGCCCAAACAGCGCGAGGAGCACCGCAGCCGCGGCGAGCGCGCCGAGCACGTGCCCGCTCCCCCACGGGTACCGCCGACCGCCCCAGACGAGGCCGAGGAGCAGGCACGCCGTGCCGGCTGCGAGCACGCCGGCGCCGAGCCAGTCGATCCTGTGCTCGGTGCGGCGGGCGCGGCGCGGCATGGTCAGCGAGACCACGGCGAGGGCGAGCCCGCCGACGGGCAGGTTCACGAAGAAGACCCAGCGCCAGGAGGTGTTGTCGACGATGAACCCGCCCACGGCCGGCCCGACGATCGACGACGACGCGAAGACGGCGCCGATCAGGCCCTGCCACCGGCCGCGGTCGCGCGGAGGGACGATGTTGCCGATCACGGCGAGCGAGAGTGGGAAGAGGCCGCCCGCCCCGACACCCTGGATCGCGCGGAAGACGATCAGCTCCGTCATCGAGCGCGCGATCCCGCACAACGCCGAGCCGGCCAGGAAGATCACGATCGCGAGCAGGAAGAGGTTCTTCCTGCCGTGCACGTCGCCGAGCTTCCCGTACAGCGGCACGGTGACGGTCGAAGTGAGCATGTACGCCGTGAAGACCCACGAGTACTGGGTGAGCCCGCCGAGGTCGCCCACGATCCGAGGCAGCGCCGTCGCGACGATCGTCTGGTCGAGCGCCGCGAGCGCGAGCGTGACCATCAGCCCCGCGTAGATCGCGAGGATCCGGCCGATCGTGAAGTCGTAGCCGGGCGGCTGACGCCCGAGGCGCTCGCGGAGGGTCACGTCAGTCTCCCGGCGGCTCGACGGCCGGGCGGCGCGAGCGCTCGAGGAGGACGGCGGAGAGGATCAGCGCGCCGCCCAGCACCTCCCAGCGGGTGAGGGACTCGCCGAGAAGGATGATCGCGAACGCGACACCGAACGCCGGCTGCGTGTTCGAGAAGAGCGAGGCGCGCGAGGGCCCGACCTTCGAGATCGCGGTGAACCAGAGGATGTTCGTCAGGAAGAGCGGCCCGACGACGGCGAAGGCGAAGCAGAGCCACATCAGCGCGCCGAAGCGGAACGACTGGCTCGCCGACTGCTCGCTGCCGGCGATCGCGATCGGCACCCAGCCGATCGCGAGCACGAGCGAGCTGACCCTGAACGGCGAGTAGCGGCGCATCAGCGGGGTGATCGCGACCGAGTACATCGCCCACGTGATCGCCGTCGCGACGGCGAGGGCGTCTCCGGACAGGTGACCCGAGAACCCGCCAGACCCCGAGGCGACGAAGGCGACGCCGACGATCGACGCGCCGGTCGCGATCCAGAAGCCGCGTCCCATCCGCTCGAGCCCGATCGCGCTCGCGACGAGGCCGATGAAGATCGGCGTCGTCCCGAGGAAGAGCGTCACCGTCGCGGCGGACGTCTTGTCGACGGAGTACACGAAGCACAGCTGGTTCGCGAAGATCATCGCTGCCGCGATCGCCACGTAGCGCAGGTCGCGACGGACGATCCGGAACGAGCGCTCGCGCCAGTACGTGAACGCCCAGAAGAGAACGGTGGCGGCGCCGTACCGGATCGTGGCGTAGGCGAGCGGATGGAACCCGTGGGTGAGCACGTAGCGGGTCACCGTCGAGTTGAGCGCCCAGAGAAGGACCGTTCCGAGCAGCATCAGGTCGACGGTCCGTAGCCGCATCGCGGCTGGGTAGGCTACTGCCCGCGATGCAGCGCAAGCCGACCCGCGACGACGTCGACGCGCTCCTCGCGCCCGCGACGCCTCACTTCGCCTACCAGCTGCGCGCGCGTGTGCGCGAGCTGGTCGCCGGCCTGCCGGAGGACGACGACGTCCGCCGGTACGCGGAGGGGACGATCGAGCGGCTCGACCGCCTCGGCCATGCCTCGTCGAAGGCCGACGAGGGCCCGCGTGAGTCGCCCGACCGCCTCGGGTGGGACGAGATCCCGTCCTCGGCGCCGGACGACCACCCGCTCCCCGGACGTCGGTGACCGTCCTCGTCACGGGCGGGTCGCGCGGGATCGGGCGCGCCATCGCCCTGCGCCTCGCCCGTGACGGCGCGGCTCGCGTCGCGATCGGCTACCTGCGGAACGACCGGGCCGCGGAGGAGACGGCCGAGGAGCTGCGCGCGCTCGGGGCGGAGCCCGTGCTCGTGCGCGGCAACGTCACCTCGGAGCGGGTGCTCGAGGAGGTGCGCGAGCTCGGCCCGCTCGACGTGCTCGTGCACAACGCGGCGACGGGCGTCATCCGTCCCGCGCTCGAGACGGAGGACAAGCACTGGGACTGGACGCTCAACGCGAACGCGCGGGCGCTCCTCCAGCTGGCGCGCGCGGCGGCGCCGCGGATGCCGGACGGCGCGTCGATCGTCGCGATCTCCTCGCTCGGCGCGCAGCGGGTGCTCGAGAACTACGTGCTCGTCGGCACGTCGAAGGCCGCGCTCGAGTCGCTCGTCCGCTACCTGGGCGTCGAGCTCGCGCCGCGCATCCGCGTCAACGCGGTCTCGGGCGGCGTCGTCGAGACCGGCGCGCTCGAGCACTTCCCGAACCGGGAGGAGATGCTGCGCGCCGGTGCGGCGAACCCGGTCGGCCGGCTCGTCTCGCCGGACGACATCGCGGGCGCGGTGGCGTTCCTCTGCTCGCCGGACGCCGAGATGATCCGCGGGCAGACGATCGTCGTCGACGGCGGTTTCTCCCTGCTCGCAGGCGGTTGAAAGAGGCGCCGCACGGGCATGAAGCGGCCGTGGGCATCGCCGTCAGCCTGATCATCACGGCCGTGGGTCTGATCCTCGCGCTCGCCGTCCATCCCGCGAACCCCGGCTCCGTGAACATCAACACGGTCGGCTGGATCCTCTTCGTGGTCGGCCTCGTCGGGCTCGTCCTCGACCTGCTGCTGCTCTCGTCGTGGGGCCCCGGCTACCTGCGGCGCGACACGACCTACGTCGACCGGCGCAGGCCGGCGTACCCGCGGCGACGCCGCGTCGTCGAGGAGGTCGACGACCCGGGCCCGCCGCCCGGGTACTAAGAACTAACGCCCGAACGCGCGGCCGACGAGGTCGCCGGCGACGTAGCCCGCGATCTTCGGGTTCTCCTGCAGGCGGCGCACCGAGTACTCGTACCAGTGCGTCCCGTACGGCACGTACACGCGGAGCCGGTGCCCGGCGGCGACGAGGTCGTCGGCGCGGTCGGGCCGTACGCCGAGGAGCATCTGGAACTCGTAGCGGTCGGGCGCGAGCCCCGCCTCCCGCACGATCCGCAGCGCCTCTCCGAGCAGGTACTCGTCGTGGGTCGCGATGCCGACGTAGCTGCCCTGCGCGACGAGCGCCTCGAGGCACTGCACGTAGCTCGCGCGCACGGCGTCGTATTCCCGGTAGGCGAGCTCGGGCGGCTCGACGTAGATCCCCTTGCACAGCCGCACGTTGTGCAGGCCCTCGACGTCGCCGAGGGTGCGGCGCAGGTATGCCTGGAGGACGACGCCGACGTTCTCCCGCCCGCCGTCGCGGAGCTCGCGGTAGAGCTCGAGCGTGCGGTCGGTCGTCGAGGAGTCCTCCATGTCGATGCGGACGAAACGGCCGCGCGCGGCGGCGTCGAGGACGACCGCCTCGAGGTTCTCGCGGCACAGGTCGAGGTCGAGCTCGAGCCCGAGCGCGGTCAGCTTCACCGAGACGGTGCCGTCGAGCCGTTCGTCGTCGAGCCGCGCGAGCACGTCGTGGTACTGCCCGGCGATGGCGCGCGCCTCGTCGGCGCTCCTGATCTCCTCGCCGAGGACGTCGACCGTGGCGGTCTTCCCCTTCGCGTTCAGCCGCCGCACGACGCGGACCGCGTCGTCGAGCGTCGGCCCGGCGATGTAGCGCGACGAGAGCCGCTGGACGACCTGCCGCGGCACCACCGGCAGGAGCCTGACGAGCGCCTGGTCGAGCAGCGTCACGACTCGCGCATGAACCCCTGGCGCGCGGCGCTGACGAGCGCCACCGCCTCGGGGAAGAGCACACGCATCGCGTCACGCAGAGCGATCGACTGCTGGTCGGCCGGGCCGCTGACCTGCAGTTGCGAGAGCGCTGCGCCCGTGAGCTCGACGGCCGTGTTCAGGGTCAGCGTCGCGAACTGCTCGCGCTGCGCCTCCTGCACCGACTCCGCCTGATGCTCCGCGAACTCGCGCAGCCCGCGCAGCAGATCCTCGGGATCGCCGCCGAACGGGAAATTGAATCCGCCTTCCATGCGGGGACGGTAGCGCGTTCACGCCAGCCTGACGACGTAGTCCCGCTCGACCTCGCGCACGAACTCGTCCACGGCCCCGGTGGCGCCGCGGATCGCGTCGGAGAACGGCGAGCGCAGCTCCCCGAGCGCGCGCTCGAGGGCGAGCGTGGCGGCGCCGACGCGATCGAGGAACGCCGGCGTCGCGACCCGCGGCGGTGCGCCGATCTCGCGCTCGAGCGCGAGCGCCGCCTCCTCGGCCTCCTCGATCCCGGCCGGCTGCTCGACCATCCGGACCTGCGCGAGCTGCGACCGCAGCTGCTCCAGGTCGCCGCCGCCGGCGAGGTCCTCCGCGAGCTCGCACATCGCGACGATCGAGGCGGTGTCGCGCACCTCCTCCCGCCGCTCCACGAGCTCGCCGCCGTCGTCGACGACGGCCCAGCGACGCTCCTCGCCCGTCTCGAGCGCGACGAGGTACAGGCGACGCGCGCTCGCGGGCTCGGCGGCGAGCACCGCGACGACCCGGCCGTGTCGTGCGGCCGCCGCGGCGATCCGCTCCAGGTCGTCGGCGAGCGCCATAGAGTCCGAAGCGTATGGACGCACGCGAGCTCTTCGCGCCGCTCGGCCCGCGCTACGACCGCCTGGCGTCGCTCCTCTCGTTCGGGCAGGACCCGCGCTGGCGCCGCTTCCTCGTCTCGCGCGTCGACGCCGGCCCGCACGACACGGTGCTCGACGTCGCGACGGGCACCGCAGCGGTCGCGCTCGAGCTCGCGCGGCAGAAGGACTGCTACGTCGTCGGCGTCGACCGGAGCTCCGAGATGCTCGAGGTCGGGCGGCAGCGGGTGGTGCTGGCGGGCGCCACCCGGAAGGTGCGGCTGGAGGAGGGCGACGCGCGGTCGCTACCGTTCGAGGACGGCCTGTTCGACGCGGTCACGTTCACGTACCTGCTGCGCTACGTCGAAGACCCGGCCGCGACGCTGCGCGAGCTCGTGCGGGTGGTGAAGCCGGGAGGCTCGATGGCGGGACTCGAGTTCGGGGTGCCGCGCGGCGTCTGGCGAGGCCCGTGGGAGCTCTGGGTGCGCGTCGGCCTCCCGGCCGCCGGGCGCGTCGTCGGCGACGGCTGGCACGAGGTCGGGACGTTCCTCGGCCCGTCCATCCGCAGCCACTACGACGCCTGGCCGCTGCCCCGGCTGCTCGCCGCCTGGCGCGACGCCGGCGTCGAGGACGTTCGTGCGCGGCGGCTCTCGCTCGGCGGCGGGATCGTGACGTGGGGACACCGGAAGAGATAAGGCCGGCGTTCTACGCGCTGCGGCCCGGCGGGTGGCGCGACTACGTGACGCTCCTGCACCCGCCGTACACGCTCTGGCACCTGTCGTACATCGCGGTCGGCGCGGCGCTCGCGCCCCGCTTCCACCTCGACCGGCTGCTCTGGGGGCTCGCCGCGTTCTTCCTCGCGCTCGGCGTCGCGGCGCACGCGCTCGACGAGCTGCGCGGGCGGCCGCTCCGAACGCGGATACCCGGCGGGGCGCTCGTCGCGGTCGCCGCCGTCGCACTCGCCGGCGCGGTCGCGATCGGCGTCGGCGCCGCAGCCGCCTGGGGCTGGTGGCTGCTGGCGTTCGTCGCCGTCGGCGCCGTGCTCGTGCCCGCGTACAACCTCGACCTCGCCTTCCACACCGACCTCGGGTTCGCCGTCGCGTGGGGAGCGTTCCCCGCCCTGACCGGCTTCTTCGTCGAGGCGCAGACGATCCGGCTCGAGGCGATCGCGGCGGCCGCGTACGCGCTCCTCCTCAGCCTGGCGCAGCGCACGCTGTCGACCCCGGTTCGCGAGGCGCGGCGCGGTCGAGCCACGACGGCTGGGATCGAGCCGCTCGAGCGCGCGCTGCGACTGCTGACGTGGGCCGCCGTCGCGCTCGCCGTCGGCCTCGTCGCGGCGCGCCTACGATGAACCGGTGACCGCCGCCGTGATCGTCGCCGTGGTGGCGGCCGCGCTCGCCGCGGCCGCGCTTGCCGCCTGTGTGCTCGTGCTGCGCCGCGTCCGGGCGCGCGAACGGCTGCTCGAGCGCGAGCTCGAGCGCGGCAGGGCCATGTTCGACGAGGTCGTCTCGCAGGAGGTCGCGCGCCGCTCCGCCGAGCTCCAGAGCACCCTCGCCCGCGCGCGCGCCGACTCGATCTCGCAGCTCGCCGACGAGGAGCGCCGGATCGCCGAGGAACGCCGGCGCGACGTCGCGGAGCGGGAGCGCGACGCCACCGCGAGGCTCGGCGAGCAGCTCGTGCAGGCGCAGGCGGCGGTCGAGCAGCGGCTCGGGGACTGGCAGAGCGACGTCGAGAAGCTGCAGCAGGGGCTGACCGAGGAGCTGAAGCGGATCGAGGTGAAGCAGCGCCAGCTGATGGCGGAGGTCGAGGCGAAGATCGGGCAGGACGCCGAGGGCCTCCAGTCGGAGATCGAGGAGCAGCGAGGCGTGATCTCGCGGCTGCGCGCCGACCTGAAGCGGTCGGCCGAGGAGGTCGTGCAGCAGGCGAGCGCAGAGCTCGAGCAGCACGCCACGGAACGTCGCCGCGCGCTGCACGAGCTCGCAGACCGGCTGCGGAAGCGGGAGCGCGAGCTGCAGGAGCTCGCGGAGCGCGAGACGAACGACGCGGCGCAGCGGATCCAGGCGTCGCTCGGCGACATCGAGCGGCGCCAGGCGGAGCAGCTGCAGCGGATCGTCTCGCGCGAGACGACGCGGTACGCCGAGGCGGCAACCGTGGCGTTCGACAACACGACGAAGTCGGCGCGCGAGGAGGCCGCGCGCCGGCTCTCGCGCGAGCTCGACCTGTCGGTCGAGCGGTTCGCACGCGAGGCGGAGGGTGTGCTGACGGAGCGGCTGAGCGCGCTCACCGACGCAGCGGCCCAGCGGGTCGAGGAGCGGCTCTCGCGGCTTCGGTCGGCGCTGGAGCGGCAGCGCGACGAAGCGCTCGTGTCGCTCGAGGACCGCGCGCACCAGGTGGAGGCCGGCCTGCGCGACCGGCTGCGCGAGATCGCGACCGATGCCGAGTCGGAACGGGCGGTGCTCGAGGCCCGCCTGCACGAGCTCGCGCGGCGCCTCGACGAGCTGACGGCACGAACGTAAAGATCCGGTTTCGCGCCCAACTTCGCGCGGCAGGGTTCGTCTAGACCAGAGCGAATCACCGTTCTCACCATGCCCCAGACGATCGAACATCCCCAGTCGGAGCGCGAGAAGGTCGAGTCCTGGCGCCTCCACGTGCTGATCGAGGCCGGATATCCGCTGCCGCTCGCCGAGCGGCTCGCGCACTCCGAGGCCGATCTGCACCGGGCGGTGGAGCTCGTTCAGGCCGGCTGCGCCTTCGAGACGGCGACCGAGATCCTGGTCTAGGGCCGGCGCGGCGCGCGAGGGGCTTCGTCGGCCCCTCGGAGCGTCTCTACGATTCCGCCGGTGAAGGTCGAGGCGAAGGAGGTCGAGGGACGCAAGGTCTACAGCGTCCGCGCGTTCAACGCCGGCGTCGCGACCTGGCTCAACCGGCTGCCGACGCTCTGGATCGAGGGGGAGGTGACGGACCTGCGCCGCCAGCAGCGGTGGGCATCCGTGTTCTTCACGCTCAAGGATCCGGAGGACGGCGCCTGCCTGCCCGTGCAGATGCCGCGCGGACAGTTCGACGCGCTCGACCTCAACCTGCAGGAGGGCGAGCGCGTGCACGTGTTCGGCCGTGCAGAGCTGTACGAGCAGCGCGGCGAGCTGCGCCTGAAGGCGCTCACGGTCGAGCGCTTCGGGCTCGGCGCGCACCTCGCGGCGCTGGAGCGGCTGAAGCGCTCGCTCGCCGCCGAGGGGCTCTTCGCGGCGGAGCGGAAGCGGCCCCTGCCACGCTTTCCACGCCTGATCGGCCTCGTGACCGGCAACGACGCGGCGGCGAAGAAGGACGTCCTCACGCACATCGTGCAGCGCTTCCCACCCGCGAACGTCCTCGTCGCCGAGACGTACGTGCAGGGGCCGCGCGCACCGCTCGCGATCGCGACGGCGATCGGCGACCTCTGCCGCCGCGGGGTCGACGTGATCGTGCTCGCGCGCGGCGGCGGCAGCTTCGAAGACCTGCTGCCGTTCTCCGACGAGCGCGTCGTGCGCGCGGTCGCCGGCTGCGCCGTCCCCGTAGTCTCCGCCGTCGGGCACGAGCAGGACACGCCGCTCTGCGACCTCGCCGCCGACGCGAGAGCGTCGACGCCGACCCACGCCGCGCGACTGGTCGTGCCCGACCTCGCCGAGCTGCGGCAGCGCGTGGAGCGCGCCCGCGAGGCGCTGCACCGCGGTGCGGAGCGCGCCGCGGAGCGCCACGCGCAACGGCTCGCCGCGGGGCACGACCGGCTGAGGCGAGCGCCGCTCCTCGCGCTCGAACGTCGGCGGGCTCGGCTCGACACGCTCCACGCGCGCCTCGGCGCCCTGAGCCCGCTGGCGACGCTCGAGCGCGGCTACGCGATCGTCCATCGGGGCGACGACCTCGTGCGCTCTCCTGCGCAGGTCTCCGCCGGGGACGCGATCGACGTGCGGGTCGCGGACGGGAGCTTCGGGGCGGTCGTTGGCTGAGCTCACGTTCGAGGAGGCGCAGCGCGAGCTGGAGGCGATCGTGGAGCGGCTCGAGCGCGGCGATGCGGGCGTCGACGAGCTGACGGAGCTCTGGGAGCGAGGCGAGGAGCTCTACCGGCTCTGCGCCGCGAAGCTCGAGACGGTGCAGGGGAAGATCGAGGAGCTACGCGCGCTCGACGAGCGCGCGGGCTAGGCGTTCGCCGAGCTCCTCCAGGTCGGCGGCCGCCCGCTCCGGCCGACCGGAGAGCGCGTGCGCCTCGACGCCGTCTCGGACGAGCCCGCCGAAGAGCTCGCAGCGCACGCCGAGGCGCTCGCAGCGGCGGGCGACCGCGCCGGGGCCTTTGCCCTCGAGCGTCGTGGCATCGACCGTCCCCTCGCCTGTCACGACGAGCGCCGCGTTGCGCGCGCGGTCGTCGAAGCCGATGCGGTCGAGGACGAGCTCCGCCCCCTCGCACAGCTCGGCCCCGAGCACGGCGAACGCCGCGCCGAGCCCGCCTCCCGCGCCCGCCCCCGGGAGCTCGCGGACCGGCGCGAGCTCCTCGAGCGACGCCAGCCGGCGCTCGAGCTCCTCCACCGCCTCCGGCCCCGCGCCCTTCTGCGGGCCGAACACGCGCGCGGCGCCGCGCTCGCCGAGCAGCGGGTTGCGGACGTCGCACGCGACGAGCACCCGCACCTCGCGCAGACGCTCCCCCGCCACCTCGCGCATGCCGACGCCGCCGTCGACCGTCGCCGTCCCGCCGACCCCGACGACGAGCTCCCGCGGCCGGGAGTCGAGCACGGCGAGCAGCAGCTCGCCCAGGCCGTGCGAGGTCGCCCGCAGCGGGTCGCGCTCGTCGTCGGCAAGGAGCGGCAGCCCCACCGCCTGCGCCGACTCGACGACGGCCGTCCCGTCCGGGAGCACGAGCCAGCTCGCCTCGACCGGCCGCCCGAGCGGGTCGGCGACGGTCGAGTGCTGCCAGTCGCCGCCGAGCGCGGCGCGGAGGACGTCGCACGTCCCCTCGCCGCCGTCTGCGACCGGCGACTCGGCGGCATCGACGACGCGCGCGAGCCCGGCGGCAAGCCGGCGGGCGGCGTCGACCGGACCGAGGACGCCCTTGAGGCTAGCCGGAGACGCCAGTGCGAGCACGCTCGCGCTCCTGCAGCGGCTCGTGCTCGACCGAGTCCTCGGCGTTCTGCTCCATCTGGCGGAGGGTCGCGAAGGAGAGGCCCTCGCGCGCGAGGAAGACGAGCCCGATCCCGATCCCGACGGACGCCTCGATCGCCTGCAGCCCGATGCCGAACGCGATCCCGTGCGCATAAGCGATGCCGTAGTTGACGAGCGGCGTCGCGACCGCGACCTGCACGAGCCCGACGTTGCCGGGCCACAGCGGAACGATCGTCGCGACGTTCATCAGGACGAGCACGAGCCCCGCCGCCGCGAGCGGCTCGTCGATCTGGAACGCGCGCATCGCCGACCAGACGGCGAAGAGCTGGCACGTCCACCCCATGTACTGGAACGCCGACGCCTTCAGCGCGGGCACCGGATGGCTCATGATCCCGAGCCCCATGCGGGCGCGCGCGAGCAGCTGGCGCACCGGCCCGAGCGACTCGAGCTCACGGTGCTGCCGCCGCGCCAGGTAGATGGCGGCGAGGAAGAGGAGCACGCCCACGCCGATCGCGACGCCGAGTGTCAGGTACGCCCACTGCGGGATGTCCGCGGCGAAGAGCACCCACGCGACGAGGGTCACCGTCGGGAACAGGTCGAACATCCGATGCGCGAAGACCGACCCGATCAGGGTCGCGGTGGCGCCCTTCCGCCCCGGCATCCGCCGCCGCAGCACGGCGGCGCGGGCGAGCTCGCCGACGCGCCCGGGGAGCACTGCGTTCGCGAACAACCCGACGCAGAACGCCGAGAAGACGAGCGGGTACGGCGGGTGCGGCGGCTCCATCGACTGCTGGATGCAGGTGTCCCAGGACCCGGACCGCGTCAGGACGGAGAGCAGGTTGAGGCCGATCGCCGCCGCGACCCACGGCCACGAGACCGCGGCGAAGGCGTGCCGCACGACGTGCCAGTCGGGGCCGCGCCACACGACGAGGGCGACGGCGACCCCGATGAACGCGAGGAACGCGATGCCGGCGATCCAGGTGCGCTTCACGCCGTCACCTCGACGTAGACCTCCTCGAGCCGCCGTGCGATGTCGTCCCACGCGAAGTTCGCGACCGCGTGAGCGCGCGCCGCGCGCCCCATCTCGACCCGGCGCTCCTCGTCGGAGATCACGTCGACGACGGCGGCCGCGAGCGCGTCGGGGTCGGCGGGCGGGACGAGCCGCGCCGCCTCCGGCGTCGCGACGGCGGCGTACCCGGGGATGTCGGACGCAACGGCCGGCGTCGCACAGGCGAACGCCTCGGCGAGCACGAGCCCGAAGCTCTCCCCGCCGAGCGCGGGGGTCACGGACACCTTCGCGCGCGCGAACTCGTGCGTGCGCGTCTCGCTGGTGACGATCCCGAGCACGTCGATGCCGCTCTCGTCGAAGCCGAGGCGCGCATGCAGGAGGCGGTACTGGAGCGGATCGGTGCCCATCAGCCGGAGACGTGCACCCGTCGCCGCGTGGATGCGCGGCCACGCCTGCAGTAGCGTCGGCAGCCCCTTGCGCGGGTCGTGACGGCCCATGAACGTCACCGTGTGGTCGCGGTTCGACGGGTCGGCCTCGTCGGGGATGAGCACACCGTTCGGTATCACCCGATACTCGCCCGGTATCCACCGTGCGGCCGACTCGGCCGCCGCCGGCGAGACGGCGATGCGCGCGTCGATGCGCTCCATCAGGAAGCCCCAGAAGTGGATGCCATACCGCAGCCAGCGGAGCTCGCCCTGCGCGTGGTGCGTTGCGACGACGGGGCACTGCGCCAGCGAGAGCGTCGCGACGCAGATCGCCGGCGTCATCGGCTCGTGCACGTGCACGACGTCGAAGCGCTCGTCGTCGAGGACCGCCCGGATGCGCCGGACGGTGCTCGGCGAGAGCACGATGTTCGGGAGCGAGCCGTTCGCGGGGACGACGACCGAGCGGCCGACCGGGATGATCCCCTCCGG
>Ga0070739_10006001_pt1 | contig 13549 bp, 8 predicted proteins | sample Coa_R1_7_FD_66445 | JGI IMG/M metagenome (GOLD analysis project Ga0070739, IMG submission 66445) | Surface soil microbial communities from Centralia Pennsylvania, which are recovering from an underground coalmine fire - Coalmine... | ecosystem: Environmental > Terrestrial > Soil > Unclassified ... | reverse complement strand
CCTTAGAACGGCAGTGCGAACTATTGGCCGACGACGCCCGTGCGCGCTCGCGTCGTCCCTTTATCCGGTGATACCGGGCCGGGCGATTCAGAGCGCGGATAACCCGGCGCCTCCCGCCGATTCGACGGCACGCGTGAGGCGAATTCGCGCGGGCACGAGGAAAGCCGCGCGGCGCTATGCGCGGACGCTTGCTTCCCTCGCGCCTTGCCCATTACCGGCGTGTCACAGCACTGGCGGTTTACAGCGACAGTTCGATGATCTGCCCGTCCCGGTCGAGGAGACTGCGGCCGACGTCCACGTACTCCGCGCCACGCGGCCCGTGGATGTGGATTCCGGTGAAGACCGCGACATCGGCTGGGATCGGGTCGTCCCGCAGCACCTTGATCGCCTCGTCGGCGTCCAGTCCAATCAGATCCCTGGCGATCCGGATGATCGAAAGCAGATCGACCTTCTCGCTGTCCTCGACCAGCGGCGCGATGCGTTCGCGCAGCCGGGACTGCTCGGGGTCGGCCTTGTCGAGGTACGGGTAGTCGGAGGTGTGCACGTCGCCGCCGCGCAGCTCGTCGTGCAGAGCCATCAGCGCGCCGCAGGTGCTCGACGGCCCGGGCACGCCGGGCCGTTCGACGTTGCCGATAATCCCCGCCTCGTCCACGCCCACATGGGTGAGTCCGAACAGGACGAAGGTGCGGCGGCCGTCCACCAGCGGGGCGTGTCCGCGCGCCGCGGCCACACCCGTCCGGCCCAAAGTCAGCAGCCCGGCCAGGCCGGCCATGTTGAAGGCCGGGCCCCACGCGCGCTGCAGCTCGGCGGTCAGGGCGAAGGCGAGCTCGTCGCGGCAGGTCGCGATCAACGGCAGCGCCGCGCCGCGGTGCACGCCGTGCTCACGCAGCCGGTCCTGGGTCGAATTGACGAACTGGTTGGCCGGGATGGCGGCCGGGAAGTCGCGGGCCAGAGTGCTGGCGAAGCTCACGGGCGGGTACCCTCCACGGTCGGTCGGACGGTCTGATCAGCACACTAGTCGCCTGGCTGGTGAGCGGAACCGTGTACCAGTCGACAACGTGATGTTCGCACAGACTGTGTTAACTCACCGTTGCGGAGTCCGACTTGAACCAGGCCTAAGTACTACGGCTAAGATGAGGTATCTTGACGTCGAGATAATCACTCAAGCAGCGGCCAGCACCCACGGCCGGCGAACAACGGTCAGCGAACGGAGTCCCCGCGATGTCAGCAAGCAGCGCGACCAACAGCTTCGGCGCCCGCGCGCAGCTCGGCGTCGGCGACGCGTCCTACGAGATCTTCCGGCTCGACGCGGTGCCCGGCGCGGAAAACCTGCCCTACTCGCTCAAGGTGCTGCTGGAGAACCTGCTGCGCACCGAGGACGGGGCGAACATCACCGCCGACCACATCCGCGCCCTGGCGGGCTGGGATCCGAACGCGGAGCCGGACACCGAGATCCAGTTCACCCCGGCGCGGGTGATCATGCAGGACTTCACCGGCGTGCCCTGCGTCGTGGACCTGGCCACCATGCGCGAGGCCGTGGTGGCCCTGGGCGGCGACCCGGCGAAGGTCAACCCGCTGGCCCCGGCCGAGCTGGTGATCGACCACTCGGTCATCGCCGACGTCTTCGGCACCCCGGACGCGTTCACCAAGAACGTGGACATCGAGTACGAGCGCAACCAGGAGCGCTACCGCTTCCTGCGCTGGGGCCAGACCGCCTTCGACGAGTTCAAGGTGGTACCGCCCGGCACCGGCATCGTGCACCAGGTCAACATCGAGCACCTGGCCCGGGTCGTGATGAGCCGAAACGGTCAGGCCTACCCGGACACCGTGGTCGGCACCGACTCGCACACCACCATGGTCAACGGCCTGGGCGTGCTCGGCTGGGGCGTCGGCGGCATCGAGGCCGAGGCGGCGCTGCTCGGCCAGCCGGTCTCGATGCTCATCCCGCGCGTCGTCGGCTTCAAGCTGACCGGCGAGCTTCCGGCCGGGGCCACCGCCACCGACCTGGTGCTCACCATCACCGAGATCCTGCGCAAGCACGGCGTGGTCGGCAAGTTCGTCGAGTTCTACGGCGAGGGCGTCACCGCGGTCCCGCTGGCCAACCGGGCCACCATCGGCAACATGAGCCCCGAGTTCGGCTCCACCTGCGCGATCTTCCCGATCGACCAGGAGACCGTGGACTACCTGCGGCTCACCGGACGCACCCCCGAGCAGCTCGCGCTGGTCGAGGCGTACGCCAAGGAGCAGGGCCTGTGGCACGACCCGGCGAGTGAGCCGAAGTACTCCGAGTACGTCGAGCTGGACCTGTCCACGGTCGTCCCCTCGATCGCCGGGCCGAAGCGCCCGCAGGACCGGGTCATCCTGGCCGAGGCCAAGTCCCGGTTCCGCACCGCCGTGCGCGACTACGTCAAGGACGCCGACGAGTCCGGCATCGAGTCCTTCCCGGCCTCCGACGCCCCGGCCGTGCGCAACGGGATCTCGAAGCCGACCCCGGTGACCGCGCCCGACGGAGCGCAGTTCGAGATCGACCACGGCTCGGTCGTCATCGCCGCCATCACCTCGTGCACCAACACCTCGAACCCCTCGGTCATGCTCGGCGCGGCGCTGCTGGCCAAGAAGGCCGTCGAGAAGGGCCTGCACGTCAAGCCGTGGGTGAAGACGACCCTCGCCCCCGGCTCGAAGGTGGTCACCGACTACTACGAGCGGGCCGGCCTGACCCCGTACCTCGACAAGCTCGGCTTCAACCTGGTCGGCTACGGCTGCACCACCTGCATCGGCAACTCCGGCCCGCTGCCCGAGCACATCTCCGAGGCGGTCAACGCGGCCGACCTGGCCGCGGTCTCGGTGCTCTCCGGCAACCGCAACTTCGAGGGCCGGATCAACCCCGACGTGAAGATGAACTACCTGGCCTCGCCGCCGCTGGTGATCGCCTACGCCATCGCCGGGACCATGGACTTCGACTTCGAGCACGACGCGCTGGGCGCCGACCAGGACGGCAACCCGGTGTACCTCAAGGACATCTGGCCCGCCCCGGGCGAGGTGCAGGAGGTCATCGGCTCGGCGATCTCGGCCGAGATGTTCGCGCACGACTACTCCGACGTGTTCGCCGGGGACGAGCGCTGGCAGTCGCTGCCCACCCCGACCGGCAACATCTTCGAGTGGGACGCGGACTCGACCTACGTGCGCAAGCCTCCGTACTTCGAGGGCATGCCGCCGGCCCCGGCCCCGGTCGAGGACATCACCGGCGCCCGGGTGCTGGCCAAGCTGGGCGACTCGGTGACCACCGACCACATCTCCCCGGCCGGCTCGATCAAGGCCGACTCCCCGGCCGGCAGGTACCTGGCCGAGCACGGGGTCGAGCGGCGCGACTTCAACTCCTACGGCTCGCGGCGCGGCAACCACGAGGTGATGATCCGCGGCACTTTCGCCAACATCCGGCTGCGCAACCAGCTGCTGGACGGGGTCGAGGGCGGCTTCACCAAAAACCTGCTGACCGGCGAGCAGACCACCATCTACGACGCCTCCGTGGCCTACCAGGAGGCCGGCGTGCCGCTGGTCGTGCTGGCCGGCAAGGAGTACGGCTCCGGCTCCTCGCGGGACTGGGCCGCCAAGGGCACCGCGCTGCTGGGCGTCAAGGCGGTCATCGCCGAGTCCTACGAGCGCATCCACCGCTCGAACCTGATCGGCATGGGCGTGCTGCCGCTGCAGTTCCCGGCCGGCCAGAACGCCGCGTCGCTGGGCCTGACCGGCGAGGAGGAGTTCTCCATCACCGGCATCACCGCGCTGAACGACGGCACGACGCCGCGCACGGTGAAGGTCAAGGCCGGGGACAAGGAGTTCGACGCGGTGGTGCGCATCGACACCCCCGGAGAGGCCGACTACTACCGCAACGGCGGAATCATGCAGTACGTACTGCGCAACCTGATCAAGGCGTGAGGCTAAGTCACATCCGAGCAATCGGGTAGCGAGCACAGCGCGGAAGCCCGCGCCCGCAGTCGTCGGGCGCGGGCTTCCGCACGCTGTACCCCAGGCCAACCAGGGCCTAGGGGATAACGAGGGTTTTCCCGCTATCCCGGGGTGGCTACGGGTGGGTAATTTCACTCTCGGCCCAGACCGTTCTTATGAGAACGCTTATTCGTACACCCGTCGCTCGGCTGCCAGCCCGCGACTGGTGTGAAGCGGCGCCCGCTACAGGCAAGGGCGTAGACCGGCCGGGGCGCGGGACACAATCCCGCCCCCGGCCGTGTCGTCGCGATCCAAGCGTCCCCGGCGCGGATACCCACCCGGAGCTACTGCCCTCCGGCCGCGCCGGGGAATCCCTTCCCGCAGTCGGCGCGCGGCTCTCCCCGCCCTGCGGTCGCCGCAGCGGCGCAGAAGCGCCCGGATGGCTCTATCTACCGCACAAGCCCGTGAACCAGACTGTGTCCACAGTGTCACGGCAATTCGGCTTTCTGGTCGCAGTCGCCGCAAGCGTCCGACCTCTCCGGATATTGTTGCCTCCTGCACCAATCCTGGCTCCAACCCCCCGAGTATGCGGTCAGCCTGGGCAGATCCGGCCTCAATCGAGCGGAAACCTGCTCAACGGATGCCCCGCGCGCCCACCGGATCCGCGGCGCGAGGCGCTGCGACAACGAATCCTGCGATCCCGCGCGGCGCGAGCTGCGCGCAGAAACCGCCTCAGTCGAACACGCCGGCGGCGCGCGCCCGAGCCCCGCTCGGCCGGACGAGCCTCCGCAATCTCCCGAGCCGCCCGCCGAGTCGGCCGCGCGGACTTCTTTCCGCTCGCGACTTGGTAGCGCTAAAGCGGTTCTTGCCAAGCTCAGCGCGGTACCGGCCCGATGGCGATCGGATTGCGGCGCGGTAACGAGAACCGGCCCGGTAGGGCCTCTGGTCTCGATTCGGCAACGTATGGAAGGGCCTCAGAGCTCTGCCGAGTCCCTGATTCGACAGTCGTTCGAATTGTTGCCGGAAGGTGTCCCGGGCGTGTGCCGTAGCACGTCGCGCGCCGTACCACGATCACCCGGCGCGACACATTGGTCTAGACCTCGTCCGATATGTCGGATTTCGAGGTCTGGTGTGTATCCTTCGGCAGCGAAACGCGTTTCCCAATCGTTACACCGTTCAACAAAATGACCGGTCAGACCCCTTCCCAACCAGGGGCTGACCGAATACGTTGCCGGTCACAACATTCCATGAACGCCGAGCCGCCGGGCACTGGTTGCCACCGGGCCGGCACTGAGAAAGGACCAAGACGCGATGATGCGTAAGGCCGTCCTCACCGCCACCGTCGGCGCCGCTGCTCTGGCGCTCGGTGTCGCGGCGTGTTCCAGCTCCTCCTCGCCGAGCTCTTCTTCTTCGGGCAGCTCCAACAACGGTGGGGCCAAGCCGAAGATCGGCATCATCCTGCCTGAGACCGCGACCTCCGCCCGCTGGGAGGGCGCGGACCGCCCGGCCCTGAGCGCCGAGTGCGCGAAGAAGAACCTGGACTGCGACATCCAGAACGCGCAGGGCAGCGACCAGCAGGAGAAGTCGATCGCCGACCAGATGATCAAGACCGAGCACGTGCAGGTCCTGCTGCTCACCCAGACTGACCCGACCACCGGCCTCGCGGTCACCAAGGAAGCCCACGACGCGGGCGTCAAGGTCATCGACTACGACCGTCTGGTGCCCGGCTCCAACGCCGACTACTACGTGTCCTTCGACAACGTCCAGGTCGGCAAGAACCAGGGCAACGCGCTGGTCGCGGCGGTCAAGGCCGCCAACATCGCGAAGCCGGACGTGGCGATCCTCGACGGCGCCCCGACCGACAACAACGCCACCCTGTTCAACCAGGGCTACATGTCGGTCCTCAACCCGCTGATCTCGGCCGGCACCTGGAAGAAGTCCGCCGAGCAGGCCATCGCCAACTGGGACAACACCACCGCCGGCACCACCTTCACCTCGATGTACAACGCCGACCACGGCATCAACGTGGTCATGGTCGCCAACGACGGCATGGCCAACGCGGTCATCGCGGACCTGAAGAACCTGGGCATCAACGGCAAGGTGATCGTCTCCGGCCAGGACGCCACCGCGGGCGGCCTGCAGCACATCCTGGACGGCGACCAGGCGTTCACGGAGTACAAGCCGTCGACCCAGGAGGCCGTCCCGGCCGTTGACCTGGCCGCCGAGCTGGCCGCGGGCACCACGCCGACCGAGAGCTTCGCGACGGTGACCGACCCGAGCAACAACCAGCCGATCAAGTCGCTGCTGGCCACCCCGATCACCATCACCAAGCAGAACGTCGACCAGCCGATCAAGGACAACTACACGCCGTACAAGGACGTCTGCACCGCGGCCTACGTCGCCAAGTGCACCGCGGCCGGCATCACGGCCCAGTAAGTCCCGGAATCACCCGGTTTCGCGCGGCGGTCCCAGCTGGGCCGTCGCGCGGAACCGGGGGCTTGGCTTGTACGGAGGCGTCCCCGGTGGTATCGCGTTGTCACAGTTTCGCCATATCGAGGCGGGTCCAGGAGAAGAGGTCGAGGTGAGCGAGAACGAGCCGATCCTGCGCATGCGCGGGATCAACAAGTCGTTCGGCCCCGTCAGTGTGCTCAAAGGGGTGGACTTCGAAGCCCACCTCGGCGAAGTGACGGCGCTGGTCGGCGACAACGGGGCGGGCAAGTCCACCCTGGTCAAGTGCATCGGTGGCACTTACTCCATCGACGAGGGGGAGTACCTGTTCGAGGGCAGGCACGTCAAGGTGCACGGTCCGCGCGACGCCGCGGAGCTGGGCATCGAGATCGTGTACCAGGACCTCGCGCTGTGCGACAACCTCGACATCGTGCAGAACATGTTCCTCGGCCGCGAGCGGGTCACCGGAGCGCGCACCCTCGACGAGCCCTCCATGGAGCGGGCGGCCGGCGAGACCCTCGCCTCGCTCTCGGTGCGCACGGTCAAGTCCGTGCGGCAGAAGGTCGCCAGCCTCTCCGGCGGCCAGCGGCAGACCGTGGCCATCGCCAAGGCCGTGCTGTGGAACTCCAAGGTCGTCATCCTCGACGAGCCGACCGCCGCACTCGGCGTCGCGCAGACCGCGGAGGTGCTGCGCCTGGTGCGCAACCTGGCCGACCAGGGCCTCGCGGTCATCCTCATCTCGCACAACATGAACGACGTCCTGCAGGTCTCCGACCGCATCGCGGCGCTCTACCTCGGCCAGATGGCCGCCCTGGTCAAGCGCTCCGAGGTGACGCACACCCAGATCGTGGAGCTGATCACGGCCGGTCGCTCGGGCAACCTCGGCCTGCCGCTGACCACCACGCTTAGCTCGAACGGAGCGGCCGCATGAGCGAGCTGATCGACAGCCGCGCCGACGCGGCCCCCACCGTCACCGCCGCGGTGCCGCGCACGCTCGGCGAGACGTTCAACAACTACCGGTCGCGAGTGCGCAGCGGCGAGATCGGCTCGCTGCCCGCCGTGATCGGCATCGTGCTGCTGATCGTGATCTTCTCGATCGCCCAGCCCGGCTTCCTGACCCTCTCCAGCTTCGTCTCGATCCTGCAGGAGTCGGCGCCGACCATCACCCTGGCCATGGGCCTGGTGTTCGTGCTGCTGCTCGGCGAGATCGACCTGTCCGCCGGTGTCGTCGGCTCGACCGCCGCGGCCTTCGGCGCGATCCTCTCGGTCAAGCACGGCATCGCCTGGCCGATCGCCATCCTCGGCGCCGCGGCGTTCGGCGCGATCGCCGGCACCCTGCTCGGCACCCTGCGCGCCCGCATCGGCATCCCCTCGTTCGTGGTCACCCTGGCCGCGTTCATCTCGTTCCAGGGGGCGCAGATCCTGGTGATCGGCAGCAGCTCCGGCCAGGTCTCCATCACCGACAAGACCCTGCTGCTGCTGGACAACGGCCGCATCTCCCCGGTCCTCGGCTGGGTGTACCTGGTCATCGCGGTGGTCGGATATGCCGCCGTGAAGTTCGTCCAGGTGGCCAGCCGGCGCAAGCAGGGCCTGGCCAACGAGCCGACCAGCGTGCTCGCGCTGCGCATCGCCGCGCTCGCGATCGGCGGCGCGATCTTCGTCTACTTCTGCAACGTGGACGAGGCGCTGGACTGGCAGAAGCGCGAGGGCATCCACATCCGCGGCGTCCCGTGGGTGGCGCCGATCATCGCGGTGATGCTGGTCATCCTGACCTTCGCGCTGAGCAAGACCCGCTACGGCCGGCACGTCTACGCGGTCGGCGGCAACGACGAGGCCGCCCGCCGTGCCGGTATCCCGGTCCGGCTGATCCGCACCTCGGTGTTCGTCATCTGCTCGACGATGGCCGGTTTCTCCGGGCTCTTCCTCGCCTCGCAGCTGAACGGAGTGAACACCCAGGAGGGCGGCGGCAACGTCCTGCTGCTGGCGGTCGCGGCCGCGGTCATCGGCGGCACCTCGCTGATGGGCGGGCGCGGCCGGGTGGTCGACGCGGTGCTCGGCGGCCTGGCGCTGGCGATCCTGCAGTACGGCATGAGCGACCTGATCAAGGGGGGCAACGCCTCCGCCTATCAGTTCATCATCACCGGCATCGTGCTGCTGCTGGCGGCCGCGGTCGACGCGCTCTCGCGGCACGCGGGCCGCACGACGAGTTAGGCGCAGGCACTACTCCGCAGGCAGGGTGGCACGCGTCGGACGGGAGACGAACGGTGATGACTGCTCAGAGCTCTGAGAGGCACTGCCTTGTCTGAACGCCGCAACTCGGCCATGGCAGCGGGCGCGGCCGGAGCCACCCAGGACGAGGTGCGCCGTCACAACGTGTCCACCCTGCTGCGGTACGTGCACGTGCACGGACCCACCTCGCGCGCGGAACTGACCGCCGCGATGCAGCTCAACCGGTCGACGATCGGCGCGCTTACCGCCGACCTGACCAACGCCGGTCTCGTGCGCGAGGAACTCCCCGCGCGCGGGGCCGGCGCGGGGGCCGGGCGACCGTCCCTCGTCGTCGTGCCGCGCTCGGAGCGGGTGTACGTGCTCGCCTTCGACATCGGCGTCGACTACCTGATCGCGGCGCGCGTCGGTCTCGGCGGAGCCGTGCTGGACCGGCGCGAGCTGTACCGGCCGCGCGGCGACTACGCCCTCGACGACGTGGCCGCGCACCTGGGCCGGTTCACCGGCGAGATGCTCAGCCGCGCCGCGTCCGACGCCGTGTGCGTCGGGATCGGCGCGGCGATCGCCGGCGTGGTGCGCGACGCCGATGGGCTCGTCCGCTTCGCCCCCAACCTCGGCTGGGTGGACGCCCCGCTCGGCGAGACCCTTTCCTCCGTGCTCTCCCAGCACGGCATCCACGCCCCGGTGGCGGTCGGCAACGACGCGGACCTCGGCGCGCTCGCCGAGCACGTGCGCGGAGCCGCGGCCGGAGCGACCGACGCGGTGTACCTGACCGGTGAGGTCGGCGTCGGCGCCGGGATCATCGTCGGCGGCCAGCCGTTGCGCGGCGCCGGCGGTTACGGCGGTGAGCTCGGTCACATGGTGGTGAACCCGGCCGGGCGGCTGTGCCGCTGCGGGGCGCGCGGCTGCTGGGAGACCGAGATCGGCGAGAAGGCCATCCTCGACGCGGCGGGACACCCGGACGGCCCCCGATCCACGGTGCCCGCGGTGGTGGCCGCGGCGGCCGGAGGCGACCCGCGCGCCGCGGCCGCGATCCGCCATGTGGGGGAATGGCTCGGCATCGGGGTCGGCAACCTGGTGAACATCTTCAATCCCGAGGTGGTCGTCTTCGGAGGCCTGCTGCGCGACATCCTCCCGGCCGTCGAGCAGCAGCTTCGCACCACGCTGCGCACTTCGGGCCTGGTCGCCCCGCGCGAGCAGGTGCGGCTCGTCGCCCCCGGCCTCGGCCCGGACTCGACGCTGGTCGGCGCCGCCGAACGCGCCTTCGGCCCGCTGCTGAGCGACCCGCCCGGCGCCCTCGCGCCGTTGCTCGCGGCCGCCGCCACGCCACCCGCCGACGCTTGGTGAAGCGCCCGAGGCGCACATACTTCGCGGGCTCCTCGCACCGCCGCCGGATGGTGGCGAAGGTCACCTCAGGACGGTGAAGATCGTGTGGAGGGCCGGATGATCTACCCCGGTCCGCGACCGCTCGGCGACTAGACTCGGACCCTCGTCCCATCGGATCTTCGGCGCGCGAGCGCTCAAGGTCCGGACAGGGGACCATTGACTCCGGGCTTCGCCACACTCGGGGAACCGTCGAGCCACCAAGGAGGAACCCGTGTCGCTGCCGGGCAGTTCGAGCGCCGAGAACGCGTCAGAGAGTGCGTCAGCTTCGAGCGTTGGATCCCTTCTCAGCACCGTGCACGGGCCGCGGGACCTGGACCGGCTCGGCCGCGAGGAGCTGGTGCGCCTCGCCCGGGAGATCCGCGACTTCCTCATCGAGAGCGTGACCAGGACCGGCGGCCACCTCGGCCCCAACCTCGGCGTGGTCGAGCTCTCGCTGGCGCTGCACCGGGTCTTCGACTCGCCCCGCGACACGATCATCTGGGATACCGGGCACCAGTCCTACGTGCACAAGATCATCACCGGCCGGCACGACTTCTCCAAGCTCAAGCAGGAGGGCGGCATCTCCGGCTACCCCTCCCGCACCGAGTCCGAGCACGACGTGGTGGAGAACTCGCACGCCTCCACGGCCCTCTCCTACGCCGACGGCATCGCCAAGGCCTACCAGGTGCGCGGGCAGACCGACCGGCGGGTCGTCGCGGTCATCGGCGACGGCGCGCTGACCGGCGGCATGGCCTGGGAGGCGCTCAACAACATCGCCTGCGCCAAGGACCGTCCCGTCGTCATCGTGGTCAACGACAACGAGCGCTCCTACGCGCCCACGATCGGCGGCCTGGCCGAGCACCTCTCGACGCTGCGCGCGACGCAGGGCTACGAGAAGTTCCTGTCCTGGGGCAAGGGAACGCTCAGCCGCACCCCGGTCGTCGGGGCGGCCATCTACGACACCCTGCACGGGATGAAGAAGGGCATCAAGGACATCGTCGCCCCGCAGGGCATGTTCGAGGACCTCGGCCTGAAGTACATCGGCCCGATCGACGGGCACGACGTGACCGCGGTCGAGGCGGCGCTGCGCCGGGCCAAGGGCTTCCGCGGCCCGGTCATCGTGCACTGCATCACCCGCAAGGGCGAGGGCTACCAGCCGGCCCTCGACGACGAGGCCGACCACTTCCACGGCATCGGCGTGATCAACCCGGAGACCGGGCTGCCGTTCCAGATCGCCGGGCCGAGCTGGACCGACGCCTTCGCCGACGAGATGGTCAAGATCGGCAACGAGCGCTCCGACGTGGTCGGCATCACCGCCGCCATGATGATCCCGGTCGGGCTGCACAAGTTCGCCAAGGCCTACCCCGACCGCATCTACGACGTCGGCATCGCCGAGCAGCACGCCGCGACCTCCGCGGCCGGCCTCGCCTTCGGTGGCCTGCACCCGGTCGTCGCCGTGTACGCGACCTTCCTGAACCGCTGCTTCGACCAGGTGCTGATGGACTGCGCGCTGCACCGCGCCGCCGTGACCTTCGTGCTCGACCGCGCCGGCATCACCGGCGACGACGGCGCCAGCCACAACGGCATGTGGGACATGTCGATCCTCCAGGTGGTCCCCGGCCTGCGCATCGCCGCCCCGCGCGACGCCGCCCAGGTACGCGCCCAGCTGCGCGAGGCCGTGGACGTGCACGACGGCCCGACCGTGGTGCGCTACTCCAAGGGCGCCGTGGGGCCGGAGATCGAGGCGGTCGACCGGGTCGACGGCGTGGACCTGCTGCGGGCGCCCGCCAACCCCGACGTCCTGATCGTGACTGCCGGCCCGATGGCCGTGCAGGGGCTCCAGGCGGCGGAACTGCTGGCCGCGGAGGGCATCGAGGCGACGGTCGTGGACCCGCGGTGGGTCAAGCCGGTCAATCCGGTGCTGGTCGAACTGGCCCGCGGCCACCGCGCCGTGGTGACGGTGGAGGACAACGGCCGGGTCGGCGGCGTCGGCGCCGCGATCAGCCAGGCGCTGCAAGATTCAGGGGTGACCCGGCCGGTGCGGGTGCTCGGCATTCCGCAAGAGTTCCTCGACCACGGCAAACGCGCCGCGATCCTGGAGCGGATCGGGCTGAGCGCGCAGGGCGTCGCCGCCGCGGCGCGCGCGGCGCTAAGCTGACCGCGGGCCGGGAGGTCGACGCTATTCTTTCGTCCGGCTCGAATTCGTTACAGCACGGGGACACACTGTAACGCGATGTTTCCCGCGCTACCTTAAAGCCTCCTGAAAGAATTAGCGCGTGGATCCCACTCGTACGAATACTGACGCCCGGCCCGCGACCGTAGTCATCGGCGCCGGTCCGGCCGGCCTCACCGCGGCCTACGACCTGAGCAAGCACGGCTACCCGGTCCGGGTGTACGAATCGACGGACGTCGTCGGCGGCATCTCGCAGACCGTGGAGCGCGACGGCTGGCGCTTCGACATCGGCGGCCACCGGTTCTTCACCAAGGTGGCCGCGGTCGAGGCGCTCTGGCACGAGATCCTGCCGGACGAGGACTTCCTGCTGCGCCCGCGCATGTCCCGGATCTACTACCGGGGCAAGCTGTTCGACTACCCGCTCAAGGCCGGCAACGCGCTCAAGGGGCTCGGGTTGATCGAGGCGGCCCGCTGCATCGGCTCGTACGCCTGGGCGAGGGTCCGTCCGCCGAAGGACCAGACGCACTTCGACGCCTGGGTCACCGCCCGCTTCGGCAAGCGGCTGTTCTCCATCTTCTTCAAGACCTACACCGAGAAGGTGTGGGGCATGAGCACCGCCGAGTTGCCGGCGGACTGGGCCGCGCAGCGGATCAAGAACCTGTCGCTGATGGGCGCGATCAAGAACGCGCTGCTGCCCAAGCGCAACCAGAAGGAGATCACCAGCCTCATCGAGGAGTTCCAGTACCCGAAGTACGGGCCCGGCATGATGTGGCAGGTCGCCACGGACAAGGTGCGGGCGCAGGGCGGCTCGGTGGAGCTGAACGCGCCGGTTGAGCACGTTCGCTGGGAGGCCGGCAAGGGCGCGGTCTCGGTCACGGTGGCCAGTGCCGACGGGACTTCGACCGAGGTTCCGGCCGACCACGTCGTCTCCTCCACGCCGATCTCGGCGCTGATCCGCTCGATGCAGCCGGCCGCGCCGGCCCCGGTCCAGGCCGCGGCGGACGACCTGCGCTACCGCGACTTCCTGACCATCGCGCTGGTCGTCCCGCTCGAGGCGGGCTTCCCCGACAACTGGATCTACATCCACACCCCGGGCGTGAAGGTCGGGCGGATCCAGAACTTCGGCTCGTGGTCGCCGTTCCTGGTCAAGGACGGGCGCACCTGCCTCGGCCTGGAGTACTTCGTCAACGAGGGCGACGAGGTGTGGAGCGCCCCGGACGACGAGCTGGTCAAGCTCGGCACGGCCGAACTCGAACGGCTCGGCCTGATCGCGCCGGGCAACGTCGAGGCCGGATACGTCGTGCGGATGCCGAAGGCGTACCCGGTGTACGACGACCGCTACCAGAAGAACCTGGACGTCATCCGGGAGTGGCTGGCCGCGAACGTGCCGAA